>Ga0208328_1000163_pt1 | contig 35377 bp, 35 predicted proteins | sample DeeseametaMP2633_FD_184170 | JGI IMG/M metagenome (GOLD analysis project Ga0208328, IMG submission 184170) | Marine microbial communities from the Deep Atlantic Ocean - MP2633 (SPAdes) | ecosystem: Environmental > Aquatic > Marine > Unclassified | place: Northeast of Antigua and Barbuda, North...
CCGCACCCGCCCGCCGATCGGGTAGTCGAAGGGCGCCGCCTGCACGAAGACCCCGGCGCCGCGCCGGGCGTGCACCAGCCCGCGCTCGGCCATGTCCGCGAGCGCCCGGCGCGCGGTGTGCCGGTTCACCCCGAACCGCGACGAGAGCTCCGCCTCGGTCGGGAGCTTGTCTCCGGCGCGGTAGAGCCCGCGGCCGATCTCGCCCTCAAGCTCCTCGGCGATGGATTTCCAGATCGGGCTGCGCGCCATGTCCTGCCTCTTCTGTCGGGGCCGCTTCCAGGCCCTGTCATTGAAATTTCACGCATGCGGGCTTGCGTCGAAACCCGACTCACCCCTATGATTTGTCTAGTTGTATAGAACTCTAGACAAGTCGGCAAGGTTGTCCAGATGAGCGTGACGGAAATCGGAACGGAGGCCCGCAGGGGCTGGATGGGGCTGCTGGCCCGGGCGCCCGCGGCGCGGCTCGCGGGGGTGTTCGACCCCCTGGGGGCGGCGCCGGGCTTCGAATGGCTGCGGGCGCCCGAGACCGGCGGTGTGATGGTGCGCGGCCGCACCGGCGGCACCGGCGCGCCCTTCAACATGGGCGAGATGACGGTCACCCGCTGCGCGCTGCGGCTGGAGACAGGCGAGGTCGGCCACGCCTACGTGCAGGGCCGCGACAAGGCCCATGCCGAGCGCGCCGCGCTGGTCGACGCGCTGATGCAGGGGCCGCGGGCCGCCGAGCTGCGCGAGGCGGTGCTGGCGCCGCTGGCCGAGGCCGAGGCCGAGGCGCGCCGGAAGCGGGCGGCGCGGGCGGCGGCCACCAAGGTCGACTTCTTCACCATGGTCCGGGGAGAGGGCTGATGCGCGACGACGTACTTTCCGGCGGCTTCACCGACACCCCGGTCGAGGCGGCGCGGGCCTTCCGCGCGGCGCTCGAGGCGATGGCCCGGCCGGGCAGCATCCACCGGGTCGAGGGCGCCCGCGCGCCCGCGCCGGTCTCGGAGGCGGCGGCGGTGCTGCTGCTGATGCTCTGCGACCGCGAGACGCCGCTCTACCTCGCGCCCGGCCATGACGTGGCGCCGGTCCGAGACTGGGTGGCGTTCCACATCGGTGCGCCGCTGGTCGGTGCCTCCGAGGCGATGTTCGCGCTGGGTGGCTGGCAGGCGCTGGCGCCGCTCGACGCCTACCGCATCGGCACCCCGGACTATCCCGACCGCGCGGTGACGCTGATCGCCGAGCTTGGGAACCTCGCCCCCGAGGGAGCGCGGCTCAGCGGCCCGGGCATCCGCGAGACCGCGCGGCTGTCGCTGCCCGAGGTCGCGGCGTTCCAGAGAAATCACCGTCTCTTTCCATTGGGTTGGGACGCCTTCTTCACCTGCGGCGACCGCCTCGCGGCGCTGCCCCGGACCAGTGTCGTGGAGGCCGGCTGATGTATGTTGCAGTGAAAGGCGGCGAGCGCGCGATCGACGCGGCGCACGCGTGGCTGGCCGAGGAGCGGCGCGGCGACGCGTCGGTGCCCGAGCTGTCGCTCGCCCAGATCCGCGAGCAGATGAGCCTCGCGGTGAACCGGGTGATGGCCGAGGGCTCGCTCTACGATCCCGACCTCGCGGCGCTGGCGATCAAGCAGGCGCGTGGCGATCTGATCGAGGCGATCTTCCTGATCCGCGCCTATCGCACGACCCTGCCGCGCATCGGCCATTCGCGCGCCGTCGACACCGGCGCCATGCGCTGCGATCGCCGTATCAGCGCGACCTTCAAGGATGCGCCCGGCGGACAGGTGCTGGGCCCGACCTTCGACTACACCCACCGGCTGCTCGATTTCAAACTGGCGGCCGAGGGCGGGACGCCGAGTGCGCGCGAGGCCGAGCCGCTGGCGCCAGAGGTGCCGCGGATCACGGAATTCCTCAACAGGGACGGGCTGATACAGGACGAGGTTCGAAGCGAGGACACGCCGCCCGACATGACCCGCCAGCCGATGGAATACCCGGCCAACCGCGCCCTGCGGCTGCAGGCGCTGACCCGCGGCGACGAGGGCTTCGTGCTTGGCATGGCCTATTCCACCCAGCGCGGCTACGGGCGCAACCACCCCTTCGTGGGCGAGCTGCGCATCGGGGCGGTCGAGGTCGAGATGGAGATCCCCGAGCTGGGCTTCGACATCTGCATCGGCGAGGTCACCCTCACCGAATGCGAAACGGTGAACCAGTTCATGGGCTCCAAGACGGAGCCGCCGCAGTTCACGCGGGGCTACGGGCTGGTCTTCGGCCAGACCGAGCGCAAGGCCATCGCCATGGCGCTGGTCGACCGGGCGCTGCGCTGGGAAGAGCTTGGCGAGGAGAACGTGGGCGCCCCGGCGCAGGACGAGGAATTCGTGCTGGCGCATTCGGACAACATCCAGGCGACGGGCTTCCTCGAGCACATAAAACTCCCGCATTACGTGGACTTCCAGTCGGAACTTGAACTGGTGCGCAAGATGCGGAAAGGCGCCGAGGGCGCGATGAAGGAGGCTGCGGAATGACCGCGATGCAGCACGATCCGGCCTATAACTTCGCCTATCTCGACGAGCAGACCAAGCGGATGATCCGCCGCGCGCTGCTCAAGGCGCTGGCGATCCCGGGCTACCAGGTGCCGTTTGCCTCGCGCGAGATGCCGATGCCCTATGGCTGGGGCACCGGCGGCGTGCAGGTGACCGCCGCCTGCCTGACCCCCGAGGACCGGCTCAAGGTCATCGACCAGGGCGCGGACGACACCACCAACGCGGTCTCGATCCGCAAGTTCTTCGAGCGCACGGCAGGGGTGGAGACGACCGAGCACACCACGGACTCGACGATCATCCAGACCCGCCACCGCATCCCCGAGGCGCCGCTGACCGAGGGCCAGATCCTCGTCTACCAGGTGCCGATCCCGGAGCCGCTGCGGTTTCTCGAGCCGCGCGAGACCGAGACCCGCAAGATGCACGCGCTCGAGGAATACGGGCTCATGTACGTGAAGCTCTACGAGGACATCGCCCACAACGGCGCGATCTCGACCGCCTACGCCTACCCGGTGAAGGTCGAGGGGCGCTACGTGATGGATCCCTCGCCGATCCCCAAGTTCGACAACCCGCGGCTCGAGAGCGCCGCGATCCAGCTCTTCGGAGCCGGTCGCGAGCAGCGCATCTACGCGGTGCCGCCCTACACGCAGGTGGTGAGCCTCGATTTCGAGGATCACCCGTTCGAGGCCAGCAAGGCGGATCACGACTGCGATCTCTGCGGCTGCGGCACGAGCTATCTCGACGAGGTGATCGTCGACGACGCGGGCGGGCGGATGTTCGTCTGCTCGGACACGGATTTCTGCGCCGGTCGGCGGGCCGAGGGGCACCGCGGACGGCTCTCGGGGGAGGACGCGGCATGACGCCCTTGTTGCAGGTGAAGGGTCTCACCAAGCATTACGGAACGCGGCTGGGCTGCGGCGATGTGAGCTTCGACCTCTGGCCGGGCGAGGTCATGGGCATCGTGGGCGAGAGCGGCTCGGGCAAGTCGACGCTGCTGAACTGCCTCGCGGGGCACCAGGCGCCGGACGCGGGACAGGTGATCTTCGACACCCGCAGCGACGGGCCGGTGGACACGGTCACCATGTCCGAACCGGCGCGGCGCATGCTCGGGCGCACCGACTGGGCCTTCGTGCACCAGAACGCGCGCGACGGGCTGCGCATGGGGGTGAGCGCGGGCGCCAACGTGGGCGAGCGGCTGATGGCCGTGGGGGCGCGCCACTACGGCGACATCCGGGCGCAGGCGGTGGACTGGCTGGGCCGGGTGGAGATCGCCGAGGACCGGGTCGATGACCGCCCGCGGGCCTTCTCGGGCGGCATGCAGCAGCGGCTGCAGATCGCGCGCAACCTCGTGACCGGGCCGCGGCTGGTGTTCATGGACGAGCCCACCGGCGGGCTCGATGTGAGCGTGCAGGCGCGGCTGCTGGACCTGCTGCGCGGGCTGGTGCGCGAGATGGGGTTGTCGGCGATCATCGTCACCCACGACCTTGCGGTGGTGCGGTTGCTGGCGGACCGGCTGATGGTGATGAAATCGGGCCATGTGGTGGAGACCGGCCTCACCGACCAGGTGCTGGACGATCCGCAGCATGGCTACACGCAGCTGCTCGTCTCGAGCGTTCTGCAGGTTTGACGGGCGGGACCGCGGGGGGCTGTCTGCCCCCCGCACCCCCCGAGAGTTTAGGGGCAAGATGAAGATGATAGACTTGGCCGATGTCTCGAAGAGTTTCGTGCTGCACAACCAGGGCAGCGCGGTGATCCCGGTGATGGCGGGCGCGGCGCTGAACGTGCGGCCCGGGGAATGCGTGGCGCTGGTGGGCAATTCCGGCGCCGGCAAGTCGACGCTGATGCGGATGATCTACGGCAACTACCTCTGTGATGCGGGGCGCATCGTGGTGGGCGGGCTCGACGTGGCGCAGGCGGAGCCGCGCGAGATCCTGCGGATGCGGCGCGAGGTGCTGGGCTACGTGAGCCAGTTCCTGCGCGTGGTGCCGCGGGTGCCGACGCTCGACGTGGTGGCCGAGCCGGTGCTGGCGGCAGGCGGCGCGCATGAGGTGGCGGAGGCGCGGGCACGGGCGTTGCTGGCGCGGCTCAACGTGCCCGAGCGGCTGTGGTCGCTGTCGCCCACCACCTTCTCGGGCGGCGAGCAGCAGCGGGTGAACATCGCGCGGGGCTTTGCGCATGCGTTTCCGGCGATGCTGCTCGACGAGCCGACGGCTTCGCTCGACGCCACCAGCCGGGCGGTGGTGCTGGAGCTCATCTCCGAGGCCAAGGCGCGGGGCGCGGCGATCGTGGGCATCTTCCATGACGCGGCGGCGCGCGAGGCGGTCTGCGATCGCGAGATCGACGTGAGCGCCTTTGCGCCCGGGCTCGCCGCATGACCGGCGGTCTCTTCGCCGTGGTCGGGCCCTCGGGCGCCGGCAAGGACACGCTGATGGAGGCGGTGGCCGCGCGGCGCCCGGAGGTGCGGCTGGTGCGCCGGGTCATCACCCGGCCGTCGAGCGCCGGCGGCGAGGCCTTCAAGGGCGTCACCGAGGAGGATTTCGCCGCACGGGTGGCGGCGGGCGGCTTTGCGCTGCACTGGCGCGCGCATGGGCTGGGCTACGGCGTGCCGGTCTCGGTCGAGGCCGATCTCGCGGCGGGGCGGCTGATGCTGTGCAACCTGTCGCGGGCGGTGCTGCCCGAGGCCGCCGCGCGCTTCCCCGGGATGCGGGTGCTGCACGTCACCGCGCGGCCCGAGGTGCTGGCCGAACGGCTGGCGGCGCGTGGCCGCGAGAGCGCAGGCGACATCGCGGCGCGGCTGACCCGTGCGGGCCATCCGCTGCCGGGCGGGCTCCGGGTCACCGAGATCGACAATTCCGGCGCGCTCGAGGCGGCCGTGGCGCAGATGCTGGCGGCGCTTCAGCCGGCGAGGGCGTAGCGGTGCAGCAGGTGGAAGCGCCCGGCATGATCCTCGCCGAAGAGGCAGAGCTCGGCCACGCGGAAGGGCGTGGGCAGGAGCGGCGCAAGCACCGGTTCGAGCGCCTGCGCCACGGCCTCCAGCTCGTCGGGCGCGAGGCGGCCGCTGAGGGTCAGGTGGAAGCGGAACGCGTCCATCACGTACGGATAGCCCCAGCGCAGCAGGTTCTCTTCCTGCGCGGGGCTCAGGCGCGCCTTGCGGCGGCGTTCGAGCTCGGCCTCGGAGGCGGGCGCGCGGTGGGCGTCGAGCCCGCGCACCACCTCGGCTGCGAGCCGGGACAGGGGCGCGGTGTCGCCCTGCGGGGTCAGCGCGAGGAAGCTGCCGAGGCGCGAGAGCGCGAGGCTGGGCATTTCGGCGGGCGCCAGCCGGGCCGCCAGCGCCGCGAGGTCGCGCTCGAGCGCGGCGCGGCTGCCGGTCAGGCGGAAGGGCGGCTTCAGCGTGCCGTGAAAGCCGTACTTGCGCGGCGTCGCGGTGATCTCGGCGACGGGGCGCGGCAGGCCCGGGACCTCGGGGTGCGGGCAGGCCGTGCCGGTCGCGGCGTCCCAGCCGAGCCAGGCCGCGGTGAAATCGGCCAGCGCCCCCGGCTCGGGGGCGTAGTAGATCGCGAAACGGGTAAACTCTTGCATGTCGGCAGCCATAGGCCGGTCATGTCACGGAACGATGACACAGGAAAGGGCAGAGCATGGGCGAGATGAGCGTGGGCCACATCCAGGCCGCGGGCGAGACGGTGCTGGCGAATGCGCGGGTCGTGCTGCGCGACGAGGTGGTGCGGGGCGGCGTGCGGGTGCGCGACGGGCGGATCGTGTCGGTCGACGCGGGCGCGGGCGTGCCGCCGGGGGCGCTGGATCTCGGGGGCGATCTGCTGATCCCCGGGCTGATCGAGCTGCACACCGACAATCTCGAGCGTCACATCCAGCCGCGGCCCAAGGTCGACTGGCCGCACGCGGCGGCGATCCAGGCGCATGACGGCGAGCTGGCCTCGGTCGGCATCACCACGGTGTTCGACGCCATGCGGGTGGGCTCGGTGATCTCGGGCGGGCGCACGGATTACCGCAAATACGCGCGGCCGCTGGCGAGCGAGCTGATGCAGGCGCGCTCGAAGGGGATGCTGCGGATCAGCCACTTCCTGCACCTGCGGGCCGAGGTCTGTTCCGAGACGCTGCTCGATGAGCTTGAGGAGTTCGGCGCCGAGGACCGGGTGGGGATCCTCTCGATCATGGACCACACGCCGGGGCAGCGGCAGTTCCGCGACCTCGCGAAACTCAAGGACTACGTCTGCGGCAAGCACGGCATGAACGAGGCCGAGTTCGCCGACCACGTCGCCGGGCTGACGGCGATCCACGCGCGGCTGGGCGAGGCGCACGAGGCCGGTGCCGTCGCCGCGGCACAGCGGCTGGGCGCGGTACTGGCGAGCCACGACGACACGGTGTGCGAGCACGTGGTGGTGAGCGCCGGGCACGGCGTGCGGCTGGCGGAGTTCCCGACCACGGTCGAGGCGGCGCAGGCCTGTCACGACCACGGCATCGCGGTGATGATGGGGGCGCCGAACCTGATCCGGGGCGGCTCGCACTCGGGCAACGTGGCGGCGGCGGAGCTGGCCGAGAAGGGGCTTCTGGACATCCTGTCGTCGGATTACGTGCCGTCGGCGCTGATCACCTCGGCCTTCCTGCTGGCGGATCTCTGGGACGACCTGCCGCGCGCGGTGGCGACGGTGACGGCGAGCCCGGCGCGGGCCACAGGGCTCGAGGACCGGGGCGTGATCGCCGAGGGGCTGCTCGCCGACATGGTGCGCGTCGCGCATATCGACGGCGTCCCGGTGATCCGCGGTGTCTGGAGCCACGGCCGGGAGGTGGGGTGATCGGGGGCGGGGAGCGGCCGCCGAGCCGGTCTTCCTCGAGCGTGCCTGACCGGGGCCAACGGCAAGCTGGTCCGACGGGTGGCCTTGGCTTGAGGCGCCTGCGCGGTCGTCCTGCCGGGCAAGGCCGCGCGGTGGAGCGGGGCGGCAGAAGGGATTTGAGGCTTCAGAAAATCACGGCGGGGCTCCGGTAAGGCAGCAGTCTTTTCGGCGCAGCCGTTCGGGCCCGGGGCGGCTCGGGGCCAAACGCTCTTCACCAGGAACGGCGCGCCGAGGGCGCATGCACAGGTGCGTCGTGATCGCTAAGTCCTCACGGAGCTGTGACCGGTGCTTTGAAACAAGGGGCGATGCGCCTTCGTGGCTACGTGCAGATCCGGCCAAGAGGAGGTCGGACGGCATGAACACGGAGGAAATCATGATCCATCTCAAGAGCACGCTTCTCGCCACCGCAATCGTTGCAGTCTCGGCCCCGGCCTTCGCGGCCGACAACCCGATGGTCGGGGGCGCCGCGATGTATCCCGACAAGACCATCGTGGAGAACGCCGTGAACTCGGCGGACCACGAAACCCTTGTGGCGGCGGTGAAGCAGGCCGGACTTGTGGACACCCTGAACGGCGAAGGCCCCTTCACCGTCTTCGCTCCGACGGACGCGGCCTTCGACATGATCTCGGACGAGAGCCTGAGCCAGCTGATGATGGACGAGAACAAGGCGCAGCTCGCCAAGATCCTCACCTGCCACGTGGTCGCGACGAGCGCCATGTCCGATGCCATCGCCGGGATGATTGCCGATGACGGCGGGATGCACCCTGTCCCGACCGTGGGCGGCTGCACCTTGCAAGCCAAGATGGACGGCGACGAGATCACCCTGACGGACGAGCAGGGGCGCACGGCCACGGTCACGATTGCGGACGTCAAGCAATCGAACGGGGTCATTCACGTCATCGACCGGGTCTTGCTGCCTGCGATGTAATCCGCGCGGCGCCCGGTTCGCGACATCGCCGGGCGCCGCTGCGCATGTCTGCAAGCGGCCCTCGTCGTCCCCTTGTTACAGGGCTCTCGCGCAGACGTGCGCTGCCCCCGGCTGGACGAAACCCGGCCGGGGGCGCAACATTTCCGGAAGAGAAGGAGGGGAACCATGACCCGCAGAGGATTTCTTGCCACAACGGCCGCCGCGCTTGGCCTTGGCACCGATGCCGCGCTTGCCGCGGAGCGTTTCGAGATCTCTCGCAGCGACTCCGAGTGGCGCGCGATGCTGAGCGATCTGGAATACAAGGTGATGCGCGAGGAGGGCACCGAACGCGCCTTCACCTCGCCGCTCAACGACGAGAAGCGCGCGGGCACCTTCCTGTGCAAGGGGTGTGATCTGCCGCTCTATTCCTCGGAGACCAAGTTCGACAGCGGCACCGGCTGGCCGTCGTTCTGGCAGGCGCTGCCCGATGCGGTCGAGACCAAGGCCGACCGGTCGTTCTTCATGACCCGGACCGAGTGCCACTGCCGCCGCTGCGGCTCGCACCTCGGGCACATCTTCGACGACGGGCCGCAGCCCACCGGCAAGCGCCACTGCATCAACGGGGTTTCGCTGACATTTCGCCCGGCCTGATCCGGCTCCGTGACTCCGCGTGACATGCGCCGGGCGCAAATCAGTACGAAACGGAAATTTGCGACAGTCCAACGCATTCGGGGGAGGGGTCGGCCTGTGCGCCCAGGGGATTGGCGCACAGGCCTCTTCGGTCCGTGAGTGCCCGGTGCAGGGTGGTCCGGGAACAAGTCGGCGGCATAATTCCGCCGTACCTCCACGCTAGCACAACCTGAACGAGTGTGTCTATCACCTTTGGCGCGCTTATGAAAATTAGCTCTCAATCAGAGCGAGAGGCCCGGAAGCGGCCCGCGGAAACGGCATTTCCACAGGATCGCGCGAGCTTTTGGCGAAAATTTGCGCATGCGACAGTCGAGAAGTTTTCACCCGACAACCGGAAAGGGATTCGCCTGTGCGTTGAGTTGTCCTCTCGCCGATCCAACTGACCAGGAGACGGGACGCTGGCCGCGCGGCCGCGGCCCCTCGGGGCCCGGCGGGGCGGAATGCGGTGCACGACGGGGCGCACCGCATGTAAGATCTACTTGAAGTTCCGGCTGTCCTTGATCTGGTCCCAGGCCCAGACCACCTCTTGCAGCTGCTCTTCCTGGCTGCGGTCGCCGCCGTTCATGTCCGGATGCAGGACCTTGATCAGCGCCTTGTAGGCCTTGCGGACGTCGGCCTTGGTCTCGGCCCGCTCCATGTCGAGGATCTCGAGCGCGCGCTTCTCGGTCGGCGGCAGCTTGCGCCCGCCGCCGGGCGCGCTGCGCCCGGGGTTGCGGGTGGCGTTGTCGCCAAGCACCTGGTGCGGGTCTTCGATGCCGAGACGCGCCCATGCACGGGCCTCGGGGTCACGGTAGTCCTTGGTCTTGCGCTCCCACACCTTGTCGGCGCTCTGCTGGGCGTTCATCTCGGCTTCGGTCTTGCCGTCGAAGAAGCTCCATTTCGCATTGTATTCGCGCACGTGTTCCTTGCAGAACCACAGGAATTCATCCAGCACGTCCGGTGCCTTGGGGGCGCGGAACTTGCCGGGCTCGTTGCAGCCTTCGTGCTCGCACACGCGGGTGGAGGTCTCCTGTTCGCCCGTCATGCCGCGTCTGCCGCGTGGATTCTTCTTCTTCGACGACTTGACGGACATGTCGAAACCGAAGGGATCAGGTCTGCTCATGGTCTCACCTTTTCGACTCGGACGAGGGAGTTTAGACAATCCTCAGGTAACTGGAAGAGGTCAGGAGGCGAAATTTGTCACGGTCGGCGGAAATCGAGACACGGTTGCGCGAGGCTTTCTCGCCATCGGAATTGCAAGTGCGAAACGACAGCGACCGCCATGCGGGACACGCGGGTCACGACGGTGGGGGCGAGAGCCATTTCCACGTGAAGATGCGTGCGCCCGCGATGGAGGGGCTCAGCCGCGTGGCGCGGCACCGGGCCGTTCACAAGGCGCTCGGCGCGGATCTGACCGGTGCTATTCACGCGCTGTCGCTGGATCTCGACGCCTGAAATGACGCCCGGCCGCCGGTCTCGGTTGGCCGGGCGTTTCCCGTGACCTCTGCGGGGCGTCAGCTGGTGGTGGCGCGCTCGGGCTGACGGTCGTCGTCCTCGGGGCGCTCTGTCTCAGCTTCCGTCTCGGCTAAGGGCTCCGGGCGGGGCGCCTCTTCGGGGGCCTCGGGTGCGGCCTCCTCGGGCGCGTTCGTGCGTGCAAGCTCTGCCGCCGAGGTCAGGCGACGGCGCTCGAGCCCGCTGTCGTCCAGCGCCGCTTCCGCCGAGGGACGCGGCCGGCGGAACACCAAGAGGTTGCGCCAGACGGTCTGGCTCGAGGTCAGGCCGCTGCGTTCCTCGCTCGGCAGGGTCTCGGCCCGCTGGTATTCCCAGCCCTCCGACGCCATGTCGTTCATCAGGCGTTCGATCGCATAGGCGAAGCGGGTTTCGGCGTTCTTGAGGCCCTTCGACTTCTCGCCCTTCGCGGGGGCGGGGAGGACCTTGTATTCGTAGTTCTGCATCGGAGACCTTCTTGCTGGCGCGAGCGCACCCTATCAGTGCGCCCTGGCTGCGTCACCCCGCGGCATGCGGCACGGCTTGGCGATATGGGGGTGATGCGGCCTGAAGGCAAGGGGCGACAAGGGGAAAGCGAGAGCCTGGCCAGGGGGTGTCGGAGGACGGCTCACGGCACCGTCCCCCGACGTCAAAATGGCTTTGCAGCTTTACGCGGTACAATCCAATCTGATCCACCTCCGATCAATACTGGAGGCGGAGCCGAGCGTCTCACGGACCCGGTAATAATCTGGTAACATTTACCCGACGTCAGAGGGAGTCATGGATTCCTTACCGTCGGTAAACAGAACGTGTCGGCTGCGCATCAAGTGCTTGCGGATTCGAGAAACTTCTTCGCTGCGCGGGCGATCACCAGCTCCTCGTTGGTGGGCACGGCCATGATGCGGGCACGGCTCATGTCGGTCGAGATCACGGTGTCATTGCGGGAGTTGCGCTCGCGGTCGAGCTCGAGCCCGATCCAGCCCATGCCCTCGCAGACGCGCTCGCGGATCAGCCGCGAGTTCTCCCCGATGCCGCCGCAGAAGACCAGCGCGTCGAGCCCGCCGAGCGCAGCCGCCAGACCGCCCAGTTCGCGGCGGATGCGGAAGACGAAATAGTCGATGGCCTCGTTGGCCTCGACGGTGCCCGCGGCCTCGAGCGCGCGCATGTCGTTGCTGAGCCCCGAGAGCCCGAGCAGGCCCGAGCGCGAGTAGAAGAGCTCGCGCACCTCGTCGATGCTCTTTCCCTCCTGCTGGACCATGTAGAAGATCACGCCCGGGTCGATCTGGCCGGTGCGGGTGCCCATGGGCAGCCCGTCGAGCGCGGTGAAGCCCATCGTCGAGGCCACCGAGCGCCCGCCGATCATGCCGCACATCGAGGCGCCGTTGCCGAGGTGGGCGACGATCACCCGGCCGTCGTGGATCAGCGGTGCAATGCGCTTCAGCTCGCCCGCGATGTAGTCGTAGCTGAGCCCGTGGAAGCCGTAGCGGCGCACGCCCTTGTCGTAATACTCGCGGGGCAGGGCGAAGACGTCGTTCACCTTGGGATGGGTGCGGTGGAAGGCGGTGTCGAAACAGGCCACCTGCAGCGCGTCGGGAAAGGCTTCCATCGCCGCCTCGATCCCCGCGAGATTGTGCGGCTGGTGGATCGGCGCGAAGGGCGACAGCCGCTGCAGCTCGGCCATGACCTCGGGGGTCAGCACCATCGGCCGGTCGTAGCTCGGGCCGCCGTGCACGACCCGGTGCCCGACGGCGCTGGCCCTGGCGTGGGGGAAATGCGCCCGCAGCACCGAGAGCGCCGTCGCCAGCGCCGAGCGGTGGTCTGCGGCTTCGGCTGGTGTCAGGTCGCGGGCGAGCGGCGACATGCCGGGCCCGAAGCTCGCCTTCAGGCGCGGCGTCTTGCCGATCGACTCGATGAGCCCCACCGCCATCTCGACGGGCGTGCTCTCGATGGCGAAGAGGCCGAACTTGAGCGAGGAGGACCCGGCATTGAGGGTCAGGGCGACGGGGGTCTTGGTCATGGGAAGGCTCTTGCTTTGGTGTCGCTTGCGGCGGGCTCAGGCGGTGATGGAATAGCCGCCGTCGATGTCATGCACCCCGCCGGTGAGGTTGCGCGCCTCGTCCGAGGCGAGGAAGGCGGCCATGGCGCCCACGTCCTCGATCGAGGCCAGCACGTGCATGGGCGCGCGCCCGGCGGCGGCGTTCAGCATCTCGTCGAAATGGCTGATACCGCTGGCGGCGCGGGTCTTGAGCGGCCCGGGCGACAGCGCGTGCACCGAGATGCCCTTGTCGCCGAGCTCGGCCGCGGCATAGCGCACGGCGCTTTCCAGCGCGGCCTTCACCGGGCCCATCATGTTGTAGTCGCGGACCACCCGGACCGAGCCGAAGAACGACACGGTGAGGCAGGTGCCGCCCTCGTGCATCAGCGGCTCGGCGAGACGGATCATGCGCAGGAAGGAATGCACCGAGACGTCCATCGCCATCCTGAAGCCCTCGGCCGAGCAGTCGATCACCCGGCCATGCAGGTCGTCGCGCGGCGCGAAGGCGATGGAATGCAGCAGCGTGTCGAGCCGGCCCCAGCGGCTGCCGATCTCGTCGAACACCGCCTCGAGCGCGCCCTCGCGGCTGACGTCGAGCGGCAGCACGATCTCGGCGCCGAGTTCCTCGGCGAGCGGTCGGACATGGGGTTCGGCCTTCTCGTTGAGATAGGTGACCGCGATCTCGGCCCCCTGCGCCCGCAGCGCCTTGGCGCAGCCCCAGGCGATCGAATGCTCGTTCGCGATGCCGACGACGAGCGCCTTGCGGCCTTCCAGTGAGAACATCTCAAACCTCCGCTGATTCGTGATCCTGTGCCACCGGATCCAGCTTGGTCACTAGGTCATTCCTGTGAAGTTTCTGCATTGCGGCATATCAGCCCGGCGCGCGGCGTGACCGGCTTTTCATCGCCCAGGGTGCAGGATCGGGCAGGGCCGCGAGCGGCAGGGATGGGTTCCATCCGGTTGCAGGCAGAGGTAAATGGGGCTGCACGCCTTCCGGATCGACGCACAGCCCCCGGGGCACACACGGGGAAACATGGATACTGGATACGATGATCAAGGATCATCCGCCCCGGTGCCCCTCTAGTGCAGATCCCGGGTGAAATTGTTCAAAAACCTACATTCTCAAACGAATTGTGACACGGCGGAAAGAGATGAAGGACGAAACGAGACCCGACAGGATCTGGCGCATCGCCGAGTGCGGCTGGCTTGCGACGCGCACGCCGGAATTCCGGCAGGCCCTGCGCGAGGAAGTCCACATGCAGCGCTTCGACGAGGGGGAATACACCCACCACATCGGCGACGGTCCGGGCGGCATCTACTGCGTGATCGAGGGCAGTTTCGGGGTCTATGCGTCGAGCGACGGGGCCGGGGTCATCCTTGGCCACATCTTCCGTCCCGGGGCGTGGTTCGGGCAGGGGCCGATGACCGCGGACATGCCGCGCTACCTTGCCTTCAAGGCGATGGAGCCGTCGCGCATCCTGACCCTGTCGCTGCCGGCGATCGACAGGGTGGCGCGCCGGGTGCCGGACGGACAGCGGCAGTTCATGTCGCTGTCGGAGTACAACCAGCTTCTGATGACGCGGACGATTTCGGACCTGCTGATCCGCAAGGCCGACCTGCGGCTGGCCTCGGTGCTGCTGCGGTTGCTCGAGATCGACACCGGCTCCGAGCTCGACGGCCCGACGCCCTGCACCGTGACCCAGGCCGAGCTGAGCGAGATGGCCAATGTCTCGCGCCATACGGCGAACGCGGTGCTCAAGCGCTTCGCGAACGAGGGCTGGGTGCAGCTGGGCTACGGCCGCATCGGCCTGCGCGACGCCGCGGCACTGCGCAGCTTCGCGCTGGCCGGGCAGTAGCTGGCCGCCATCGGGCCGGACGGCATGCGCTGCCGTGGCGAAGGCGATGGCATGCCTGCCGGGGGACGCGACCCACCGCTTGCGGCCAGCAGGCTTCAGCCACTACCTGAGGGCCATGTGAAAGGGGGCGAGCCGCAAGGCCCGCCCCCTTCCTTCATCACCGGAGCAAGGGACGTCAGTGATTGTTGTAGGCGTGCTTCTCGTGCAGCGCGGCGATGACGATGGTCCCGAAGGTGATCGCCACGGCGAGCAGCAGGAACAGCATCATGATCGCGGGCTTGTCCGCGTAGGTGAAGTAGGCCTCGGCCCCTTCCCAGGTTTCGATCGGAGAGGTGTTCATCCGTAAGGTCCTTTCTTACTCGGCCGCAGCCGCGGAGGCGCCGGCGGGTGTGGCGGTGTTCACCGGGCCGGGAATGAAGTTCTCGGGATAGGCGGCCACCGGCACCTTGACGATGTCGAGGCCCTTTTCCTGGATGTGGTCGGGCACGCGCAGGAGGCCCAGCACCTTCAGGATGAAGGAGGCGACGTAGCCCGGCACGAAGCCCAGCAGCGCCATGGTCACGGCCCCCACGATCTGGCCCCAGAGGGAGACCGGCGGCATGCCGTCCACGTTGGGGTAGCCGGCGGCGAAGATGCCGCAGGAGATCACGCCGATCAGGCCGCCGATGCCGTGCACCGGGAAGGCGCCCACGGCGTCGTCGATGCCCATCTTCTCGAGCCAGACGGCAACCATCGGGACGACGAAACCGCCGAAGGTGCCGAGCACGAAGGCCACCGGCGGGTAGTAGACGTCGAGGCCCGAGGCCGCGGCGAAGATGCCGATCAGCGCGCCGGACATCATCCAGAACGGATCGCGGGTCTTGACCCAGGCGCCGATGATGCCGCCGGCCATGCCCATCAGGGTGTTGAAGGCAAAGGCGGACAGCGTGGTCGGCTGGCCGTAGATGTTGATCCACTGCTCACCGGGCATGTAGATGATGCAGCCGCCGAGGAAGCCGAAGAAGCCCACGATGATCAGCATCAGGCCGGTGATGGTGAAGGGGATGTTGTGCGCGAGGATCGCGTTGGCGGAGCCGTCGGCGTTGAACTTGCCGACCCGGGGGCCGAGGTTCAGCAGCACGCCGAGCGCGAAGAAGCCCGCGACCATGTGCACGACGCCGGCGGCGCCCACGTCATGGTAGCCGAACTTGACGGTGAGCCAGCCGGTCGGATGCCAGCCCCATGCGCCGCCGAGGATCCAGACGACGGAGCCCAGCAGGATGGCGAGGATCAGGAAGCCCGCGGTCTGGATGCGCTCGATCACCGCGCCCGAGAAGATCGAGGCGGTGGTGGCGGCAAACAGGGTGAAGGCGGCCCAGAAGATGCCCGTCGCGTTGTCCGCGAGGTTCGGGCCCATGGACATTTCCCACGGCCAGCCCGAAGCGTCTTCCGCCGGCAGGAAGCCGTTGTAGAACGACAGGTAGATGTACCAGCCGAAGAAGTAGAAGGTCGGCACCATGAAGGCGAAGGCGAGGATGTTCTTGATCCCCGAGGCCAGCACGTTCTTCACGCGGCTCGCGCCCATCTCGTAGGCCAGGAAGCCTGCGTGAATGGCAATCATCAGCGCGGTACACCACCAGTAAAAGATCTCAGAGTTGATCGTGCCTGACATCGCGGAGGCGCTCTCGAGAGCGGCCAGCCGTTCCGTCAGGGCGGCGAGTTCCTGTTCCATTGTCCTCTGTTCCCCATTGCGGATGTTATTGTTCAGGGCTTGAGGTGCCCCTGCGGCTCAGCTTGATTAAGCCTGCGTTGCGGCAAACTGCGCCGGCTGGCGGAGGCCGGGCGATAATCGTTTTTGTCCGATGCAGGGCGAATTCCCGCGGCCTCTGCCTTAATTCTGCGCGAAATGAAAACAGCGCACGCTGATTGAGCAGGCGATTCCACCCGTGCGAATATATCTTTCTCCTCAGTAATGGCTTTCTGTGGACAGGACCCGAGTCGCTCGGGCTGAATTTTCCCAGGCAAAGAGAAATTTGCAGGGATGGACTTCATGGATATCGAAAGCTTCGTCGAGGAACCGGGCCGCGACGAGAAGATCAGGGCGGTGCGCGCGAAGATCGACGCGCTCGGCATCGAATACCTCTACCTCCAGTTCGTTTCGGTCACCGGAAAGGTGATGGGCAAGGGCATTCCCGCCGACCATTGGGAGAGCGTCGCCAGGAAGGGCTTCCAGCTCGTCTATGGCTCGACCGTCAACCTCTTCACCAACCGCGAGGGCAACTACCTCGGCTACGGCCCCGAGGCCGCCGAGCTGGTGGGCATCCCCGAACCCGAGACCTTCATGCAGCTGCCCTGGGCGCCCGAGATCGGCCGGATGTTCTGCACGCTCTTCCGCAACCGCGAGGAAAAGGTCGACCCGGGCGCGTACCTCACCGCCGACAGCCGCGGCAACCTGCGCCGCATGCACGCCGCGTTCCAGAAGAAGCACGGGCTGCAGCTGCGCATGGGCACCGAGCCCGAGATGATGTGGCTGAAGTACGACGAGAACGGCAAGCCCTCCGAGGGCGTCTCGAAGCCCTACTGCTACCACATCCACCAGTTCGAGGCGCTGCGGCCGGTGTCGATGCAGGTGATCCGCTACGCCCGCAGGATGGGGCTCGACATGATCCAGGGCGACCACGAGGACGCGCCCGGCCAGCTCGAGCTCAACTGGACCTTCGACGACGTGCTGCGCAACGCCGACCGGCTGACCACCTACCGCCAGCTCTGCGCGCAGGTGGCGCGCGAGAACGGCATCTTCGCCTGCTTCATGACCAAGCCCTTCATGGGCGTGTCGGCGAGCGGCTGCCACCACAACATGTCGCTCTGGACCGCGGGCGAGGACGTCTTCCGCAGGACCGGCAACGATCCCGACAATCTGCCGGGCAGCGCCGAGAACTACATGTACGTCTCGGGCGGCGACAACACCTTCATGCCCGACACCGACGACCCGCAGATGCCCGGCAAGACCGGCCTCAAGGCGATCGGCGGCGTGGTGCATCACCTGCAGGCGCTGACCGCCATCGGGGCCTCGACCGTGAACAGCTACCGCAGGCTCTGGGACACCGGCTTCTGGGCGCCGGTGTTCGCGGACTGGGGCTTCCAGAACCGCACCACCGGCCTGCGGGTCTCGGCGCCGGGGCGGTTCGAGTATCGCTCGGTCGACTCGATGGTGAACCCCTATCTCATGGGCTCGACGCTGCTGGCCGCCATGGACGACGGGCTCGACAACGATCTCGACCCGGGGGCGCCGGAAGAGCGCAACATCTACGAGGCCATGGCGCAGGGCAAGACGGTCCGGAAGCTGCCGATGAGTCTTGGCGAGGCGCTGGTGCATCTCGAGAACGACGAGGTGGTGAAGCGCGGGCTTCCGGGCGAGATGTTCCGGCTCTACCATGAGTACAAGTCGGACGAATGGGCGCGCTTCATGTCCACCGTCACCGACTGGGACAAGGAGACCTACATGGAGTGCCTGCCGTGAGCACAGGGACGCTTTTCGCGGACGCGCCGTTTCTCGACGTGGCCAACCCCGCCTTCTCGCTCCGCTCCGCGCCGGTGCGCGCGGCGCGCGAGCGCAGCTGGTACGCGCGCACGCCCTACGGGCTCGCGGTGCTGCGCCACAAGGAGATGGGCGAGCTGCTGACCCACGAGGCGCTGATCCAGGGCAGCCACGCCTGGCCCGCGCTCAACGGCGTGACCAGCGGGGTCTTCGCGGACTGGTGGAACAAGTCGATCCTGGTGACCGAGGGCGACGACCACTGGCGCCTGCGGCGGCTGGTGAACCCGGCCTTCTCGCCGAAGATCGTAAAGACGCTTATGGCGGATTTCGAGCGCATCGCCAGCGATCTCGCCGACGGGTTCATCGACCGCGGCGCCTGCGATTTCATGGCCGAGTTCGCCGACCCCTACGCGGCGCGGGTGCTGTGCCTGCTGCTGGGCCTGCCCGAGAGCGAGGCGCCCTTCATCCTGCGCACCTCGGCCACCATGGGGCTGGCGCTGGGCGTGAACTTCCCCAACCTCGTGGACGAGATCGAGGCGGCCACCGTCGAGCTGGGCGACTTCATCTCGGAGGTGCTGAAGGCGCGCGAGGCCAACCCCGGCGACGACATCCTCTCGGTCATGGTGCAGGCCCGCGACGAGGGCGACCGGCTGTCGCACGAAGAGCTCTGGAACCTCGCGCTGATGCTGGCCTTCGCCGGCGTGGACACCACGCGCAACCAGCTGGGGCTTGGCATGTCGATGTTCGCCGACCATCCCGCGCAGTGGGAGGCGCTGGCCGCCGATCCCTCGCTCGACATGGCGGCGGCGACCGAGGTGATGCGGATGCGCCCGACCATCACCTGGGTCTCGCGCGAGGCGACGCGCGACTTCGACTACGGCGGCATCACCATCCCGCGCGGCACCGTGCTGCATCTCTACTCCGAGAGCGCCGGCACCGATCCCGCGGTGATGGCCGACGCGCCCTTCGACATCACCGGGAAACGCGCCCGCAACTACGGCTTCGGCGGCGGCGTGCACCATTGCCTCGGCAACCTCGTGGCGCGCAACGACATGGCGGTGGCCTACCGCGTGCTCTCGGCCCGGATGACCGCGCCGGTGGTGGGCGCGGGGGCCACATGGCTCGCCGACAGCGGCAACACCGGGCCGATTTCGCTGCCGATCACGTTTGCGCCGCGCTGACGCGGGGGCGGTGCGCCTGGTGACGGGGGCGGGAGTGAGGGGCCAGCCCCTCACACTCCCCGGAGTTTAGGGGCAAGATGAAGGGCGGACGCGGCGCTTGGGGGGCTGGCGGTGTGCGTTTTGATTTGGGGGCTCGTTGCTGGCGGGGCGTTTTGTTTGGGATGGGTCTTGATGGGTCCGGTGCGTCTGTGAGTGGCGGCGCGGATCGGCGGCGGGTGTGATGGCGGGGGCGGGGCGCCGGGGCCCTGTGCTGTTGGTTGTCGGATTTGGTGGGTTCAGGGCTTCGGGTCGGGGAGCCGGGTGGCCTTGGGTCTTGTGGCCGTTCTGGCGGCGCGGCGGCCCTAAGTGGGGCTGGGGGCGGCGCCGGTCTCCGCCGTGGCCGGGTCAGAGGGCCGCGGCGATCTTCTCTGCGCCGAGGGCGCCGATCAGGATCGAGGCGGCATTGGTGTTGCCGCCGACGATCCTCGGCATCACCGAGGCGTCCGCGACCGAAAGCCCTGAGATGCCGTGCACGCCCATGGTCGCGGAATCGACCACCGCCAGCGCGTCGCGGCCCATCCTCGCGGTGCCGACGGGGTGGTAGATCGAATCCGCCGTCTGCCGCACCACCCGGTCGAGATCCGCGTCGCCGGCCGCCGCGGGGCCAGGGCGCAGTTCCGCGCCGGAGAAACGCGCGAGGCCGGGCTGGCGGCAGAGCGCGCGCAGCATCTTCAGCCCCTCGCGCAGGGCGATGCGGTCGGTCTCGGCGGCGAGGTAGTTCGGGTCGATCAGCGGCGCCTTGCGGGGATCGTTGGAGCCGATGGTCAGCCGGCCCCGGCTCTCGGGCTGCAGCTGGGTCACGTCGATGGCGAAGCCGTGGCCACGGTCGTCGGCGGTGGCGCCGTCGAAGGCCAGCATGTTGATGTAGTGCAGCTGCGTGTCCGGCGGGCCGTCGCCCGCGCCGAGGCGCAGGAAGGCGCCGGCCTCGAGCCCCTGTTGGGTGCCGACGCCCTTGCCGGTGAGCAGCCACTCGGCGCCGACCTTTAGGGCGTTCGGAAACTTGGCGTGCTCCCAGAGCGACAGCGGCTCGGTCATGCGGTGCTTGACCTTCACCTCGAGGTGGTCGTGCAGGTTCTCGCCCACGCCGGGCAGGTCCGCGCGCAGCGGGATGCCGAGCGGGCGCAGCAGCGCGGCGGGGCCGATGCCTGCGTGCAGCAGCAGGTGCGGCGTGCCGATGGCGCCGGCGCTGAGGACCACGTGGCCGGCGGAGAGCTGTTCCTCGCCCGAGGGTGTCATCATCAACAGCCCGTCGATGCGGGGGCCGTCGCCGGTGAGGCGCAGCACCTCGACGCGGCTTCGGATCTCGAGGTTGGGGCGGGCCTTGGCGAGGCCGAGATAGGCCCTGGCGCTGCTGCGCCGCTTGCCGTCCGTCACGTTCAGGCGGAAGAGGCCGAAGCCCTCGGCCTGACCCTCGACCGCCTCGAGCACCGGGTAGCCCATCTGGCCGCCGGCCTCGACGAACCCCGCGTAGGCGGGGCCGCCCGCGGGCAGGGCGGGGGCCATGACGCGGGTCACCTCGTCGAGTGCCGGTCTGACCGCGGCCCAGCCCCAGCCCTCGCAGCCCATCGCCTCCCACGCGTCGTAATCCGAGGCGTGGCCGGTGACCCAGACCATGGCGTTGATCGAGGACGAGCCGCCCAGCACCTTGCCGCGCGGCATGTAGAGGCGGCGCCCCTCCATGTGGGTCTGCGGCACCGTCTGGAAATGCCAGTTGAACTGCGGCGCGGCGATGGCCCTCGCGACGCCCGCGGGCATGGCAATGAACGGGTGGCGCCCCGGGGGACCGGCCTCGAGCAGCAGCACCCGGCAGGCGGGATCGCGCGACAGGCGCTCGGCCACGGCGCAACCGGCGCTGCCCGCGCCCACGACGATGACGTCCCAGCTCATGCCAGCAGCTCGCGCAGGGCGGCGTCGATGGTGTCGGTGTCGGGCTGGTTGCGCCCGCCGCCCGCGTAATGGCCCCAGACCGAGTCGATGACGCGCAGCTCGGCGTTTGGCATGGCGGCCACCTCGCGCGCGTTGTCCTCGGGCGGGAAGTAGAAATCCGTGCGGCAGGGCAGGACGATGGATCTCGCGGTGATCGCCGCCAGCGCCGCGTTGCGGTCGCCGTTGTAGAGCGGGTTGGCCGAGATGTCGCAGGCCTGCCATGTGCGGATCAGCGACAGCATGTCGTTGGCGTCGAGCCCGTAGTACATCGCGTCCCAGGTGTTCTTGAGGTAGTCCTCGAGCGTCACGAAGCCCATGCCGCGCCAGAGCTCCTGCCGGAACCACTCCTGGCTCAGCACCCAGCCGGCCCAGACCCGGCCCTTGGCGGTCATGCCGCGCCAGGGCTGTTCGGTGTAGCGGCCCTGCTTCCATGCGGGATCGGTGATCAGCGCGTGCTTCACGCCTTCGAGAAAGACATAGGTGTGCCCCGCGGTGATCGCCTGCCCGCAGAAGCAGGCCATGGCGGCGACCCGGTCGGGAAAGAGCGCGGCCCAGTGGAACGCCTGCTGCCCGCCCATGGACCAGCCGCAGGCGAGGCGGATCTTCTCGACGCCGAAGACCTCGCGCAGGAGCCGCTCCTGCAGCATGACGTTGTCGTACTGGGTGATCGCGGGGAAATCCGGCCCGGCGAGGGGGATGGCGGTGTTCGACGGCGAGGAGGACACGCCGTTGCCCAGCATGTTGGGCACCACGATGAAGTATTTCTCCGGGTCGAGCGCCATGCCGGGGCCGATGAGGAACGCGTTGTCCGCATGCGAGCCGCCGTAGCGGGTCGGATAGACGATGACGTTGTCGCAGGCCGAATTGAGCCGCCCGAAGGTGGCGTAGGCAAGCTTGGCGTTGGGCAGGGTGATGCCGCATTGCAGGTGCACGCGGCCGGCGTCGAAGATGTCGTAGGGGGTCAGCTCCGCGCTCATGCCGTCACCCCCGAGGGGATGTCGCATTCCCGGCACCAGTTGTCGAAGATCCGGCGCGCCGCGGCGTTGAAGGCGGGCATGGTCGCCTGCGCCTCGGCCTCGAGCCGGGCGACGGCGCCCGCGCCCAGCGTGTCTTCGAGCGACGCCGCGTATTCCGGGATCGCCGACCAGAGCCGCACGGTGTCGGCCTCGACCTCGAGGTGGAACTGCGTCGAGAAGGCGCGCGTGCCCCAGCTCATCGCCTGCACGGCACAGGCGGGCGAGGTGGCGAGCACCGTGGCGCCCTCGGGCACGGTCTTCACCTCGGCGCCGTGCCATTGCAGCACCGGCAGCGGGTCGGGCACCTGCTCGAGGAAGGGCGACGGCGCCACCTGCCTGACCGTCAGGATGCCGACCTCTGCCGTGCCCCTGCCGACCTCGCCGCCAAGCGCGCAGGCCAGAAGCTGGTGGCCGAGGCAGAGCCCGAGATAGGGCAGGTTGCGGTCCATCACCGCCTCGCGGATGAAGGCCTTCTCGGCCACCAGCCACGGGTGCGCCTCCTCTTCCCAGACATCCATCGGCCCGCCCAGCACCCAGAGCGCGTCGACCCCGTCGAGGGACGGCAGCGGCTCGCCTTCATTGAGATGAACCGCGGACCAGGTGTGGCCGGCGCCCTCGATCATCGGGCGGAAGGCCGCCGGATGTTCGATCCGCTCGTGTTGCAGGACCAGAAAATGCATGTCCGTCTCCCTGTTTCGGGGCCGCTGCCTCATCCGTGGGCACCGCACCTGTCTTCCCCTGCAAATTCCCATCCAGCGCCAGAACCCACAAGAAATATTGTTGCGCCGGAGTGAAGCTTTGCAACCATCGGGAAAACCTGCACAGAGGGAGAACAGGGACATGAGGGTTTGTGTGATCGGGGCGGGGCCGTCGGGGCTGGCGCAGCTTCGGGCCTTCCAGTCGGCGGCGGAGCAGGGCGCGGCGATTCCCGAGATCCTGTGCTACGAGAAGCAGCCGGACTGGGGCGGGCTCTGGCGCTACGACTGGCGCACCGGCGTCGACGAATACGCGAACCCCGTGCACGGCTCGATGTATCGCTACCTCTGGTCCAACGGCCCCAAGGAGGGTCTGGAGTTCGCCGACTACAGCTTCGACGAGCATTTCGGCAAGCCCATCGCCAGCTACCCGCCGCGCGCGGTGCTCTTCGACTACATCGAGGGGCGGGTGAAGAAGGCCGGGGTGCGCGACTGGATCCGCTTCTCGACCGTGGTGCGCGACGTGACCTACGACGCGGACACGGGGCTCTTCACCGTCATCGCCCGCAATGGCGAGACCGACACCGAAAGCTCCGAGACCTTCGACCACGTGATCGTGGCCTCGGGGCATTTCTCCTTCCCCAACGTGCCCTACTATCCCGGTTTCGAAAGCTTCAACGGCCGCATCCTGCACGCCCATGACTTCCGCGACGCGCGCGAGTTCGAGGGCAGGGACATCCTGATCCTCGGCACCTCGTATTCGGCCGAGGACATCGGCTCGCAATGCTGGAAATACGGCGCCAGGTCGATCACCGTGGCCCATCGCACCGCGCCCATGGGCTACGACTGGCCCGATGACTGGCGCGAGGTTCCGGCGCTCGAGAAGGTCGAGGGCAAGACCGCGACCTTCAGGGACGGTACCGAGAAGGTGGTCGACGCCATCATCCTCTGCACCGGCTACAAGAACCACTTCCCGTTCCTGCCCGATGACCTGCGGCTCAAGACCGCGAACCGGCTGGCGACCACGGATCTCTACAAGGGCGTGGTGTGGACGAAGAACCCCATGCTCTTCTACCTCGGGATGCAGGACCAGTGGTTCACCTTCAACATGTTCGACGCGCAGGCGTGGTGGGTGCGCGACGTCATCATGGGCAGGATCGCCCTGCCGGATGCCGCGGCCATGGAGGCCGACTGGCAGAAACGGCAGACGGACGAGGACGCCTATGACAGCGACCACGACGCCATCGTCTATCAGGGCGACTACGTGAAGGAGCTGATCGCCGAGACCGACTACCCGTCCTTCGACGTCGATGGCGCCAACGAGGCCTTTTTCCAGTGGAAGAAGCACAAGAAGAAGGCGATCATGTCCTTCCGCGACAACGGCTACGTCTCGCCCATCACCGGCACCATGGCGCCGCCGCACCACACGCCGTGGCGGCACGCGATGGACGACAGCCTCGAGAGCTACCTGCAGAGCTCGGAAGCGGGCGAGTAAGCCATGGGACTGCCCGGCAAGAGCCGCGCGGCGCGGTCGGGGGCGATCTCCCCCGGTCCGAGCCTGCCCGAGGAGAGACCCGTGCCCGCCGGTGACGCGTGCACGGTCGGGACACGCGCAAGGAGGGACCGCGGCGCATGACACCGGAAGACCGCGTCCGGGCGATGGACTTCTGGTCCGGCCCGGTGACCATCGAGCCGCTCTCGGGCGGCATCACCAACCTCAACTACGTGGTGACCGACGCCGGGCGGCAATACGTCGTGCGCATGGGGCAGGACATCCCCGAGCATCTCGTCATGCGCTGGAACGAACGCGCGCTGACCGAGGCCGCCGCCGCGGCGGGGCTCTCGCCCGCGCTGCGCCATGCAGAGCCGGGGATCATGGTCACCGATTTCGTGACCTCGCAGGCACTGACCGAGGCCGACCTGCACGACCCCGAGACGCTCGCCGGTGCGGTGGCGCTGGTGGGGCGGGTACATCGCGAGCTCACCTCGCGGCTCACCGGGCCCGTGGTGACCTTCTGGGTCTTCCACGTGCTGCGCAGCTACGCCGCCTTCCTCGCGAAGAACGGCTCGCCCCACATGGTGCGCCTGCCCATGCTGATGACCGAGGCCATGCAGCTGGAAGAGGCGGTGGGCAGGGTCGGGCTGGTGCTCGGCCACAACGACCTGCTGCCACAGAACATCCTGCGGGCCGAGGATGGGCGCTTCTGGCTGGTCGACTGGGAATACGGCGGCTTCAACTCCGCGCTCTTCGATCTCGGCGGGCTCGCCTCCAATTCGGGTCTTCCCGAAGACACGGAAGCCGAGATGCTGCGCCTCTATCACGGTCATGATCCCGACACCGGCTACATGCGACGCTACGGGGCGATGAAATGCGCCTCGCTGCTGCGCGAGGCCATGTGGAGCATGGTGTCCGAGATCAGCTCGGACATCGACTTCGACTACGCGGCCTACACGGCAGAGAACCTGTCGCGCTTCGAGGCCGCACTCGACGCCTGGAAGGAGGGCGCATGAACGACTTTCCCACCACCGCGCAGGCGGTCATCGTCGGCGGCGGGATCATCGGCTGTTCGACGGCCTACCACCTCGCCAAGCTCGGCTGGGAGGTGGTGCTGCTCGAGCGCCACAAGCTGACGTCGGGCACCACCTTCCACGCCGCGGGGCTCGTGGGCCAGCTGCGCAGCTCGGCCAACATCACCGAGCTGCTGGGCTACTCGGTGAAGCTCTACGACACGCTCGAGCAGGAGACCGGGCAGGCCACGGGGTGGAAGCGCAACGGCGGGCTGCGGCTCGCCTGCAATGAGGAACGCTGGACCGAGGTCAAGCGACAGGCCACCACGGCCCGCAGCTTCGGGCTCGACATGCAGCTGCTCACACCCTCCGAGGCGCGTGAGCTCTGGCCGCTGATGGATGTCTCGGACGTGGTGGGCGCAGCCTTCCTGCCGACCGACGGGCAGGCCAACCCCTCGGACATCACGCTCTCGCTCGCCAAGGGGGCGCGCATGGCCGGGGCGCGGATCATCGAGGATTGCGCGGTGTTGTCGGTCGAGCGCGAGAAAGGCGTCATCACAGGGGTTAAGACCCGGCACGGGCTCATCAAGACCGGCGTGGTCGTCGCTTGCTGCGGCCAGTGGACCCGCGAGTTTGCTGCGCCCCTCGGCGTGACCGTGCCGCTGGTGTCGATGGAGCACCAGTACATGGTGACCGAGCCCATCGACGGCGTGACCCGCGACCTGCCGACCCTGCGCGACCCCGACCGGCTGACCTACTGGAAGGAAGAGGTGGGGGGGCTCGTCATGGGGGGATACGAGCCCAACCCCAAGCCATGGGCCATTTCGGGAATTCCCGAAGGCTTTCACTACACGCTGCTCGACAGCGATTTCGACCATTTCGAACAGATCATGGAGCTTGCGCTGGGCCGGGTTCCCGCGCTCGAGACGGCGGGGATCAAGACGCTCACCAACGGGCCCGAGAGCTTTACCCCGGATGGCAATTTCATCCTTGGCGAGGCGCCCGAGCAGAAGGGCTTCTTCGTGGGGGCGGGTTTCAACGCCTTCGGCATCGCCTCGGGCGGGGGCGCGGGCATGGCGCTGGCCGAATGGGTCGCCAAGGGGGAGCCGCCCTTAGATCTCTGGCCCGTCGACATCCGCCGCTTCGGGCGCCCGCATTTCGACACCGACTGGGTACGCACCCGGACGGTCGAGGCCTATGGCAAGCACTACACCATGGCCTGGCCCTCTGAGGAACACGACAGCGGACGGCCCGGGAGACGCTCGCCGCTCTATGACCGGCTGAAGGCACGCGGCGCGGTGTTCGGCGAGAAGATGGGGTGGGAGCGGCCCAACTGGTTCGCGGCCGAAGGCGAGCACGCGGGCGACATCTACACCTACGGCCGCCCCAACTGGTTCGCCGCCGTCGGGCGCGAGCACAGGGCAGCGCGCGAGGCCGCGGTGCTGATCGACCAGACGAGCTTTGCCAAGTTCCTGCTCAAGGGCCCCGACGCGGAAAGCGTGCTGCAATGGATCTGTGCGGGCGACATCGGCGGCCCCGTGGGCACCCTGAACTATACGCAGATGCTCAACGACCGGGGCGGGATCGAGGCCGATCTCACCGTGCTTCGCCGTGCCGAGGACGAATTCTACATCGTCACCGGCACCGGCTTTGCCACCCGCGATTTCGACTGGATCAAACGCGGCATCCCCGAGGGCGCCAATGCCCAGCTCATCGACGTGACCTCGGGCCATGCGGTGCTGTCGCTCATGGGGCCCAAGGCGCGCGACATCCTTGCCCATGTCACCCGTGCGGACGTGTCGAACGCGGCGCTGCCCTTCGGCACCGCAAAGCAGATCGCCATCGCCGGTGCGCCGGTCTGGGCGCTGCGCGTCTCATACGTGGGCGAGCTCGGGTGGGAGCTGCACATGCCAATGGAAAGCGCCGCCACGGTGTTCGACGCGCTGCACATGGCCGGCGCCTCGCACGGGCTGGTCGACGCGGGCTACCGCGCCATCGAGACGCTGCGGCTCGAGAAGGGCTACCGCGCCTGGGCCGGGGACATCGGGCCGGACAGCACGCCTCTCGAAGCGGGGCTCGGCTTTGCGGTGAAGCTCGGCAAGGGGGCGTTCCGAGGGCGCGAGGCCATCGTGGCGCAGAAGGCGGAGGGTGTGCGCAAGATGCTCGCCACCGTCACCGCAGCGCCCGAGGTGATCCTGCTGGGGCGCGAGACGATCTTCCGCAATGGCGAGCGGGTGGGCTACCTCAGCTCCGGCGGGTACGGTCACACGCTGGGCAAGGCCATCGGCATGGGCTATCTCAAGACCCCCGAGGGGGTGACGCGCGACTGGGTGCTGTCCGGGAGCTACGAGCTCGAGGTCGCCACCGAGCGCGTGCCCTGCGAGGTGACGCTGTCGCCGCTCTACGACCCGACCCATGCGCGGCTGAAGTCATGAGTGCATTTCGGGTCTTCACGAAAGGACGAAAGCCATGACGATCACCGCAAACTGGTCCTGGCCCACGCCGATCCGCTTCGGCGCCGGGCGCATCGCCGAACTGGCCGAGGCCTGCCACACCGCCGGCATCCGCAAGCCGCTGGTCGTGACCGACCGCGGGCTCGCCCGTCTGCCGCTGACCCTGCAGGTGATGGACATCCTCCGCCGCTCGGGCTTCGACGCGGATCTCTTCGCCGAGGTCGATCCGAACCCGAACGAGCGCAACTTGGGCGTGGGGGTGGTGACCTTCAAGCAGGGGAGGCACGACGGGGTGATCGCGCTGGGCGGCGGCTCGGGGCTGGATCTCGGCAAGCTCGTGGCCTTCATGACGGGCCAGTCGCGTCCAGTCTGGGATTTCGAGGATATCGGCGACTGGTGGACCCGCGCCGATGCCGAGGCCATCGCGCCGGTCGTCGCGGTGCCCACCACCGCCGGCACCGGATCGGAGGTCGGGCGCGCTGCGGTGCTGACCAATTCCGAGACACACGAGAAGAAGATCATCTTCCACCCGAAGATGATGCCCGCACAGGTGATCTGCGACCCCGAACTCACCGTGGGCATGCCGCCCGTGATCACCGCGGGCACTGGCGTCGACGCGCTCGCCCATTGCATCGAGGCCTATTGCTCGCCGCTCTACGGTCCCATGGCCGACGGCGTGGCGCTCGAGGGAATGCGCCTTTGCAAGGAGTACCTGCTGCGCGCCTACCGCGACGGCTCGGATCTCGAGGCGCGGGCGCAGATGATGACCGCCGCCGCGGCGGGGGCCACCGCCTTCCAGAAGGGGCTGGGCGCGATCCATTCGCTGAGCCACCCGATCGGGGCGCGCTACGACACCCATCACGGCACCACCAACGGCGTCGTCATGCTGCCGGTGCTGCGCTTCAACCGCCCCGCCATCGAGGACCGGATCGTCCGCGCCGCCGCCTATCTGGGGCTCGAGCCCAGCTTCGACGCCTTCCTGACTTTCATCGATGACCTGCTGCACGAGCTCGACATTCCCAAGACGCTCGACGCGCTGGGCGTCTCGGATCCCGATCTCGACGCGCTCTGCGCCTCGGCGCTCAAGGACCCGACCGCGGGCAGCAACCCGGTGCCGCTGACCCGCGAGAACATCCTGCCGCTTCTGCAAAGCTGTTTCGAAACCTGAGGTGTGAATGAAGAACCAGCGTCCGCGTCCCGCTCCCTGCACGACCCGTCGAGGCCCCATTGGTGACGGAGGCTTGACATGAACGTGCCCGGACCGGCACGAGGGGAGTCCCCGACCGGAACTGGAAAACCGATGAAGAACGGCGCGAGCTCGAAGCTGACGCAGAACCCGCACGCGGTCCGCGAGCTGCGGGAGAAGAACCTCGAGGTCGCCATCGGCCGGCAGGTGCGCGAGCTCCGCAAGCGCCAGCGCATGACCGGCTCCGAACTGGCGCAGCAGACAGGGCTCTCGGTGGGGATGCTGTCCAAGATCGAGAACGGTGTCATCTCGCCCTCGCTCAACACGCTGCAGGCGCTGGCCAATGCGCTGCGGGTGCCGCTGGTGCAGCTGTTCTCGGGCTTCGAGGAACCGCGCGGAGCGATGCACGTCAAGGCCGGGCAGGGGGTCGAGATCGAGCGCGCAGGCACCCGCGCCGGGCACCAGTACCAGCTTCTGGGCCACATCGGGTCGAACAACTCGGGCGTCGTGGTGGAACCCTACCTGATCACGCTCGACAGCGAGAGCGACCGCTTCCCCGCCTTCCAGCACGAGGGGATCGAGCTCATCTACATGCTCGAGGGCGTCATCGACTACCGCCATGGCGACCAGCTTTACCTGCTCGAGCCCGGCGACTCGCTGCTCTTCGACGCCGACGCGCCGCACGGTCCCGAGGTGCTGGTCGAGCTGCCCTCGCGCTACCTGTCGATCATCACCTACCCACAGGCGCGCTGAGCTTCGGGCGGAACTCCTGTCTCTATGGGAGGGCATTGGTCCTTCGCGGCAGGTCTCCGGTGGCGCTTGGGCGAAACGTCCGGACCGATGCGGCGGCTGATCGCTGTGGGGCGCGGCATGGCGGTCGATGTCGTCCTCAAGGTCGCGTCCGAGGTGCCCGGCGGAGCGGTCACCGTCCAGTACGGCGGCCAGTCCTTGATCGCCGAGCAGACCCACGCGGCCCCGACGCTTGCGCTCGCCGAGAAACTGGTCAATCTGCCACCAGACACGCGGGCCTCTGGTCGGGCCACGCGCACCGGGCTGCACCGTCCCCGGGCGTCTTCGTCATCCAACGCGCTGGGGACCGGCATGCGGTGCTGACGATGCGCCCGGCTGCGGGTACACTCCGGCATATGCCGACCGAGGCCGCCGAACGACTGGAGTAGACCGAATGAGCAAGTTCGCCCTGACCGTGACCTGTCCCTCGACCCGGGGGATCGTGGCCGCCATCGCCACCTTCCTTGCCGAGCAGGGCTGCAACATCACTGACAGCTCGCAGTTCGACGATTTCGAGACCGGCAATTTCTTCATGCGGGTGAGCTTCCAGTCCGAGACCGGGGCCTCGCTCGACGGGCTGCAGGAGCAGTTCGCGGCGACCGCCAAGGGCTTCGGCATGGACTACGCCTTCCACGACGAGGCGGAGAAGATGAAGGTGGTGATCATGGTCAGCCGCTTCGGGCATTGCCTGAACGACCTGCTCTACCGCTGGCGCATCGGCGCGCTGCCCATCGACATCGTGGCGGTGATCTCGAACCACATGGATTACCAGAAGGTGGTCGTGAACCACGACATCCCCTTCCACAACATCCGCGTCACCAAGGAGAACAAGCCGCAGGCCGAGGCCCGGATCATGGAGGTGGTCGAAGAGACCGGCGCGGACCTGATCGTGCTGGCGCGCTACATGCAGATCCTCTCGGACGAGATGTGCCAGAAGATGTCGGGCCGGATCATAAACATCCACCACTCCTTCCTGCCCTCCTTCAAGGGAGCCAACCCCTACAAGCAGGCGTTCGAACGCGGGGTGAAGCTGATCGGGGCCACGTCGCACTACGTGACCGCCGATCTGGACGAGGGTCCGATCATCGAGCAGGACACGGTGCGCGTGACCCACGCGCAATCGCCCGAGGACTATGTCTCGCTCGGCCGCGACGTCGAGGCGCAGGTGCTGGCCCGCGCCATTCACGCCCACATCCACCGCCGGGTGTTCCTGAACGGGAACAAGACCGTGGTCTTCCCGGCCTCGCCCGGTAGCTACGCCAGCGAGCGCATGGGCTGACCGCTTGGGACGGGGGCGTGGTCAGCGGCCCCGCTCTTCCGCCTTTGGGTGAAGCGTGTGAGCGGGTCGGCGAGCATCTCGACCACGGTCTTGTCGAGCTCGGTGTCCTGCCCCCCGATCTTCAGTTCGATGGGCTTGCTGCGCTTCGGGGTCCGGTTGTGCACCAGCCGCCGAATGCGCCCGGAGATTGAGCCGATGGGGGGCATGCGGATCGACATGGTGGTCCCGCGCAGGCCGGTCGGGATGCCCTGAATCTCCTCGGCGATGGCCACCCGCTGCGGATCGTCCGAGCGCACTGCCAGCTCCGCCAGCCGCGCCCCGACGATGACCAGCTCGCGCGCGCGCTCCATCATGTCGTCGTGCCGCTCCGCCGAGGCGCGCATCGGCGCGCCTTCGTGCGCGGGTGCGGCAGTCACGTTCTCGGGTTCGGGGCGGGCCGCCTCGACGGCGGGCGCGGCGGTCCCCGCGGCAAGCTCCACCGCCTCGTCGTGAAACAGGAAGACATCGCGGAGTGCGCCCTTGGCCACGGTGCCATACAGCCGGACCTCCCAGCGCAGGTAGAGCCGCTCTGGGTCGAGCGCGTCGAACTCTGGCAAGTCGGCGAGCACTGGCCGGATCGCGGTGGCGCCAAGGCCGCGCAGCGCTTCGTGCGGCTGGGCGAGCTTTGTCGGCAGGGGCTCGGGCCGTTGCAGGAGGGCGCGCGCATCCGGCACATGCTCGAGGACGAGGTCTCGGCGCTCGTCGCCACCCTGTCCGAGATGGAATGCGCCATCGGCGCGCTGACCGGGATCCAGACCCGGATGGGCCTCGCCAGCGTCAAGGTGCTGCTGTGGAACCTGCATTCGGGCGATGCGGGGCGGCTCTGCGGTGACATTGGCAAGCGAGCCGACCCGGTGGCCGAGGAGGCGGAGTTCGAGTGGTTCTGAGGGCTGTGTCCTGAGTGCGGGGTTTTGAGTGCAGTGTTCTGCTGTATTCTCCTTGCAGACAGGTCCTGCGCAGCGGTTTCTCGATGGCGTTCCCTGTCGCGTTTCCGTCCAGCGTCTCGCCGGTTCGGTTCTGTTATGGGCCGTTGTTTTCGGCGCCGGCGCAACGTCATCTGCATGTCCCCGCCTGACCTCAATCCCCCGGGAACCAGCTCATCAGCACAGCCCGCACGTAGCTCGGTTGGAGGTCTTCGACTGACGTCTTCAGTGAAGAGATCATTGTGGACGCGGGCCGAGGTCTTCGCGGTCCCAATACAAGGGAGCACGTTTCGCGTAGCGCGCAACGGGTTCGAGGTGTGCCGTTGGCCCATGCAGCTCGCGGTTCTGCCGCTGCCTGAGGCGCGGAGAGCGCCCTGCGCTGCATGAGAGGGCCGGGACGGTCGGGCGGTCTTGATTGCCGGCGGGGCCTCTGCTTGGATCGGTTGAACAGGGGGCCGCGCCGGGCAGGGCCCGGGCAGGAAACGGAATGTCGCGCAAGAAGGAACGGCGCCAGAAGGCGATCCTCGACCAGCTCTCCATCACGCCGACGATGCGCGTGGGGCGGCTCGCCGAGACGCTTGAGGTGACCACCGAGACCATCCGCCGCGACCTCGAGGAGCTGGCGGGGCAGGGGCTCATCGCGCGCACCTACGGCGGCGCGATGCTGCGCCAGCCGATGGAACCCGCGCTGTCGGAGCGCCACAAGGAACTGGTCGAGGAGCGCGCCGCTATTGGCCGTGCCGCGGCGCCGCTGCTGGCCGGGGCGCGGGTGATCATGATGGGCTCGGGCGCCACCACGACGCAGATCGCGCGGCGCATCGCGCTCGAGATGAACGAGGTCACGGTGATCGCCCATTCGGTCTCGGTGGCGGCGGCGCTGTCGGTCAACCCGTCGATCCAGGTGGTGATGGCGCCGGGGCTCTACCACGCCGGCGAGGGCGCGCTGCACGGGGCGCAGACCGTGCGCTTCCTGTCGGATTACTCGGCGGACTGGTCGGTCACCGGGGCCAGCGCCATGTCGCCGCTCGGTCCCTCGGACGCGCTGATCGAGGCGGGCGACGTCTACGCCACCATGCTGCGCCAGAGCGCGCGCCACATGGTGGTGGCGGATCACTCGAAATTCGACCGGATGGCCACGGCGCGCTACTCGGACTGGGGCGAGATCGACGTGTTGGTGAGCGATGCCCGGCCGCAGGGGCCGCTGGGGCGGGCGCTGCAGCTGGCCGGGGTGGGGGTGCGGCTGGCGGTGCTCTGAGGGCGTCCGGCGCGGTGCCTGTGGCGGAGGTCGGATGCCTCCGGCGGGAGTTTATCTGGCAAGATGAAGGGTGGGGTGCCTGAGCGGGAGGCGAGGGTGCGGTTGGGTGGTGCTGCGGTCGTTGTGAGAGCGGGGCGCGCTGGTCGGCCAGGGGGAGGGCGTGGCGGGTGGTGCTCTGGGGCCTTGCGGTGCCGAGCCTGTGGCGGAGGTCGGATGCCTCCGGCGGGAGTTTGTCTGGCAAGATGAAGGGTGTGGGTGCCTGATCGGGAGGCGTGGGGCGGTTTGGCGGTGCGGTGATCGTTGGGCCCGGGGCCGGCGCGGGCGGCGAGCGGGGCGCCCGGCCGGTTTGTGTGGTCAGAGAGTGGTGCGGTTGGAGTGGTCAGAGGGTGTCGCGGGTGGCGTTGGCGAAGGCGTCGATGAAGCGGTCGGCCTCGTCCATGCTCAGGCAGAGCGGCGGGCGGACCTTGAGCGTGGCGCCGTAGCGGCCGGCGGCCCCGATCAGCACGCCTGCGTCGCGCATGGCATCTATGATCCGCACGGTGACGGCGGCATCCGGCGTGTCGGGCGCGTCCGGGGCGCAGAGATCGACGCCGATGAAGAGCCCGGTGCCGCGCACCGCGGCCACCTGCGGGGCGTCGGCGGCCACCGCCTCGAGCCCGGCCCTGAGATGGGCGCCGACGGTGCGGGCGTTTTCCTGCAAGCCCTCCTCGGCGATCACCTGCAGCACCGCGAGCCCCGCGGCCGCGGCCACCGGGTTGCCGCCGAAGGTGTTGAAATAGCCCACGTCCTCGCAGAAGGCCGCGAGGTGGTCGGGGCGTGCGGCCATGCCCGCCATCGGGAAGCCGTTGCCCATCGGCTTGCCCATGGTGACGATGTCGGGGGCGATGCCGTGCCGCGCGAAGCCCCAGAACGCGTCGCCGGTGCGGCCGAATCCCGGCTGCACCTCGTCGGCGATGTAGAGCCCGCCCGCCGCCTGCACCGCCTCGACCGCGGGGCGAAGGAAGCCTGCGGGGTCGGCGAAGATGCCGTCCGACGAAAAGATGGAGTCGGCGAGGAAGGCAGCGGTGCCGAGCCCGCGGCGTTGCAGCTCGGCCATGGCGCCTTCGACCGCTGAGAGGAAGCCACCGGCGATGTCCTCGCCAAAGGCGGCGCGGCCCGGCGCCGGCACGGTGACCACATGCGGGGGCAGGGTGCCGCGCCTCAGCGCCGAGGGCGAGGCCTCGGTCACCAGCGCGGTGTTGCCGTGGTAGGCGGTCTCGGTGACGATGACCCCTTGCGCGCCGCTCGCCGCCCGCGCCACCCGCAGCGCGAGGTCGTTGGCCTCGCTGCCCGAGCAGGTCATCACCACGTTGGAGAGCGCGGCGGGGAGCTTGTCCTTGAGCGCCTCGAGGTAGGCGTCGACCACCTCGACGATGTAGCGGGTGTTGGTGTTGAGCACCGCGATCTGGCGCGACACCGCCTCGACCACCGCCGGGTGGGAGTGCCCGACGGAGGGCACGTTGTTGTAGAAGTCGAGGTAGCGCGTGCCGTCGCGGGCCACCATCCAGGCGCCCTTGGCCGAGACCATCTCGATGGGCTCGCGGTAGAACAGCACCGAGGCCGCGCCGAGGTTGGCGAGCCGCCGCGCGACGGCGCCGGTGCCGCCCTGCGTTGCGTCGAAGGCGTTCATGTCGAGGATCTGGCGGACCTTGCTCATGCCTCCTGCTCCGCAAGATAGGCCTCGGCCAGCGCCACCGTGCCGTCGGTATAGGCGGCGAGACCTGCCGCCGCGGCGGTCTCGGTCTCGGAATGCGAGGCGATCCAGGCGGTGAGCAGCAACCGGCGGAACAGGATGAAGGTGGGGATCATCGCCACGTGCTCGTCCGAGAGCGGCGCCACGCTGCGGTAGCCCCGGACCCAGGCCTCCTGCAGGGCGGGGATGTAGGGTTCGGTCTCGAGGAAGGACACGGCGGCGGCGAAATCGTAGATGAACCACGAGAAGCCGCAGTCGTCGAAGTCGATCACGCCGAGCCGGTCGCCGTCCTGCAGCAGGTTCGCGAGGCGCAGGTCCGCGTGCACGAGGCCGAAGCGGTCAGGGCCCGCGCCATAGGCGGCGAGCCTGGCGTCGAGCACGTCGCAGAGCCGGTCGAGCACCGCCTTCTGCGCCGGCGTCATGCCGAGCGCCGCGCGCCAGTCGCCCCAGAGCGGGGCCGGGCCGAAGGCGGTCTCGAAGTTCCAGGTCTTGCGGGTGAAGCCCTCGGGCGGGGTCCAGTCG
>Ga0208328_1000166_pt1 | contig 35203 bp, 38 predicted proteins | sample DeeseametaMP2633_FD_184170 | JGI IMG/M metagenome (GOLD analysis project Ga0208328, IMG submission 184170) | Marine microbial communities from the Deep Atlantic Ocean - MP2633 (SPAdes) | ecosystem: Environmental > Aquatic > Marine > Unclassified | place: Northeast of Antigua and Barbuda, North...
TCCGTGCGCGACCGGCTCGTCAAGCTGCTGCTGGCGCTGGCCGACGCCCGCCCCGAGGAGGTCACCCGGGTCGCGATCAGTCTCGGCCAGCAGTTGCCGGACTTCGACGAGCACGCGCTGGGACGCGCTGTTGCCGAGCTCGTGGGGCGGGCGGCCGACGCGAGCCTGGGCGAGCTGGAGATCGGCTCGCTGGTCCTCCAGCTCACCGTGCGCGCGGGCGAGGCGGGTCTGCGGATGGAGCCGGAGCTGGCGCTGCTCGGCAAGGCGCTGCTGAACCTGGACCAGGTGGCGACCACCCTCGACCCGACCTTCGAGCCCCGGGAAGCGCTGCAGCGGCACGTCACCCGGATCATGCAGTCCTCGGTCCGCACCACCCCGGCAGCGATGATGGCCACGCTCCTCGAGACCAAGGAGTTCGTCGAGGAGCTGCCCGGCCGGGTCAACCGGGCCTTCGACGCCCTGGGGCGCGGGCACTTCGAGCTGCGGGTGGACGCCATCGACGAGGACGAGTTCCTGCGGGGCCTGCACAAGCTGGCGAACGTCCTGGCCGCGGCCGTCATCCTGGCCTCGATGATCCTCGCCGCCGCGATCCTCGCGGCGAGCAGCGACGACGAGGGCTCCCTGACCAGCCGGATGGCACTGGCGGTCTTCGTGCTGGCCGTGCTGGGCTCGGTGGGGATGCTGGTGCGCATCGCGCTGCAGACCCGACGCGCCAACCTCGGCCGACGCCGTGGGTCGGGGCCGTCGTGACCGATCCGGAGCGGACGCCGGACGGCCGCTACGTCGTGGTCGACGGTCGGCGGTGGCGGGCGACCGACCCCGCGATCCCCGTGGCGCGCCGCGCCGAGCTGACCCGCGCGCTGATGGCCTGGCGGCGGGAGGTCGGTCGCACGAAGGGCACCGACGAGGAGTCCGCGGCCCGCGCGGGGGTGCAGGCGGCCAAGGTCGCGCTGGGCGAGCGGGGCACGCCGTGGTGGGAGCAGAGCGACGCCGAGCGCGAGGAGCGCTGGTCGGCCGGCGTACCCGTTCCGGGGGCGGGTTGGGGCACCTCCGGGGCAGGATGAGCAGGTGCCCCGGGTCTCACGTGTCAGCGTCCTGCAGGTCGGTCGGGTCCGTGTGCGGCCCGACAACGTCGCCGGGACCTGGCGGCCGATGCTGTGGTGGACGGCGTTCTCGCGAGCGTGGACCGCGTGGCTGCCGGTCAACGTCGTGGTCGTCGAGCACGACGAGGGCGTGCTGCTGGTCGACACCGGGCAGAGCAGGGCGTCGATGGAGCCGGGCTACCACCCGGGTGGGCTGCTCGGCTGGGCGTACCGCCGGCAGGCCGAGTTCGTGGTCGACGCCGACGACGACCTCGCCGCGCGGTTGGCCGGCCTCGAGCTCACACCGGCCGACGTCGACACCGTCGTGCTCACCCACCTCCACCAGGACCACGCCGGCAACGTGGGGCTGCTCCCCCACGCCCGGGTGCTGGTCTCCGCCGACGAGCTGAGCCTGCTCGACGAAAGGCAGCCGGCCGCGCACGGGGTCCTGCCCGAGCACGTCGCCCCACCCTCGGTGACCTTCACGCCGGTGCGCCCCACCCCGCTGCCCACCCCGGTCGGCCCGTTCACCACCGGCACCGACCTGTACGACGACGGCACGCTCGTCCTGCTGCCCACGCCCGGGCACTCGCGGGGCTCGCAGAGCCTGCTGGTGCGCCGGCCCGACGCCCACCCCCTCCTCGTCGTCGGGGACCTGACCTACGACCCCTCGCTGCTGGCGGCCGGACGCGTTCCCGGCACCGGCGCCACCGCGCAGCAGCGCGCCTCGACCCGGGCCGTCAACGCGCTCGTCGGCGCCGAGCCCGGCCTGCGGGTGATCGCGGCCCACGACCCGGCGGCGGCTGCCCGCGCGTCGGGCGGGCACACCTGATCCGCTGTCCCGCGCCACGGAGTCCCGGTGACCGGTGACCGGCTCCCGGTCGGCTCCCCCGTGATCCCGCGGCCGGTGGTCGACCCGGCCGCGGGCCCTGCTCAGAACCCGGCGCCGTCGAGGAAGGCGACCCACTGGTCGGTGCGGTCGTCGTCGGTCTCCGGCGCCGGCTCGACCTGCAGGTGCTCATCGATCTCGAAGCGCTGCAGCACGGTGATGACCCACTCGGTGTCGCTGGCCAGGTCCTCGACCTGGGCCAGCTCCTCCTCGCTGGGCCGCGGGTCGAACATCTCGGGGCGGTCGAAGATCGAGACGTAGATGTCGGAGAGGTCGACGGTGAACTCGACCGAGGACATCGAGTCGTCGGCGTCCAGCCCGATGACCACGTCAGCAGGCGTCGCCTCGTAGAACTCGACGTAGAGCTCGGTCAGCTCGTCGACGTCGATGCCCAGGTTCAGCGCCAGGCCACCTGCCACGCTGCGAGAGGTCTGCTCGACGTCGGTGCCCATGGCGGCCATGACCTCGGCGTACGGCGCGGTGCCGGTGACGGTCTGCCCGTCCCGCTCGACGTCGTCCAGCACCTCCGGAAGGTCGGCCGACATCTGGCGCAGGTCGGTCACGCCCTGCCCTAGCATCAGCTCGACGATCTCGGGCCTGTCCTCGGCGACCCCTGTCAGGTCGAGGTAGGAGACGCCCGGCTCGAACGGACCGAGGTCGGCCGAGCGGTCGGCCTCCTTCAGTGCGGCGTAGTCCCGGGAGTCCAGGGTGATCCGCTCGGGGGTCACCCACAGCTCGAACCCCAGGTCGGTGTCGCCTGACAGCGGGGCCATCGCGGCGGAGAGGTCCACCGCCATGTGGCTCAACCCGGGCGTGACCTCGGCGGTCAGGTCCGGCCGGTCCTCGTCGATCTCGGTCTCGCTGTCCACGCCCAGCAGCGAGGACGAGAGGTCCTGGGCGGTGAAGGACTGCACGCGATAGCTGGTCGCCTCGCTCGCGTCGGCGAAGGCGTCGTCGAGGACGAAGGTCTGGGCCTCGTCGTCGGTGCCGCCACCGCATCCGGTGGCAAGGGCGCAGGTCAGGAGCAGGCCGGCCGCGAGGCGACCCCGAGATGTCGTCATGGGCGACAGGCTATGTGCGTGCGCGTCCCTGTGCTCCGGCGCGTCCACAGGCGCCGGGCGTCCGCCGGTCGTCTCACGCTCGGCTCGTGAGCGAGCCGGTGGGCTCGGTCCCGGTGAAGAAGCGGCGGGCCCACAGGCTCACGTACACCAGCCCGACCAGGACCGGCACCTCGATCAGCGGACCGACGACGCCGGCCAGGGCCTGGCCCGAGGCGACCCCGAACACGCCGATGGCGACGGCGATGGCGAGCTCGAAGTTGTTGCCGGCAGCGGTGAAGGAGACGGCGGTGGCCCGCTCGTAGTCGAAGCCCAGGGCCCTGGTGAGCAGCATCGCGCCGCCCCACATGAGCAGGAAGTAGGCCAGCAGGGGCAGCGCGATCCGGGCCACGTCGAGCGGCTGGCTGGTGATGGTGTCGCCCTGGAGGGCGAAGAGCAGCACGATCGTGAAGAGCAGACCGTAGAGCGCGGCGGGGCCGATGCGGGGCACGAAGGTCGACTCGTACCACTCCCGGCCCCTGGCCCGCTCGCCGACGGTGCGGGTGAGCCACCCGGCCAGCAGCGGGATGCCGAGGAAGATCAGGACGGACTTGGCGATCTCCCACATGGAGACGTCCAGCGCCGCCTGGTCCAGGCCGAGCCAGCCCGGCAGGACCTGGAGGTAGAAGTAGCCGAGCACCGCGAAGGCGAGGATCTGGAAGACGGCGTTGACCGCGACCAGGGTCGCGGCCGCCTCCCGGTCGCCGCAGGCGAGGTCGTTCCAGATGAGCACCATCGCGATGCAGCGGGCCAGGCCCACGATGATCAGACCGGTGCGGTACTCCGGCAGGTCCGGGAGCATCAGCCACGCGAGCGCGAACATCAGCGCCGGCCCGAGCACCCAGTTCAGCAGGATCGACGTGCCCAGCAGCCGACGGTCGGCGCTCACGTGGCCCAGCTCGTCGTAGCGCACCTTGGCCAGCACCGGGTACATCATCACCAGCAGGCCGATCGCGATCGGCAGGGAGACGGACCCCACGGTCACGGCCGCGAAGGCATCGTCCAGCCCGTCGACACCCCTCCCGAGCAGGAGCCCGACGAGCATGGCCACCCCGATCCACACCGGCAGGAACCGGTCGAGGGTCGAGAGACGGCGCAGCACCGCGGCCTCTCCGCCCGGGCTCGAGGTGTCGTGGACGGTGTCGCTCATGTGGCTTCCTTCTTCTTCCGGGGTGGGGACGCCTGCTGCGGGCAGGCGCGAGCGTGTCATCAGGCCCTCACGGAGGAGGGGCTGGGGTCGGTCGGCGACCCGTGTCCGGCCGTCGGGTCCTCCGCGATCGCGGCGAGGCCCCCGGCCACGAGGGCGATGAGGGCGAGGATCCCGAACAGTGCTGCGTAGCTGCCGGTGACGGTGGCGATGCCGGCGCCGAAGGCCGGCGCGAGGGCGGCGGCGATGCCGATGGGTGCGTGGAAGACCCCGTTGAGGGCGGCGTAGCGGTGGGGCCCCCAGTGGTCACTGACGAGGGTGGCACCCACGAGCGTGAAGAGACCCCGAGCCGCGCCGCCCAGCACGGCGACGACCACCAGGACGAGCGCCGGGCCGGGCACGATCGCCAGGGCGGCCAGCGTCGCGCCCATGACGACGATGATGGCGGCGGCACGGGGGTTGGGTCGGACCCGGTGGTCCAGCGCCGGGTACGCGAGTCGCCCGGCGACCTGTCCCGCACCGCTGAGACCCAGCGCCCACGCTGCCACCTGCAGGCCGATGCCGTGGTCGAGCAGCAGGGGGACGAGGTTGACCAGCGAGGCGTACATGGCCAGCGACGCCAGCGTGGCGGAGGCGGTCAGCAGCAGGAACGGCCGGCTCGTCAGGATCTCCCGGTCGGGGGGACCGGGGCGCGCCGGCTCGCGGTGGTGCCAGGGACGCCGCAGGGCCCAGGCGTGGGCGGGCACGGTCACCGCGAGCAGGAGGACCGCGAGGACCAGGTAGGTCCGGCGCCAGCCGAGCGCCTCGCCCAGGCCCGCGGTGAGCGGGGCGAAGATCGTGGAGGCGAACCCGGCCACGAGGGTGAGCGTGGTGATGGCGCGGACCCGGCCCGCGCCGTACCAGTGGGTCAGGGCTGCGAAGGCGGGCGGGTAGAAGGTGCCGGCGCTGGCGAGGCCGACGAGCAGCCACCCGACGACGAACGCCGGGTACGACGGCGCGAGGGCGACGAGGGTGACGGCCCCGACGCCCAGCAGGCTTCCTCCCGTCATGACCGGCCTCGGGCCGTGGCGCTGCAGCACCCGTCCCGCCGAGATGCCGGCCAGCGCGCCGGCCAGGCTGCCGGCCGAGAAGGCCGTGGTCACCGCCGTGGCCGACCAGCCGGTGTCGTCGGAGATCGCGGGCGCCAGCACGGTGAAGGCGTAGTAGAGCACCCCGTAGCTGACGGTGACGCTCACGCACAGCGCCAGCAGGACCCACCCGACGCCGTCCGGGTCCGGGGAGCCGGCGGCGACCGGCCGGCTCCCCGGGACCCCGGGCTCAGAGGCTGACAGGAGCCCGTCCGATGTCCAGCGTCTGCGGCGTGGGCGCGCAGCAGCCACCCCCTGCCGTGTCCGGCTCGTCGAAGACACCGGCGCCACCACACACGCCGGTGTCGGGCAGGACCAGCTCGACCCGGGCCGCCGCCTCGTGGTCGCCGGCGAGCGCGGCGGCGACACTGCGGACCTGCTCGTAGCCGGTCAGGGCCAGGAACGTCGGCGCACGGCCGTAGGACTTCATCCCCACGAGGTACAGGTCCGGCTCGGGCTGCGCCAGGTCGGCAGCGCCGGTCGCGCGCACCGAGCCGCAGGAGTGCAGGTTCGGGTCGATCTCGGTGGCGATGCGACGCGGCGCCTCCAGCGTCGGGTCGAGGTCGAGGCGCATCTCGGACAGGAAGGAGAGGTCGGGCCGGAAGCCGGTCAGCACGACGAGCGTGTCGGCCCCGGGGAGCTCCTGCCCCGTCTCGCTGACCAGGACCGCGCGGTCGTCCTCACGCCGGACCTCGGCGGTGCGGAACCCGGTCACGAGCTGGACGGTGCCGGAGTCGACGGCGGCGCGGGCCCGCTGGCCCAACGCGCCACGCTCGGGCAGCTCGTCGGCAGCACCGCCGCCGAAGGTGTTGTCGCTGACGACCCGGCGGATGGCCCAGGTGATCCGGGTGCCCGGGTGGTCCGCGGCGATCTGGACGAGCTCGTGGACGGCGTTGAACGCGGAGTCGCCCGAGCCCACCACGACCGTGTGCTTGCCGGCGTACGCCGCGGGGCGCGCCCGGTCGGGCACCTGGTAGGAGATCAGGTCCGCGGCCGCTCGCTCACCGATCGCGGGCAGCCCGTCGGCCCCAGCGGGACTGGGGCGGCGCCAGGTGCCGGAGGCGTCGATCACCGCGCGGGCCTCGAGTCGAGACTCGGTGCCCGTGCCGTCGACGAGGTGGATCGTGAACGGCTGGTCGGCTCGGTCCGCGTCGACGAGCCGGTCGCGACCCTTGCGCGAGACGCCGATGACGCGGGCGTCGTAGCGGACCCGCTCCCCCAGTGCCGCGGCCAGCGGGGCGAGGTAGCCCTCGACCCACTCCGCCCCTGTCGGGTACCCCTGGGTCGGCGGGGCCCAACCGGTCGGCTCGAGCAGCCGCACCGAGGCCGCGTCGACCAGCTCGGGCCAGGCCGAGAACAGCCTCACGTGCCCCCACTCGGCCACCGCCGGGGCCGCTGTCGCCCCGGACTCCAGCACCAACGGCTCCAGGCCGCGCTCGAGCAGGTGTGCGGCCGCGGCCAGGCCCTGCGGGCCGGCTCCGATCACCACGACAGGTAGGTCGTTCACTCCAGCTCCTCACATTCATGTTCGTCGATGTGATCACTGTACGGACGCATCGACAAATGTCAATGCATCGGGCAGGATGTGTCCATGTCCTCGACCCGTACCGTGCCCCCGGCCTCCGCGCTCGCCGCGTGCTGCAGCCCAGTCACCGGCGGGATCGTCGACGCCGGGTCGGCCGAGACCCTGGCGCGGATGTTCAAGGCGCTCAGCGACCCGACGAGGGTCAGGCTGCTCTCGATGATCGCCACCGCACCCCCCGAGGGAGCCTGCGCCTGCGACATGACCGAGCCGATCGGCCTGAGCCAGCCGACCATCTCCCACCACATGAAGATCCTCGTCGAGGCGGGCCTGGTCACACGCGAGCAGCGCGGCCGATGGGCCTACTACCGCGTTGTCCGAGAGGTGCTGGACTCCCTGGCGGTCGCCCTCACGCCGGCTCCGTCGGCACCAGCCGAGTAGCCGGGCGGCCCGGTCTCGAGGGCTCTCCTGACAGAGGACCACCCCAACAACGACGAAACCCCGCCCGACCTGGCTCTCGTCCAGATCACGCGGGGTTGTCGTCCGGTCGGGCTGACAGGATTTGAACCTGCGACCCCTTGTAGGCAGGTCGGCAAGACGCCCTTGCGGGACACCCATTGCGAGAAGGTGCGCTGACCTGCGAAAAGGCCGACCCAGTACTTTGCGCGGGGGTGCTCGGCCGAGCCCTCTTCGGCCCGATTCTGACGGGGTTTACGACTAGTAAAGAACCAGAGTTCTGGCGTCGGTGGCGAGAGCTATCAGGCGCCGTCAACTCTGAGAACCTGGCCGGTCGGGCCAGGCAGCCAGGACGCCAACGCCATCCACGACGTCGCCGACCGCGGCCTTAGTCGACTTTCTGGCCAACTTCACCGGAAACGCGGTGAACGAGAAGAGGGCGACAGCCTCATGCCCGTATCAGCCGTCGACGAGCGCGGCTTCGCGCGGATCGACGCCAGTCTGACGCTGCGGTTTCGCCGCCGCAGGTTGGTGCTGTGGGGGCGCTGCTGCTCATGATTCTGGCCGGCGTGGCCGGGCGGGATGTCGGGGACAAGTTGACCTCCGGCGCGTACCTGGACCCCTCGGCAGAGTCGCACCGCGTGGACGAACTGCCGAGCCGGGCACGGGCACGGTCGGCTCCCAGGAGGCAGTGGAGTCCGCGCTCGAGCTAGCTGAACGCTTCCGGTCCCCGGGAACCTCGGGTTGGTGAGGGACCTGCTCATCGGACGAGTCCGACCTTACGGAACCCGATGGTTTCCCGATGACTTCGGACGGGTCGAGTCGCGAGGCCCCCTATCCCAGCGTCAGCAGAATCTGCTGCTCGGGCTCCAGGCGCAGGTCCGCAGGGTTCCCCTCGACCACGACGCCATTGCTGGTGAGTTGGACCTCCTGCCCCTTCGTTGCGCGCACGCCGCCGATCTGCGCGGGGGTGAGGGCCACGCCCCATTGGGTGAAGAACTGGCCCAGGGTGAACGCCTCGTCTTCGGAGTCGGCCTCGATGTGGACGGTGCCGTCGTCCTCGTGGGTGTGCAGCGCCGACATAGCGCCGGTAGCGGGATCCACGCCAATGTTGGGCGGGACCGGGACCTCGGCTCCGTCGATGACGATGCGGAGCTTGGGGTGGTAGTGCTCCGCAGTGCCCATCGGCCCCAGGTCGAGCCCGGCGGCCGCCACGTGCGCGGAGACGTTGGTTGGAGCCGGCCACGGCGGCATTGACCTGGTGTTGGGTGCCCCAGCGCGATCGGGTCTCTGCGCCGAGACTGCCGGATCAGTACTCAGGCCGGCGGAGTCGGGGTCGTTGCTGCAACTGCTCAGGCCGATGACTGCGATCACACCGAGCGCGGCGTAGGTGCGGTGGTTCCTATGGACGGCTTCCTCCTGACGAACGACCGGAGGCTGCGCCACCGGTGACACTGCCACGCCATGCTCCCAGTCAGCGCCAAAGGTCTCTGCGTCGGCCGTGCTGATCCACGCCGTTCTACGTCCGTGGATCACGCACGTGATGCCGACCTGAATGAGCGCGATAGGGCCTTCGCGCTCCTCACAGCGGAGCGACCGAGAGTCCATTCGATGGCTGGTCCCGGGTCGGGAACGCTGCTTGGCCCGGGACCAGTTCCAACTCGCCGTCCCGTTCGGCTACCTCAGTGGTTCGCCCACGCCTCGCTCTGGGTGAGTCGCAGCAGGTAGGCCAGCGGCGGGAGCACCAAGACCACCGCGAGACCCACGGCGACCAGCAGCCCCTGCAGTGTCGCCGGAGCACCGGCGGCCTCGCTAATGGTCACCTCGCCGACGAGCAGCCACGGGTACTGACCCACTCCCCACCCCGAGACCACCGCGGCGACCGCGACGACCGCCGGCCAGCGAGCCGCCGAATAGCGCCGACGCCACAGCAGCACCATCGTGGCAACCCCCGCAACCGCCGAGAGCACAACCAGCGGAGCGGCGCGGCCGGTCAGTCCGTCACCCAGGACCGGAGCGTCCTTGAGGATCGGAACCACCGCTGCGAACACCACGGCGCCCGTCGCCAGGCCCACGGCGAGGGCCCGTGTCCGCAGATCCTCGGTGAGCCGAGTGAGGCGGCTGCGGTGGGCATCGGCGACGAGGAAGATCCCCGCCAGGAACGCGCACGTGCCCACTGCGATCACCCCGCCGACCACCGCGGTGGGGTTGAGCCAGGACGACCAGCGATCACCGGCGCCGTCCGCTGGTACCCGGCCGGAGGCGATGGCGCCGGCGACGGTGCCAAGAAAGAAGGGTGTGATGATCGACGACACGGCGAAGATCACGCCGAACATCCGCGCCTGACCGAGGGTGGCGGAGTACTTGCGGAAGGCGAAGCTGGCGCCGCGAAGCACGATGCCGAGGAGCGCGAGCAGCAGTGGCAGGACGAGGGTTGACATCGCGGCGGCGAACGACTCCGGGAAGCCAGTCCACCAGATGACCAGCACGTAGATCAGCCACACGTGGTTGGCCTCCCACACCGGGCCGATGCTGTGGTCGACCAGGGTCCGCAGCTCGGCTCCGCGGCGGCTGTCGCCGGCCGTCAGGTCGAAGAAGCCCGACCCGAAGTCGGCGCCGCCCAGCACGGCGTAGGCGATGACGCCGGCGAACATCGCGGCGGCGACCGCGACCTCCAGGCTCACCGGCTCGCCTCCTGCGCCTCGGGGGCGTACGGGCTGGGTAGATCGGTCTCGCCGCCTCGCCATCGGCGGGCCATCGACCTCAGCACTACGACGGCACCGACCGTCATCGCTGTGTAGATGACCGTCGAGATCCCGAGTAGCCACCACAGTGCCGAGGTGTAGTCGCCGACGGCCTCGGGCGTGCGCATCACGCCGTACACGACCCACGGTTGTCGGCCGACTTCCGTGGCCACCCATCCGGCCTCGAGGGCGATCACGGCCAGCGGTCCCGCGGCCGCCGCGGCACGCAGGAACCACTTCTTCCTCAGCAGGTCGTGCCCGCGCCGTCGCTGCATCCAGAACCACGCGACGCCGGCAGCGAGCAGCGTGCCGATCCCGACCATGGTCTGGAAGGCGAGATGGGTGATGTTGACTGGTGGCCGGTCCTCCTCGGGGATCGTGTCGAGGCCGGGCACCGGCTCGTCCGGCGAATTCATGGCGATCAGCGAGCCCAGGACCGGGATGTCGATCGCACCCACGACCTCGCCGTCGACCAGGACGCCGCCGAGCCGTAGCGGTGACGGATTCTCCGTCGTCTCCGCGAGCTCGAACGCCGCCAGCTTCGCGGGTTGCCGCTCATCGAGACCAGCGCCGAGGACATGTCCGACGAACGGCTGAGTGACCGCGGCGACGGAGGCGAACACGAACGGCACCATGAATCCCAGCCGGTGGTGGCTGTCGCGACGCCCGCGGAGCATCCCGACCGCGTAGACGCCTGCGACGCTGAACCCCGCCACCATGTAGGCGCCGACCCACATGTGGGCGAACTGGAGGAAGGCGTGCTGGTTGAACAGCACCGCCCACGGCTGGACGTCGGTGACCTCGCCGCCGGCGATCCGGAAGCCGGTGGGCACGTTCATCCAGGCGTTGACGGCGACCACGCAGTAGGCGCCGACGATGCCGGTCAGCGCCATCGGCAGGACCATCAGGACGTGTCGACCAGGCGGCATCCGACCCCAGCCATAGAGGTAGATGCCCAGGAAGATCGCCTCGAGGAAGAAGGCCAGGCCTTCAAAGGCGAAGGGCAGGCCGAGCACGTCTCCGTAGGTGCCCATGAGCCCGGGCCACAACACCCCCATCTCGAAGCTGAGGACCGTGCCCGACACCGCGCCGATCGCGAACAGCACCGCCGACACCTTCGCCCACCTCTGTGCGAGGGTGAGCGCATTGGCGTCCTGGCGCCGGATCCCCCGCAGATGCATCACGAAGATCATCGCCGGGAACGCGACGCCGAAGCAGGCCAATACGATGTGCCATCCCAGAGACAGCGCCATCTGCTGACGGGCCGGAAGCAGGCCTGCGGGTTCGGTTGCAGAAGGCGCGGCTTGGACAACGGCGTCGAGGACAAGCTCGGGGGTCAGCACGGCATCAACGCTACGGAGCAGCTCCGGTCACACCATCGTTTGTGAAAAGTTTCACGAATGCGTCCGGGGCCACTGCCTGACTGCTCGCGCAAGATCACCAGGTTGCCTCGTGACACTCGCGGGAGGGATCCACCTCGACCTGAAGGGTCGCGTGCTTGATGCCGTGCGCGTTACGCAGTGCCGCCTGGGCACCGGTGAGCACCGTTTGAGTGTCGGCGCCGTCCGTCACCACGAGATGGGCCGTGGCGACGTTCATGCCCGAGGTGAGCGTCCAGGCGTGAAGATCGTGGACCTCCGCGACGCCGGGCAGCCCCTCAAGGTCCTCCACAATCGCGTCGAGGTCGACGTCGTGGGGTGCATGCTGGCCCAGAACGGCGAGTACCTCCCGGCCGAGGATGACGGCACGGACGGCGACGAAGAGGCCAATGGCCACAGCCACCACGGTGTCCCACACCCCCGCGCCGGTGAGCCCAACGAGCAGCCCGGCGACGAGAACGCCGACGCTGCCTGCGGCGTCGGCCATCACCTCGAGGTAGGCCCCCTTGACGTTGATCGACTCGCGAGCACCGCCACGCAAGAGAAACAGGCAGACGAGGTTGACGATCAGGCCGAGGGCACCGACGATCATCATCGGCCCGAAGGAGATCTCGATGGTCTCTCCGATCCGGCCGATGGCCTCGAGCACCACATAGACCGAGACTCCGAGCATGATCAGGACGGTCAGTCCCGAGGCGAAGACCTCGGCGCGGTAGGAGCCGTAGGTGCGACGTCCCGTCGCATCGGGGCGGGTCGCGATCTTGGTGGCCACAAGTGCTGCCCCCAGGGCCACCACGTCGGCTGCCATGTGACCAGCGTCGGAGATCAGCGCCAGCGAGCCACTGAGAAGTCCCACGACCAGCTCGACCGCGAAGAAGCTCGCGACCAGACCGAAGGCGAGGGCGAGACGCCACCGGTGACGACCGCCCGCGTGCCCGTGACCATGCCCGGCGCCCATCAGCGGTGACCCCCGGCCGTCGGGCAGTCCGTGACGGCCTCGCCGGTCGCCACGAGCACCCGTTCCGCCGCCGCCAGCACGTCTCGCACGGGGACCCCCAGGGTCAGCGAGAACACGGACGCGCGCCCCTGAGGTTGCGACTGCACCAGCCCGCAGTCGCGCAGGCAGGCCAGGTGCTTGGAAACCGTGGACTGCGCGAGGCCGAGGTGGTCCACGAGGTCGACCACCCGATGCGGCCCGAGGTAGAGGTGGGCCAGGATCGCCAGCCGAGACGGATCGCCGAGGGCGCGGAACAGCGCAGCTGACGCTTCCGCGGCCTGCTGTGCCGCGGCTCGCCCACTAGCATCGTCTAACGTCGACATCATCGTCATACCGCGATGCTAGCGGATCCGTAGCCGATGTCCAGCCACTCCGACTCGATTGCTACTATCGCGCATAGTAGACCAATGAGAGGCGGAGGCCAGTGCGTAAACAGACCAAGGCAGCCCTCGGGGCCGGCGCGATCGTCGTGGCGGTGCTGGCAACTCTGCTGCTCGTGGGGCAGGCCGGTGAGGACGACGGCGGCGCAGCCGCGGTGGAGACGCCGGCCCAGGAGAGCGCCGTGGTCCGCACGGACAGCCGCATCCTCGGCGAGGAAGGATCCAGCGACGTCACCTTCGTGGAGTTTCTCGACTTCGAGTGTGAGGCGTGCCGGGCGGCCTATCCGGTGGTCGAGGATCTACGAGCGAAGTACGCGGGCGAGGTCACGTTCGTGATCCGCTACTTCCCGTTGCCGGGGCACTTCAACTCCGAGCGTGCCGCGCGGGCCGTGGAGTCCGCTGCTCGTCAGGGCGAGCTCGAGGCGATGTACAGCAAGATGTACGAGACGCAGGAGAGCTGGGGTGAATCCCAGGAGCCGGCCGACGACCTCTTCCGGAGTTTCGCCGAGGACATGGGCCTCGACATGGAGCAGTACGACGCCGACTACACCTCCGACGAGGTCGCGGACCGGGTGGCGCGTGACCTTGAGGACGGCACCACGCTCGGTGTGCAGGGGACCCCGACGTTCTACGTCGACGGCGAGCTGTTCCAGCCCGAGACCGTGGGCGACTTCTCGACCGCCCTCGACGAGGCGCTCGCGGAGTGAGGCAAGACCGGAGGCTCGCCGCGGGTCTCGTCGTCGCCGGGCTGGTGGGTCTGGTCGCCTCGGCGGTGCTGTTGATCGAGCGGATCCGGGTGGGCGAGGACAGCGATTACGTCCCCACCTGCAGCATCAACCCGATCATCAGCTGCGGCTCGATCATGGAGTCGGCACAGGCTTCCCTGCTCGGCTTCCCGAACCCGATCATCGGGGTGGCCGCCTTCCCGGTCGTGGTGGCCACCGGCGCCGCGCTGCTGGGTGGCGCACGACTCCCCCGCTGGTACTGGCTCGGCCTCCAGGCCGGCGTGACCGCGGCGCTGGGACTGGTGGCGTGGCTCGTGTTCCAGAGCCTGTACCGGATTGGCGCGTTGTGCCCCTACTGCATGGTCGTGTGGGTGGTGGTGATCCCGACGTTCTGGTATGTGACGCTGCGCAACCTCGCGAGCGGAGTCTTTGGACAGAAGGCGGCGTCGGCCCGCGGGACCACTGTGATGTGGGAGTGGCACGCGCCGGTCTTGCTGTCGGCCTACCTGCTGGTGATCGTCCTCATCACGGTCCGGTTCTGGTCCTACTGGGTCACGCTGCTGTGACGGCAGGGGACTGCTCATGATCGGCGATCTGCAAGAGACGATCCTTGACGGCTCTCTGTTGGCCGCGCTGCCCGTCGCATTCGCCGCGGGACTCCTGTCCTTCTTCACCCCGTGCTCCCTCCCGCTGGTGCCGGGGTATCTCTCCTACGTCGCGGGGATGGCCGGCGCGGAGTCCGAGGTGACCCGCGAGTTGCGTGGCGGCCGTCCGGCACGCCGCTCCAGGACGGTGCTCGGCGCGGCCCTGTTCGTGTTGGGGTTCGCCGTGGTGTTCACCAGCTACGGGGTGGCATTCGGCTCATTGGGATCGCTGCTGGTGTTGCACCAGGAGACGATCTGGCGGGTCGCAGGCGGGTTCACAATCGCCTTGGGGCTGCTGTTCGCCGGCGGGGCGGATCGGCTTCCGTTGCTCGGCCGCACGGCGCGGCCGCGAGTGACCCCGCAACTCGGGCTGGCCGGCGCACCACTGCTGGGTGCGGTGTTCGCGGTCGGCTGGACCCCGTGCATCGGTCCCGCCCTGGCTGCCGTGCTGACCCTCTCCACGACGTCGGCCACCGCCGAGAGGGGAGCCGTCCTGTCTCTCGCCTATGCCTTGGGGCTCGGGCTGCCCTTCCTGCTCGCCGCAGTCTCGCTGACGCGGGCGATGAGAGTGTTCGCCTGGGTGAGGCACCGCTCCGTGTGGATCACCCGTGGCGGCGGCGCCATGTTGGTCGCCGTCGGGGTGCTGCAGGTCTCAGGCGTCTGGTCGGAACTCGTGGCCTCCATACAGACCCTGGTTGCCGGCTGGCAGGCCCCGCTTTGAAGTCCATCAAGGGGTTCATCGTCCTTCTCGCCGCCATCGGCCTCACCCTCGCCGCAGTCGCGTGGTGGACGTCGTTGTCGCGATCCGGGACGTCTACCCCCGGCTCTACCAATGGTGCCTTCGACGGCACTGACGTGGTCCAGCAGTACGAGCCGGAGGACCGCCGCCCGCTGACTCGCTTCACTGCGTCACTCTTGGACGGGAGCCAGTTCGACAGCGATGACCTGCTCGGTCGCCCGGCGGTGGTCAACGTGTGGGGTTCGTGGTGCGGGCCGTGCCGGGCCGAGGCGCCGGCCCTTGCCCGGGTCGCCCGCGACTTCGAGGGTCGGGTCCGCTTCCTCGGGCTCAACGTCCGTGACAGTCCAGACGCGGCGCGCGCGTTCGAGCGGGCCTTTGAGGTCCCCTACCCGAGCGTGCACCCGGACGACAGCGCACGCGCGATCCTCGCCTTCGGGGGCGCCCTCACCGCTACGGCCGTGCCCACGACGGTCGTGCTCGACGGCGACGGCCGAATCGCCGCGCGAGTGGTGGGCCAGGTGGACTACTCCACCTTGAGCGGTCTCGTCACCGACGTTCTCGAGCTGCCCACCGGGCCTGCCAACGGATCGAAGCGCTGACGCACCGGGACCGCCCGGCGCAACGTCTGACCCACACAGGCCTGAGCGAGACAGAGGAGGCTGTCAGCCGCGAGCGGGAGGCGCGGCCAGGGAACAGCAATCCCTCGTGGCCGCCTCAATCGCCGGGGCCAGGGCGAGCCCCACCGGGACCGACAGGGCAGCCACGGCCGCCGCACCCACCATCAGGCCCATCCCCCGGCGCCGCGGCTCGGGCGGGGCAGTCAGGCGGCGCACTCGTTGCAGGGCAGCGGTGTCGCTGGCAGCCATGGCGGCCTCGGGGCGTACACCCGTGCCGAGGGCTACCAAGGCATGTGCCAAGGATCGACGGTCAGCGACGCCGGACGCCGCGTCGTCGGCCGCCATCTCCAGGAGCACGGTCACCTGGTCGTGGGCCTCGGCGAACAGCGGGACCCATCGGAACGTACGCCGCAGCGCGTCGGCGTAGGCGACCGCGAGGTGGTGCCGGGCACGCAGGTGTCGGTGCTCGTGACCGAGGACGAGCTCGCGCTCACGGTCGGTGAGGATCTCCAGGGCCGCCGTCGACAACACGACCGTGCCCGAGCCACCGGGCAGGCAGTAGGCCACAGGAACGGCGTGGTCGACAATGGTGAATCCTTCGGGATGGCGGTTTCCGACCAGACGCAGCGCCGCGCGCTGGGATCGACGCACCTGGGCCGTCCGGCGGAAGGCGCGTGCCGTCGTGACGGCCAGGAGACCGGCGAGGACAGCGACCATGCCTAGGCCGGCGACGCCCGGCCAGATCCCGAGCGGGGTCTCGTAGTGCTCGACGACGGTGATGGTGTGGGCGTTGAGCAGGTAGGAAAGCGAATACCTCATCGGCAGGAACGGCAGGGCCAGGGCCACCGCGGCGAGCAGGATCGCCAGGACGACGGAGGTGGACAACGCCTGCCAGCCCACGATCGCTGCTCGCGGCGCCCGCGAGGACCACTCTCGGCGCAGAAGCCGCGCACCGAGACCAGCGACCGTCGACGCGTAGGCGATGAGGAGCAGGGCCGCGATCACGAGGACTCGGCCGCCCGCTCGCTCAGCGCCGCGAGCAGCTCGGCCGCCTCCTCGGACTCCATCCGCCCGACCAGGTGCATGAGTGCGGCCGTGCGATCATCGCTCTCGGCCAGCACCTCCTGCAACATCGCGGCAGTGTGCTCCTCACGCGAGGAGACTGGCGCGTAGGCATAGGCCTTGCCCACCTTCTCCCGCTGGACCAGCCCCTTGGAGTGCAGATTGTCCAGAACCGTCATCACCGTGGTGTAGGCCAACGGCCTGTGGTGCCCGATGTTCTCGAGCACCTCGCGCACCAGGGCGGGCTGGTCCAGCCCCCAAAGATGCTGCATGACCGCTGTCTCGAGCTGGCCCAGCTGCCTCACGAGCGGCCTCCCGGTTCTCCACTGTCTGAGTCGGTGTCGATGTTGCTACGAGGCACCATCGTAGGCGGCGTTGGTCGTCGCGTGGGAGCGGCGTTGCCGAGTTCACGGAGATACTCGTTGTACGCCATCAGCTGCCGATCCTGCTCGCGATCCTCACGTCGGTCGTACCGACGCCGCTCCCGACCATCTGCCTGCACCCACGACACCATGAGGGCCGCGGCCATCACTGCGACGGGGTACTCCCCCAGCGCCCACCCGATGGAGGCTCCGAGGTACTGGTCCTCCAGCAGGGCATCCACACCCTCGCCGCGCAGCAGAGTGAACCAGCCCCTGGCTAGGACGGTTGTGCTGGCCATCAGGCTGACAGCGAAAAGAGCGTGGAAACCGAACGTCACCATTAGCAGCAAGGCTCTCAGTGGATAGACAGGGCGCTGCAGGCCGGGGTCTGCTCCCACGACGACCTCCGCGAAGAGGTAGCCCGCGAACAGGAAGTGAAGCGTCATGAGGACATGGGCTGTGTGCGACTCCAGCGACGTCTCGAACAGCGAGGAGTAGTAGAACGCGACCATGCTCACGATGAACATGCCGGCCGCCACGATCGGGTGGCCGAGCAGCTGGACCGGCAGGGAATGCACCAGCCGCAGCAGCCACTCGCGTGGTCCGTCGGACCCGTCCGTTCGTCGGCGGAGCGTCCGCAGAGCGAGACTCACGGGCGTGCCCAGGACGAGGAAGACCGGCACGGCGGTGGCGATCGTCATGTGTTGCACCATGTGCATGCTGAACAGCACCCGACCGTAGGCACCCGGGGCACCGTTGGTCGCCCACAGGAACAGTAGACATCCCAGCACCCAGCACGCTGTGCGCAGCCACGGCCACGCCACTCCGCGCCGACGCAGCCGGCGGACCGACCAGAGATACCACCCGAGACCGGCCAGTCCGAGCGGCAGGAACAGGGTGTCGGCCTCCCAGGACGTGAACCAGCCACCGGCGTCTAGCGGGCCCGGCAGCGGGCGTCCGATCAGCGACTCCGCCGTGGTGAGCGGACGTTGACTCCCCGGCGGTGCAGGAGGGGCCGTCCTGCTCAGCGCCACGCCCAGCCCCGCCGCGCCGAAAAGCACGACCAGCTCCACGCCGACGAGCCGCCAGAACGTGCCCGATGCACGACCGTCCAGGCTCGCGAGCGTCCGGCGACGGTGCCACCACCCGGCCCCGGCGAGAGCCACCACCGCAACAACCTTCACCCCGATGACCAGCCCGTACGACGAGACCACGGAGTCCCACGCGGGCAGCCGCAGCCAGGCCCCCGCCAAACCCGACGCGGTCACGACGACGAGGCACCATCCGGCCAGGGTCGAATACCTGCCGACAGTCGAACCCAACTCCTGACCTAGGTGCCTTCGTACCAGGACCAGCGCCAGCAGGCCGCCTGCCCACACGGCGATCCCGAGCAGATGGAACATCTGGAGGTTGACGGCCTCGTCGTGGTCGAGCGTGCCGGCCGCATGGCCCGTGAGAGCGATGGGCCACAGACCCGCGAGGGCGAGGACGGTGGTGAGACCCAACCCGGAAGGGCGCGAGCTGAGAGCGCCGCTGAGGGCGACCAGAGCGGCAGCACCGGCGCCCCAGAGAGCGTACCGACCGAGCTCGAAGCTGGTGCCGAAAGAGGTGACCTGCTCGAGGAAGCCGGAGGAGCCGAGCCCTGCCCCGGAGGCGTCGGAGTAGACCAGAGCCACCAGCGCGCCGCTGGTGACGGCCCAGACAGCGGCGGTGAGCTGGGCCACAGCCACCAGTCGGAGGCGAGCACCCGACAGCCGCTTGTCGTCGCTCCCGGGCGACGGTGCGACGCAAGTTGCCGCAAGAACGAGAGCTCCCACGGTCGCCATTGCCGACACGTCTCGCAGTGCCTGAACGAGGGGCAGCCCCACGCGGGTCACGGCCCCGGGGTCGGGTAACCCTTCGACGCCCAAGGGCGCCAGAGCACCGGTCAGGCCGGCGGCGAGCAGCGCCACGCCGACTGCCCACACTGGAGCGGCCAGCGCCACCATCGCCGCTGCTGGGGGTCGACGGAGCGCTTCCACGGTGCTCACTGCTCTTGGTCCCGCCTGAGCAGCCGCGTCGCGGCCACCACGGCCAAGGAGAGCACACCGAGCACGGTGACGGGGATTGCGATCAGCAGCCACGGGACACCGCCCTCGTCCTCGTCAGGCTCCGAGGTCGATTCTCTCGTGCCGGTCTCCGGAACCTGCGGCGTCGGCGTCGTACCGATTTCCTGCCGCTCCGGGATGTCAGCGGAGCGCACGGTGAAGGAGGTCTCCCCTGCGACCGGGTGGCCGTCCGCGGACACCACCCGGAACGCCAAGCGCCATCGCGAGGCCGCGCCGGGCTCAGCCACCAAGGACGCCGGGACGGCCACCACCAGCGTGCTGGGCGAGCGGCCAATGGCCAGGTCCAGGTCCGTGAAGTCGCCACCGTCGATGCCGAGGGTCACGGTGCTGAGCTCGGGATTCATCTCCTCGGAGAACTCCAGGACGATCTGACGCGGGGGCTGGTCGAGCCGCGAGCCGTCGGCGGGGTCCACCGAGATCAGGTCGGTGTGGGCTGCCGCAGGCGCGCCGAAGAGGACGGCGCCCATCACACCGCACAGGATCGCCAGCCTCGCGGGCCACGCCACCCGCGAGCGCATTCCCCGTCGGCTCACCAGCGCCCCCCTCGAGATCAGGTACAACGCCAGCAGTGTCGCGACCAGCGTGACGAGCCCGATCACGATCGTCGAGAGACCTGAAATGTCCATCGGTCACACCCCTGCGTACGAGTGAAGGCCCGGGATCCAAATGTTGACCCCGAAGAAGTTGAACAGGAACGCCAGGAAACCGGCCACTGCGAGCAGAGACGCCCCTCGGCGCCACCCGGCCGTCGACAACGCGTGGAGATGGGCGGCGTAGAGGACCCAGGTGATGAAGGCCCACGTCTCCTTGGGATCCCACCCCCAGTAGCGGCCCCAAGCGTTCTCGGCCCACACCGCACCGGCGATCACCGCGAAGGTCCAGATCGGGAAGGCGACCAGGTGCACCGAGTGGGCCAGGTCGGCGAACGGGTCATCGTCGCTGACACCACCCCGTCGGCGCACCAGGTGGGCCGTGGTGGCCACCGCTCCGACCGTGAACAGAGCTCCCGAGAGGATGGCCGCCGCCACGTGGACGACCAGCCACCGGGAGTTGAGCACGGGCACCAGGTCGTCGACGGGCGTGTAGAGGGACGTGACCGACACCCCTAACAGCACCAGCACGACGGCGACGAGCCAAGCCGCGAGCCCGCCCACTTCGCGCCCGCGCAGGTAGAGGAGGAAGGCGACGGAAACGGCCGCCGAGCCGGTAAGGCCGAACTCATACATGTTGCCCCACGGCGCACGTCCCGCAGCGAGTCCGCGTGCCAAGACCGCGAGGCACACCAACACCGTGCCCATTATCACGAGGGCCAAGGCCGCGCGGCCGGTGCTGGTGGCGCGACCTGAGGTCGTCCTGGCTGGCCGACCCTTGTCATCGGCGTGTCTCGGCACGCCACCGACCGGGGCGAGGACACGCGGACCCCGGGCAGGGCCGGTCCGTGCGAGCGCCGCGGCTATGGCGTACAGGACGAGCGCCAGCGAGAGCACCGCCAAGGCGGAGGTAACCAGGACGTCTGAGATGCCGGCCAGGTCGAGTTGCTGCGTCATCGCTCCCCTTTTCGTCGTTCGTCTGTGCCACCCGACAGGCCCACAGCGGCGGCCAGCATCATCAACTCATCGGGGGGAAGTGGCCGGCGCGACAGTGAACGCCCTGCCATCTCGAGCAAGCCGTCGTCGCCCCGCCGCACCCAGACCCGCCTGCGGCGTACCGCCAGCGATGTCGTCAGACCACCGAGCAACAGGATCGCGGCCACCAGCGATATCTCCTTGCCCGGGTCGCGGGCGACCTGGAAGTTGGCGAACCGGGACACCCCGTCGAACGTCACCGAGCCGAGTCCGTCAGGCAGCCGCACGGTCTGGCCGGGCGCGAGCGACGCTCGCCACGGCTCCCCGTTGCGCTCGAGGCGGTCGAGGTCGGTGAAGTCCAGGGTGAAGACCGATTGGGGGCTTCCGTCGTCGAGACCCAGGTCGCCGGTGTAGGCGCTGAGCTGGACTATCGGGTTGACCAGTCCCGGAAAGGCCGAGACACCCTTGCCCTCCGGTCCCTCGACCCCCGTGGGCAAGAACAGCCCCTGGAGTGCCAGCGACCTCGGCCGAGCGTCTGGGACCTTCACCACACCGTCGGAGGTGAAGGTCTGGTCCACGGGAAGGAAGATCGTCGGTCCCGATGCGGCCACGTCGCCGTTGCCGTCACGAACGGTTAGCTCTGGTGCATAGCCGTGGCCGGTCAGGAAGAACTTCGTGCCGCCGATGTCCAGCGGCCGGTTGGGGCGGACGGCGAAGGTGCCCTCACCCTCCTCGGTGCTGCGGTAGGACACTAGGGCCTCGAAACCACGGGGCTCCCCGAACCGGGGGCCCTCGGTCTCGAACTCGGCGGCGAAGCTCTCGAGGGTGAACTCCAGCGGCTCGAGGGTGGCGAGGTCGGCCCACGGCGCGGGGGTCAGTGCGTCGTACGACGAGGCGACGTTGGCGAAGGTGGACCCCTCGACCACCGCGACGCGTCCCTCGTAGCCGAAGAGGCGGCCGCCGGCGACGCCGACCAAGAGCACGAGCAGGGACAGGTGGAAGGCCAGGTTGCCCAGCTCGCGGACCTGCCCCTTCGCGGCTCTGACCTCGTCGCCGTGGCGTACCACCCGGAACCGTCGACGACGCAGGTGGCGGGCCGCTGCCTCGAGGGCGTCCTCGGCCTCGTCGACCTCTCCGCTCATGTACCCGTCCTCCTTGCTGAGGCGGCGCGGCGCAGCTGGCGGAGCAGAGCGGACTTCCCGCCACAGTCGAGCGCAACGGGGGACGACGCAGCCGGTCATGGAGGTCAGGAGCAGCACGTAGATGGCGGCGAACCACGGTGCGCTGTAGACGTCGAAGAGTGAGAGTCGATCCAGCCACGGCGCCAGGTCGGGGTGCTCGCGATAGTAGATGGGGACCGCGGAGGGATCGCTGGCAACTCCCCGCTGTGGCAGGAGCGACCCCGGGACCGAGGCCGAGGCGAGCAGGATCAGCAGCACGACGGCCGTGCGCATGGCGGTCAGCCGGCGCCAGGCCCAGCGGGCCCAGGCGACGAGTTCGGACGGCGGCTTCGGCGGGGTACCGCGGTCGAGGCCGCGCAGGGGAGGCTCCGCAACGCCCTGGGCGCCCGATGCGCGCGATTCCTGCGACTCCACGCCGACATACTATCGGCCATAGTAGCTACCTGGTCAGGAGGTGGGATGGTCACTCGAGGCGAGGCAATGATGGCAGCCCTGGTCGGTGGGCTGACCCTCGCGGCAGCCTTTCCACCGTGGTCGGCCCCCCTGCTGGCGCCGTTGGGGTTGGGCGCCTTCTTTCTGGCGGTGAGCAGGCGCGGTGTCCCCAGTGGAGCAGTGACCGGGTTCGTGTTCGGCCTCGCGTTCTTCGGACCGACCTTGTGGTGGTTGAGCTCATCGATTGCGCCCCTGGCGTGGGCCGCACTCGTGCTGCTGCAGGCGGCCTGGCTCGCCGCGTTGGGGGCGGGGACGGCACTGGTTCGTTGCTTGTCGTACTGGCCGGTATGGGTAGCCTCGCTGTGGACTGTGGTCGAGGCTGCGCGATCGTCCGTCCCGTGGGGCGGCCTGCCGTGGGGGCGCCTCGGGTACACGGCCGTGGACACACCCTGGTCCTTCTCGCTCGCCTTGGTGGGCGTGGCGGGGACCAGCACCGTGGTGGCTCTGGCCGGCGCCGCAGTGGCGGGAATTGTTGAGGCCGTCCGTGCACGACGTCGCGTCGTGGTCGTGACCCGGCCGGTGCTTGTCGGATGCCTCGTCGGCGGGGTCCTGCTGCTGGTCTCGGTCGCGTGGCTGCCGGAGGAGCGTGGCGAGGCTGCCACATCTCGATCGCGGTCGGTGATCATTGCCGTCGTCCAGGCAGAGGTGCCCGGCGACGGGACCGACGTCGCCGCCCATCACCGGGAGATCACCAGCACCCTGCTTCTTGAGACCCGGCGACTGGCCCGCACGTGGGGCGCCGCCGCTCCGGCTCCGGACCTGGTCGTGTGGCCGGAGAACGCCACGGCCGTGGACCCCGCCACGGACAGCACCGCGAGGGAGGCGCTCCTGACCGCGGTGGACGTCTCAGGCGGCGCCCCGATGCTGGCTGGCTCGATCGTCGACGGCCCGACGACCACGGCGGCGCTGAACCAGGCCGTCGTGTGGACGACCGAAGGCCCTGCAGGTCGCTACACCAAGCAGCACCTCGTGCCGTTCGGGGAGTACGTGCCGCTGCGTCCGATCGCAACGCGGATCTCCCCCCGTGTGGCCGAGATCGAGCGGGACATGGTGTCCGGTGCTGCGCCGTCTCCGCTCCTGGTCGACGACCTGGCGCTGGCCATCGCGCTGTGCTTCGACGTCGCCTACGACGACGTCCTGCGCGAGCAGGTGGCCCAGGGCGCCGATCTGGCCGTAGTCCAGACCAGCAACGCCATGTTCCTGGGAACCGCGCAGCAGGAGCAGCAGTGGACGATCACCCGGGCCCGCGCCATCGAGCTGGGCCGTTCGGTCGTCGTGTCGTCCATGAACGGAATCTCCGGGGCGATCGCGTCCGACGGCAGCGTTATCGACCGGCTTCCCACGGCGCGGGCGGGGGCCACGGCCGTCTCCCTACCGGTCGAGAGGGGCACCACGCTCGCCGTCCGATTGGGGGCGTGGCCGGCCCGCATCGCCTACGCCCTCGGTGTCGCGGGTGTGCTCGCGGCCTGCTGGCGTGCCCGCCGGGAGCGGGCTAGCGGAGCGTGACCAGCCAGCGCGGCACGCGGGAGGCATAGGCCTCGAAGTCGGCGCCGAATCGTGCTCGCAGGACTGCCTCTTCGTCCGGGATCTGGACCCTGTCCATCCAGGCCACGAACCCGACCAGCGGAACGACGGCACGGGCTCGTCCCAACCACAGCGGGTGCGCTTGCAGTACGCCTACCATCCCGACGTACATCGGGTTGCGCGTGCGATCGTTCAGCCCGTCTGTGACCAGCGCGGAGGGTGCAGCTCCGGGTCGCGGGTCGACGGTCGTGCGCCGAGCACGGACCCGCAGCACCGGTGCGACGAGGACGCCCGCTCGATGGGGGCGACCGGCTCCGCGGCGACGGTCGAGTCAGCCGACGTGGCGTTCACCGGTGACGACCTGCGCCAGATCCCGCTCGCCCTGGACCACGCCCGCCGCGGACGCCGGATCATGACCGGCAACATCGGCCTCGCCCTGGCGATCATCGTCGTCCTGGTCCCGCTGGCACTGGCGGGAGCCCTCGGGTTGGCGGAGGTCGTCCTGATCCACGAGCTCGCCGAGGTGCTCGTCATCCTCAACGGACTGCGCGCGGCCCGGGTACGCCGCGATGCTGCGACGACCCCGGCGATGCCAACACCCGGAGCCCCGCACCGCGCGGCCACCAGTGGTGCTCGGCGATGAGCCGAGCTGACGTCCGTGCTGGCGTGCCACCGCTGGGGTGTGTCTGGCGGCGGTGCTGGCGCAACGCCTCCTCGGACGACCGACCTCCCGCAATGGGCGCAGCGCTCGGCGCGCAGTTGCGGCTGCCACCGCCGTCGCGTCATGAGCAGCTCCCAGCGGACAAGGCCGACGAGGTGGCCTCACGCGCGAGCCGTACGCCGACCGCGATGATCGGCGACGGCATCAACGACGCACCAGCGCTCGCCGCCGCTACCGTCGGGATCGCAGCCCGTACGTCGCAGATGCCGGCCTCATTCGCTAGCGCCCCGGCGGTCCGGCGGTTGTCGCCAGTAAGCATCAACACCTCAATGCCGCGCTCACGCAACATGGAGACTGCCTCCGAGGCCTCAGGTCGCAGCTCGTCACGGACGCCGATGACACCAGCGACCTGCTCGTCGACCGCCAGAACGACGATGCTCATCCCCTGCGCGGCCATGTCGTCGGCCTCTTGCTGAAGGCCTCGGGGTGCGACCCAGCGGGCACTGCCCACCCGTACGGCCCGACCGTCGACGGCGCCGACGACCCCGCGCCCCGCGTACTCCTCGACGCCGATCGCCGGCGCTGCCGTGCTGCTGGCAGCGCGGACCGCCTCGGCGAGCCGGTGGGTGCTGGTCGCCTCGAGCGCCGCGGCATAGCCGAGCACCTGGTCTCTCGAGAAGCCCTCTGCCGTGGCCACGGCCACGACCCCAGGCTGGTTTCGGGTCAGGGTGCCCGTCTTGTCCAGCGCCACCGTGGTGACGGTCCCCAGTTGCTCGAAGGCCTGTCCCGACTTGATGACCACACCGAGCCTGCTCGCCGAACCGATCGCCGAGATGACGGTGACCGGCACCGCGATGGCCATGGCGCACGGCGACGCCGCCACCAGCACGACCAGCGCCCGTTCCAACCACATACCCGGGGCGTCGCTCAGCAGACCGAGGAGCGCGACGCTCGCTGAGAGGAAAAGCACTGCCGGGACCAGCGGCCGAGCGATGCGGTCGGCCAAGCGCGCTCGGTCACCCTTTCGGGAATGGGCCTGCTCGACCAGCCGCACGATCTGCGTCAGCGAGTTGTCCGTACCGGCGGCAGTGGCGCGGATCCGGAGCGTGCCGGAGCCGTTGACCGATCCGGCGGACACCTCGTCCCGAGGCCCGACCGCGACCGGGATCGACTCGCCGGTGATGGCGGAGGTGTCGAGGCTCGAGGCGCCCTCTTCGACGATACCGTCCGTGGCCACGCGCTCGCCCGCACCGACAACCAGAATGTCGCCCACTTGGAGGTCGACGGCCCTCACCCGGCCCTCGTGGCCGCGACGCTCGACCCGGCCGTGTCGGGGATGAGTGCGAGCAGCGCGCGGAGGCCGTGCTGCGCCTTGTCCATGGCGCGTTCCTCGAGCGCCTCGGCGATGGAGAACAGGAAGGCCAGGACCGCAGCCTCCCCGAAGCGTCCCAACGCCACCGCGCCGACAGCCGCGATCGTCATCAGGAGCCCGACGCCCAAGCGGCGACGTAGCAGCCGACGTAGAGCCCCGGGCACGAACGTCCACGCCCCCGCGGCGAGGGATCCGATCTCGAAGGCCAGGTGCACCCGCTCGGCGTCGAAACGGCCGACCATCAAGCTGGCAGCGAGAAGCACGCCGGACAGGGCGAGAAGCAAGAGCGTTCGGTCACGCCACCACGGCGTGAGCTCCTCGTACGCCAGTGACTCGACGGACGGGATCGCCCGGGGTCCGCAGCAGTCGTCGTCCGGGTCGTGAACAGTCGGCACGTCGGCGCCTTCTGCGCTACGGACGGCCCACCCAGCAGCGCGAACGTCGGCCGCCCGTCAGCAGACGGAGTCGGCCCATCCGGGCCGCAGCACTCGCGGCTCACCGCTGCACCTCCCGGCCGCAGCAGCCGAGCGGGCATGCCTCGCCCAGGCACCCGGAACCGTCATCGACGGCAACCACCACGTCCAGCAGCAGCGAAATAGCCTCACCCAAGTGGGGGTCGGCGATGCGGTAGCTGGTACGTCTGCCCTCCGGCTCGGCGACCACGAGTCCACAGCCCAGCAGGCAGGCGAGGTGATTGGACACGTTGGTCCTCGTCAACTCCAGCTCCTGCGCCAACAGCGCCGGGTAGCCGGGCTCCTCCACAAGTTTCATCAGTATCCGGGCACGCGTCGGGTCGGACATCGCTCGCCCCAGACGAGTCATCACCTCAACCCGCGAAGCAATGGTCAGCACACGCTGACCATAGCCGCGGCAGGACAAGTCAGCAAACGCTGACTTGTTCGGCGCAGGCACTCCGACGGTGAGGCCTTCCTGAGCGGACCGACTGTCGCCAGCCGTCGCACAAGCCGCGTCGGCGTACTCGGCCCTACTGCGTGACGAACTCGGTGAAGTAGATGTCGATGAGCTCCCCTTCGTACAGCTCCAGGATCCGCTCCTTCAGCTCCGACTTGAGGGCGTCTCGGGACTTGGTGTCGGCGACCTCATCGACGGGCAGCCCCGAGAAGACCTCGATGGCCGCGTCGAGGGCACGGCTGCCGTCGACCTCCTCCTCCACCTCCAAGGTGGCCTGAAGAGCGATCGCCACTCGCAGGTAGTGACCATCCGCCAGGTTGACCTGGATCGGGTCCAAGGCGACCACTTCGCCTGGCTCGGGGGCCACTTCGGGAGTCGGCCTGAGCAGGAACCAGTACCCCGCTCCCCCGACGACACCGACAAGCAGCATCGCGACGATCAGCTTCCGGCGCGGGGCGCCCTTCCGCCCCTCAGTTGCGGCCTCTGGTGCGTCGACCATGTTTTTCCTGCTTCCTGCTTCCGGCTGATGGCTTCCTCGAGGATGGGTCTCCCTCGACCTCAGATCGGCGACCAGTCGCCAGACCTGAGGCATCTACTACCTCGCATAGTTGACGCCTCTGTCTGGCAGTGCTTCACTCGGTGACTTCTCGGGCGTCGACGGCCATCAGCCTCGGCGTCGACCCCCGTCAGCAACAGCGAAGGATCAGCGCTGTGGCCACTAGCCACAAGCGGGACACCGGTGCCGGTCGTTTCCGTCTGCCCAGGACGCCGTACGTCGCCGGAGGGCTGGCCGTTCTCACCACGCTCTTGCCTGTCGGCGTCGGCGTGTTGGCCGCGAACCCCGCGACACGAGACCTGCTCGTCGCCAGCGGCTCCAGCAGCGTGGCCCGCGAGGCCACACCCGGCCTCGGGCAAGGAGCCGAACCCCTCGAGCGTCAGCCCGTCATCTCTCGCTCGGGAGGACGATTGGTTCGCGAGGAGCCGTGGGCGGACATGCTCGAGAAGTCGGCCGTGGTGAAGGCCATTCGCAGCGCATCTGACCGGCTCTGGACCACCGCCCCCCTGAACCTGTGGACCACTCCCGGCGCGGATGCCACGAAGGTTGGACTTCTTCAGGAGTCGAAGAAGGTTCTCGTCACCGGGCGCCTGGCAGCCGGGCGTACCGAGGTCGTCGTCGACGGTGAGGCTCGCTGGGTCACCGAGGGCTACCTGACCGACGAGAACCCCCGCGCCAGCGACGATCCAGACAGCGCGGTTCCTCCCGGCGGGGCGACCGGTGGCACGTGCACCAATGGCACGTCGGTGCCTAGCGGAGTGAGCCCCAACATCTCGGCCGTGCATCAGGCCGTGTGTGCCAACTTCCCGGAGATCACGACGTACGGCACGTTCCGTGGTGACGGCGAGCACGCTCAAGGCATTGCCGTCGACATCATGGTCAGCGGCGCTCGCGGACAGGAAGTCGCCGACTTCGTGCGGGCGAACTTCTCAGACCTCGGCGTGAACTATGTGATCCACGCGCAGCAGATCTGGTCCGTGGACCGCTCCAGCGAGGGCTGGCGGTTCATGGAAGACCGCGGCTCGGTGACTGCCAACCACTACGACCATGTTCACGTCACGACCTACTGATTACCTCGGAAATTACATCTAACGGAAGATTCTTACGGTAGATGTAAGCGTGAACGGTGACGTGAGCGGCAGTCCGACGGTTCACTACCGACGGGCCATTGGCGTCGTGACCTGCAGTTTAATGCATGGGATTACATCGGATGCACGATACTTACATCTGATGTAAGGTCGCCGGCATGGGATCTCGGGAGGATGGTGGGCATGGCTCGGTCGTCGTGCTGCGGCCGGGCAACGTCTCTGCCCTCCGTCCCGCTGAGCAGATGTTCGACGAGATGCTCGCGGGGTGGGCGGGCCAGCAGTCCTCGCGCCTGTTGGCGTCGCGGACGATCCAGACGCGGGAGTCGCAGGTCCGTCGGTTCGCGGACTTCTGCGCCTCTTCGCCGTGGGAGTGGGGCGCCGCCGACGTCGAGGAGTGGACCAGTGAACTGCTGTCCGGGACTCGGCCGCTGACGCCGTCGACGATCAGGGCGTACCAGAACTCGGTGGCGCTGTTCTGCGCCTACCTGATCGATGGCCGCTATGGCTGGGCCGATCAGTGCATGGAGCTGTTCGGCACTCATCCGATCCAGGTCTGTCACGAGTGGAACACCGCGGTCCACGTGGCCGACCACGAGGCACGGCCAGCGGTTCGCCCACTGACCCGGGGCGAGGTCCAGGCGTTGTTCGACCACGCCGACGACCACGTCGACTTCGCCCGCACCTCGAAGCGGAAGGGCTGGCTGACGCTGTTCCGGGACGCGACCCTGTTCAAGGTCATCTACGGCTACGGCCTGCGCCGTCGTGAAGCGGCGATGCTCGACCTCCATGACTTCACTCGCAACCCCAAGGCGCTCGAGTTCGGTCGCTACGGCGTGTGCAACGTCCGATGGGGCAAGGCCAGCCGCGGCTCCCAGCCCCGCCGACGGGCGGTGCTGACGGTGTTCGACTGGACCCGGCCGGTCGTGGAGGAGTACGTCGAGGAAGTCCTCCCGCGCTTCGGGCTGGCCGACCCGGCGGTGTTGTGGCCCACCGAACGTCAGGGCCGCATCCGGCTGGCCCACATCGACGACCGGTTCGCCGACTGGCGCGACCAGCTCGCCCTCGACCGGGTGCTGCACCCGCACTGTCTGCGGCACTCGTACGTGACCCACCTGATCGAGGACGGCTTCGACCCGCTGTTCGTCCAGCAGCAGGTCGGCCACCGCTGGGGCTCGACCACCGCGCTCTACACCGGCGTCTCCGGGGACTACCGCAACCGCGTGCTTCGCAACGCCCTCGACAACGCCTTCACCTCCCCGCCCGACGACGGAAGCGAGCAGCCATGACCACCCCGATCACGAAGAGCGTCGCCTACCGGTGGCACCTGCGGAAGGTGATGAGCGAGGCCGGCCTGCACAACACCACCGAACTTGTGCCACTGCTCGCCGACCGCGGCGTGGTGATGACCTCCACGCAGGTCTACCGGATCGTCACCGGCGAACCCGAACGCCTCAACATGCGACTCCTCGCCGCCCTGTGCGACATCTTCGGTTGCACCCCCAACGACCTCATCGAGCCCTACGTCATCGCCACTTCCAAGCGCGGACGGAAGGCTGCCGGCGCGGCGCCGGCCACGGGCACCGGTCCGGTGAGCAAGAACCGGCCACGGCGGGCCACCATCACCGGCGCCAGTGACGCCTGAGCCGGCGCCAGTGTCGCCATCGCCCGGCGCGCGGCCCTGCGCGAACTGCGGTCGGGCACGCAGCGGTCGCGCGCCCGGGGTGCTGATCTGCAGTTGCCACGAGCGGCGCCGAGCCGCCGAGCAACTCGCCACCAAACGAGCCGACCAGCTCGCCATCGTGACCGGGCTGCTCCTCGCACGCGACCCGACGGTGACCCCGGAGTCTGTCGGGGACCTGATGGCTCAGGTCGCTCCCGCGCCCGGTGCCCGCGCTGCACTCACCCGCCACCTCGTCGCACATCCCGAAGCGTTGACCGCCGGTGGGTCGCGGATGCCCAAGGTGGTCGCCGAGTTCATCTACGCCGCCATCGCAGCCGGCATCACCGGGTTGACCTCGCCCGGTTGCGCGCTCTGCGGACGTCCGCGAACGCTGGTCCACACCCACGGCGACAGCGAACGGATCTGCACGACCTGCTACAGCCGGCTCCTCACAGCGACCTGCTCGAGTTGCGGACGCGACGGGCACCGCATCCGATCGCGCGACGTTGATGGCCAGCCCGTCTGCCCGCGCTGCCACGACCGGGCCCGGCCACTCGAAGTGTGCGCCGGGTGTCAGGAGTTGCGGGGTCTGAAGCGCTCCACCCGCGACGGACTGGGCTACTGCCGCTCCTGCATCGCTCGGCGGGCGCCGACCGAACCATGCTCGATCTGCGGCCGAGATCGCCGGGTCAACGCCCGCACGGCGACCGGCGGGGCGGTCTGCACCGGCTGCTACGACAAGACCCGGACCGGCACCGTTGCCTGCGATGAGTGCGGTCAGGTAGTTCCACTCGCTGCTCGCGCGGACGGGCGCATCGGCACCGGCACCGGCAAGAACCTCTGCGCCGGCTGCTACCGCCACCCTGAACGCGAGTGCGGCATCTGTGGCCGGACCCGCCGCGTCGCGCTCAGGGCCACCACCGTCAGCCCCGACATCTGTGCGACCTGTTACCAGGCGCCCATCGTCGATTGCTCCGTGTGCGGGCAGCACGCTCTGGGCCGACGGGCCACCAGGAACGGCCGACCTTGGTGCTTCGGCTGCCAGGCCACCGACCGGATCGACCGTCTCCTCGCCGGACCCGACGGCACCATCCCCATCGGGGTGAAGGAGGTCCGCGACGTCCTCGTCGCGACCCATCGCCCCCGATCCATCCTGAACAACTGGGACCGCATCGAGAGCCTCACCCTGCTCGCCCGCCTCGCCCGTCAGCACGACGAACTCAGCCACGAGCTCCTCGACGCCGAAGGCGACCGGTTCTCCGTCGGCTACCTACGCGCCCTCCTCGTCGCCACCGGTGTCCTGCCCGACCGCGACGAGCACGCCACCCGTCTTCGACGCTTCGCCGCCGCCGTCATCGACGAAATCGCCGACCCTCGACACCAGCAGACGCTGGGACGCTACGTCCGCTGGCACGTCATCGCCCGCGCCAAACCGGATCGCCACGGTCGACTCAACGCGACGATCAGCGACCGCTGCCGGCAAGAGATCCGAACCGCCCAACGTTTCCTCGACCACCTCACCAGGCGTGGCCGGACCGTCGACGACTGCACCCAAGCCGACCTCGACACCTGGCTCTCGACACGACGCGCGACCCGGATCCGATTCCCACGCTGGCTCCTCGACCACGGCCACCTGCCCGGACTCGCGCTGCCCGATGCCGTCCCAGCGGCAGGACCCCGCACTCAGCTCGACCAGGACGAACACTGGGCACTCGTGCGCCGCATGCTCCACGACGAGGACTCCGCGAGCATCGAGGACCGCGCAGCTGCCTGCCTCGTGCTGCTCTACGCACAACCCCTCAGCAAGATCGTCTCCCTCACCACCGACGACCTCACCCTCGACGATGACGGCACCTACCTCCGGCTCGGTGCGGAGCCACTCCTACTCCCGCCGCCCCTGGACGCGCTCGTGACGTCGCTGCCGATCGCGAAACCGTTCGGCGCGGCCAGCACCCTGGCCGACCAGCGCTGGCTGTTCCCCGGCAAGTGGGCCGGCCACCACCAGAACCCGACCTCGATGATGGGCCGGCTCAACAAGCTGGGCATCACCACCCGGACCAGCCGCAACTCCGCCATGCTCCACCTCGCGGCCACCGTCCCACCCGCGGTGTTCGCCAGCCTCATCGGCATCAGCACCGGGGCCGCCACGAAGTGGGCCGGGTACGCCGGCAGCAACTGGACCACCTACGCCGCCATCCGCACGAACGCGACCGCCAACCCACCTCAGAACCAGTAGCCGATGTCCAGCAGGCCACAGCGCAACGTTGCGGGCATTTGCGGATGTGCCTTCGCCTCCACGCCGAGATCTGCCCAGGCCCCAACGAGCAGAGCCCGAGCGAGCGACACGATGTGTTGTCGTTCGATCAGAGGCCGAAGGCTCCGCCGGTGTAGAGGATGACGATGCCCAGTCCGACCAGGACGATGGGGAACAGAACATGCTCCCAGCGTTCGAGGACCTCGTCGATCCCGGGACGAGTCGCAACGAACTTGGCCAGCATGACCAAAGCTGCCACGAGGACCAGGAAGACGACGCAGAACGCAACAGTGGAAGCGACCCCCACGTTGAGGAACACCGGCACGTAGACCCCGATGTTGTCCCCACCGTTGGCGAACGTGACTGCAGCCACCGTCCAGGCAGCCACCGGCTTGCCGGCGATCTTCGCGTCGTCATCATCATCGTCGCCGGATCGCCAGACTTGCCACGCTGCCCACAGGCCCAGCAGCAGGGGGACCAGTCCGAAGTAGGGGATCGCTTCCTCGGGCAAGAACGCTCCTGCGCCCAACGACACGAGCACTGCTGCGGCCAAGATGCCAGCGAACCCCAGGTACTGGCCCACCAGGATCCGGGCCGTGGTCCCACTGCGTCCGGCTCCCCGCGCGAAGAACAGTGAGAGGACGATGATGTCGTCGATATTGGTAGCGATGAACAGGCCCATCGCCTGCAGCGCGGAGGACAGGATCACGCCCCTGCCCCTCCGTTCCCGCACTCGGGTACCGAGCATGTCGGGTCGATACAAGGTGCACTCTCATCGACCGCGAGAGTGACCTCGACCAACGCAGTCAGGGCACGCGCCAGATGCGGATCGGCAATGACATACCGCGTCTGCCGACCCTCGGGTTCAGCCACCACGATGCCGCAGTCCCGCAGGCACGCCAGATGATTCGACACGTTCGATCGGGTCAACCCGAGCTCGCGGGCCAACTCAGCGGGATAGGCAGGCCGCTCCAGCAGAGCCATAAGAAGCCGGGAACGGGTCGGGTCCGCCATCGCCCGACCCAACCGATTCATCACGTCCAAACGCGTAGCGATGGTCAGCATGTACTGAACAATACAGCCTCTGCTGAACCATTGACGATGGGCGCGCCATCGACGTCAACCGCGTCCCTCGCACGCCACCACTCGGCTGGAGGAAAGAACATTTCCGCCATGCCACTCCGTCGGTTCGATCATCCGACGGCGCCGGTATTCGATCTGTCGCGGCCCTGGATCCGCCACGGACAAGCGCTCGGCACACGGACTGGCCGTCCTGCCGGTGTCGCCATCTCCGGTGCGGCGATTCAACGTGATGAGTCCTCTCCGCCGATGTCCTTGCCGGCGAGCGCCTTCCCCGCGAGACGTTCCTCCCCGCTGACCTCCCAAACCTCCCGCGCGGCATGCAGTGCGAGGGTGAATCGCACTGGGTTTCGTTCCTATGCGTTCCCTTGGCCAGCGAGTGCTGGCTGGGCTGATTCTTGGGCAGCGTAGTACGCCGCCTCGACCTCGAGCGGGGTGCGCATCTCGAGCTCACCGTGTAGGCGCTGGTTGTTCCACCACCACACGTACTCCAGGGTCGCGAGTTCGACCTGCTCGATCGTGCGCCACGGTCCTCGCCGTCGGATCAGCTCGGTCTTGTAGAGCCCGTTGACGGCCTCCGCGAGCGCGTTATCGAAGGAGTCACCGACCGTGCCCGTCGAAGGCTTCGCGCCCAGCTCACCGATGCGGTCGGTGTAGACGATCGAGAGGTAGTTCGACCCGTGGTCGGCGTGATGGACCAGCCCGGTCAAGTCAGCCGCTCCTTCGCGTCGTGCCTCCCAGGCAGCCATGTCGAGCGCCTGCAACGGCAGGATGTCGGCCTTCAACGTCGCAGCGAGTTCCAGCCCACGATCCGACGTGAGTAGACGTCGGTCACGAACGCCACGTAGGCGAACCCCGGCCACGTCGCGACGTAGGTGATGTCGGCAACCCACAAGCGCCGCGGCGCGAACGCCTGGAAGCGGCGTTGAACCAGGTCGGCCGGCTTCACCGCTGCCGGGTCGGACTTGGTCGTGAAGACCTTCTTGGAGCGCTTCACGCCCTGCACGCCGGCGATCCCCATGAGCCGAGCGGTCTGGTCCCGGCCGACCTCCCAGCCCTGACGTCGCATGAGCGCGTGCATCTTGCGCACCCCGTAGACCCCGTAGTTCTCCCCGTGCAGCCGGGCGATCTCCGGGACCAGCAACTCGTCCTTCAATGACCACGCCGACGGGGCCCTGGTCTTCGCGGCCCGGTAGCCGCGGGCGGTGATGAACCCACGAACTGCCGGGCGCAGCACCCGACAGATGGCCTCGACCCCGAACTGATCCTTGTGCTCGTCGATGTAGCGGATCACTTCGTCGTGGGGCGGTCGAGCTCCTTGGCGAAAAACACTGAGGCGGACTTCAAGATCTCGTTCGCGCGACGAAGCTCGGCGACCTCGCGCTTGAGGCGCTTGATCTCCTCGGCCTCCTCGGTCGTCGTTCCCGGCCGCTCGCCCGCGTCGACCTCGGCACGGTGGACCCACAGCCGCAGGGTCTCGACGTTCATCCCCAACAGCCCCGCGACATGCCGCAGAGCGGCCGTCTCATGCGGGTGCTCGGAGCGGACCTCGGCAACCATCCGCACTGCCCGCTCACGCATCTCGTTCGTGTACCTGGCCATCGTTCCCATCCTGACTGATCAAGCGGAACGAAACCCAGTGCGATTCAACAAGACCATGCTCGACGACGCCGTGCGAGCTAAGGCGACGGGCCCGGGAGGGCAACGAGGTAGCGACTCTGACTCCAGCGCGACCGGCTCACAACCCCAACACCGGCTCTTCGGACAAGCCACTCCGGGGC
>Ga0208328_1000167_pt1 | contig 35123 bp, 37 predicted proteins | sample DeeseametaMP2633_FD_184170 | JGI IMG/M metagenome (GOLD analysis project Ga0208328, IMG submission 184170) | Marine microbial communities from the Deep Atlantic Ocean - MP2633 (SPAdes) | ecosystem: Environmental > Aquatic > Marine > Unclassified | place: Northeast of Antigua and Barbuda, North...
CCAGCGTGAGGAACAGCAAGAGCGTATCAGACACCGGTCTTGCTCCCGCTTGTCGGAAGGCAATGGCGGCACGCCGTAGGAGGGGGGAGGATCACGGCGTGCCGCACTGCCGAGGCGCGGGGTTGGAGGCATCGCCGCGGCAACGAGCTTGGCGGGTTCGGGCTTTTACGCAGCCAAATGGTCCCGACAATTCGACCCTTAGAGCTCGCATGCATGTACATAGACGCGGGAGCGCGCCTGCTATTACAGCGCAGACCTCGTTTCGGTCTCACTGAATAGGCATGACATAGTCTCTGCCCGCCCACACGAGCGCGTCGGCTCCTCAAGTTTGCAAAGCAATAGGGGTGTCGGCCAAAGCATCGCGAAATGCGCCGCGGGCACGATGGAGTCTTACGGCGAGATTGTTGGGCGAAATGTGGAGGCGCGAAGCGATGACTGAAGGCTCGTCCCGCCCCAGGTCCATTTGCCGGATGATTTGCGTATAGGCTGGCCGAAGCGTCGCCAATACCTCCTCGACCACCTCGCTTTCATCGACCGACAAACTCTCTCCCGAGATTTCTTCCAAGGGTGGGCCGCCGGGTTCAAGCGGGGTCGTTTTGGCGTTGAGCCGCGCCGAGGCCCGGTAATGGTCGAGCAACGTCGTCTCGAAGAGGCGCCTCAGCCATCCGTGGACGGCCTTTTCATCGCGCAATTGATGCGCGCGCTCAAGCGCTTTGACGCAGAAGGACTGAAGGACATCATCCGCCGCGAGGCGGTCGCGCAGGTCGGCGGTGCTGCTCTCGGCATCGCCCTGCGCCGCCAGCGCCGCGGCAAGACGGGCCTCGAGATCGTCGGCGCCTTCCGCCTCGGAGCGCGCCTCGGCCAGCGCCTTCTCGGTCTCGTCCTGCCGGAGCAGTGCGGCGGCGAGGCGGGCGTCGAGATCGTCGCTCGCCTCGCGGGCGGCGGCCAGCAGGGTCAGCGTCTCCTCGGCCTTCCGGCGCTGTTCCTCGAGCGCCATGGTCATCGCGGTCAGCTCGGTGTCGGAGGATTCGAGCCGCGCACGCAGGGCGGCTGCGGCCTCGGCCTCGGCGAGGCGCTGCGCCTCCTCCTCGGTCAGGTCCTGCTGCAGCTCGTCGACGCGGGTGGTGAGCCCGCCCACGGTCTCGGCCTGCTCGGCGTTGCGGGCGCGAAGGTCTTCGACCAGCGCCTCGAGCGCCTCGCGGCGGGCGGCGGCGAGGCGGGCGGCCTCGGCCTGCGCGTCGACCTCGGTGCGGGCCTGCGCCAGCGCCAGGTCCAGCGCGTCGCGCTCGGAGGTCACCGCGTCGCGGGCGGCCTCGAGCTCGGCCTGGGTGGCGGTGAGCTCGGTGATGGTGGCGCGGGCGTCGTCGCGATCCGACAGCAGCGCCGCGACCTGTTCCTCGAAGGAGGCGATGCGCCCCTGCGCCGCCTGCAGTTCCTCGGCCTGGCGGTCGCGGGCGGCGGTCAGCGTGGCGATCAGGCCCTGCTGTTCCGCGAGCCGGGTCTCGTTGTCGTCGAGCGTGGTCTGCAGCTCGCCCAGACGGGCGGTGAGCTGGCTGTTCTCGCGTTCCTGCAGGCCAAGCGCCTGGCTCAGCTCCGCCAGTTCCGAGGACAGCCGGTCAAGCTGGCCTTCCTGCCCGGTGATGGTGTCGCGCAGCACCGACTGGATGACCATGAAGATCGTCAGCACGAACATCAGCACCAGCAGGAGGCCGGTCATGGCGTCGACGAAGCCCGGCCAGATGTTGGCCTGGAAGCGCGCGCCGGTGCGTCGCGACAGGGCCATGGATCAGGCCTCGCCCTTCGGCCGCGCCGGCCGGATGGTCAGCGACGGCGCCGCTGCCTGCGGCTGGTTGGCGAGCTTGGAGAGCGTGCGGTTCAGGCTGCTGAGGTCGGTGCGCAGCTCGGCCATGGTCTCCTGCCGGCCGGCAGAGATCTCTTCCAGCAAGCGCAGCATCTGCACGTCGATCGAGCGTAGCCGCATGCGGCTTTCGGCGTCGAAGCCTTCGGCGGCGTCACGCTCGGCCAGCACCTCGGCCAGCCGTTCCTGCCCCTCGGCGATGCGGGCCAGCGAGTTGGCCGAGGGCGCCGTGGCCTCGAGCCGCTCGGTCATGCGCTCGACCGAATCCGCGAGTTGCCCGAGCCGGGCGTCGACCTCGTTCTGACCTTCCTGCGCGCGGGCGAACATCAGCGTCAGCCGCTCCATCTGGTCGGTCATCTGGTCGAGCACCTGCTCGACCACGCCGGTGTCGCCGGCGCTTTCGCCGTCGCCCGAGAAGCTGAGCTTGGTGATGGTGCTGAGCCATTCCTCGAGCTCGCGATAGAAGCGGTTCTGGCCGTGACCCGCGAAGAGCTCGAGCAGGCCCACGATCAGCGAGCCCGCAAGGCCCAGCAGCGACGAGGCGAAGGCCACGCCCATGCCGCCGAGCTGGCTTTCCAGCCCCGACATCAGCCGGGTGAACACGTCCATGTTCGACTCGCCCTGCTCGGGCGCGAGGCTGCGGATGGTGTCGACCAGCGCCGGCACCGTGGTGGCGAGGCCGTAGAAGGTGCCGAGGAGGCCGAGGAAGATCAGCAACGAGACAAGGTAGCGGGTGATCTCGCGCGCCTCGTCGATGCGGGTGGCCACCGAGTCGAGGATCGAGCGGGTCGAGGTCGTGGTGATCTGCATCCGCCGGTCGCGCCGGCGCAGCAGCGCCGCGAGGGGCGCCAGCAGCCGGGGCGCCTGCGCGCCCGCGTCACGGTCGGTGACGAAGCGTTCGATCCAGCGCACCGAGGTGATGAGCTGCGCGACCTGAAAGAAACAGGCGAGCACACCAAGCACGAAGACGAAGACGATGAAGCCGTTGAGCCACGGGTTCGCCTGGAACACCGGCAGCACCCGCGGAAGGGCGACGACGCCGCCCGCGACGCAAAGGCCGATGACCGCGAGCATGAGCGCGATCTGGCGTACGGGCTGGCTGAAGTGCGGCTCGGCCTCGAGGTCGGGCGTGTCCATTTATGTCCCTGGCGGTGGTTCTGGCATCGGTCCTGTCGGGGCCGAGCCTATTGCGGCAGCCGAATCAAGCCAAGCGGTTATCCGAAAGTTGCCGCACACGATCCTGCAACCAGTGCAGTTCCGCATCGGGTATGCCCAGCGCATCCAGATGCGACGCCGTATTGTAGAGATATTCGGTGTTGGGACCGCGCCCGCCGATGGCGCGCGAGATGATGTCGGCCTGTTCTTCGAGAGGCAGACCGCCGCAATACTGCACGTGATGCGGGTCGATGACATAGGTCACCGCCTCGACCCGCCGCCCGTCGCGCAGATCCACGTGGAGCATTTTCTCGAGATAGGCCGACGAGATCAGCTCGCGCTCGCGCAGGTAAGCCAGGGTTACATCTTCGCGCCCCTCTGCGGCGCGCAGCGCCAGCCCCTCGCAAAGCGCCCCGGGCTGTTCGTCGAGCGCCAGCACGAGACCGGGCTCTTCCTCGGTGCCGCGGTGGTGGATCGAGCGCATGCAGAAGCTGCGGTGGTAGTCGGGGAGGATGGCATGCGCCTCCTCGGCGACCTCGAAGCCGGGATTCCACAGGAGCGAGCCGTAGCCGAAGACCCAAAGCGCCATGATTTCTGGTCCTTTCCTTTGCCACGCTGTAAACACCATCCGGCAGGGCCATGAAAAGGGGGGCGCCGTGAAACGACTGGCAATTCTGGTGATCGTCGCGGCGCTGGCATGGTCCGGCTTCTGGGCATTTTCCGCCTGGGCGCAGAAACGGGCGATCGAGGGCTGGGCCGAGGACCGCCGCGCCGATGGCTGGGAGGTGAGCTACGACGACCTCGCCATCCGCGGCTTCCCGAATCGTCTCGACACCACCTTCACCGGCCTGCTGCTGGCCGATCCCGGCAGCAACACCGTCTGGGAGGCGCCCTTCCTGCAGGTGCTCCAGATGGTCTGGAGCCGCGATCACGTCATCATCGCCTTCCCCGACGAGCAGGTGCTGACCCGCGAGGGTGCGCGCTACGAGGTAAGCTCCGAGGGGCTGCGCGCCAGCCTCGTGCGCGACGACGGCTACCTTCTGCGCGCCCATGCCGAGGCCGATGTCCTGAACGTCTCCGGCGAGGCGCCGCTGGCGCTGTCGGACCTGACGGCCGCCATCGACCGGCTCGAGGACGAGGACCGTACCTACCGCTTCGCCGTCAACGCCGAGGGCATCGCCACCGGCGGGCGCATCTCGGGCGGCGTTGACGACGGGCTGCGGCTCGACAGCACCGTGGCACTGGCCGAGCCGCTGCGGCCCGAGACCTACGCCGACGCGCAGCCGACCCGCATCGAGATCCGCCGCGCCGAGATCGGCATGGACGCGCTGCAGCTCGCCGCCACCGGAGAGCTCGACGTGGACGAGGACGGCTACCCCGAGGGCGAGCTGTCGCTCCGGGTCGAGAACATGCGCGAGGCCATCGAGGCCGAACGCCAGGCCGGCCGGGTCCCTTCCGAGGTGCTGTCGCTGATCGAGGGCGCGGCGCAGCTGCTGGCCGGGCTCTCGGGGCGCGAGGACACCATCGACCTCACCTTCGAGTTCCGCGACCGCCGGACCTGGCTCGGGTTCCTGCCGCTCGGCAAGGCGCCGCAGCTGCACTGAGCGCGCCCACGGCATCTTGCGCCGCGCCGCGTTCCCGGGAACAGTGCGCGCATGACCGACCTGTCCCACCGCATCGAAGCCAAGCGCGACGAGCTGATCGCGCTCACGCAGGATCTCATCCGCATCCCGACGCTGAACCCGCCGGGCGAGAACTACCGCGCGATCTGCGACTACCTGCACCGCCGGCTCTCGGCGCGCGGCTTTGCCTGCGAGCTGGTGCGCGCGGTGGGCGCCCCCGGCGACAGCGACCGCTACCCGCGCTGGAACCTCGTCGCCCGGCGCGAGGGCACCCGCCCGGGCGACTGCGTGCATTTCAACTCGCACCACGACGTGGTCGAGGTCGGCAAGGGCTGGACCCGCGACCCGTTCGGCGCCGAGCTTGACGGCGACCGCATCTACGGGCGCGGCGCCTGCGACATGAAGGGCGGGCTCGCCGCCTCGATCATCGCCGCCGAGGCCTTTCTCGAGACCCACCCCGACCACGCCGGCGCCGTCGAGATCAGCGCCACCGCCGACGAGGAATCCGGCGGCTATGGCGGCGTTGCGTATCTTGCGCGCGAGGGCTGGTTCGCGCCCGAGCGGGTGCAGCACGTCATCATCCCCGAGCCGCTCAACAAGGACCGGATCTGCCTTGGCCACCGTGGCGGCTGGTGGGCCGAGATCGAGACCAAGGGCGAGATCGCCCACGGCTCCATGCCCTTCCTCGGCGATTGCGCCGTGCGCCACATGGGCGCCGTGCTGGCGGCCTTCGAAGAGCGGCTCTTCCCCGCCATGGCGGCGCGTCACACCGAGATGCCGGTGGTGCCCGAGGGGGCGCGGTCCTCGACCATGAACATCAACGCCATCCACGGCGGCCAGCCCGAGAACCCGCCCGATTTCGACGGGCTGCCCGCCCATTGCGTGCCCGACAGCTGCCGCATCGTGATCGACCGGCGCTTCCTGATCGAGGAGACCGTCGAGGGCGTGCGCGACGAGGTGATCGGCCTGCTCGACGACCTGAAGGCGCGGCGCGAGAACTTCGACTACGAGATTCGCGAGCTCAACCGGGTGATCCCCTCGATGACCGACCGCGACGCCCCCGTGGTGCGCACCGTCACCGAGGCCATCCGCGAGGAGCTGGGGCTCGAGGCCAGCTACGTCGCCTCCCCCGGCAGCTACGACCAGAAGCACATCGACCGCATCGGCAAGCTGAAGAACTGCATCGCCTACGGGCCGGGCGTGCTGGAGCTGGCACACAAGCCCGACGAGTGGGTGGGTGTCACCGACATGCTCGACAGCGCGCGGGTGATGGGGCGCAGCCTCGAACGGCTGCTGCTGCCGTCCTAGACCGCGAATGGGGGGCCAGCGCGGCCCCCTTCCCTTGCGAAGAAGGCAGCGCCGCGCCCGGCCTCAGCCGACCGCGATGTTGTCGATGAGCCGCACGCCGCCGATCCATGCCGCCGCCAGCAGCCGCGCCGGACGGTCGACCGACGCCATCGGCGCCAGCCCGTCCGCCGCCCGCAGTTCGAGATACTCGACCCGCTCGAACCCGGCCGCGAGGATCGCCTCTTCAGCCGTCGCCCGCAGCGCCGCGACATCGCCGCCCGCCAGCAGCGCCTCGGCCATGGCGGTCATCGCACGGTTGAGCCCCGGCGCCGCGGCGCGGGCCTCGGACGGCAGCAGCAGGTTGCGCGAGGACAGCGCGAGCCCGTCGTCTTCGCGCACCGTGGGGCAGCCGATCACCTCGACCGGGATGTCGAGATCCATGGCCATGCGCGTTACCACCTGCAGCTGCTGGTAGTCCTTCTGGCCGAAATAGGCGCGGTCGGCGCCGGTCTGCAGGAAGAGCTTCGACACCACCGTGGTCACGCCGTCGAAATGCCCGGGCCGGTGGGCGCCGCAGAGCCCCTCGGTCAGCCCGGCGACCGAGACCGTGGTCGCGAAACCGTCCGGGTAGATCTGGTCGGGATCGGGCACGTAGATCACGTCGACCTCGTGCGGCGCCAGCTTCTCGGCGTCCTGCTCCTCGGTCCGGGGGTAGTTCTCGAGATCCGAGGCGCTGTTGAACTGCTTCGGGTTGACGAAGATCGTCACGATCACCCGATCGTTCTCCGCCTTCGCGGCCTCGACGAGGCTCAGGTGCCCGGCGTGGAGCGCGCCCATGGTCGGCACCACGCCGATGCTCTCGCCCGCCCGCTTCCAGCCGAGCACGCGTGCCCGCAGCGCCGATCGGGTGCGAACGATGTCGGTCATGCGCCCTCTCCCGGCGTGGAGTCGGCGAAGACGTGTTCGGCGGCGGGGAAGCGGCGGCTGCGCACCTCCTCGGCATAGGCGGCGACCGCGGCCTCGGCCTGATCGCCCAGCGTCGCGTAGCGCTTCACGAACTTCGGCTTGAAGGCGGTGAAGAGCCCCAGCATGTCGTCGACCACGAGGATCTGCCCGTCGCATCCCGCCGAGGCGCCGATGCCAATGGTGGGAATGGCGATGCCGGCGGTGACCCGGTCGGCGAGCGCCGCGGGCACCTTCTCGAGCACCACCGCAAAGGCCCCCGCCTCGGCCACTGCCACCGCGTCGGCCATCAGCCGGTCGCCCGCGGCGCCACGGCCCTGCACCTTGTAGCCGCCCAGCGTGTTGATCGACTGCGGCGTCAGCCCCACATGCGCCATCACCGGGATGCCGCGTTTCACGAGAAACGCGATGGTCCCGGCCATCTCGACGCCGCCCTCGAGCTTCACCGCCGCGCAGCCGGTCTCGGCCATCAGCCGGGCGGCGTTGCGGAAGGCCTGCTCGGGGCTTTCCTCGTAGCTGCCGAAGGGCATGTCGACGACCATCATCGCCTGCGCCAGCCCGCGCTTCACTGCGCGGCCGTGCAGGATCATCATCTCCATGGTCACGCCCAGCGTCGACTCGAGCCCGTGCAGCACCATGCCGACGGAATCGCCCACGAGCACGAAATCGCAATGCGCGTCCATCAGCTGCGCCATCGGCGTGGTGTAGGCGGTGAGGCTGACCAGCGGCGCACCTCCCTTCCGGGCGCGGATGTCTTCCGGCAGCGGCGCGGTCTTGCGTGCGGTGGCACTCATTGGCGTCTCCTCCTCGGCAACAAGGCTGGCGCCATCTATCAGCCCGAACCGCCATTATCCAGCCCGCCCTTGATCGCATGAGAAAATTCGCCACACTCGCCGCAACCCAGAACGGAGTTTCCCATGGTCCGCACCCGCCCCGTCCTTGCCGCCTTCCTGCTTTCGGCCCAGGCCGCGCTGGCCGCGCCGCCGGACCTCGTGATCGCCCTGCAGCTCGAGCCGCCGCATCTCGACCCGACCTCGGCGGCGGCGGGCGCCATCGACAGCGTGCTCTACACCAACGTCTTCGAGGGGCTGACGAAATTCAGCGAAACCGGCGAGATCGTGCCCGGCCTCGCCGAAAGCTGGGAGATCTCGGACGACGCCAAGACCTACACCTTCCACCTGCACGACGGCGTCACCTTCCACGACGGCACAGCGATGGACGCCGAGGACGTGAAGTTCAGCCTCGACCGCGCCCGCGCCGAGGACAGCCAGAACGCCCAGAAGGCCCTGTTCGAGGGCATCGCCGAGGTCACGGTGCTGGACCCGCTCACGGTGCAGGTGACGCTGGCCGAGCCCGACGGCAACTTCCTCTTCAACATGGCCTGGGGCGATGCGGTGATCGTCGCGCCCGAGAGCATCGAGGGCATCCAGCAGACCCCCGTCGGCACCGGGCCCTTCGTCTTCGACCGCTGGATGACCGGCGACCGCATCGAGCTGTCGCGCAACGACGCCTACTGGGGCGAGGCGCCAGCGCTGGCGCACGTGACCTTCCGCTTCATCGCGGACCCGACCGCGGCCTTCGCGGCGATGATGGCGCAGGACATCGACGCCTTCGCCGGCTTCCCCGCCCCCGAGAACCTGCCGATGTTCGAGGCCGACCCGCGCTTCAAGGTGATCGTCGGCACCACCGAGGGCGAGACCATCCTCGCCATGAACAACGCCGAGGAGCATTTCGCCGACCCGCTGGTGCGCGCGGCCGTGGCCCATGCCATCGACCGGCAGGCGATCATCGACGGCGCGATGTTCGGACAGGGCACGCCCATCGGCACCCATTTCGCCCCGCACAATCCCGATTACGTCGACCTGACCGAACTCTCGACCTACGATCCCGAGAAGGCCAAGACGCTGCTGGCGGACGCGGGCTACCCGGACGGCTTCGTCACCACGCTGAAGCTGCCGCCGCCCTCCTACGCCCGGCGCGGCGGCGAGATCATCGCGGCGCAGCTGCGCGAGATCGGCATCGAGACCGAGATCACCAACCTCGAATGGGCGCAGTGGCTCGAGGAAGTGTTCCGGGGCAAGGACTTCGGCCTGACCATCATCTCGCACACCGAGCCTTTCGACATCGGCATCTACGCGCGGCCGGACTACTACTTCGGCTACGACAATCCCGAGCTGCAGGAGCTGATGGCGACGCTGGGGGCCACGACCGATCCGGCGGCGCGCTCCGAGCTGGTGGCGAAGGCCGAGACCATGATCGCCGAGGACCACGTCAACGCCTACCTCTTCCAGCTGGCCTTCCCCACCGTCGCCGACGCGCGGCTCGAGGGGCTTTGGCAGAACCAGCCGACGCAGGCCACCGACCTGACCGGCGTGCACTGGGTCGAATGAGGCGCCCGCCGCCCGGTCAGCGCCTGCGCGCGAGGCCGGGCGGCAGCACCGACACCGCGACGCCGCCCAGCACGAGCAGCGCGGCAAAGACGAAGCGCGCGGTCAGCACCTCTCCGAGAAAGATCATGCCGCCCGCCATGGCGATCACCGGCACGGTGAGCTGCGCCACGGCGGCGACCGAGCCGGGGATCTTCGGCAGCAGCGCGTACCAGAGCGTGTAGCCCAGCCCCGAGGTCACCGCCCCCGAGATCACCGCGAGCAGGACCGGGGACAGCGACCAGTCCGCAGCGACCTGGCCCGCGCCCATCACGCCCAGCTGCACCAGAAGGCCGAGCCCGGCGGCGATCACCATGTTCGCCGCCGCCGCGACCAGCGGCACCTCGGCCTTGCGCCCCGTGAGCGAGTAGATCCCCCAACCGAAGCCCGCCAGCAGCATCGCCAGCGCGTGCGGCAGGCTCGGGGCCGTGCCGCCGCCGGGCCAGAGCAGCCAGACCAGCCCGCCGAAGGCCAGCACCGCGCCGATCCAGCGCCGTGCGGGGATGGCCTCGCCGCCCAGCAGGCCGCCTCCGAACATCGTCACCTGCACCATGCCGAAGAGCAGCAGCGCCCCCGGCCCCGCCGGCATCCCGGCATAGGCAGCCGAGAAGCCGTAGATGTAGAGGAAGAGCCCCGCGACCCCCGCGACCCTGCCGGGGCCGCCAAGCGTCAAAGCGCCGTGGCGGGCCAGCACCAGCACCGCCAGCATGGCGGCCCCGGCGAGCAGGCGGATGGTGCCGAAGCTGGTGGCGTCGATGCCGCCGCCGGCCAGCGCCGCGCGGTTCAGCAGCGAGTTGGCGGCAAAGGCCGTCATGGTCAGGGCGACCAGCAGAAACAATCGCATCGGCGGGCCTCCCCCTCCCGGTCGCGAGATCACGTGGCGGCCGTCACTCGGACGGTGGGCCGCTCTCGGCCTGTTCCTTCTTCTTCCGCAGCGCCTCGAGCTTGGCCTTGAGCGCCCCCTTGCGGCGGTTCTGGTAGGCCCGGATCAGCGGCACGGTCAGGTAGTAGGCGACAAGCCCGGTGACGATGCCGGGAAGGATGCCGCCGATCATGTAGGGATAGAAGACCACGTCGTAGAACACGTGCAAGTTCGACCAATTGGTCGGCGCGCCGGTGAACCAGGCGACGGTGTTTTCCCACAGGTCGCCGCTGGCATAGCTGAAACTGGCGAGGATCGAGCGGTGGTGCGGCTCGTGCCGGTTGATGTCGAGCAGCCAGTAGCCCGTGCGCAACGAGGCGATGGCGATGGGCACGTAGGTGAGAGGGTTGCCGAAGAAGGTGCCCAGAAGCGCCGCGATGATGTTGCCGCGCAGGATCCAGGCCAGGGTGCCGGCGACGACGAAATGCATGCCGTAGAAGGGGGTGAACGTCGTGAAGACCCCGGCGAAAATGCCGCGGGCAATCTTTTCGGGCGGATCCGGCAATCGGTGGAGGCGGTGCTGGATGTAGCGCGCTGCCCGTCCCCACCCTCCGCGCGGCCAGAAGAACTCCAGCACGACGCGTCCGAAAGGCCGTCTGTCACGGCGTTTGAAGACCAAAGGCCCGTTCCGTTCCTCGGCGACCCGCGGGGGGGCCGCGCATTCATTCCGTTACGACCCCAGGGGCCGCGTCTCTGTCCTGCCGACACAGGGGCCGCGCCGCCTGTCGGGCGGCACATGGCTGCGTCGTTGCTCCGGCGACGCAGGGGCGCCGCTATTCCGCTGCCGCCGTGACCGTCGCCTGCGAGGAATCGCGGCGCCGGACGACCGATGCAACGTCGCTTTCAGCCTCGAGCGCCGAGATCACCGAATGAAGGTGCTCTGCATCCCGAAATTCGACATCCATGCGGATCCTAAAGAAGTCGGGTTTACGATCCACGAACTCAAGATCCGAAATATTGGCCAGCCGCTCCCCGATCAAGGTGCAAACGCGGCCAAGGACACCGGCATCGTTTCCGATGGTGAGTTCGAGGCTCACGCCATAGGCAGCGGGGTGCGTCCCCTCGGCCCAGCGCAGGTCGACCCAACGGTCCGGCTGGTCCTCGAAGGCGGCCAGCGATTCGCAGTCGATGGCATGCACGAAGACGCCTTTGCCGCGCTGGGTGATGCCGACGATGCGCTCGCCCGGCAGCGGCTGGCAGCAGCGCGCGCGGGTGAAGCCGGTGCCCGGTTCAAGACCGATGACCGCGCGATGGGCGTCGACCTCGGCCTCGGCGCTGGGGGTGAGGTCGGGATAGACCGCGTGCACCACCTCGCGCGAGGTGATCTCGGCCGAGCCCAGACGCGCCAGAAGCTCGTCCTTGTCCTCGAGCCGTAGCGTCTGCGCGGCCTTCTCGAGCACCTTGTCGGTGGCCTTCTTGCCGAGATGCTCGAAGGCCGAGCGCGCGAGTTCCTGCCCGAGCTTGATGAACCGCTCGCGGCCGGCCTCGCGCAGCGCGCGGCGGATCGCGGTCCGGGCCTTGCCGGTGGTCGCGATGTCGAGCCACGTGGCCTGCGGCGTCTGGCCCTCGGCGGTGATGATCTCGACCGACTGGCCGTTCTTCAGACGGGTCCAGAGCGGCACCCGGATGCCGTCGACCTTGGCGCCGACGCAGGCCGATCCGATGCGGGTGTGGATGGCGTAGGCGTAATCGAGCGGCGTCGCGCCACGGGGCAGCTTCACCACGTCACCCTTGGGCGTGAAGCAGAACACCTTGTCCGAGTACATCTCGAGCTTCACCGCCTCGAGGAACTCGTCGTGGTCCTGCTCGGCGTCAAACTGCTCGGTCAGCGAGGCGATCCAGCGGGCGGGATCGACGGCAAAGGGGTTCTCGGCGCGCTCGCCGTCCCGGTAGGACCAGTGCGCGGCGACCCCGGTCTCGGCAACCTCGTGCATCTGGCGGGTGCGGATCTGCACCTCGACGCGCTTGCCGTCGCGGCCCGACACCGTGGTGTGGATCGAGCGGTAACCGTTCGACTTGGGCTGGCTGATGTAGTCCTTGAACCGCCCGGGCACCGACCGCCAGCGCTGGTGGATGACGCCCAGCGCTCGGTAGCAGTCCATCTCGTTGCGGGTGATGACGCGGAAACCGTAGATGTCGGACAGGCGCGAGAAGCCCAGGCCCTTTTCCTGCATCTTGCGCCAGATCGAGTAGGGTTTCTTGGCGCGGCCGAAGACCTCGGCGTCGATGCCGGCCTCCTCGAGCTCGTGCCGCATGTCGCCGGTGATCCGGTGGATGACGTCGCCGGCTTCCTTCTGGAGCGTGATGAAGCGTCGGATGATCGAGGCGCGCCCCTCGGGGTTCAGCACCCGGAAGGCGAGGTCCTCGAGCTCTTCGCGCATCCACTGCATGCCCATCCGGCCGGCGAGCGGCGCGTAGATGTCCATGGTCTCGCGCGCCTTCTGCACCTGCTTCTCGGCGCGCATCGCCTTGATGGTGCGCATGTTGTGCAGCCGGTCCGCCAGCTTCACGAGGATCACCCGCAGGTCCTTGGACATGGCCATGAACAGCTTGCGGAAGTTCTCGGCCTGCTTGGTCTCGGAGCTCGAGAGCTGCAGGTTCGTGAGCTTGGTCACGCCGTCCACGAGATCGGCGACATCCTCGCCGAAGCGGTCGGCGATGTCCTTCCACGAGGCGCGGGTGTCCTCGATGGTGTCGTGCAGCAGGGCGGTGATGATGGTCGCGTCGTCGAGCTGTTGCTCGGTCAGGATCGCGGCAACGGCAACGGGATGCGTGAAATAGGGCTCGCCCGAGTGGCGGAACTGCCCCTCATGCATCGCGCGGCCAAAATCATAGGCCGCGCGGATCAACTCTTCGTTGGTCTTGGGATTGTAGTTGCGGACCAGCGCAACCAGGTCTTCGGCCGCAATCATGGGCGCGTATCCTTACCTGGCCCGCAAAGGGGCAGGGCCTCAGCTTTCCCCTTGTGCCTCCATCAGGGCGCGCAGGAGCTTCTCTTCCGACATGTCGTCGTCAGCGGGCTTGTCCTGCTCGGCACCCATGAGAAGCGCCATGCTGTCCTCTTCGGGCTCGTCCACCTCGATCTGAGTCTGGTGCGACTCGATCAGGCGCTCGCGAAGTTCGTCCGCCGACTGGGTCTCTTCAGCGATCTCGCGAAGCGCAACAACGGGATTCTTGTCGTTGTCGCGGTCCACGGTGATCGGGCTACCAGCCGACACCTCGCGCGCCCGGTGGGCGGCGAGCATCACCAGCTCGAAGCGGTTCGGAACCTTGTCGACGCAATCTTCTACCGTCACGCGGGCCATATGCGTATCACCTATCCGGTTTGCCGTCAGAAAGTGAACGTCTAACGCGCAGAGAAACGGAACACAAGGACGATTCGGTCAAACAGGCTTGACTTCGGCGCGCAGCTCGTCAGGCAATGCGGCGCAAAGCTCTCGCACCGTCCTGTCCAGCAGCGGGTGCCGCCAGTCCGGCGCCACGTCAAGCAGAGGGACCAGCACGAAGGCCCGCTCCTGCAGCCGCGGATGCGGCAGAATCAGTTGGTCCGGGGTCTCGCGCAGCTGCCGGTCGAGCGGAAGTTCGCGCCATCTGCCTTGAAACGCAGCGTCAGGAAGAACTTTTTCTCCGACCGCCAAAAGGTCCAGATCGAGCGTCCGGCTGCCCCATCTCTGCTCGCGCGCGCGCCCGAATTCGGCCTCGACCGCGTGCAGTGTGGCAAGCACTTCCGCGGGCTCCGCGCCCCCCCCGAGAACCGCACAGGCATTGACGTAGTCGGGGCCCGCACCCGCGGGAAAACAAGGTGTTGCGAAGAAGCGGCTGGTGCGCAGGACGGTCAGCCCATGGTCGCGCAAACATGCCAGTGCCGCATGGAGGGTTTCGCGCGGAAGGCCAGTGTCGGACGACAAATTCGCGCCTAAGGCGATCAAGATTTCTTGTCCGAAAGACACAGCTGATCTATCCTCTTGGATATGTTTGCCGGGTTGCAACCCCGGTCGAAAACTTTACTGTTTAATGATCGGGCGTGCCACTCATTTATCACTCACGGACACTCAGGCACGTCCTATTGCTGAAAGGACTTTTTTAATGTTCTACAAGGACGAACGGCTGGCGCTGTTCATCGATGGATCCAACCTGTACGCCGCTGCAAAGGCTCTTGGGTTCGACATCGATTACAAGCTGCTGCGCCAGGAATTCGTGCGCCGTGGAAAGATGGTGCGCGCGTTCTACTACACCGCCCTGCTGGAAAATGACGAGTATTCGCCGATCCGCCCGCTGGTGGACTGGCTCCATTACAATGGCTTCACCATGGTTACGAAGCCGGCGAAAGAGTACACCGACAGCCAGGGCCGCCGGAAGGTCAAGGGAAACATGGACATCGAACTCACGGTCGATGCCATGGAACTTGCTCCGCGCGTCGATCACATCGTGCTCTTCTCGGGCGACGGCGACTTCCGCCCGCTCGTGGAAAGCCTGCAACGTCAAGGCGTTCGCGTTTCGGTGGTGTCCACCATCCGCAGCCAGCCTCCGATGATCGCAGACGAACTCCGTCGTCAGGCCGACAACTTCATCGAGCTCGACGAACTGCGTGAAGTCATCGGCCGTCCGCCGCGCGAACAGCAGGCGGAGCGCAACTTCGAGGTTGCGAGCAACGGCAACTGAAGCCCGGGCGCGGTGTTCATGGGGATGAGGGTCCGCGCCCGTGTTGTCTGAGACTGCCGCGCTTGGCGGTCTCTTCCTGGCGGCCTTCGGGGCCGCGACGATACTGCCGTTCCAGTCCGAGGTCGTTTTCGTCGGGCTACAGTTGAGTAATGCCGCACCGCTGCCGCTCATCATTCTGGTGGCCAGTGTCGGCAACACACTCGGCGCGGTGGTGAACTACGTCCTTGGCCTCTGGCTGGAGCACTTCCGCCACCGCCGGTGGTTTCCCGTTTCCGAAAAGCAGCTCGAGAAGGCGCAGAGAGTCTATGCCCGCTGGGGCATCTGGACGCTGCTGCTGAGCTGGGCGCCGCTGGGCGACGCCTTCACCGTCATCGCGGGCGTGATGCGCACGCACTGGGCGGTGTTCCTCGCGCTTGTCACCATCGCCAAGACCGGCCGCTACATCGTGCTCGCGCTTGCCACGAACGCCGTGGGCGGGGCGCCCTGACGCTCACTCGTAGGCCGAGGCGCGGGCGTTGATCTCGTTATGTGTCGCGACCACCTGCTCGGGCCAGGTGCTCTTGATGTAGGCCATGACATCGAGGATCTCGTCCTCGCTCAGCACATCGCCGAAGCCCTGCATGTTGGACTTGTAGCCGCCGCCGACGATGGCCTCGGTGCCAAGTGTCACGATCGCCAGAAGCTGCTCGTCGGGATGGTGCCACGTGTGCCCGGCAGCGTCATGCGGCGGCGCCGGGAGGTAGCCGTCGGCATCGCGCTGCTTCCAGTCCGGCTGGCCCTCGAGCTGCTCGCCGTGGCAGGACGCGCAGTTCTCGGCATAGAGCGCGGCGCCGTTCGCGACCCGCTCGGCGTCGTCGTAGGGGAAGAGCCCCGGCACCGGGTCCGCCATCATCTGCCCGACGGCAAAGCCCGCGGCCCCGATCAGCACCGCCGCCGCCACCGCTGTCGCGCCCATCTTCAGCATCTCGCTCTCCCACGTCTGTGCACCGTGCATTATTCGACGAACAGCACCCGCGCCGCAACCCGCCCCTCCCCTTGACCGGGTGCCGCGACGGCGCGAGCCTTGGCCATGCTGCACCAAGTCTCGCTTCTCGTCGCCGATCTGCCGCGTGCCCGTGCGTCGCAACCCCGCGCTCGCGGCCCTAGGCTCCCGCGTCGTGGTCGACACCCTGCCAACCCGATCCGTCCCGACCGCCATCGGCTGGAAGCGGTGCATATCGGCCGAGGGGGTCGACGCCGCCCGTCTCAGGGATTACTTCAGGGGCAACAGGAGACCGCCATGACGAACCCCCTCACCCTCTACCTCGCCGCCCCGCGCGGCTTCTGCGCCGGTGTCGACCGGGCGATCAAGATCGTGGAGATGGCGCTCGAGAAATGGGGGGCGCCGGTCTACGTGCGCCACGAGATCGTACACAACAAGTTCGTCGTGGACGGGCTGCGCGACAAGGGCGCGGTCTTCGTCGAGGAGCTCGACGAGTGCCCGCCCGACCGGCCGGTGATCTTCTCGGCCCACGGCGTGCCCAAGGCAGTGCCCGCCGCCGCCCGCCAGCGCGAGATGATCTACGTCGACGCCACCTGCCCGCTGGTGAGCAAGGTCCACATCGAGGCCGCCCGCCACCACGAGAACGGGCTGCAGATGATCATGATCGGCCACGCCGGTCACCCCGAGACCATCGGCACCATGGGCCAGCTTCCCGACGGCGAGGTCCTGCTGGTCGAGACCGTCGACGACGTGGCCGGTGTCACCGTGCGCGACCCCGGGAAACTGGCCTTCGTCACCCAGACGACGCTCTCGGTCGACGACACCATCGACATCGTGGCCGCACTGCGCGCACGCTTCCCGGCCATCGTCGGCCCGCACAAGGAAGACATCTGCTACGCCACCACCAACCGGCAGGAAGCGGTGAAGGCGATCGCGTCCGACTGCGACGCCCTGCTGGTGGTGGGGGCGCCCAACTCCTCCAACTCCAAGCGGCTGGTCGAGGTCGCCCGCAAGGCCGGCTGCAGCTACTCGCAACTGGTCCAGCGCGCCACCGACATCGACTGGCGGGCGCTCGAGGGCATCCGCACCGTGGGCGTCACCGCCGGGGCCTCGGCCCCCGAAGTGCTGATCGACGAGGTGATCGACGCCTTCCGCGCCCGCTTCGACGTGACCGTCCAGATGGTCGAGACCGCGCAGGAGAACGTCGAGTTCAAGGTGCCCCGCGTGCTCAGGGAACCTGCGTGACTGCGGCCTGACGGCCCGTTGACAGGTCGGGCGGTATCGGAAACCTTGCCCTCAAGAACGAGGGAGGAAACGATGCTCAGCCTGCAATTTCTTGTCACGGCGCTGGTCGTGGTGCTCGCACCCGGAACCGGGGTGCTCTACACGCTCGCCATAGGCCTTGGTCAGGGGCGCCGCGCCTCGGTCCACGCTGCACTCGGCTGCACCGCCGGGATCGTGCCGCATCTCGCCGCCGCCATCCTCGGGCTGGCGGCGCTGCTGCACGCCTCGGCGCTGCTCTTCACGGTGGTGAAATTCGCGGGAGTGGCCTACCTGCTCTGGCTCGCGTGGCAGGCGCTGCGTTCGGGCGGCGCGCTGGCCGTGGGCGCCGAGCGGCACCGCGAGAGCGCCGCGCGCATCGCCCGGCGCGGGGCGCTGATCAACATCCTGAACCCCAAGCTGTCGCTGTTCTTCCTCGCGCTGCTGCCGCCGTTCCTGTCGGGCAACCCCGAGACCGCCACCGCCGAGATGCTGCTGCTCGGCGCCGTCTTCATGGCGCTCACCTTCGCGGTCTTCGTGCTTTACGGATTCTTCGCCGCCCACGCCCGCCGCTGGCTGCTCGGCAGCGACCGCGCCATGCGCTGGCTGAACCGCTCCTTCGCGGCGATCTTCGCCCTGCTGGCCGGCCGACTGGCCCTCGAGCGCGCATGACGCCCGCGATCCCCCGCACCGCCCTCTGGCTGTCCGTCGCGGGGCTGCTGCCCTTCCTCTGGGGCGCGCTCACGCTGATGTCGGACACCGCCTACGATCTCGGCTACCAGACCCTCGGCGGGCGCTTCGTCGGCCCCTATGTCGAGCTCGCCTACGGCACCGTCATCCTCGCCTTCATGTCCGGCGTGCTCTGGGGCTTTGCCACCAAGGCGCCCGAGCGGCAGGCGCCGGTGTGCTACGCGCTCTCGGTGATCCCGGCGCTCTGGGCCTTCTTCATGGCGGGCGGCGGGCCGGTGTCGGCGGGCATGAACCTGATCTTCGGCTATCTCGGGCTGCTGGCGCTCGACTGGCAGTTCTGGCGCTGGGGGCTCGCGCCCAAGTGGTGGTTCCGCCTGCGCCTGCCGATGACCGCCGCCGTGGTGCTCTGCCTGCTGGTCGGGGTGATGCTGTGACCGACGACGAGACCCAGCGCGTCTACGCCGAGAAGGCCCTCGACTACGAGAAGCTCCAGCCCGACGAGCCCTTCCCCTCGCTCCGGGCCTTCATCGCGCGCCTGTTCGAGGGCGCCGAGGTGCTCGACCTCGGCTGCGGGCCGGGCCACGACAGCCAGCACATGGCCCGCGCCGGGCTGCGGGTCGACGCGCTCGACGCCTCGCCCGAGATGATCCGCCTCGCCAACGCAAGGCCAGGCGTCACCGCGCGGCTCGGTACCTTCGACGATCTCGACGCGCAGGACCGCTACGACGGCATCTGGGCCGCCTTCAGCCTGCTGCACGCCCCGCGCGACGCCATGCCCCGGCACCTCGCCGCCATCGCCCGCGCGCTGCGGCCGGGCGGCGTGCTGGGGCTGATGCTGAAGGAAGGCGCCGGCGAGGCCCGCGACCGGCTGGGCCGCTTCTACACCTATTACGCCGAGCCCGAGCTGCGCGCGCTGCTCGCCGAGGCGGGCCTGACCGTCGACGACCTCGGCCGCGGCGAAGGGCGCGGGCTTGACGGCAGCCCCTCGCAGTGGATAAGCGTCGCCGCCCATGCCTGACCTTTTTGCATATACCGACGGAGCCTGCTCCGGTAACCCCGGCCCGGGAGGCTGGGGCGTCCTGATGCGCGCCATGAACGGCGAGGACATCGTCAAGGAGCGCGAGCTCAAGGGCGGTGAAGCCGACACCACCAACAACCGGATGGAGCTTCTGGCCGCGATCAACGCGCTGGAATCGCTGACCCGGCCCACCACCATCACCGTGGTGACGGACAGCGCCTACGTGAAGAACGGCGTGACCGGCTGGATCCACGGCTGGAAGCGCAACGGCTGGAAGACCGCCGCCAAGAAGCCGGTGAAGAACGCCGAGCTCTGGCAGCGCCTCGACGAGGCGCAGCGGATGCACGCGGTGACCTGGAAATGGGTCAAGGGCCACGCCGGCCACCCGGAGAACGAGCGCGCCGACGAGCTCGCCCGCGCCGGCATGGCGCCGTTCAAGCCCGGCGGCAAGTGACCCGGAGGGCGCGGCGATGACCCCGCTCGTGCTGCTCGACTACACCTCGGTGCTGATCTTCGCCCTGACCGGGGCGCTGGTGGCCAGCCGCGCCCAGCTCGACATCGTGGGCTTCGCCTTCCTTGCCTGCCTGACCGCGCTCGGCGGCGGCACGGTGCGCGACCTGCTGCTCGACCGCGAGGTGCTGTGGATCGCCAACCCGACCTATCTCGGCGTGGCGACCGGCGCCGCGGTGCTGGTGTTCTTCACCGCGCACCTGCTGGAAAGCCGCTACCGCGCCATCCTCTGGCTCGACGCCGCGGCGCTCTCGGTGGCGGTGGCGGCAGGCTCCGGCATCGCCCAGAGCAACGGCGCAAGCATCCCCGTGGTGCTGGTGATGGGCGTCACCACCGGCTGCCTCGGCGGGCTGATGCGCGACGTGGTCGCCAACGAGGTGCCGCTGCTGCTGAAACAGGGCGAGCCCTACGCCACCTGCGCCCTCGCCGGTGCCGGCGCCTTCCTCATGGCCGACGCGGCGGGGATGCTGCCCGGCCGCGCGGCGCTGATCGGCGCCATCCTCACCTTCGTGCTGCGCGGAGGCACGATCGCCTTCGGCTGGCAGATCCCGGTCTACAAGGGACGCCCGCCGCGCACCTGACGCAGGCCACGCCCCATGACACCGGCGCCCGCCTCATCGCAAACGCGGCGGGAATGCCCGCGGACGCGCGCAGCCGAGCCGCGCCCGCCCTTCCTCTGGCCAGAAATATCCCGGGGTGAATTGGCCGTCAGGCCAAGAGGGGCAGCGCCCCTCCCTGCCCCGCCATCCCCCCAAGCTCACTGCAGGTCGGCAAAGGCCTTCCGGAGCCGCGCGCAGGCCTCCTCGACCCGCGAGCGCGGGGTGGCGATGTTGAAGCGCAGGAAGCTCTCGCCCCCGGTGCCGAAGGCCGGCCCGTGGTTGGCGGCGATCTTCGCCTCGCCTTGCACCCGGCGCTCGATCTCGGCGGCGTCCATGCCGGTGCCCTCGAAATCCACCCACGCGAGGTAGGTCGCCTCGAGCGCCATCGACGAGATCCCCGGCAGCGCGTTCACCGCCTCGTCGAAGATCCTGCGATTGCCGTCGAGATAGCCGGTCAGTTCGTCGACCCAGGCCGCGCCCTCGGGCGAGCAGGCCGCGGTGGCCATGTGCAGGCCGAAGCTGTTGGGCGACACGCCGAGCGCCGCCATGCGCGCCCCGAACTGCGCCCGGAGCGTCGGGTCGGGGATGATGACGTTGCCGATATGGGCGCCCGCGATGTTGAAGGTCTTGGTGGTCGCGGTCATCATCACGAGCCGATCCTCGACGCCCTCGATGAGCGCCATCGGCACGTGCTTGTGGCCCGGCATCACCAGGTCGTTGTGGATCTCGTCCGAGACCAGGATCAGGTCGTGGCGCTTGGCGAAAGCGGCCACCGCCTGCAGCTCGTCGCGGCTCCAGACCCGGCCGCCCGGGTTGTGGGGCGAGCACAGAACCAGCACCTTCTCGCGCCCGGTCATCATCGCGTCATATGCCTCGAAATCCATCTCGTAGCGGCCGTCGCGCTGCACGAGCGGGCATTCCACGACCTCGCGGCCGGCGGCTTTGATGATGCGGTGGAAGGCGTGGTAGACCGGGGTGAAGAGCACGATGCCGTCGCCGGGCTGCGACCAGGCGTCGACGCACATGGCGACGCCGTTCACGAGCCCATGCGTGGTGAAGACCCACTCGGGATCGATCTTCCAGCCGTGCCGCGTCTCCTGCCACCACCGGATCGCGCCGAGATAATCGGACTCGTCGCCGAAATAGCCGTAGATCCCGTGATCCAGCATCTTCTGCAGCGAGTCCTGCACGCAGGTCGGCGGGCGGAAGTCCATGTCCGCCACCCACATCGCAAGCCCGTTCTGCGGGGAAACGCCAAACAGCGCCTCCATCTTGTCCCATTTCGAGCAATGGGTTCCGACACGGTCGATCACTTCGTCGAAGCGGCTGGTCATGGGGGTTGGATCCTTTATCACTGACCCGCGCGACGGTGCGGCCGCGCGGCGAACTGTATGCGCGCGAACGCTAGCGCGACGCGCGGCGAGTGCAACCCCCACCCGCTTGCGAAAACCCAGCGATTTGCCTAGATGGATCGCATGAAACGGCCCATTCTCATCCACCCCGACCCGCGGCTCAAGAAGCTCTGCGATCCGGTCGCCGATCTCTCGGACGATCTGCGCACGCTTGCCGACGACATGCTCGAAACCATGTACGACGCGCCGGGCATCGGGCTGGCGGCGCCGCAGGTGGGCATCCTGCACCGGCTCATCGTGCTCGACTGCGCCAAGCAGGACAACGGCGAGACCCCGCGCCCGCTGGTGATGATCAACCCGCGCATCCTCGCAAGCTCGGACGAGCGCAGCGTCTACGAGGAAGGCTGCCTGTCGATCCCCGACCAGTACGCCGACGTCGAGCGCCCCAAGATGGTCGAGGTCGAATGGCTCGACCGCGACGGCAAGCTGCAGAAGGAAGAGTTCGACGGGCTCTGGGCCACCTGCGTGCAGCACGAGATCGACCACCTCGACGGCAAGCTCTTCATCGACTACCTCAAGCCGCTCAAGCGCCAGATGATCACCCGCAAGATGGTCAAGCTCAAGCGCGAACGGGCCCGCCCGTGAGCCTGCGCGAGATCCTGCTCTGGCCCGACGAGCGCCTGAAGCAGCCCTGCGAGACCGTGGCCGACGTGGCCGAGGTCGAGCAGCTGGTCACCGATCTTTTCGAGACCATGTACGACGCCCCCGGCCGCGGTCTCGCCGCGCCGCAGGTGGGCGTGCTGAAGCGGGTCTTCGTCATGGATGCCGGCTGGAAGGAGGGCGACATGGTGCCCCTCGCCTGCATCAACCCCGAGATCGTCGAGGTCTCGGAAGAGACCGCCAGCGGCCCCGAGGGCTGCCTCTCGATCCCCGGGGTCACCGCGCAGGTGCGGCGCCCGGTGCGGGTCCGCATGGCCTTCACCGATCTCTCCGGCGCCCGGCAGGAGCGCGACTTCGAGGGCTCCGAGGCCATCGTCGCGCAGCATGAATACGACCATCTCGAGGGGCTGGTGCATTTCGACCGGCTCGACCCGCAGGAGGCCAAGGCCCTGAAGCTCGAATACGAGGCGCAGCAGTCGTGACCGCCCGCCCCTGCATCCCGTGGCCCGACAAGCGCCTGCGCACCCCCGCGGCCCCGGTCGAGGCGATCACCGACGAGATCCGCGCGATCTGGACCGACATGATCGACACCATGGAGGCGATGCCCGGCGTCGGCCTCGGCGCGCCGCAGATCGGCGTCATGCTGTGTCTCGCGGTGGTGGATGCCTCGGAAAAGCGCGGCGAGGCCGTGCGCATGGCCAACCCCGAGGTGCTGCACGCCAGCGTCAAGCTGCGCAGCCACGACGAGGCGAGCCCCAACCTTCCCGGCGTCTGGGCCAGCATCGACCGCCCGCGCGCGGTCACCGTCCGCTTCCTCAACGCCGAGGGCGAGATCGAAGAGCGCGATTTCGTCGGGCTCTGGGCGACCTCGGTGCAGCATCAGATCGACCACCTGAACGGCCGCATGTACTTCGACCACCTCAGCAAAGTGAAGCGCGACATGCTGCTGCGCCGGGCGAAGAAGGCCCGCTAACGCGGGCCCCTGTGGTCGCTCTGTTCAGCCCCGGCGCAGACGCACCAGCAGATCGCGCGACGGCTCACCGGTCACCGGCAGGCCAACGCTCGCCTGGTAGGACCTGATCGCGGCTTCGGTCTTGCTGCCGAACACGCCGTCCGGCGTTCCCACGTCATAACCCGCCCGGTTGAGCTGCGCCTGCAGGTCCTTGCGCTCGTCGATGGTGAAGCCGTACTGGTCCGGCGGAAAGCTCGCCTTCACCGGTCCCGCGCCCAGCAGGCGGTCCGACAGGTGCCCGACGCCCAGCCCGTATTTCTCGGCGTTGTTGTAGCGCAGGATGACGTTGTAGTTGCGGAACACGAGGAAGGCCGGCCCCGACACCCCCGACAGCGCGAGGATCGAGCCGGTGCCGCCCGGCAGCGAGCCGCCGCCCGCGGCGCGGACGCCCATCGCCGCCCATTCGGACGAGGAGCGCCGCACGCCGCGCCCGGTCTGGCCGGCGCTGAAGCCTGCGGGCAGGCTCACCTCGAGCCCCCAGGGCTCGCCGCGCTGCCAGCCGCTGCGCGACAGGTAGTTGGCGGTCGAAGCCAGCCCGTCGGTGGGATCCTCTGACCAGATGTCGCGCCGCCCGTCGCCGCGGAAGTCGACCGCGTAATCCTGGTAGGTCGTGGGGATGAACTGCGTGTGGCCCATCGCCCCGGCCCAGCTTCCGGTGAGCTGCGAGGCGGTGGTGTCGCCGCGCTGCAGGATGCGCAGCGCCGCCATCAGCTGACTCTCGAAGAAATCGGCGCGGCGCCCATCATAGGCCAGCGTCGAGGTGGCCGAGACCACCGGGATGTCGCCCCGGCGCTCGCCGTAGCGGCTTTCCATGCCCCAGACCGCGGTGACGATCTGCGGCGGCACGCCGTAGCGGCCCTCGATCTCCTGCAGGAGCCCGCCGTACTGGCGCAGCTTGCTGCGGCCGGTCGAGACCTTCTCGTCCGAGGCCGCGATGGCGAAGTAATCCTCGAGCGTGCGGGTGAATTCCGTCTGGCTGCGGTCGCGCTTGACCACGCCGGGCAGGAAGCCTGCGTTGCGGAAGGCGGTGTCGAGCGTCGCGGCGCTGATCCCGCGCGACGCGGCCCGGCTGCGGAAGGACGCCACCCAGGCGTCGTAGCCGGCGTTTGGCTGCGGCAGCAGGTCCGGCGTGAGCCCGCCCGAGGGCTCCATCGAGACCCCGCCTCCGCCGCAGCCCGCCAGCAGCGCAAGGGCGCCGCCGCCCATCATGATGTTTCGCCGAGTCACCCGCATTGCCTGTCTCCTGCTTTCTCTTTGCGGTCAGTGTGTCGCGTCGGTCCTTGCTCGGCAAGCAGCCGCTTGCGGATCGGCAAGAGACGGCACACCGGGGCCGTCGGGGCCTCAGAACGGCGGCTCGTAGCCGAAATGAGCGACCTCGCGGGCATAGACCTGCCGGACGATCTCGGTGGTCTCGTCGTCGTAGTGATCCGCGATGGGACGGCGTGCGTTGCGAATGCCGCCCTTGGCCTTGATGCCCGAGATGTTGCAGGTGAGCCCGATGCGGCGGCCCGCCTCGGCAAGGTCCTCGTCCAGCCGCTCGTAGCGGCCGACGAAATCCAGCGCCACCTCGTCGCCTATGGCGTAGATCTCCCAGTTGGGCACCAGCGGAGGGCGGATCTGCTCGGGATCGGGGCGCGCCGGGTCCTGCAGCCGCAGGAGGTATTCGCGGAAGCTCACCTCGGGGTTCCGGCAGACGTGCAGCCGCCAGTAGTAGTCCGAGACGGCGTGGCTCCACGGGTTGCGGACGATGCCGAACTTGAAGAACGTCTCCCATTCCTCCGGCGCGAAGGCGCGGACCTCGGCAGCGCGGGCGTGGGCGCCGTGGGTGAAGCCGTGGCGCTCCTGGTAGTGCCGCTTGATGATGCGGTTGACCGCCTCGGGAGACAGCTCGAACCGGCCGGTCTCGCGCATGTGGCGGAAAGAACGGCGCAGCAGCATCCGGGGGTCGTGCAGGGAAGTCAGCAGCGCGCGGCGGTTGAGGCCGGCCCCGGAGGCGAAGGCCTCGGGCCAGCCCCCGAGCTGGATGTCCTGCGGGCCGAGATGGCGACTCAGAAGCGCCGTCACCGAGCTTCCCGCGGTCTTGCGGGAGTGCATGAAGATGAACTTGTGCCGGTAACTGATGATCACGCCCGGTCCCCGCGCGTCCGAGTTGGGATCCCGGCAGGCGTGCGGCGAAGCACGTGAGATCAAGGCCTTGCACGAGATATTGGGGAAGGTTACACGGCGTTCGGCCGGGTTTCAACGACGCTCGCCGTGATCGCGCGACCTCGTGCCGGGCTTTTGGACCCGCGCCGGTGGCGCGCGGTCCGTGGCATGGCCGGGGGCTCTGGATCGGGCCCCGGCAACCGGGTCAGCCGTTCAGGCCGGGGAAGTTCGCCAGCTCGGCGTTGCGCCGGTTGCGGCGGCGTTCGGAGGCACCCTCGAGAAGCTCGAAAACACAACCTGCGGCGATGATGACGACGAGTGCTCCGATGTACATGTTCAATCCTCCGTTGGGCGCTTGCTGTTGTTGCTGCCGGTCTCTTCCGTACCGGCGTCGCTGTTCGCCTCATCCTTATGACAGCGTTAACCAACAAATCGCACCGCGCCTCTGGACACACGGATGGCGCGCAGGTGGGGCTCTCCTATCCTTTGGGATAGGCCCCCTCGCCCGCCGTCCCGCGACACAGCCGGACGCCTCGGAAATCAGACTTCATCGCGTTGGAAATAAGGCATTTTTGTGGCGTTTAGACCGGGCTTTCAGAAGCCCGAACTCCGCTCGATCACCCAGACGGCGGCGGTGCTTCCGTTCGCGTAGCTGCCCGCCCAGGTCAGGGCTGCGCCATGGCGGGCGACCAGCGGCGCCGGTCGGCGCAGCGGCGCGCCCACCGCGAGCACGACGGCGATAAAGGGCAGCACCCCGAGCTCGGCGCCCAGTTTGAACGCGAGCAGCGCCAGCGGCACGTCGCCCTGCGGCAGGGCGATCTCGTGCAGAGCGCCCACGAAGCCCGGCCCGTTGATCAGCCCGAAGCCGAAGGAGATCAGCGCCGGGTAGCGCTCGCCCACGGCATCGCGAATTTTCCGGGACTTGGCGAGCTCGCAAGCAAGGAACGCGACAGACAGCACGATCACCGTCTCGACCGGCGCCGGGGCAGCCGGAGCCAGCCGAAGGTCGCCCCGGCAGCGGGAAAGGTTCTGCCCTTAACGAATGGGCAGAACCGCGCGCTCTATGACCAGGTCAATCCTGCGTGCATTCGAGCTGCCCCGAGCGCGGGTTCGGGCCCTGCTCAATGGGGCCCGGCCCTTGTGCGGGCAAGCCCATGGCAGCCTTGACCTCGGCATTTTCGATGGGTGTCACACCGGCGGCCGAATAGTCGTAAGCGTCAAAGTAGTTGATCGGGAAGAGGGAGGAGGCGCCGTAATCCTTCAGAACCTTCTGCATCTTCGGCATCTCGTCGGGATCATAGGCATAGTGCAGCCCGTCGAGAATGTTGTAGCCACCGCGCGCACCGAAATGCTGCGGCATGAAGGTCTTCACGTTGAACACGGGCAGAAGGACCCTTGCCTGGTTCACCACACGCGACTCCGGCCCGCCCTGCCAGAGCGGGAAGCCATCGACACCGGCGTCTCGCACGGCCTTGACCAGATTTCCGAGCGGCGCTCCGTAATCGACGCCGTCCACGATGCGGTTGGTGACGAGTTCCGGCCCCCCGGCACCGCTGTCCGAGATGAACCACGCGATCTTGCCCTCTGTGGTCTCTGTGGTGAACAGGAAACCGAAGGTCTCGATCCCCTTGGTTCCGCCCTCGCTCGAGGCGTCACAGCGGAAACTGTGCGACCAACGCACCACATGGACCTTTGTGGTTTCGGAAACGTCGATGGTCTCGCCGCCGTAAACGGGATGGCACATGTCCTCCGGCAGACCCTTCGCCACCGCGGCGTCGCAGGCAACCTTGGAGGTGTAGATCGGGGCGCCGGTAACCTCGGACCAGGCGACAGCATCGATCGAGTGATCTCCGTGTTCATGGCCGATGAAGATCTTGTCGACCCCTGCGCCCTTGTCGAGCGCCTTGTAGACGCGCTCCACCAGCGCAGGGTCGGATACGGCGGGCTCCTTGGTGAAATCCGACACGGCCCCGTCCACCAGGACCCCGACATCGCCGAACTCGTAATACCAGTTGGTGATGCCGAACCAGGTCATCTTGACCGAGTCGAGCGCCTCCGCCTGCGCCGGTCCCGAAAACGGCAAGCCGGCGACGCCGATAAGCGCCGCCGCCAAAAGGGTGTTTCTCATGTGGCTCTCCTCCCTGGGAAACACGTCCCGGAAACCCTGGAGTAGGCCTCCCTCTCGCGAAACGAGCCCCGGGACAGATTTTGCAACCATTTGCCGGGCGAGATTTGCACAGCGAAACTGACGTCCGCTTGACCCAAGGCTGACAGGAAGCTGACCTCGCGTTAGCCGCCCCGTCCACCGGTCCGGTCGTCGCCGCCCGGGCGCGGCGGCGGCGTAGCTCCGAGCGACAGAAACACCGGGACCAGCACCAGGAGGATCAGGATCCGCGCGAAGTGATGCGCCGCCACGAAGGCCGGATCATATCCAAGCGCAAGGCCGATTGCCGCCATGGCCTCCACCCCGCCGGGTGCATAGGCTATAAGGATCTGCCCGAGCGGAATGCCGGTCAGGGCCCGGATGACCAGCGCGAAGGCGAACGCCATGCCAAGCGCCATGCCGACGACGACCGCGCCTGCCCCGGCCAGCCTCAGCGCGGACCGCGGGTCGACCTTTCCAATCCGGGTGCCCAGCACCGCGCCGGTCGCCGTGAAGCCAAGGAATATCGTCCACGCGGGGGCCGCCCCCTGCAGCAGATCGGTGCCATGGGCGATGCCGCTCAGAAGAATGCCGACCAACAGGCAGGCCGCCGAGATTCCGTGCCTTCCGGCGAAACGGCCCAGCGGCAGACCGATGGCCAGCAGAGCCGCGAGTGTCGGCAAGGGCATCACCGGGCGCGCTGCCCCCTCCGCAATTTCCGGCACACCCTGCAACGCAGCGATCGGGGGCACCAGCGTGACGAGGATGACAAGCCGCATCAGCTGCAGGATCATGACCGCAGACGCATCGCCCCTGCCTTCGACGGCAATCGCCACCGCGTTCGACATGGTGCCGGGTGCGCTGGAGAGCACCGCGGTCTGCCAGTCGATGCCGAAGACCTTCAGCAGCAGGAGGCTGCTCGCGGCCATGGTCGCCACCAGCGCAACGACCAGGCCAAGCAGGCTCACAGACCAGCCCGGAAGATGCGGCACCACCGAGGCGTCGATGCCCGCGCCCAGCGAGATGCCAATGACGAGAAAGGCGAGGTCCCGCGCGACCGGCGGCACCGCGACGCGCCGGCCGAGCGCCGCCATCACCGCCACGGCAAGCATCGCTCCGACGAGAGCGCCGGCCGGAACGCCGACAAGGGCGGCTGATGCCGCCCCTGCCAGAGCGGCGAGGCCTGTGAGCCCCGCCGTCTTCCAGTCTTCGGTCGCGACCACGACGACGCTCAGCGCGTTGCTGCTTCGCGCGCGGCCTGTGCCCGGGCGCGACGGCCGAGCCAGATCGGCAGGAGCACCACCAGCAGTGCCAGCCCGTAGAGCAGCAGGCTCTTCCAGTTCGACAGCAGAATGCTCCAGTCGCCACCCGAGATGGAAAGTGCGCGGCGCAGGTTGTCCTCGAAAAGCCCCCCGAGCACGAAGCCCAGAATGATCGGCGCGAGCGAGAAGTCCAGCTTGCGCAGGAACCACCCGAAGACCCCCAGCCCGGTGATCATGAACAGGTCATGCGGGTTGCCGACGATCGTGTAGATGCCGATGAAGGCAAGGATCGCGATCAGCGGCGTGAGATAGTGCTGCGGGATCGTCAGCATGCGGGCGAAGAGACCCACCAGCGGCAGGTTGATCACCAGCAGCGCGACGTTGCCGATATACATCGAGGCGACGAGCCCCCAGGCCACTTCGGGGCGCTGTGCGAACATCATCGGGCCGGGCTGGATGTTGAACATCAAAAGCGCGCCCAGCAGGATCGCTGTCGTGCCCGAGCCCGGGATGCCCAAGGTCAGCATCGGCACCATGGAGCCGCCCGCCGCCGCGTTGTTCGCCGCTTCGGGGGCCGCGAGGCCACGCGGATCGCCGGTGCCGAACGTGCCATCCTTGTCGCTGATCCGCTTTTCGGTGCCATAGGCTACCGCCGAGGCGACCGAAGCGCCGGTGCCGGGCAGGATACCGATGAAGAAGCCGATCACCGAGGAGCGGGCAATCGTCCACTTGGTCGCCGCGAGATCGGCCATGCGCACGAAGCTCTTGTCGACAGGCAGCGACTTCAGCGTGCCGCGCGCCTGATGTTCGACGAGGGTCAGCAGTTCGGCCATGCCGAAGAGGCCGACGACGACGATCAGGAAGTCGATCCCCGCGAGGATGTCCGGCAGGCCAAAGGTGTAGCGCGGCACCCCGGTGTTGGCGTCGATGCCGATCGTCGCCAGCATCAGGCCAATCGTGGCGCCAAGCAGCGTCTTGACCGTGCTCTTGCCAACCAGCGAGGCCAGCGAAGCGAAGGCGAAGACCATCAGCGCAACGTAGTCCGCCGGGCCGAAGGTCACCGCGAAGCCCGCGAGCGCCGGGGCAAAGAGCGACATCAGGATCACCGCGAAGGTGCCGCCAATGAAAGAGGCCACCGCCGAGAGCGACAGTGCCCGCCCGGCCTGCCCGGCGCGCGCCATCGGGTTGCCGTCGAGCGTGGTCATGACCGCGCCCGCATCGCCCGGCACATTGAGCAGGATCGACGAGATGCGGCCGCCGTATTCGGCGCCATAGTATATGCCGGCGAGCAGGATCAGCGCCGACTCCGGCTGGAAACCGAGCCCGTAGGCGATGGGCAGCAGGATCGCCACGCCGTTGATCGGCCCGAGACCGGGCAACGCTCCGATCAGCGTGCCGACGAAACAGCCGACCATCACCAGCATGAGGTTGAACGGGTCGAGCGCGACCGCGAAGCCGGTCGCGAGTCCGGACAGAACCGTATCCATCAGCTTTCTCCTTGCTGGTGGGTCTCGAAGAGCGGTGCGATCAGCTCGCCCTCGGGAAGGTTGAGATCCATGAGGGTGACGCAGAGCAGCCAGCCCGCCACGCCCGCCGCTACGCCGAAACCAAGCGCCCGCAGAAGCGGCGCTCCGAGCATGGCCGACAGGATGGTTCCGAAGAGGATCGTGGCCAGGATGAAGCCGAGCGGCTCGTAGAGCTCGGCGTAACCGAACAGCATCGCCACGGCCGCAGTCAGACGGAACCAGACCTTGCGCGTCACGTCGAACGCTTCGTCATCCGGTTTCCACAGGATAACGATCAGGCAGAGGATTGCGACGATGGACAGGATTCGCGGCCAGCTTTCCGGGCCGAGCGGGTCGTATTGGAATGGCGCCTTGATCGCGGTGAAGGCGATGACCGCATATCCGAGGGTCACGACCAGAAGCACCGCAGCGAAAATGCGGTTGGCCATTTGCAGCCTCCTATTTTGGGCGTGGGCAAGGTGCTCAGGGCCGGACCCCAATGGGATCCGGCCCTGCGCGTCTTCCGTGAGTGATTACTGGATCAGGCCGGCTTCGGTCGCGATTTCGCGCAGCGTCTGCATGCGGCCCTCGATCGACGCGCTCAGCTCTTCGCCGGACATGTTGAGCGGCAGAAGACCTTTGTCGTGTTGAATCTGGGTGAATTCCTCGGAGGCATAGGCTGCGTCAAACGCATCGACCCACTTCTGGTAGTCTTCGTCCGAGGTCTTGCCGCCCATGTAGAAGCCACGAAGGATGGTCCACTCGACGTTGTAGCCCTGTTCCTTGGCGGTGGGGATCTGGTCGAAGGGAGCCTCCAGCCGCTCGGGCGAAAGCACCGCGAGCACACGCATGTCGCCGCTGTCGAGGTAGGGCACCATCTCGCCGACGTCGCCGGTGTAGACCTCGATCGAGCCGCCAAGCAGCGCGGCGATCGCGTCGCCGCCGCCGTCGAAGGCCACGTAGCGCATGTCCATCGGGGTGCCGCCGGCCTCGCGGATCAGCAGCGCGCCCTTCATCCAGTCCTGCGAGCCGACCGAGCCGCCGGCCCCGACGACCACGCCCTGCGGGTCGGCGCTGAGGTCATCCATCACATCCTTCAGCGACTGGTAATCGCTGTCGGCGCGCACCACGACGGCGCCGAAATCGGCACCTGCGGTGCCGACCCAGCGGACCGACTTCTCGTCGAAGGCACCGTATTTGCCGGTGATGATGTTCAGCAGCGAGCCCGTCGAGAAGGCGACGATGGCGCTGCCGTCATCGGCCCGGTTGGTGTTGAATTGGTTGAACGCCACAGCGCCGATGCCGCCGGGCATGAAGTTGACCTGGATCGGGCTCGAGACATGCGGCGCAAGGCCGGTCTGCGCCACGCGGCAGGTCAGGTCGAAGCCGCCACCCGGGTTGGCCGGTGCGACGCATTCGGGGTGGTCGATCTCGCTTTGCGCGAGCGCGGGCGCCGCAAGGCCAAGGGCACAGAAGAGCGCGGTCGAAAGATGGGTGATTTTCATGTGTTCCTCCCAGAAACCATTGCCGATTGGGCATGCCCTGCTTATGCGGCACCAAGGCTGTGAGAATCCTGACGCGAAACTGACAGGACGCTGACATAGCGCAACCAGCCGCCAAGGTAGCTTCCGGGCTCCGCGCCGAGCGGCTATTGTCGCCCCATGAGAATGCTGTTGGTAGAAGACAATGACGAGCTTGCCGAGACGATCCTCGATCGTCTGCGGAGCGAAGGCCATTCCGTGGACCGCGAGGACAACGGGGAAGAAGCCAACGAGCTCCTGCGCTTCTCTTCCTTCGACATCGTGCTGCTCGACATCAACCTGCCGGGGCGTTCCGGCTATGATGTCCTGCGCTCGATGCGCTCGCGCGGTGACGCGACCCCGGTGATCGTGCTGACGGCCCGAAGCGAGATCGACGACCGCGTCGTCGGACTGGACGCGGGCGCCGACGATTACATGGTCAAGCCCTTCGACTTTCGCGAGCTTTCGGCGCGTTGCCGGGTTCTGGCCCGGCGCCGGGCGGGATCTTCGAGCAATGTGTTCACTGCGGGCAGCTTTTCGTTCGACCGGGCCGCCAAGCAGGCTCATGTCGACGGCCTGCAGCTCGAACTCCGCGCCCGCGAGGTGCAGCTGCTGGAGATCATGCTCGATAACCTCGGGCGGATGCTGACCAAGGAAGAAGTTGCCGACAAGCTCTACACCTTTGAAGAGACACCGAGCCTGAACGCCGTGGAGCAACTGGTCACCCGGCTGCGCCGCAAGCTCGAGGGGGCCCCGCTGGTGATCAAGACCGCGCGCGGCCTGGGGTACATGGCCTATGTCAGCGACGACGACTGAGGTTCGCCGCAGCCACTCGCTGAAGCGCCGCCTGCTGGCCAGCATGGCCGCAGCCTTCCTTCTCTTGCTGCTCCTGATCTCGGTGCTGCTCTGGAACTATTCGAGGGCAGCGGCGAACCGGACATACGATCTTCTGCTTGCCGGCGCCGCCCTGTCGGTGCTGGAACGGGTCTCCTATAATTCGGCGGGTCCCACGGTCGACCTTCCGCAGTCGGCCATGGACATCCTCGCGCTCGCGGCCGACGACCGCGTCGCCTATCGCGTCTTCTCGCCGAACTATGGCGAGTTGACCGGGACCCCGGACCTGCCCGTGCCAGATAGCCTGCAGCCGTCGATCGATCCCGTCTTCTACGACGCGAGGCTCGACGAAGGCTTTCGCTTCGTCTTCCAGGGGCGCCAGATAACCTCGAGCCGGGGGCGCGAGTGGGTCTTCGTGCAGATCGGACAGACGCTGAACGCGCGCACGGCACAGAGGGACGCGCTGTTTCTCTATGGCATGATAGGGCTTGGCGCGGTGTCGCTGATCGGGCTGGGCTTCGTCTGGCTGGCAATCCGAACGTCTCTGGCGCCGCTGCGTGCCATCGCCGACACGCTTATGGCCCGCACGTCGCGCGACCTCTCCCCGATCGAGGGAGACCCTCCGCTTGAGGTTTCCGACCTCTTTCGGGCGATCAACAGCTTCATTGCGCAGCTGGTGCGCAGTCGGAACCTGACGGAGAGCTTTATTGCCGACGTCGCCCATCAGACCCGCACATCGCTTTCGGCGCTGCAGGGGCAGCTCTCTCTGGCGGCGGACGCGAAAGAGTTCGACAGGATGCGTGATCGCCTCGGCAAGGCGGAAAAACAGGCCGAGCGGACCGTGCACCTGACCAACCAGCTTCTTGCAAATGCCATGGTGATCCACCGCTCCGAAGATGCCCAGCTCGAACCCATGGACCTGCGCAAGCTGGTGCGCGATACGCTGGCCGAGCTGCTCCGCGAACGTCGCCTGCGGCAGGTGTCCATCTCCTTCGACGATGCGGGTCTTCCGGAGGGAGAGGCTTTCATCAGGGGCGACGCCATCTCGATCCGCGAGGCGTTGCGGAACCTGATCGACAATGCCGTACGACATGGCGGGCCGGAGAACACGATCCTCATCGAGATCGATGCGGACGAGCACGTGGTCCGGCTCACGGTCTCGGACGCCGGCCCCGGCATTGCGCGTGCAGACCTCGTTCGTGCCACCGAGCGCTTCACTTCAATCAGCAGCAAAACAGCCGGATCTGGCCTGGGTCTTGCGATCGTGCGGTCCGTCGCCGAGGGCCATGGCGCACGCCTGCAACTTGGCAGCTCGGTGCTTGGCGGGCTGCGGGCGACGATTGTCTTCCCGCGGCTGCTGGCCATTTCGCTTGCCTGTCTTTTGCTCTCCTTGCCGGCGAACCCCGCTTCGGCGCGCGAGCTCGGCATCCACGCAGCCACCGATCCCGGCGCCATGCAGCCGCTCGTGGATGCTTTCGAGGCGCAAAGCCCCGGCTGGACGGTCACCTATCGCGAATACCAGACCGTGGACCTTTACCGGGAAGTGCTCGACGCCGACCCCGAGACGCGCGCCGACGTCATCATTTCCTCGGCAATGGACTTGCAGGTCGAATTGGTGAACCGCGGGCTGGCCCGAACCCTGCGTCTCCCCAGCGCGATCCTGCCGCCGGACTGGGCGCGCTGGCGATCTCAGTTGTTCGGCTTCACCTGGGAGCCGGCGGCGATCATCTACGACAAACGCGAGTTCGACGAGAAGGACCTGCCGACCAGTCACCGGGATCTTGCCTCCTTCATCCGGGAAAACGAAGCCAAGTTGCGCGGCGAAATCGGCGGTTATGACCTGCGCAGATCGGGCATCGGATACCTCTTCGCGACGCAGGACACGATCCAGAGCGTGCAGGCGCAGCGCCTGACGGAAGTCCTCACTCGAGCAAATGCGCAGAGTTTCTGTTGCACGTCGGACATGCTCGACGCAATTGCGGCAGGCAAGCTATCCATGGCACTCAACGTCATCGGGTCCTATGCGATGAAACGCGATCCAGGGCCCGGACAAGAGAACATCGGCGTGCATTTTCTGGAAGATTACAACCTCGTGATGTCCCGTACCGCCTGGGTCCCCAAGACCGCGCCTGAGCCAGAGATGGCGGAACGTTTCGTTGCCTTCCTGCTGTCTGCGGAAGGTCAGTCGATCATCAACCTGAAGACACCGCTCATTCCGCTTTTGCTGCCGCGCGAGCAGCCACTGGGTCTCGAGGACGTCCGCCCTGCCGGCAACGCAAGCTTCCTGCCAATACGACTGGGACCAGGCCTGCTCACATTCCTAGACCAGATCAAGAGTGACGAATTCCTTCGAAGCTGGGCGTCGAGCATGGGCGATCAAGACTACGGTCCCTAGCTGTTTGATGCCACGGTTTGATGGTGTGATCCTTTCGAAGGAATGGAAGGATGCCCTGTGGGACAAGTTCGTCACGGAAGCGCCACGCACTGCCACCCGGCAGTGGTTTGCGTAGCAAACCATGAGAGGGCACGCACGCCGTCAGAGCAGCAATACAGCGATCCACTGCCCGGCAGGGTCATGCGCAGCATGATCCCGAGAGGGGCAAGCTTCGCTCGCGACGTTGAGCCGGGAGTTGGGGATTGACCTGCCCCCCGCGAAATCCCTCACCGTAATGTAGAGTCTGCGCCAACTCTGAAGGAGCAGACACATGCGAAAGAGCCGTTTCACCGAGGCGCAGA
>Ga0208328_1000168_pt1 | contig 34920 bp, 38 predicted proteins | sample DeeseametaMP2633_FD_184170 | JGI IMG/M metagenome (GOLD analysis project Ga0208328, IMG submission 184170) | Marine microbial communities from the Deep Atlantic Ocean - MP2633 (SPAdes) | ecosystem: Environmental > Aquatic > Marine > Unclassified | place: Northeast of Antigua and Barbuda, North...
CCAGGAGTCACAGAAGTCGCAAAGCGCTCCAACATCCCGGCCCGCCAACAACAAGCCTACGAGCCGCCAAGTGGCTTGACGTTCCTTAGGAACTCAGTCGTCGCCGCCCACGTCCCGACCGGCGTGTCGCAACTGCCTGCGGAACCGATCCGCGCATGAGAGCGTCGTGCCCCGGATCTAGGGGGGGGCGGATGACGACTCGGGAGAGGCTGGGGTCTGCGGCTCTGGCAGTGACCCTGCTCGCCGTCTACCTGGCGACCTGCTCGGCCACGCCGTCGGTCGACACGTCGTCGGCGAGTCTGCAGGGCTGGCGGATCGCGACGACCGGGAGTCCGTGGCTCGAGGACGTCGACCTGGACGACCTGCCCGTCCGGTACACCGACCCACCGTTCTGGACGGGGGAGAACGAGACCGGTCACGTCGTGGTCTACCGCTCGCCTGGGGTGACGGCAGTCTCGACGCTCGCCTACCTCGGACGAAGCAGCGATCCGACCACCTTCAGCATCCGACCTGCCAGCCTCCTGGCCGCGGGTCTGGCCTGGCTGGCGGTGCTGCTCGTGTACGGCGCCCTGCGTCGCCACCTGTCCCGCCGTGTGGCCCTCGGGGTCTCCGCAGTGCTCGCGCTCGGCACGCCGGTCTGGAGCGTGGCGGCGGACGCGATGTGGCCCCACACCCTCACCACACTGGGCATCGCCGGCATGGCGTTCGCGGCTAGCCGGGACCGATGGCTGCTGGCCGGCCTCATGGGTGGGATCGGCCTGACCGGGCGCCTGCACCTGTCGCTGGTGGTCGCCACCCTGGGCCTGGGTGCTGGGGTCCTACGACGCCGGACAAGGATCACCGTGCTCGTGGCTGCGGGAAGCCTCCCGTTCCTGTTCCTCTCGGCAGCGTGGAGTCGGTGGCTCTACGGCCAGTGGGACCCGGCGGGCGGGTACCCCCAGGTCGACGCCTACGCGAGCCGCGCGACCAGCCAGTCGCCCCTCGACCTGGTGGTCAATCACCTGGGGTTGTGGGTCTCGGCCGATCGGGGCTTCCTGACCTGGACGCCCGTGGTGATCGTCCTGCTGCCGGCACTGGCCCGATCGTGGCGGCACCAGCCGGACTGGGCGCGGGTGCTGCTGGTCGGCGGTCTCCTCTACACCGCGGTCCAGGGGCTCATGAACCACTTCGCCGGCGGCACGGCCTTCTACGGCTACCGCCTCACGCTCGAGCTCCTCTTGTGCCTCACCCCGGCGCTGGCCTTCGCACTCCCCCACACTCGGCGGTGGGCGCGGGCAGTTGCCCCGGTCGTCGCAGGGCTCCAGGTCGGTGCCGTCGCACTGGGGGCGACGTTCAACAGCGTCGGGCTGCCGTTGGATGCTGCCTGGACCCGGAACGCCTTCGTCGTCGCGTTGCTCGAGGTGCCTGCGCTCGCAGCGGTGTGGAGCCTGTGCGGCGTGCTGGGCCTGCTTCTCGCCAGGGCCGCTGCCAGGGACGGTGGCTCAGCCGCCCAGCAGCCCCAGCAACGCGGCTGAGGCGACCGCGCGGGCACCGGCCCGCTGGCACCGGGTCTGCACCTCGCGGTCGTCGCTGACGACGAGCACGACGCGCCCCTGCGGCTCGGCCTCGACGAGCTGGCCGATCACCTCGTCGGCGATGACGCCCTGGGGGCTGAAGAGCACCTTGACGCCCCGGGGCTGCGCCGTGGGCGGGCGGGTCTCTGCGTCGGCGCCGTCGAAGACGACCGTGGTCTCGGCGCCGGTGCGCGCCACGAGCGGCGCCATGGCGGTCAGCAGTCGGGTGCGCTGGGCCTCGAGGGACGAGCCGGACCACGCCCGCATGGAGACGTTGTAGCCGTCCACGACGAGTCTCGCACGGGGCAGGGCGAGGTACTGCTCGAGCAGGGCAGGACCGACCTCCGGCACCACACGGGGCCCAGGCACCTCGGGTGCGGCGAGCGACTCCTCGACGAGTCCGCCCGGGCTCGACGTCACGGGCGGCAGGGCGAGCTCGCGTCGCAGCCCGGCCGTCGCCTCGAGGATGGTGTCGAGCAGCACCCGGGTGCGTGCCGTGGCCTGTTCCTTCTCGGCACGTCCTCCGCGCCGTCCCTGGCGCGCCTCGGCCTCGAGCCGCTCGACCTCGGCGCGCAACCGGCGCACCTCCTTGTCCCGAGCGGCCAGCGTGACCTCGGCCGCCGCGCGGGCCTCCTCGGCCGCGTGCGCGGCAGCGACCGTCTCCTGGTCGACGTCTCGGTGCTTGGCCCGTGCGTCCCCGAGCTTGCGGCGCAGCTGGGAGACCTCGGCCTTGTACCCCTCGATCTGCTGGCGGTAGGAGGCCCGGAGGTCGCGCAGCTCGGCCTCGGCCTGCTCGGCGCGTGCCTGCCAGCGCTCCTCCTTCGCCTGCGCGACCACCTCCTGCTGCTGGGCCGCGCGCTGCTCCACCTGGCTCACCGAGCTGTCGAGCCGCCTGGTCCACCCCTGGGGGCGGACCAGCCAGTCGAGCGCCGCGGCTTCCAGGGAGTCGTGCATGGTCCCGTCACGCAGGGCGACGAGCTCGTCCTGCCGGCGTACCGACACCTGGTGGGCGATCCGGGCGCGCAGCTCCTCGTCGGCGAGACCGGCCGTGATCGCCTGGCCGCCCAGCCGGGCCCGTCGGGCGGGCGCGAAGCCGGCGACCTTGCGTAGGGCGGCCGGGAGCTGGGGCACGTCGGGCAGCACGTCCGCGACCAGGGTCAGCACCCGGGTCCGCACCGCTACCGGCAGCTCGTCCAGCCTCACGGTCTCGCTCACGCGCTTGGTCCTCCTCACGACGTCCGGGGGTGGGGACACCCTAGTGCTGAGGCGGTGGCCGGCCGCGCGTCGTCGCCGCGTTGTCGGCGCACCGCTCTAGCGTCGTCCCCATGAGCAGCAGCCGTGCGGGAGCCCTGTGGGAGAGCCAGCGCAGCTTCGACGAGCTCGGCCGCCCCCTGCGCGACCTCACCTTCTGCGTGGTCGACCTGGAGACGACCGGCGGCTCCCCCACCTCGGGCTCGATGATCACCGAGATCGGCGCCGTCAAGGTGCGGGGCGGGGAAGTGCTCGGGGAGTTCCAGACCCTGGTCGACCCCGGCACCGAGATCCCGCCCTTCATCGCCGTGCTCACCGGCATCACCAACACCATGGTCGCCGGCGCCCCCCGCATCGAGTCGGCACTGCCGGCCTTCCTCGAGTTCGCCGCCGGCAGCGTCCTGGTCGCCCACAACGCACCCTTCGACGTGGGCTTCCTCCAGCACTTCGCCGCCCAGCAGCAGCGGCCCTGGCCACGCTTCGAGGTCGTGGACACCGCCAAGCTGGCGCGCAAGGTGGTCACCCGCGACGACACCCCCAACTGCAAGCTGTCCTCGCTGGCACGACTGTTCGGGGCCACGACGACCCCCAACCACCGGGCGCTGGCCGATGCCCGGGCCACGGTCGACGTGCTGCACGGGTTGATGGGGCGCCTCGGCGGGCAGGGCGTGCAGACCCTGGAGGAGCTGCAGACCTTCACCTCGCGGGTCACTGCGGCCCAGCGCAAGAAGCGGCACCTCGCCGAGGGGCTGCCCCACTCCCCCGGGGTCTACCTCTTCCGCGACCAGACCCAGCGGGTGCTCTACGTCGGCACCAGCAAGGACCTCCGCTCCCGCGTGCGCTCCTACTTCACCGCCTCCGAGACCCGCTCCCGCATGGGCGAGATGGTGGGGCTGGCTGCCTCCGTCACCGCGATCGAGTGCACCACCCCGCTCGAGGCAGCAGTGCGCGAGCTGCGGCTGATCGCCGAGCACAAGCCGCGCTACAACCGCCGTTCCAAGCACCCGGAGAAGACCCACTTCGTCAAGCTCACCCGCGAGCCCTGGCCCCGCCTCTCCCTGGTGTCCAAGGTGCTCGACGACGACGCCGACTACCTCGGGCCCTTCGCGTCGCGGCGAGCCGCCCAGGCCGGGCTCGACGTGCTGCACGAGACGTTTCCCGTCCGCCAGTGCGCCGACCGCATCGGTCCGCGCACCGTCCGCACCCCGTGCGTGCTGGCCGAGATGGGTCGATGCCTCTCCCCCTGTGACGGGTCGGCCGACGAGGCGACGTACGCCGCGGTGGTGCGCCAGCTGCGCGACACCCTCCTGCGGCGCCCCGACGCCGTGGTCGACCAGATCAACGCGCGCATGAGCGCACTCGCCGACGACGAGCGCTTCGAGGAGGCGGGCGTGCACCGCGACCGGCTCGCCGCCTTCGTGCGCGCCGCTGCCCGCACCCAGCGTGTCGGCGCGCTCAGCGGCTGTCCCGAGGTGGTGGCGGCCCGCCGCGAGGACGACGGCCGGTGGGCCGTCCACGTGGTGCGCTTCGGGCGCCTCGCCGCCGCCGGGGTGATCCCCTCCGGTGCCGACGCGGTCGCCTATGTCGAGCAGTTGCGCGCCGGCGCCGAGACCGTCCGCACGGCCCCCGGTCCGGCCCCGGCCGCCACCGTCGAGGAGACCGAGAAGATCCTCGGCTGGCTCGAGCAGCCGGGCATCCGGCTCGTGGACGTCCTCGGCGAGTGGGTGTGCCCGGTGGCGGGTGCCACCAAGGACCTCGCCGTCCACGAGCGCGTACGCCGGTCACGCGACGCTCTCGCGGGTACGGTGACCCCGTGATCACCGCCATCGTGTTCGTCAACGCCGACGTCGCCCGCATCCCCGAGGTGGCCGAGGAGATCGCCGGGATCGACGGGGTCTCGGAGGTCTACTCCGTGACCGGGCAGATCGACCTGATCGTGCTGGTGCGGGTGCGCCACCACGAGGACGTCGCCGGGGTGGTGGCCGACCGGATCAACAAGATCCCCGGGGTCACCGACACCGAGACCCACATCGCCTTCCGCACCCACTCCCGTCACGACCTCGAGGCCGCGTTCTCCCTCGGCCTGGACTGATCACGTCGTGGTGTCCCGGGCTGCTCGGGTCTGGTTGCCCGCGCTCACGCTGCTCGGCGTGCTGGTCGTGGCCGTGGCCCGGGCCGCACGACCCCTCACGAACCCCGACACCTACTTCCACCTGCGCTTCGGGGCGGAGTTCCTCGCCGGGTGGTCCTTGCGCGACCCGGGCAGCGTGTCGACGTCCGCGACCCGGGACTGGCTGCCGACCCAGTGGCTGCCGCAGGTGCTCATGGCGGCCATCGAGGAGCGGGCCGGCCTGCCCGGTGTCGCCTGGCTCTCCGGCCTGCAGCTCGTGGCACTCGTCCTGGCCGTGGCCTGGGTCTGCCGCCGGCGCGCCGACCCGGTCGTGGTCGCCGTCCTCACCGCGCTCGTGCTGTGGGCCTGCTGGCCCGCCCTGTCGATGCGTCCACAGGTGCTCAGCTACGCGTTCATGGCCCTCACGGTCCACGCCTGGTGGCAGGCTGCCCTGACCGGGAGCCGCCCCTGGCTCCTCGTCCCGCTCACCTGGTGGTGGGCGATGTGGCACGGCATGTGGCCCTTCGCCCTGGTCGTCGGCGCGGTCGGCGTCGTGGCCGCCGGTCTGCACCGTGGCCTGCGGGCCCGCGAGCTGCCGCGCCAGGCGGCGGTGCTCGTCGCCTGCGCGGTCAGCGCGGCACTGACCCCCGTCGGCCCCGCTCTGTACGACGCGGTGCTGACGGTCGCGGGCCGCGGACGGTTCTTCTCCGAGTGGGGCGCCCCCGACTTCACCAGCCCGACGGGAGCGGCCCTGATCCTGCTGGCCGCTCCGGCCCTCCTCGTGGTGCTGCGACGCGGCGCCTCGTGGCCGACGGTGCTGTTCCTGGGGCTGGGGCTCGGTCTGGCCCTCTACTCCAACCGCACCCTGCCGCTGGCCGCCGTGACGCTCGCGCCCGTCGCGGCCCTGGCGCTGCAGTCCCTGATCCCCGGTCAGCCGACCCCTCCCGGCCGTCGCGAGGTGGGGTGGGGGCTCGGCGCGGCCGCCGCGGCGCTGCTGGTGCTGGCCGTGCTCGTGCCCCGGACCTCGGCGGAGACCCCGGTCCGCGCCGACTGGGTGGAGGACCGGCTCGGCTCGCTGCCGGCCGGCACGACCGTGCTCAACGACTGGGGGGACGGCGGCTACGTCATGTGGGCCTATCCCCAGCTCGACCTGGTGATGCACGGCTACGGCGACACCTTCACCACCGAGGAGCTGGAGCGGAACACCTCGATCCTCGGGCTGGACCGTGGCTGGCAGGACCTCGTGCGCGGGACGGGTGCCGAGGTCGCGTTCCTGCGCACCGACCACCGGCTCACCGCCGCCCTGGAGGACGCGGGCTGGCGCGTGGCCGCGACCTCCGCCGACGTCGAGCTGCTCGAGGCTCCCGAGGACTGGTGACGGGCCGGTCGAGGTCCGGATCAGCGGCCGGTCGCGGCCACCCAGCGCTCGAGGAGACCGGCGGCGGCCCCGCTGTCGATGGCCTCGGCCGCCCGCGCGAGGCCGCGCGGCAGCGCGTCGTGGACGGGCGCACCCGCCTCGTCGTGGACGGCCAGTGCGGCACCGGCGTTGAGGAGCACGGCGTCGCGCACCGGCCCGGTCTCCCCGGCGAGCAGCCTGCGCACGACCTCGGCGTTGTGCTGGGCGTCGCCGCCGCGCAGGTCCTCGGTCGTCGCGGGCGCGAGGCCGAGCGCGGCGGGGTCGACGCGGTCCTCGGTGACCTCGCCGCCGTGGACCACCCACACGGTCGACGTGGTGGTCGTGGTCAGCTCGTCGAGCCCGTCGTCGCCGCGGAAGACCCAGGCGTCGACCCCGCGGGCGGCGTAGACGCCCGCCATGACCGGCGCCATCCGGGCATCCGCGCACCCGATGGCCTGGGCGGCGGGGCGTGCGGGGTTGCTCAGGGGGCCCAGCAGGTTGAACGCCGTCGCGATCCCGAGCTCGCGGCGGGCGACCGCCGCGTGCCGCATCGCGGGGTGGAAGGTCGCGGCGAAGCAGAAGGTGATGCCCGCCTCGGTCGCCACCTCGGCCACCCGGCTCGCGGGCAGGTCGAGGCGGATCCCCAGCGCCTCCAGGACGTCGGCCGAGCCGGACTGCGAGGACGCCGAGCGGTTGCCGTGCTTGACGATGGTGGCCCCGGCGCCGGCAGCCACGATCGCCGACATCGTGGAGATGTTGACCGACATCGAGCGGTCCCCGCCGGTGCCGACGACGTCGAGCAGACGGCCGGGGACCGAGATCGGGGTCGCCCGCTCGTACATCGCGGCCACCAGGCCGGTGAGCTCCTCGCTGGTCTCGCCCTTGGCCCGCAGCGCGACGGCGAAGCCCGCGACCTGCGCGGGGGTGGCGTTGCCCTCGAGCAGCTCGGCCATCGCCCAGGCGGTCTGCTCGGCGGAGAGGTCGCGGCCGGCGACGAGGTCGCCGAGGACCTCGGGCCACGTGCTCATGCGGCGGCTCCGGGGCTCAGGCGGAGGTGGCCGGGACCCGCGAGCGCAGCAGGCCCACGACGGTCTCGGCGAGGGCGATCGGGTCCAGCGGGTGCGGCACCGCCGCCTCGGCCCGCGACCAGGTCGCCAACCAGGCGTCCTGGGGGCGGCCGGTCAGCACGACCACCGGAGGGCACTGGAAGATCTCGTCCTTGAGCTGCTTGGCGATGCCCATGCCGCCGGCCGGCACCGCCTCACCGTCGAGGATCGCGAGGTCGATGTGCCCGGCGTCCATGTTCTGGATGACCACCGGCTCGGTCGCCACCTCGACGTACTCGAGCTCGGGCAGGTCGGGGTGCGGCCGACGACCCAGGGCCAGGATGACCTGCTGACGCGTGTTGACGTCGTCGGAGTAGACGAGGACCTTCAACGGCTTGCGGGAGGCAGTGGAGTCGCTCACGCGGGCCATCGTAGGCCCCTGCGCGCTCAGTCCGCCGAGACCCTCGCCACGCGAGCCGCCTCCTGCGCCTCGAGCCGGTCCAGCCGGCGGTCCTCCCGCCGGGCCTCGGCCATCGAGGAGCGCACCCACTGGGTGAACAGCACCCCGAAGAAGACCAGGCCGATGAGGTCGCCCGAGCCCCACAGGATGCCGCCGGCCAGGTGCTGGTCGTCGAGGGCATCGGGCAACCAGGCTCCCATCGGACCCTCGCGCAGGGCCAGGTAGTGCTCCCCGGCGATGAGCGTCTCCTGCCCCATGATCGTCACCCCGAGGAAGGCGTGGAAGGGCAGCGTGAGGACCGTGATGAGCACCCGGAAGGGGTAGCCGACGCGCCCGGGCACGGGGTCGATCCCCATGAGCGGCCAGAAGAACATCGCGCCGACCAGCACCAGGTGCAGGTGCATCGCCTCGTGCCAGTACGTCGACTCCAGCGTGAGCGGGTACCAGCCGGAGTAGTAGAGCGCCCACGGCGAGACGACGTAGAGGGCGAGCACCAGCGGCGGGAAGGTCAGGACCCTTGCCAGCCGTGAGTGCAGCACCACCAGCAGCCAGCGCCGCGGCGCGGCGGGCAGGGTGCGCAGCGCCAGCGTGACCGGGGCACCGAGCGCGAGCGCCAGCGGCACGACCATCGACAGCACCATGTGCTGGACCATGTGCACGCTGAGCAGGGTCGTGTCGTAGGCGCCCAGGCCCGAGCTCGTCGCGAAGACGAAGGACCCCAGCCCCAGCACGACGAAGGAGATCGTCCGCGCGACCGGCCAGGAGTCCCCGCGGGCGCGGAGGGCGCGGACGCCGAGGAGGTAGAGCCCGCCGATCCAGGCGGTCAGGATGATCGGCACCGGCTCAAAGACCCAGGTCGACAGCACGCCCCAGAAGTCCAGGGGCGGGAGGTACGTCGAGGCGGCGGACGCGTCCACCACGGGGGTCCTCAGCACGACTCGAGTCTAGGTCGTGCCAGGGGGCCGGGGACCCCACGCGGCGGGGCGTGCGTCACACCCACCGCCGGCACTGCGCGTGGTGCCGTCCGTGATCGGGGGGTCGGGGTGGCTTTCTAGGCCCGGCCGGACATAATGCTCCCGTGGCGACAGCGGCAACCATCCCAGCATCCCGGCTCCACGGGCACCACGACCGACCCAGCATGGTCAGCGTCGGGACGATCATCTGGCTCGCGAGCGAGCTGATGTTCTTCGCAGCGCTGTTCGCTGCGTACTTCACGATCCGCTCGGTGAGCCCCGAGCTGTGGGCGCAGAACACCGTGCTGCTCGACGTGCCCTTCGCGGCGGTCAACACCACGATCCTGGTGCTGTCCTCGCTGACCTGCCAGCTCGGCGTCTTCGCCGCGGAGCGCGGTCAGGTGGGGCGCAGCGGCTCGGTCTTCCAGATCAAGGGCTGGGGCCTGCGCGAGTGGTTCATCCTCACCTACGTCATGGGCGCCATCTTCATCGGCGGCCAGGCGGTGGAGTACGCCACGCTCGTCCAGGAGGGCGTGACCATCCAGGACTCGGCGTACGGCTCGATGTTCTACCTCACCACGGGGTTCCACGGCATCCACGTCACCGGCGGCCTGATCGCCTTCCTGCTGGTGCTGGGCCGCACCTACCTCGCACGCAAGTTCACCCACGAGCAGGCGGTCAGCGCGATCGTCGTCTCCTACTACTGGCACTTCGTCGACGTGGTGTGGATCGGGCTGTTCGCGACGATCTACCTCATCAAGTGACCTTGAACTGCCTCCTTAGACTGACCCCGGACCAAGGACTCTCTGACGTGCGCATCCTGAACTCAACTGCCGGCCGCCTGTCACGCCACCGTCGCGGGCGACTGGCGGGCGCCCTCCTCCTGCTGGTCGGGCTCGTGGCCGCCGGCGGTCTCTACACCGCGGTGATGACCCCCGCCTCGGCCGAGAAGACCCAGGACCTGGCCAGCCAGGTCGAGGAGGGCCGCAAGCTCTTCCTCGTCAACTGCGCGACCTGCCACGGCATCAACGGTGAGGGCATCACCACCGATCGGGGCAACAACCTCGGCCCCTCGCTGGTCGGCGTCGGCGCCGCCGCCGTCGACTTCCAGGTCGGCACCGGCCGCATGCCGATGGCCCAGCCGGGCCAGCAGGCGCCCCGCAAGGAGGTCGCCTACACCGCCGAGGAGACCGCCGCACTGGCGGCCTACGTCGCCTCCCTCGGGCCCGGTCCGGCGATCCCCGGCGAGGGTGACTACAGCATCGACGGCCTCGACAGTCAGGCTCAGGAGGCAGCGATCGTCCGCGGCAGTCAGTTGTTTCTCACCAACTGCACGGCGTGCCACAACTTCGCGGGATCCGGCGGGGCCATGCCGAATGGCGGTTACGCGCCGCAGATCCGCGGCGTCGAGCCCAAGTACATCTACGAGGCTCTGCTGACCGGTCCGCAGACCATGCCCACCTTCAGCAACGGCAACCTCTCCCCCGAGGAGAAACGCGACATCATCGCGTACCTCAACACCCTTGACGAAGAGACGCCGATCGGTGGCTTCACGTTGGGAGGTCTCGGTCCGGTGGCGGAGGGCCTCGTCGGATGGGTGGTCGGCATCGGCGTCCTCGTCGGTTTCGCGATCTGGATCGGCGCGCACACCACGCGCTCGACCAAGAAGAAGGTGGGGGCGTGAGCAACGAGCTGGCCGATCCGGACAGGAGCAACCTCCCCGCCGAGGAGCCGATCCCCAACCCGGGCCTGCCCGAGCACACCTGGCGCCCCACCGACATCGACGAGGGCGCGGCCCGGCGTGCCGAGCGGCAGATAGCCACGATGTACGTGCTGTCCATGGTCAGCGTCGCCGCCTTCGTCGTGACTTACTTCGTCGCCGACATCGGTGACAACTGGGACACCTTCCTCGGTCTCGGCGCCTCGACCCTGGGTCTCGGCGTCTTCCTGGGCCTCGCGCTGCTGCTCATCGGTACCGGCACCATCCAGTGGGCCCGCAAGCTGATGAGCGACGTCGAGCTGGTCGAGATGCGCCACCCGGCACGGTCCTCGGACGAGGACCGTGAGGCCACGTTGGCCGCTCTGTCCGCCGGCGGCGAGGACTCCGGTATCGCCCGTCGTCCCCTGGTGCGCAACACCCTGCTCGGCTCGGTCGCCATGCTCGGCGCCCCCGTCGTGGTGCTGCTCCGCGACCTCGGCCCCACCCCGAGCCAGGCCGCCGAGGCCGAGTACCCCGGCGCCGGCCTCGAGAAGACCGTGTGGATGCCCGGCATGCGCGTGGTCCGTGACGTCGTCGGCACCCCGATCAAGGCCTCCGACCTCGAGATCGGCGACCTGGTCAACGCCGAACCGGAGGCCATCTTCCCCACCGAGGAGAACGGCTATCCCGAGCTGGAAGGGGCCGAGCTACTCATCGCCAAGTCCAAGGCCGCCGTCGTCGTGGTCCGCATGGAGCCCGAGTCGATCATCTCGGGCGAGGGCCGGGACAACTGGTCGGTCGACGGCATCGTCTGCTACTCCAAGATCTGCACGCACGTGGGCTGTCCGATCGCGCTCTACGAGCGGACCACCCACCACCTCCTCTGCCCGTGCCACCAGTCGACCTTCGACCTCTCCGACTCCGGTCGCGTGGTCTTCGGTCCGGCCGGCCGACACCTCCCACAGCTCCCCCTCGCCGTAGACGAGGAGGGGTTCCTCGTGGCCCAGTCCGACTTCACCGAACCGGTGGGGCCGACGTACTGGGAGCGCGATCACAAGGACATCGGCGACCAGGGAGAGGCTGACCTGTGAGCATCGACACCAGCAAGGTGGCCGCCAGCAACAGCTCGGCCGCCATTGCCAAGAAGCCGGGCAGGTCCGGCGCCGTGGCCAACTGGGCAGACGAGCGCCTGGGCCTCGGCACGGCGATGAAGAAGAACCTGCGCAAGGTCTTCCCCGACCACTGGTCCTTCATGCTCGGCGAGATCGCCCTGTGGAGCTTCGTCACCCTGCTCCTGACCGGCGTCTTCCTCACGCTGTGGTACCACCCGAGCATGGCCGAGGTCGTCTACGACGGCTCCTACGACCCGCTGCGCGGCGTGCTGATGTCGGACGCGATGGCTTCCACGATCAACATCTCCTTCGACGTCCGAGGTGGTCTACTGCTGAGGCAGACGCACCACTGGGCCGCGTTGATCTTCATCGCCTCGATGATGGTCCACCTGCTCCGCGTCTACTTCACCGGTGCCTACCGCAAGCCTCGTGAGCTCAACTGGGTCATCGGCTCACTACTGCTGCTCCTCGGCACCCTCGAGGGCTTCACCGGCTACTCGCTGCCCGACGACCTGCTGTCCGGCACGGGCGTCCGACTGGCGGACGGTTTCATGAAGTCCATCCCCCTGGTCGGCACCTACCTCAGCTTCTTCCTCTTCGGCGGGGAGTTCCCCGGCGAGCAGATCATTCCGAGGCTGTACACGATCCACGTGCTACTCATCCCCGGCATCCTGCTGGCGCTCGTGGCAGCGCACATGCTGTTGCTCGTGTACCACAAGCACACCCAGTGGCCCGGTCCCGGCCGCACCCAGGAGAACGTCGTCGGCTTCCCGATGCTCCCGGTGTACGCCGCCAAGGCCGGTGGCTTCTTCTTCATCGTCTTCGGTATCACCACGATCATGGGCGGTCTGCTGAGCATCAACCCGATCTGGAAGTACGGCCCCTACGACCCGACCAAGGTCACCGCCGGCTCCCAGCCTGACTGGTACATGGGTTGGCCGGACGGTGCGCTGCGGATCATGCCGGGATGGGAGTTCCACTTCTTCGGTTACTCCTTCGCCCTGAACGTCTTCCTACCCGTCATCGTGCTGCCGGGCCTGATGTTCACGATCCTGATGCTGCTGCCCTTCCTGGAGGCCTGGATCACCGGCGACAAGCGGGAGCACCACCTGCTCGAGCGCCCGCGCAACGCCCCGACCCGCACCGCCCTGATGGTCTCCCTCATGACCTTCTACGGTCTGATGTGGGCCTCGGGCGGGAACGACATCATCGCGATCACGCTGAACCTGAGCATCAACCAGATCACCTACTTCATGCGAGTGGCGGTCTTCGTCGGGCCCGCGATCGCGTTCTGGGTCACCAGACGCTGGTGCATCTCCTTGCAGCGTCACGACGAGGCGAAACTGTTGCATGGCTACGAGACGGGCGTGATCATGCGCTCCCCCGAGGGCGGGTACTCCGAGAAGCACCTGCCGATCAGCGACTCGGCCGCCTACACCCTCACCGCGCGCGACCGCGACGAGGTCTACGTGGCCGACAGCGGGACCGACGAGAGCGGCGTGAAGGCGCCCGGCGGTCGTCTCAACGGTCTGCGCGCCAAGCTCTCCGAGCTCTGGTACGCCGACAACGTCCAGAAGCCGACCGCGGCCGAGCTCGAGGAGGCCCGGCACCACGCCGAGCACGAGCACGAGCTGCACGCGGCGCTCGACGGCCACTCGGCCGACGGGCACCAGTTCGACGGTCACCACGCCGTCGAGGGTGAGTCGCTCCGCGGCGGTCACTGACGAGGACGCGTCAGCGGACTCGTCGTTGGTGGTCGAGCGAGCGGCACGGCTGAGCCTGCGAAGCCGTGACCCGCGTGTCGAGACCCAGTCGACGAACTGACACAGCACGACAAGACATCAGCCCCCGGTCCGTGAGGATCGGGGGCTGAGTCGTCTGTGCGTCGCTCCGCTCCTACAACGCCGAGCCCTCGCGGTACTCCTTGAAGCTGGCGTTCCAGTCGCCGTACCCGTTCGTGAGCGTCATGTCGTCGCCATCGGTGCCGACGGTCTCCACGACGTCACCACGCCGGGTCATGGCGTAGAGCCAGCCCGCGTGGGCCGGGGACATGCCGGTGCACCCGTGCGAGACGTTGGCGCTCCCCTGGCTGCCGACCGACCAGGGCGCGGCGTGGATGAACTCACCGGAGTAGGTCAACCGCATCGCCCACTGGACGTCGTCGATGTCGTAGGCCTCCGCGGAACCGGCCGGGATCCCGACGGTCTCGGAGTTCATCCGCTTCACGTCGAACTTCTCGATGATCACCTTGACGCCGTTGCGGGTCTCGAAGCCCGGCTTGCCCGTCGTCACCGGGAGGGTGCGCAGCAGCTCGCCGTTGGAGAAGACCTTCATCTGGTGGGTCCGGGCATCGACCCGGTAGACGTGTGCGTCGCCGACCTGGAAGTCGATCTCGCGGTCGTGCTGGCCGTAGACCCCCTCGCCGGCGGCGACGCCGTTGACGTCGACGTCGACGTGCACCTGCGTACCGGCCTTCCAGTACGTCCGCGGGCGCCAGTGCGCCTCGGAGTCGCTCACCCAGTGCCAGGTGCCCGCCTGGCGGGGGTCGACTGCACGTGCATGTGTCGCTCGAACTCCGCCCGGTCGGTGACGGGGACGTCGAAGGTGACGACCACCGGCATACCCACGCCGACCGTCTCGCCGTCCAGGGGCGCGATCGAGGCGTAGGTCTGCTCGGCGAGCGAGAGGTCCGCGGTGGCGAAGCGCGCCACCCGGGTGACCTCGTCCCCGGCAGCCGTGCGACCCACGCTGCGCACGGTGTACGCCGCGCCCGGCTCGAGCCGCTCGTCGGCTCGCCAGGTCGCGCCGTCACTGGCCAGCTCGCCCTCCACGGCGCCGGCCTCGGACGAGACCGTCACCGTCTCCAGGGACGCGTGCTCGGCCCGCACAGCGAGCACGGTGTCCACCGGTACCTCGCTCGCGCCGCGGCGCACGTTGAGCCGCAGTCGCGGCTGGGCTGCCGGCTCTGCGGTGGCCCCGGTCGAGGGGTCGCCGGAGTCCTGCTGGGACCCCGGCAGGGCCGAGCCGCTCTCACAGGCACTCAGGCCCGCGCTGACCAGCGCCAGGAGGCTCAGGGACGCCACGGCGGCGCCGGGACGGCGGACGGATCGGGCGGTCATCGACAGGTTCTCCCCACGAGGTGTGCGACGGCGAGGACGGCCGGTGCGGACGTCCCCAGGGTAAAGGCGCAGGCCCGGAGACGACGAACTCCGCGCCTCCCCCGAAGAGGAGACGCGGAGCGCGTGCGAATGGTTGCGGTGCAGACCGCAGAGATCCGTGGCGGACCTCAGTGAGCGTGCTCACCCCGGTAGTACTCGAAGACCATGCCGCAGGTGGCCAGGGCGCCGAGCACACCGCCGATGATGAACAGCCACCAGGCGGCCATGGCCAGGCCGAAGACCATCACGCCGAGCGTCGCGGCGGCCCACAGCGGCCACCAGGAGTACGGCGGGAAGAAGCCGAGCTCACCGGCACCGTCGGCGATCTCGCCGTCGAGCTTGTCCTCGGGGCGCGGCTCCATCTTGCGGGCGTGGAAGCCGAGGTACAGCGTCACCATGAGGGTCAGCAGCCCCGTCATGGTCAGGGCCGACGTGCCGGTCCAGTCGGCACCGGTCTCGCCGGCACCGGTGATGAACCAGTACGACGGCGTGACGAGCACCAGGAAGATCGTGGTGATCGCGAAGATCCAGGTCTCAGCCTTCATCAGGAGTTCTCCCCCTCGGAGGTCTCGCCCCGCACGACGCCGTCACGGCCCGTCATGTCCGGCGCGTCGGCGAAGTCACCGTTGGCGGCAGCCTCGTTCTGGTCGAGGTCGAGGGCGGCGATCTCCGGGTGGTGGAGGTCGAAGGCCGGCGACTCGGAGCGGATGCGCGGGATGGTGTGGAAGTTGTGCCGCGGCGGCGGGCACGAGGTGGCCCACTCCAGCGACCGGCCCCAGCCCCACGGGTCGTCGACACCGACGAGCGGAGCCTTCCGCGAGACATAGAGGTTGTAGAAGAACGGCAGCATCGAGAGCGAGAGCAGGAACGCGCCCACGGTCGAGACCTGGTTGAGGAAGGTGAAGCCGTCCTCGGGCAGGTAGTCGGCGTAGCGACGCGGCATGCCCTCGACACCGAGCCAGTGCTGGACCAGGAACGTCAGGTGGAACCCGACGAAGAGCATCCAGAAGTGCAACTTGCCCAGGCGCTCGTCGAGCATCCGGCCGGTCATCTTCGGCCACCAGAAGTAGAAGCCGGCGAACATCGCGAACACCACGGTGCCGAAGACGACGTAGTGGAAGTGCGCGACCACGAAGTAGGAGTCGGAGACGTGGAAGTCCAGCGGCGGGCTGGCCAGGATGATGCCGGTGAGGCCACCGAAGAGGAACGTCGTCAAGAAGCCGACCGACCACAGCATCGGGGTGTCGAAGGACAACGACCCGCCCCACATGGTGCCGATCCAGTTGAAGAACTTCACGCCGGTCGGCACTGCGATGAGGAAGGTCATGCCGGAGAAGAACGGCAGGTCCACCGCCCCGGTGACGAACATGTGGTGGGCCCACACCGCCACCGAGAGGATCGCGATGCCGAGCGTGGCGCCGACCAGGCCGACGTAGCCGAAGATCGGCTTGCGGCTGAAGACCGGCAGGATCTCGGTCACGATGCCGAAGAACGGCAGCGCGATGATGTAGACCTCGGGGTGCCCGAAGAACCAGAACAGGTGCTGCCACAGGATCGCGCCACCGTGCGCGGTGTCGAACACGTGGGCGCCCAGCAGCCGGTCGGCCTCCAGGGACAGCAGCGCACCGGCCAAGGTCGGGAACGCGATCAGCACCAGCAGGCTGGTGATCAGGACGTTCCACACGAAGATCGGCAGGCGGAACATCGTCAGGCCCGGGGCGCGCATGCAGATGATCGTGGTGATGAAGTTGACCGCACCGAGGATCGAGCCCAGACCGGCCATCCACAGACCCATGATCCACAGGTCACCGCCCACGCCGGGCGAGCGCACGGCGTCGGAGAGCGGGGTGTAGGCGAACCAGCCGAAGTCGGCCGCGCCCTGGGGGGTGAGGAAGCCGGAGGCGGCGATCAGGCCGCCGAAGAGGAACAGCCAGTAGCTGAACATGTTCAGGCGCGGGAACGCGACGTCCGGGGAGCCTATCTGCAGCGGCATGATGACGTTGGCGAACCCGAAGAACAGCGGGGTCGCGAACAGCAGCAGCATGATCGTGCCATGCATGGTGAACAGCTGGTTGTACAGCTCGTCGTTGACGACCTGCGAGCCGGGCGCGAAGAGCTCGGCGCGGATCAGCAGGGCCATGACGCCGCCGACCAGGAACCACGCGAACGACGTGATGAGGTACATCTTGCCGATCAGCTTGTGATCGGTCGTGGTCAGCATCCGGACCGTGAGCTCGCCCAGGGTCTTGCGTCCGCTCTCCTGAGTCGGGTGGGCCGCGGTGGCGGTCATTCGCCCTCTCCCTCGGTCTCGTCGGTGTCCAGGCCCGCCTGGGTGCGGGCGTCGTCGCCGCCGATCAGCGGCAGGTCGGAGTCGTTGCCCTCGGCGACGAGGCCGGCGACGTAGTCGTCGTACTCCTCGCGGCTGACGACCTTGACCTTGAAGAGCATCCGGGAGTGGTAGACCCCGCACAGCTCGTAGCACTTGCCGAGGTACTCGCCCTCCTCGGTCGGCTTGAGCTGGAAGGAGTTCACCCGGCCGGGGATGACGTCCATCTTCATGAGGAAGCCCGGCACGCCGAAGTCGTGGATGACGTCGGGGCTGTGCAGGTTGAAGCGCGTCGTTTCGTCGACGGGCAGCCACAGCGTCGGGATGTAGGAGGCGGTCCCGACCTCGTAGGCGTACTCGGAGTAGGGGAACTCCTTGTCGGTGTTGTCCTCGTCGGCCTCGACGTCCAGCGCACCGACACCGTGGTTGAAGGTCCACGACCACTGCTGGCCGGTCACCTCCACGATGTTGTCCGGCACGGGGTCGTCGGCCAGCGCGATGTTCTGCACGCGCACCGTGTGCACGAAGAACACCACGACCATCATCACCGGCGCGACCGTGTAGAAGATCTCCAGCGGCAGGTTGTAGCGCGTCTGGACCGGGATCTCGTCGTCGCTGCGGCGGCGGTAGGCCACCACGGCGTAGCCGATGAGGCTCCACACGATGACACCGGTCACGAGGGCGGCGATCCAGGCGCCCTGCCACAGCGCGAGGGTGCTCTCCCCCTGCTCGGTGACGGGCTCGGGCATGGCCAGGCGCTCCCACTCACCACGCGACTCCGCCGAGCAGCCGGCGAGCAGCAGGACAGGGGCGCTGAGGGCAACGGCAAGGCCCGCACGAGCGGCCCGACCGCGGCGGCGCAAGGGCGCTGCGAAGGGGTGCTGCAGACTCAACGGTGGAGCCTTCCTCTCAAACGATCAGGAATGCTGGTCACACTACCGCCATCCGGCGACGAGGTCGGGACCAGGGTGGGGGTTGGGACGGCCCGGTCGTAGGGTCGGCGCGTGGCACACGCACACCTCGACGCAGCCGCGGGCGCTCCCCTGCACCCGGCGGCCCGGGAGGTCCTCGAGGCGGCCCTGGCGCGCGGGTACGCCGACCCCAGGGCGCTGCACGGTCCGGGCCGGGACGCCCGGCTGCTCCTCGCCAACGCTCGCGAGGCGGTGGCGGACGTGCTGGGCGTGCGGCGTGACGAGGTCTGGTTCACCAGTCCCCTCGACGCGGTCCAGCGCGGCTTCCTCGGCCTGGCCGAGGCTCGTCGTCACGTCGGCACCCGGCTCGTGCTCCCGGGTGTCGAGCACGCCCACGTCCGCCACGCCGCCCACTGGTGGACCCGGCTGCACGCGGGCGAGGTCGTCGAGGTCCCGGTGGACGCCACCGGCCGGGTCGACGAGCACGACCTGGTCGAGAACGCCGTCGGGGGCAGCACCGCGGCCGTCGCCTGCCAGCTGGCCAACCACGAGGTGGGCACCCTCCAGCCGGCCGGCGCCCTCCCGCTCCCGGACGGGGTTCCCCTGTTCGTCGACGCCTCCGCCTCCCTGGGCCTCCTCGACCTCCCCGCGCAGCACTGGGCCGTCGCTGCGGGCGCCGCCACCTCGTGGGCGGGGCCACCCGGGATCGGTGTGCTGCTCGTGCGCCGCGGCACCCGGTGGACCAACCCCTTCCCCGGCGACCCCGAGCCGCAGGACTTCGGTGGGGCGCTGCCCGACGTGGCCGGGAGCCTGGCCGCGGCGGCCGCGCTCCAGGCCTCGCTCGCCGAGCGCGAGGAGGTCGACGCCCGTCGCCGACGCCTCGTGGACCGCATCCGCGCGGTCGCGGCGACCCTCCCCGACACCGAGGTCGTGGGCGACCCGGTGGACCGACTCCCCCACCTGGTGACCTTCTCCTGCCTCTACCTCAGCGGCGAGGCGCTGGTGCGCGAGCTCGACCGGGCCGGTTTCGGCGTCGCGAGCGGATCGGCGTGCACGGCCTCGACGCTGGAGCCCAGCCACGTGCTGGCGGCGATGGGGGCGCTCACGCACGGGAACGTGCGCATCTCCCTGGGCCGCGACGTCACCGAGCAGCAGGTCGAGGACCTCCTGGCGCTGCTGCCCGACGTCGTGGGCCGGCTGCGCTCGGAGGTGGGTCTGTAGTGGACAGCAGCCCCCTCGTGACCTCCGGCGAGCCACCCGAGCCGGACCTGGAGCTCGACTGCCGCGGGATGCTGTGCCCCCAACCGGTGATCGAGCTCGGTCGTCGCCACACCGAGGTGCCCGTCGGCGGGGTGGTCGCGGTGGTGGTGGAGGACGTCGCGGCCCGCACCGACGTCCCGGCCTGGTGCCGGATGCGCGGGCAGGAGTACCTCGGGGAGGACTCCGCCCCCGACGGCGTCCCGCGCTACCGGGTACGACGGGTCAGCTGACCCCCAGCCGCGGCTCAGCCCACGAAGGGGCGGACCTCGGCCGCGGCCTCGGCGCCGTACGACGCCTCGAGGCGGGCCACGAAGTCCGACCCGGTGAAGTGGTACTCCTGCGTGCCGACCGTCTCCACGACGTACGCCGCGAGCACGCACCCGACCTGGGCGGCCCGCTCGAGCCCGACGCCCCACGCGGTGGCCGCGAGGTAGCCGGCCCGGAACGCGTCACCGACACCGGTCGGCTCCACGGCGGCGACGTCCTTGGCGGCGGGGACCACGATGTCCTCCTCGCCCTGACGCTTGATCCGCACGCCGTCGGCGCCGAGCGTCGTGACCTGCAGGCCGACCTTGGCGAGCACCTCGTCGGCCGACCAGCCGGTCTTCTGCTCGATCATGTGCGACTCGTACTCGTTGGAGAACAAGATCGCGGCGCCGTCGATGAGCTCGCGGATCAGCTCGCCCTCGCCGAAGGCCAGCTGCTGGCTCGGGTCGGCGATGAAGGGGTAGCCGCGCTGGCGGCACTCCTCGGTGTGGCGCAGCATCCCGTCGGGGTCGTCGGCGCCGATGAGGACGTAGGCGGGCTCGCCGACACGGGAGACGATCGGGGCGAGCTCGATCAGCCGCGCCTCGCTCATCGCGCCGGGGTAGAACGAGGCGAACTGGGCCATGGTGGAGTCGGTGGTGCACACGAAGCGGGCGGTGTGCTTGGACTCCGAGATCCGCACGCTCTCGCAGTCGACGCCGTGCCGCTCCAGCCAGGAGCGGTAGTCGGAGAAGTCCTCGCCGGCCGAGCCGACCAGCACCGGCCGCAGGCCCAGGGCCGCCAGGCCGAAGCACATGTTCGGCGCGACGCCGCCGCGGCGGATCTCCAGGTCGTCGACCAGGAACGACACCGACAGCTTGTGCAGCTGCTCGACGACCAGGGAGTCCTCGAACTTGCCCGCGAAGCTCATCAGGTGGTCGGTGGCGATGGAGCCCGCGATGAGCAGCGCCCCGGCAGTGGTTCCAGTGGTCTCAGACACGTGGCAGAACACTACCGATCGGTACTGCTGGGAGTACCCCCCAGTAGCCAATAGCGTCGAGGACATGGCCTCCTACGATGACCTGAGCACCATGGCGCAGATGCACGCCGACGCCGCCTCCACCCGGACCACCCTGGAGCGTCACCTGGCCCGCGCGGCCGCGCACGCGACCCGGCCGGCCCCCTCCATCCATTTCGCCGACTACCCGCGCGAGGTCACGAAGCGCGACATCGAGGTCGGCGAGGCCGCCCAGCGCATCGCCAACGCGCTCTCGCTGCACCTGGACTGACGGCACCCGTCCACGGCGACGACGAAGCCCCCGACCGGACCGGTCGGGGGCTTCGTCGTACGTCGGCCTCGGCTCAGTGGAAGCTGTCTCCACACGCGCACGAGCCCGTGGCGTTCGGGTTGTCGATGGTGAAGCCCTGCTTCTCGATGCTGTCGACGAAGTCGATCATCGCGCCGTTGAGGTAGGGGACGCTCATCCGGTCGACCACGACGGCCACACCGTCGAAGTCGGTGACGACGTCACCGTCGAGCGTGCGCTCGTCGAAGAACAGCTGGTAGCGCAGGCCCGAGCAGCCACCGGGCTGCACGGAGATCCGCAGCTGGAGGTCGTCGCGACCCTCCTGCTCCAGCAGGCTCTTCACCTTCGCCGCCGCGACGGAGCTGAGGTTGATGCTGTCGGTACGACGCTCGGTCTCGACCTGCTCGGTCATGTCGTGGTGCTCCCAACTAGAGGTGCGGGGGTCTGGGTCGGTGGTCCGGTCCCGGACCGGTGTCCACCAGGGTCAATGGTAGGCGAGGGTCGGCTATTCCCTCGACCACGTCCGGGCCACCCGCTCCGCGAGCTCGCCCAGCGCCTGCGCCGGCTGCCCCAGGGCCCGCTCCTCCCCCACCAGCTCGACCAGCGAGTACGCCGCCTCGACACCGAGTGCCCGCATCTCCCGTGATCCCACCAGCACCTGCCCGGCCAGTGCCACGCAGGGCCGCAGCGCCCGGGCGGAGATCTCCGCGACGCCGTACGGGACCTTGCCGGAGCGGCTGGAGAAGTCGAAGGCCCCCTCGCCGGTGACGACGACGTCGGCCGCACGGGCACGGGCCTCGAGGTCCACGGCAGCCGCGACCAGGTCGATCCCGGGTTCGCGGGTCGCGCCGAGCAGCATCAGCGCGAACCCCAGGCCGCCCGCGGCCCCGGCCCCCTTCTCCAGGGAGAGCCGACGGTCGGTGGCGACGGCCAGCTGCTCGAGCAGGCCGTCGACGAGCGCGACGCGGCCCTCCTCCAGTCCCTTCTGGGGGCCGAAGGTCTTGGTGGCGCCGAAGAGCCCCGTGAGCGGGCTGTCCACGTCGCTGGCCGCGACCAGGCGCACCCCGGCGAGCCGCTCGCGCGCGGGCGCCAGGTCCACGGACGTGACGTCGGCCAGGCCCAGCGGGCCGGCGTCGAGCCGACGGTCCGCACGGGCACCCAGGGCGTGCAGGAGCCCGGCCCCACCGTCGTTGGTGCCGCTGCCGCCGAGACCCACCACGACGGTGGTCGCGCCGGCATCGACGGCCGCGGCGACCAACTGCCCCACCCCGACGGTGGTCGCGAGCTCGACTCCCTCGGCGCCGGTCAGGTGCACCCCGCAGGCCTGCGCGCTCTCGACGTACGCCGTGTCCCCGCTGAGCAGGAGGGTGGCCGGCGTCGGCTCGCCGAGCGGACCGGTCACCGTGACGACGACGAGGTCGCCGCCGGTCGCGGCGTGCAGCACGTCGACGAAGCCCGGCCCACCGTCGGACATCGGCGCGAGGTCGATCTCGTCCCCCGGGGAGCGCCGACGCCAGCCCTCGGCGATCGCCTCCGCCGCCTCGACGGCGGTCAGGGTGCCCGCGAACTTGTCGGGTGCCACCAGAACTCGCATGACCCCATCCTCACGCACGGGTAGGTTCGGGTGTCGTGGCGGAGTCTCGGGCGGGCCTGGTCGTGAGGCCGATGCGCCCCGAGGACGTCGAGGTGGCCGAGCAGATCAGCGCCGAGGCGTTCCTCCAGGTCGACCTGGCCACCCGGCGTGCCACCGACCCCGAACCGGAGCGCCGCCCCGCCGCACGATCGCAGCGGTGGATCGACCGGACGACGCGCCTTCTCGCGACCGACGGCCCCGGCTGCTGGGTCGCCGACCTCGACGGCCGCACCGTCGGGATGGCCACCTCGCTGCGCCGCGAGACGCTGTGGGCGCTGGCCACCTTCGCGGTGCTGCCCGGCGCCCAGGGCGGGGTGGGGAGGCCCCTGCTCGAGGCGGCCCTGCAGCACTCGGTGGGGTGCCTGCGCGGGATGCTCGCGTCCTCCTCCGACCCCCGGGCGGTACGCCGCTACCAGGCGGCCGGCTTCGACCTCCATCCCCAGATGGTGCTCTCGGGACGCCCGGACACCTCGGCCGCCCCGACGCTCGGGGCCGTCCGGGAGGCCCGGTCGAGCGACCGGGAGCTGATGGACTCGGTGGACCGACGGTGCCGCGGCGCCGGGCGCGGCTCCGACCACGACCTGCTGGCCGAGATGGCCCCCGCGCTGGTGCTCGAGAGCCGGTCCGCGTCGGGCTACGTCTACGCCGACGACGGTCGGGTCGCGGCCCTGGCCGCGACCGACCGGCGCACGGCGGCGCGGCTGCTGTGGGCGGCGCTGCTGACCGCCACCGGTGACGCGGAGGTCCCCCACGTCACCGGCGCCAACCAGTGGGCGCTCCAGGTCGGACTGGCTGCCGGCCTCACGGTCCGCACCGAGGGCTACCTCGGGGTCCGCGGGATGAAGCCGCCGACGCCGTACCTGCACAACGGCGCGCTGCTGTGACCCGGGCTCCACGACCCGCTCTCCCACGACTCGGTGAGCGCTCGCACACGCCTCCGGCCTAGGCTGGACCCATGAGCACCGTGGACCTGCCGCTGCTGCCGCTGGGACGCGGCAAGGACCTCTCCGCCGAGCGGGGCGTGGAGTGCCCGGGCGACCTGCCCGCCGCCTCCGACCCCGACCTCGTCGCGCGGGCGCAGGCGGCCAAGGAGGCACTGGGCAGTCGCGTGTTCGTGCTGGGGCACCACTACCAGCGCGACGAGGTCATCCAGTTCGCCGACGTGACCGGTGACTCCTTCAAGCTGGCGCGCGACGCCGCGGCCCGTCCCGACGCGGAGTTCATCGTCTTCTGCGGCGTGCACTTCATGGCCGAGTCCGCCGACATCCTCACCAAGCCCGAGCAGCAGGTCGTGCTGCCCGACCTCGCCGCCGGCTGCTCGATGGCCGACATGGCCCGCCTGACCCAGGTCGAGGCCGCGTGGGACGCGATGGCCGCCGCCGGGGTCCAGCAGCAGGTCGTCCCGGTGACCTACATGAACTCCAGCGCCGACATCAAGGCGTTCTGCGGGCGCAACGGCGGTGTCGTGTGCACCTCGAGCAACGCGCAGACCGCCCTGGAGTGGGCCTACGAGCAGCAGGGCCCCGACACCAAGGTGCTGTTCCTGCCCGACCAGCACCTCGGCCGCAACACCGCCGTGCTGCAGCTGGGGCTCTCCCTCGACGACTGCGTCGTGTGGGACCCGCACCGCCCGAACGGCGGCCTCACCGAGCAGCAGCTGCGCGACGCGCGGATGATCCTGTGGAAGGGGCACTGCTCGGTCCACGGCCGCTTCTCCGAGGACGTCGTCGACGACCTGCGCGCGGCCGACCCCGACATCAACATCCTGGTCCACCCCGAGTGCAAGCACGAGGTCGTCCTCAAGGCCGACCTGATCGGCTCCACCGAGTTCATCATCCAGACGATCGAGGCCGCCCCGGCCGGGTCGTCGTGGGCCATCGGCACCGAGCTGAACCTGGTCAAGCGGCTGGCCGACTCCCACCCGGACAAGAAGATCGCCTTCCTGGACCGCAACGTCTGCTACTGCTCGACGATGAACCGGATCGACCTGCCGCACCTGGTGTGGGCACTGGAGTCCCTGGTCGACGGCGTCGTGGTCAACCGGATCGAGGTCGACCCCGAGACCGAGAAGTGGGCCCTGGTCGCCCTGGAGCGGATGCTGTCGCTGCCCGGGAAGACCGCCAAGGACTGAGCCGACAGCGGCTCGCCCGGCCGGCCCCGCCCGAGCCGGCCCGCGTGGACTGCGTCAGCGCGGCAGCTCGATCCACACGGTCGCGCCGCCACCCGGTGTCTCGTCGATCCCGATCCGCCCGTGGTGGGCGTCGACGATGCGGCGGACCGTCGCCAGCCCGATGCCGTGGCCCTCCACGGCCTCGTGGGCGCGCGCCAGCGGGAGGAACACGCGTCCCCGGTCAGCCTCGGGGACGCCGAGACCATGGTCGACGACCTCGAGCCGCCAACCGTCCGCCGTCGTGGTGCCGCGGACCTCGATCCGGGCCCTCTCCCCCGGGGCGGCGAACTTGGCGCTGTTGGCCACGAGGTTCTGCAGGACCGCCCGCAGCTGGACCTCGTCACCGGTCACCGTGGGCAGCGGCCCCACCGTGACCTCGGCGCCCTCGAGGGCCACGGCGAGGTCGGCACGGACGTCGGACACGACCGCCTCGAGGTCGACCTCCCCGCGCCCCATCTGCCCGCCCACGCGTGCGTAGGAAAGCAGGTCGTCGATGAGGCTCTGCATCCGCTGGGCACCGCTGGTGGCGCGGGTGGCGACGTAGGCCAGGGTCTCGGCGTCGAGATCGGGGGACTCCACCTGCTCCTGCAGCAGGTCCAGCGACATCCGGACGGCCGAGAGCGGGTTGCGCAGGTCGTGGGCGACCTGACCGGCGAAGGCGGTCAGCACCTGGTTGGAGCGCTCCAGCTCCGCGTGCGCCGCACCGAGCTCCGCCACGGCGCTGGTCAGCTCCCGGGTGCGCAGCTCCAGCTCGAGCAGGTCGACGACGCGGTCGGCCAGCGTGAGCAGCGCCTGCTCCTGGTCGTCCCCGAGGTCCCGGGGCTCGGTGTCGAAGACGCACAGCGTCCCGATCACGATGTCGCCCGGCGTGCGCAGCTGGTGCGTGGCGTAGAAGCGGACGTCACCGATCTCCCCGGTCACGAACGGGTTGTCCTTGAAGCGTGGGTCCTGCGAGGCATCCGGCACGATGACCGGCTCCTTCTCGTGCAGGACGAGGTTGCACATGGAGTCCTCGCGCGCACAGATGGAGGCGTCGAAGCCGGCCGTGGCGATCTGGTGCTGCTCGGTGTCGGTGATGAGGTTGATCGTGGCCAGAGGCACCTGCGCGACCTGCGCGGCCACCTCGACCAGCGCCACCAGGTCGGCGCGAGGGGGCGCCAGGAGCACGTGGTAGCGATCGATCTCCAGCACACGCTTCTCGTCGCTCGTCACGCTCATGACCGTCCCGTCCTGCCCCATGTCGACGTCCTGCCGACGTCTGCTCGGGGCACAGGCTAGGGAGCGGCCCCCTCCCCGCGTGGCCGAACGCGGGTGAAAGGGCCCGGTCCGGGTGGAGATCACACCCCGCGGCTCACAGGCCGGGGGCGCCCCACAGCGCCAGCCACCGCGACATCTCGCGCTCGACGGGGAGCTCGCCCGCGAGCAGGTCGCGCAGCTGGATCTCCAGCAGGTTGTCCCGGGTCCGGCCGGCTCCGGCCTGGGGCGCGAACGGGTAGAACGACCCCTGCTTGTAGAGGTAGACCAGCCCGGCCCTGCGCCCGGTCGTGTCCTCGAAGGGCACCAACGAGCACAGCAGGCCCGGGCCGAAGCCGTGGGACTCCAGCGTGGTGTTGACCGCGTGCAGGTCGGTGACCAGGCCCTCGACGTCGTCGGGGTCGTCGTCGACGACGAGCCAGGTGAAGCCGAACTCGTCGTGCTCGAGGCGTACGTCGGGTGCGTCGGCTGCTCCCCGCAGCAGCTCGACGATCTCCTGCTCGGCCTGGGCGAAGGCGGCCCCGCCCGCGGGGCGGTAGCAGACCGCGCCGAGACCGGTGGGGGCCAGACCGACGGCCGCCCGCAGCGTGATCGCGGCCGAGGGCACCGCGAACAGCGCGTCGAGGTTGGCCTGCTTGGGGCGGCTGCGCCCCAGGATCGAGTCGAGCAGGCCCATCAGCGTCGCCCGGTCACGGGGTGGGCCGGCCGAGCTCGGCCTGGATGCGGGCCAGTTGCTCGAGCCGCTGCTCGAGCGAGGGATGGGTCGAGGTGAGGGTCCGCAGCGAGACGCCCTTGATCGCCGGGGCGATGAAGAAGGCGTTCATCGCCTGGCTGGCGCGCAGGTCGCGGTCGGGGATGGCGTTCATCCCGCCGCTGATCTTCTGCAGGGCCGAGGCGAGCGCCGCCGGCTTCATCGTCAGGTAGGCGCCGGCGCGGTCGGCCGAGAGCTCGCGGTAGCGCGAGAGCAGCTTGAGCAGCAGGAAGCTGACGGCGTACACGACCATGCTCACGAGCAGCATCAGCAGCCACACCGGTAGCGCGGAGTTGCCCTCGCGACGGTGCCCGCCGAACATCGCGCCGTACTGCGCGCCCTGGGTGACCATGCCGGCGACGATGCCGGCCGAGGAGGCCACGGTCATCACCAGCACGTCGCGGTGGGCGACGTGCGCGAGCTCGTGGGCGAGCACGCCCTCGAGCTCCTCGGCGGTCAGCAGCTGCAGGATGCCGGTCGTGACCACCACCACCGAGCGGTCCGGGGAGCGGCCGGTGGCGAAGGCGTTCGGCAGGCGGGTGTCGGCCACCCCGACGCGGGGCTTGGGCATGTCGGCGAGCACGCACAGCCGGTCGACCATCGCGTGCAGCTCCGGCGCCTGCTGGGGGCTGACCTCGCGGGCGCGCATGGCCTTCATCGCGACGGTGTCGCTGCTCCACCACTGGTAGATCGCGATCCCGATCCCGATGAACCCGACGATGAGGGCGAAACCCATGCCGCCGTAGCCGCCGGCGATGGCCATCAGCGCCACCACCAGGGCCACGAACAACCCGCCGAGCAGGAACATGACCGTCGTCATCCGGACGGTCAGCCCGGCGTCACCGACGAAACGAGTACGCGCCATGTCACCAGTGTCCCTGGCCGGTCCAAGAGGAACCTGAGGGGCTCAGGCGCGGTCCTCGGGCTGCTCGACCTTCTCCTCAGCGGCCTCGAGGATCGGCCCCGAGCCCGCCGACTGGCCCGACTCGATGGCGTCGGGCGCAGCCTTGCCGCCCTTCATCGCGGCCAGCTCGGCCTCGACGTCGGCCTGGCTGCTCATCGACTCCAGCTCCCGGGCGATGTCGTCGCCCGCGTTGAGCGAGGAGGCGTCGTCGAGGGCGCCGGAGGCGATCAGCTCGTCGATGGCGCCCGCGCGGGCCTGCATCTGCGCGGTCTTGTCCTCGGCACGGGCGATCGCGGCGCCCACGTCACCGAACTCGTCACCGATGCCGGAGACCGCCTCGTTGATGCGGGTCTGCGCCTCGGCCGCGGTGTAGGTCGCCTTGATGGTCTCCTTGCGGGTGCGGAAGCTCTCCACCTTGGCCTGCAGGCGCTGCTGGGCCAGCGTGAGCTTCTCCTCCTCGCCCTGCAGCTGCGCGAGCTGGACCTTGAGGTCGTTGATCTGGCCGGTGAGGCCGGACTTGCGGGTCAGCGCCTCGCGGGCGAGGTCCTCGCGGCCCATGTCGATGGCCTTCTGGGCCTGGTCGGTCAGCTTCGCGGCCTGCTGCTCGAGCTGGTTGATCTGCAGCTCGACCCGCTTGCGGCTCGTGGCGACGTCGGCGACCCCACGGCGCACCTTGGTCAGCAGCTCCAGCTGGCGCTGGTAGCTGTAGTCGAGGGTCTCGCGCGGGTCCTCGGCACGGTCGAGCGCCTTGCTGGCCTTCGACTTGAAGATCAGGGTGATGCGCTTCCAGAGGCTCATGGTGACGGTCCTTCTCGCACGAGTTCGTGGTCGTTGTCTCTCGGTCGCCCCTCACCCTACGGCTCTGCGGCAACGCGCGGGCAGGGGTCCGGACCGCACCGGTAGTCTGGCGTGCGTCCCACGGCGCCTCCGCCGGCGCCGGGACCCGCACCAGTCCCCGCAGCAGACAGGCCCACGTTGTTCCGTCGTTCGAAGTCCGAGTCAGCCCCCGAGACCATCTCCGAGGCGGCCGACGGGTCCACCACTCCCGGCAAGGGCACCCCCGGCAAGGGGCGGCCCACCCCGTCGCGCAAGGAGGCCGAGGCCGCGGCCAGGGCCCGCGCGAAGGTCCCGCGCACCCGCAAGGAGCAGGCCGCGGCAGCGCGCGCCCAGCGGGCGGAGAACTCCGCCAAGGTGCGGGCGGCCATGAAGTCCGGCGACGAGCGCTTCCTGCTCCCCCGCGACAAGGGGCCGGTGCGCCGGTTCATCCGCGACTTCGTCGACTCGCGCTTCTCCTTCATCGACGTCATCGTCCCGGTGCTCATCGTGACGATGGTCCTCAGCTACTCCGGCAACCAGACGCTCGCCGGCATCGGCAGCACGGTGCTGATGCTGACCGTGCTGCTGGTCGTCGTGGACATGATCCAGCTGCGCTTCCGGGTCCGTCGCCAGCTCGCGCAGCGCTTCCCGGGCGAGAGCACCAAGGGCACCACCTGGTACGCCATCAGCCGGGCCATGCAGATGAAGTTCATGCGGATGCCCAAGGCCCAGGTCAAGATCGGCCAGCAGCTGCCCGAGCACTACCGGTGAGCCCCACGGCCGACGTCTCGGTCCGCGTCGCCTGGGCCGAGGACGCCGCGGCAGTGGCCGCGCTGCAGCTGCGCGCCTGGCCGCAGATGTACGCCGACGTGCTGCCGCCCGAGGCGTTCCCGACCGGTCCGGAGGCGCTCGAGGCGGCGACCCGCACCTGGGAGCAGTCCCTCGCCCGGCCCGGCGACGCCCGGCAGCGGGTCCTGGTCGCGCTCGAGCGCAACCGGGTGGTGGGGTTCGCGCTGACCGGCCCCGCGACCGACCCCGACTGCGACCCGGTCGCCGACGGCGAGCTCGCCGAGGTCGTGCTGGACCCCGACGAGCGTCGGCAGGGACACGGCAGTCGGCTGCTGCAGGCGGCCGTCGACACGCTGCGCGCGGACCGGTTCCAGCGCGCGGTCACCTGGTTGGTCGCCTCCGACGACGCCCTGCGCGGCTTCCTCGACGGTGCCGGGTGGGCCCCGGACGGAGCCCACCGCGAGCTGGACCTCGACGGTGCCGGCACGGTGCGCGTCAAGCAGGTCCGCCTGCACACCGACCTGCGGCAGTGACCGGGCCGCTGCCCGACCAGGCCCACGACGCGCACCGCCGCGTGGTGCGCGACAGCCTGGGGGTCGCCGTGGCCACGGGCCTGTACGGCGCGTCCTTCGGAGCGGTCTCCGTGGCCTCGGGCCTCGACGTCGTCCAGACCTGCGCCCTGTCGCTGCTGATGTTCACCGGGGCCTCGCAGTTCGCCCTGGTCGGGGTGCTCGGGTCCGGTGGCTCCGCCGTCACCGGTGCGCTCACCGCCGCCCTGCTCGGCACCCGCAACACCCTCTACGGCCTGCGACTGGCGCCCCTGCTCGCCTGGCGCGGTCCCCGGCGCCTCGCCGCCGCCCACCTGGTGATCGACGAGTCCACCGCCATGTCCATCACCAGACCGACGCGGGCGCTGGCACGGACCGGCTTCCTGACGACCGGCGTCGGGGTCTTCGTCCTCTGGAACCTCTTCACGCTCCTGGGCGCCGTCGGCGGCTCGGTCATGGGGGATCCGCGGACCTACGGCCTCGACGCCGCCGTGGGTGGCGCCTTCCTGGCGCTGCTGTGGCCCCGCCTCCAGGACGCGCACGGCCGGCGCCTCGGCCTGGCCGCGGCGGCGGTGGCGCTGCTGGTCGTCCCCCTCGTGCCCTCGGGACTGCCGGTCCTGGTGGCGGGGAGCGTCGCCCTCCTGGCCGGGGTGCTCCACGGACGACGGGCCCCCGCGTGAGCGCCTGGTGGGCGGTGCTGGGCGGCGCCGCGGCCTGCTACCTGCTCAAGCTCGCCGGCCTCTCCGTCCCGGCCGCGGTGCTGGACAGACCGCGGGTGCGGGCGGTGGCGGACCGGCTCCCGGTGGCGCTGCTGGCCGGACTGGTCGCGGTGCAGGTCTTCGGGGGCGACCAGCGCGTGCTGCTGGACGCCCGGGCCGCCGGGCTGCTGGCCGCCCTCGTGCTGCTGCTGGCCCGGGCACCCTTCCTGGTGGTGGTCATCGGCTCGGCGGTCACGGCCGCGGTGCTGCGCCAGCTCGGTCTGATGACCTGAGGGAGCCCGCCCCGGAGTGCTCCGGGGCGGGCTCCGCACGGCACCGGGCCCCTCCCCCACGGAGGGCACCGGCACCGCTGGGGCCGCACCGTTTCCGTTCGGCGCGGTCCCGGACCCGGGGTCGGTGGGGCCGACCGCTGAGGAGGAGCCTGGCAAAGGTCCAGACCACCTGGGAACCCATGGGTCGCCTCAGGTTCCTGCACTGCGACTTTCTGCAGGTCGTGCGACGCTCAGCCGAGGTCGAGCAGCTTCTCCAGCCCCACGGTCAACCCGGGGCGCCCGGAGACGGCGCGCAGCGACGCGAGGACCCCCGGGGTGAACGACGCGCGGTCCATGGAGTCGTGACGGATCGTGAGGGTCTCCCCCACGCCACCCAGCACGACCTCCTGGTGGGCGACCATGCCGCGGATGCGCAGGGCGTGGACCGGCACGCCGTCGACATCGGCGCCCCTCGCGCCCTCGAGCGCGGTGCTGGTGGCGTCCGGCGCCGGGCCCAGGCCGGCCTCCCGCCGGGCGGCCGCGACCAGCTCGGCGGTACGCCGGGCGGTGCCCGACGGGGCGTCGGCCTTGTCCGGGTGGTGCAGCTCGACGATCTCGACCGACTCGTAGAAGCGCGCGGCCTCGGCGGCGAAGCGCATCATCAGCACCGCACCGATGGAGAAGTTGGGCGCGATGAGCACCCCGGTGGCCGGCGACGCGGCCAGCCACGACTCCAGCCTCGCGAGCCGGGCGTCGTCGAAGCCCGTCGTGCCGACGACGGCGTGGATCCCGTGGTCGACGCAGAACTCGAGGTTGTCCATAACGACGTCGGGATGCGTGAAGTCCACCACCGCCTCGGCGCCGCGCTCCACCAGCGCGGCGATGTCGTCGTCGGCGTCGATCGCGGCCACGAGCTCGAGGTCCTCGGCCTGCTCGACGGCGCGGCACACCTCGGTGCCGACCTTGCCCCGGGCGCCCAGGACGCCGACCCGCCGCACCGTGCTGCTCACTGCGTTCTCCACGCGGGCCAGCGTTCCACATCGGGGCCCGTCCACGTGACGCAGACCGCCTGGCTGCGACACCGGGACCGACCCCGCCACCGGACGCCGGACACTTCTGGCAGTCTTGCCCCCATGGTGCTGCAGACCATTCCGGCCCGGATCCGTTGGTCGGTCGACCTCATGGACGTCCAGCCCGGTGACCACGTGCTGGAGATCGGGTGTGGTCCCGGCTACGGCGCGGAGCTGATCTGCAGCCGGCTGGAGACCGGCAAGCTGTTCGCGATCGACCGCTCCGAGTCCGGCGTGGACCGGACCAAGCGTCGGTGCGCGAAGTACCTCGAGGCCGGCCGGCTCACCGTGCGCCAGATCGACCTCGCCACGCTGCGGGTGCCGGTCAAGCGACTGCACAAGGTCTACGCCTTCAACGTCAACCTGTTCTGGGTGCGCGACTGCAGCGACGAGGTGACCCTGCTGCACGAGCGCGTGCTCCCCGGGGGTGCGGTGTACATCTTCTTCGAGGCCACCCGTCCCGACCAGGTCGCCGAGATCGTGGAGAAGACCTCCGCGGCCCTGAGCAGCGCCGGCTTCCGGGTCTCGGTCGTGCAGCGCAAGGTGCCGGCCTGCGTCGGGATCATCGGGCGACGTTAGGCCACAGCCTGATGGTTGCCATACATTAGACTGCAACCTGATCAGGGGGGTGCGATGGCCGACTCGAACGGTCCGGTGGGCATGGTGCTCACCGTGGACCAACGCGGCAGCCGCACCGCGCCCGACCGGGTCACCGACCTCCTCGAGGCGCTCGCCCCCCTGCCCTCCCGCCTGGCGTTCAGCCGCACGGCCGGCGACGAGGTGCAGGGCCTGGTCTGCGACCCCGGCCACCTTCCCGCCCTGCTCGAGGTCCTCCTGCGCGACGGAGGATGGCGGGTCGGTCTCGGCATCGGCCACGTGGAGGCACCGCTCCCCGGGGACGTGCGCGAGGCGCGAGGCCCGGCGTTCGTCCACGCCAGGGACGCGGTCGAGGCAGCGCGTCACTCCCCCGCCGGCCTCCGGGTGGTCGCCGGCGGGACCGACGCCGAGCAGCGGGCCGGCTGTGCCCTGGAGACGGCCGTGTGGCTGTGGGCCTCCCTGCTCCAGCGGCGTACCGATCGCGGGTGGGAGGTCGTCGACCTCCTCGACGCCGGCGACACCCACGACCGGGCGGCACGCCGTCTCGGCATCTCGCAGAGCGCCGTCAGCCAGCGCGCCCGGGCCGCCGGGGTCGTCGAGAGCGGCCGTGCCCGGGAGCTCGTCGCCCACCTCGCCCGGCTCGCCCTGACGGCCGCCGACGGCGCCCGGGCCGGGGAGGACGAGCGATGACCTGGGAGGTCGACGCCGCCGGGGCCATGCTGCTGGTGCTGCTGGCCGCCGGGCTGGTGGCCGCTGCCTGGGCGTGGTCCTCCCGCGGTCGCCGGATCTGGGCGCCCGCAGCGGTCGGGCTGCTGGTCGCCGCCCTGGGGTGGGCCGGGGCGGCCGACCTCACGCTGCACGGGGACGCCCCCCGCACGCTCCTGGTCGCCCTGGCGGCCGGGCTCGCCGTCCTCGGGGGTGGCCCGGTCACCACGTCGCTGTTCGACCTCGTGGATGCCGACGACGGCCCGGACACCCTCGAGCAGGCCGGCCAGCTGCTGCGGGGCGGTGCCTGGATCGGCGCGCTGGAGCGTGCCGGCGTCCTCGCCTCGCTCGTCGCGGGCTGGCCCGAGGGCCTCGCGGTGGTGCTGGCCCTCAAGGGCCTGGGTCGCTACCCGGAGCTGCGCAACGCCGGCACCGGCGCGGTGGCCGAGCGGTTCATCATCGGGACCTTCGCCAGCGTGCTGTGGGCTGCGGCCTGCGCCGCCTGCGTCGTCCTCGCCTGAGCGGAGACGGGCGGGGCGGGCATCAGGAGGGGCCGACCACCGCGAGCACCTCGGGCCGGGAGAAGATCTCGCCCGCCACCGAGGCGACGTCCTCCAGGCTGACCGCGTCGATGTGGGCGAGCACCTCGTCGAGGGTGAGCAACCGGTCGTGCACGAGCTCGGACTTGCCCAGTCGGGCCATCCGCGACCCGGAGTCCTCCAGGCCCAGCACCAGCCCACCCCGGAGCTGGCCCTTGCCACGCTCGAGCTCCTCGGCGGTGATCCCGTCCCTGGCCACGAGGGCCAGCTGCTCACGGACGACCGCGAGCACCTCGTCCTGCTTGGCCGGCAGGCACCCGACGGACACCCCGACCAGACCGGAGTCGGCGTGGTGGGAGGCGAAGGCGTAGACGGAGTAGGCCAGCCCGCGACGCTCGCGCACCTCCTGGAACAGGCGGGAGGAGGTGCCCCCGCCCAGGGCGGTGCTGAGGATCGACAGGGCGAAGCGGCGCGGGTCGTTGCGGGCGATGCCCTCCATCCCCAGCACGAGGTTGACCTGCTCGAAGGGTCGTCGGGTGGTCGCGGTCCCCGGGTGCACCGGCGAGAGGGCCCCCTCCCCCAGGCGTGAGACGGGCGACTCGACGCGGTCGAGGAACCCGTTGCGTGCGAAGGCCGCCTCGACCAGCTCCACCACCCGGTCGTGCTCGACGTTGCCGGCGACCGAGACCACGATGGTCGCCGGGCGGTAGTGCACGCGGTGGAACTGCGCCACCTGGTCACGGGTGAGGGCGGTGATCGACTCGACGGTGCCCGCGATCGGGCGACCGAGCGCGGTGTGCTCGCCGTAGGCCTGCGCGGCGAAGAGGTTGTGCACCACGTCGTCGGGGTCGTCGTCGTGCATCGCGATCTCGTCGAGGATCACGTCGCGCTCGGCCTCGACGTCCTCGGCGGTGATCGTGGAGTCGGTGATCATGTCGCCGAGCACGTCCACGGCCAGGTCGAGGTCGACGTCGAGCACCCGCGCGTGGAAGCAGGTGTACTCCTTGGCGGTGAAGGCGTTGAACTCCCCGCCGACTGCGTCGAGGGCCACCGAGATGTCCATGGCCGAGCGGGTCCCCGTGCCCTTGAAGAGCACGTGCTCGAGGAAGTGCGAGCAGCCGTGCAGCGTCTCGTCCTCGTCGGCGGAGCCGACACCGACCCACACGCCGATGCTCGCCGAGCGCACCCCGGCCATCTGCTCGGTCACGATGCGCAGCCCCGAGGGCAGCTGGGTGCGGCGTACGACGGAGGTGGCCAGGCCGTCGTCGTCGGTCGTCTCCGACAGCGTGGTCGTCGCGCGCAGGGCGGTGGACTGGATGGTGCTCATGGGGTCGCTCCGGTCTGTCCGTGGCGGGGAAGCGGCCGACCCGCCCGAGCCGGTGGCTC
>Ga0208328_1000170_pt1 | contig 34348 bp, 35 predicted proteins | sample DeeseametaMP2633_FD_184170 | JGI IMG/M metagenome (GOLD analysis project Ga0208328, IMG submission 184170) | Marine microbial communities from the Deep Atlantic Ocean - MP2633 (SPAdes) | ecosystem: Environmental > Aquatic > Marine > Unclassified | place: Northeast of Antigua and Barbuda, North...
ACCCCGCACCACCTGCTGCTGACCACCGACCTGCTCGCCGGCTACGACCCGACCTTCAAGGTCAACCCGCCGCTGCGGCCGCAGGAGGACGTGCTGGCGCTGCGCGAGGCGCTCGCCGACGGCACGATCGACGCCGTGGCCACCGACCACGCCCCGCACGCCCGCCACGACAAGGAGCACGCCTTCGTCGACGCGGCCTTCGGCATGCTCGGCCTGGAGACCGCGCTGCCGGTCGTCGCCCACGTCATGGTCGAGAGCGGGCAGATGGGCTGGGCCGACGTGGCCCGGGTCATGTCGACGACGCCGGCCGCCATCGCGGGGCTCGAGGGGCAGGGCCGCGGGCTGGGGGTCGGCGCGCCGGCCAACATCGTGCTGGTCGACCCGTCCGCCGACGTGACCGTCGACCGGGACGCCTCGGTCTCGCTCTCGCGCAACAACCCCTGGCACGGGCGCACGTTCGGCGTCTCGGTGCGGGCGACGTTCCTGCGTGGCCGGGCCACCGTGATCGACGGGGCGCTCGTCTGACCCGGTCCGCCGACCCGCTGGTCCGGCTGCTCGACGAGCCGCCGGACCTGCCGGTCCGTGCCGGGCTGCCGGCGCTGGCGGCGGCGCTCGACGCCGCGGGGACGGCGGTGGTGCAGGCGCCCCCGGGCTCGGGCAAGACCACGCTCGTCCCGCCCGCGGTCGCCCTCGCGGCCGGCGGGCGGGTCGTGGTGACCCAGCCCCGGCGGATCGCGGCCCGGGCGGCAGCGGCGCGTCTCGCCCACCTGCTCGGGGAGTCCGTCGGGGAGACGGTGGGCTACGCGGTGCGTGGCGACCGGCGTACGTCGTCCTCGACCCGCATCGAGGTCGTCACCAGCGGGCTGCTGCTGCGCCGGCTCCAGGCCGACCCGGGGCTCGACGGGGTCTCAGCCGTCGTGCTCGACGAGGTGCACGAGCGGGCCCTGGACTCCGACCTGCTGCTCGCGCTGCTGCTCGACGTGCGCGGGGCGCTGCGTGAGGACCTCGCGCTGGTCGCGATGTCGGCCACGGTGGAGGCGGAGCGGTTCGCGGCCCTGCTCGGGGGTGCCCCGGTCATCGACGTGCCCGGGACGCTGCACCCGGTGACGACCAGCTGGGCGGGCCCGCCTCCCGGGGTGCTGCCGGTGGACGACCGGGGTGTCACCCCGGCGTTCCTGGCCCACGTGGCCGCCACCGTCCGGCGCGCGCTCGCCGAGCGGGAGGGCGACGTCCTGGTCTTCGTCCCCGGCGCCCGCGAGGTCGACCGGGTCTGCCGTGCGCTGGTGGGAACCGGCGTGGACGTGCTGGCCCTGCACGGTCGGCTCGACGCCGCGGCCCAGGACGACGCGCTGCGCGAGCGTCCCGGCCGCCGGGTCGTGGTCGCCACCGCGGTCGCAGAGTCCTCGCTGACGGTCCCGGGGGTGCGGGTCGTCGTCGACGCCGGGCTTTCGCGGGAGCCGCGGTACGACGCGGGGCGCGGCCTCGGCGGCCTCGTCACCGTCCGGGTCAGCAGGGCGGCCGCCGACCAGCGAGCCGGTCGCGCGGGCCGGCTGGGCCCGGGTGCGGCGTACCGCTGCTGGAGCGAGGCCGACCACGCCCACCTCGCCGCCCACCCGGCCCCGGAGATCGCGGTCGCCGACCTGACCGGGCTCGCGCTGGACCTCGCGGTGTGGGGCACGCCCGACGCCGCGGGGCTCTCGCTCCTCGATCCGCCCCCGTCCGCGGCCCTCGACGCGGCACGGCGCACCCTGCGCGACCTCGGTGCCGTCGACGCCGACGGCCGCGCCACGGACCGCGGGCGCTCCCTGGCCGACGTGCCCGCGGACCCCCGCCTGGCCCGCGCGCTGCTGGACGGCGCCGCGCTGGTCGGGCCACGGCTGGCGGCCGAGGTCGTCGCCATGCTCCAGGAGGACCTCCCGGCACCGGGTGGCGACCTCGTGGCCGGGCTGCGCCGGGCCCGGCACGAGCAGCCCCGGCGCTGGGGCGCCGACGTCCGGCGTCTGGAGGCGCTGGCCGGGGAGCAGCGGGCCCTGTCCGGTGGTCGAGCAGCGACGAGCGCCAGCGAGGCGCGGGCCCTGTCCGGTGGTCGAGCAGCGACGAGCGCCAGCGAGGAGCGGGCGTCGAGACCACCCGCCCTCGACCACGCCGTGGCCCTCGTGACCGCACTGGCGCACCCCGACCGGGTCGCCCGGCTCCGCCCGGACGGACGGTTCGTGATGGTCGGCGGCACCGGGGCACGGCTGGCCGACCCGACGCTGGCCGAGCAGGAGTGGCTGGCCGTCGCGGACGTCGAGCGCCGACCGGGGGAGCGGGAGGCGCGCATCCGCTCCGCGGCGGTGCTCGACGAGCAGACGGCGCTGACGGTGGCCGGTGCCCGCCGCACGGAGAGCGACGAGGTGACCTGGCGAGACGGCCGGCTGCGCGCGCGCCGCGTGGTCCGGCTGGGCGCGATCGAGCTCTCCAGCACCCCGCGGCCGCGTCCCGACCCGGCGACGGCCGCCGACGCCGTACGCACCGGTCTCGCGCGCGACGGGCTCGGGGTCCTGCCCTGGACGCCGGCGGCCGAGGCGATGCGGGCGCGTCTGGCGTTCCTGCACCGGGCACTGGGGGAGCCGTGGCCCGATGTCTCCGACTCGGCACTGCTCGTCGAGCCTGCCGCCTGGCTGGACCTCACCACCGACGCCCCCGACCTGGCGGCCGGCCTGCGGGGGTTGGTGCCCTGGCCGGAGGCGGGCCGGCTCGACGAGCTCGCGCCGGCGCGGCTCGAGGTCCCGAGCGGGTCCACGCACGCCGTGGACTACGCCGACGCCTCCGGGCAGCCGGTGCTCCGGGCCAAGCTCCAGGAGTGCTTCGGCTGGAGGGAGGCGCCGCGGCTGGCCGGGGCCCCGGTGCTGCTGCACCTGCTCTCACCTGCGGGGCGCCCGCTGGCGGTCACCGCCGACCTGGCGTCGTTCTGGGAGAACGCCTACCCGGGGGTGCGCGCCGAGATGCGCGGGCGCTACCCCAAGCACCCGTGGCCCGAGGACCCGTGGTCGGCACCGGCCACCAGCCGCACCCGTCGCGGTCAGCAGCGCTGAGAGCCACCGCCCCGGCGGCCGTGCGCCTCAGCCGCGCTGCACCTGCACCTCGGAGGTGCCGGAGAGGTCGGTGACCTCCAGCCGCGTCGGGGCATCCTCGAGGCCGTCCACGAGCACGGCGTAGTGGGTCGCCTGCATGGTGCACATGTCGGGTCCGGCGTACGGCGTCACCACGAGCCTCAGCACCCCCGGCTCGCTCGCCAGCCGGGCGGTCGGTGCGCAGCCGCTGTAGCCGAGCTCGGTCACGTAGACCAGCCGCGAGTCCTGCGTGACCCACGTGGCGCTGGCCCCGCCCGAGGACTCCAGTGCCTGCATGCCGGGGCCGCTCGACGTCCCGGTGACCTCCACCTCGGGGGTGGCGCCGGGCCCGGACGGGCTGGTCACGGGCCCCTCCGGCGCGGGGTCGGAGGCGGTCTCGGCGGCGGTCTCGGCGTCGTCCCCGGGACCGCAGGCGGTCAGCAGGGCCACCGGCAGCAGCATCGCGGGGACCAGGAGCAGCAGGGAGGTGCGCATGTCAGGTCCGACGTCCGCGCGGGTCGAGGAGTTCCACGGGGCGCGTGCTCAGCCCGGCGGATCGCTGAGCGCGCCTCGTACGGGCAGGTCGGCGGCCGCCGCCAGCTCGGGTGCGTCCGGGGGCAGGCCGTCGACGAAGCGGCCGTAGCGCTGCACCAGCGGCCGCGCGGTCGCCCCGTGCAGCGCCGTGCTGGCCAGCACGGTCAGGGCCGTCGCGGCCAGCACCACGTCGAGGTGGGGCAGGTCGGGCGCCTCCTCGGCCACGACCAGCGCCAGGATGATCGAGGCCAGCCCCCGCGGCCCGAACCACCCCAGCAGCAGCACGGTGGACGGCCGCAGCCCCGAGCCGAGGAGCGCGAGCGCCACCGGGAGCATCCGCAGCACTGTCAGGCTGAGTGCGGCGTACGCGACCACGGCGGGGGAGACCGCCTCCAGGAAGCCCGGGGCCGCGACCCCGAAGACGAAGAAGACCACCGCCGTGAGGAGCTGGCCCTCGTCCTCGGTGAACTCCAGCAGGTCCTCCCCGCTGTCCTTGATCACCGCGCCGGTGGCCAGCCCGGCGACGAAGGCGGCGATGAAGCCGTTGCCGCCGACCGCGTCTGCCCCGGCCCACGCGAGCACCGCCAGCGCGACGACCGTCAGCTGCCGGAAGGGGGCGTTGACCCACCCCCTGCGGTCGGCCACCTCGAGGGCGGTGCCGCCCGCCAGCCCGACCACGACACCGGTGAGGACGCCGAGGCCGATCTGCTGCCCGGCGAACCCGACCCAGTCCAACGCCTCACCCGCCTCCTCCACGGCCAGGGCGACGAAGAGCGTGAGGAAGGGGACCGACAACCCGTCGTTGAGCCCGCTCTCGACGTTGACCGCCTGGCGGATCCGGACCGGCACCAGGTGGCTCGACACGACCGCCTGACCGAGCGCGGCGTCGGTGGGCGCCAGGACCGCCGCGATGATCGCGGCCTCCCAGATCTCCAGTCCTCCGAGGAGCACGGTCGCCGCCAGCACCCCGAGCCCGATCGTGAGCGGCATCCCGAGGGCCAGCAGGCGCAGGGGGATGGTCCCGCCCGTCCGGCGTACGGCGCCGAGGTCGATGCGGGCGGCGTCGGAGAAGAGCACGACGACCAGCGTCAGCTCGAGCAGCGTGAGCACCGGCCCGCCGGTGAGGTCCTGGTCGACCAGGCCGAGTCCGCCCGCCGCCATCCCGGCCGCGGTGAAGGCGAGCGGCACCGTCAGCGGGGTGCGTTCGAGCATCCGGGAGAGCAGTCCGTAGGCCACCACCACGACCGCCACGACTCCGACCTGCTCCACGCCCGTGAGGCTAGCGACCGCTCGACCCACGCCCGGGTGCGCCCGGACGCTGTGAGCGGCCGCACCTGTGACCTGCGCCGCTCGGTGACCTCTCGGTAACAACCACGCCGCACGCTGGTCGGGACAGCCGGCCACCGAGGGAGACCACCATGGAGCTGACCACCTGTCCCGAGTGCCACGCCCCGGCCGAGATCGTCGGCCGCGAGGTCTGGTCGAGCACGGACGGCCCCGTGGAGCACGCCCGCGTGCGCTGCGTCCGCCGGCACTTCTTCTGCCTGCCCACCGAGCGGCTGCGCCTGGCGTCCGCACGGCCGGACCGGGCGGGCGCGCCCATGGTGGACGGGGATCGCGAGGTGGCGTGAGCCGCTGATAGTCTCGGCCCCGCTCGAACATCCTTTAACCACCGTCCCGTGAGGCGGAGAAGGAGGTACGGCGTGCCCTCGCATGCCCCCACGCAGCCGGCGCCGGCGATCCTGGTCCTCGAGGACGGACGCACCTTCCACGGCGAGGCATTCGGAGCCGAGGGTGAGACCTTCGGCGAGGCCGTCTTCAACACCGGCATGACCGGCTACCAGGAGACGCTGACCGACCCGTCCTACCACCGCCAGGTGGTCGTGATGACCGCGCCGCACGTCGGCAACACCGGTGTCAACGACGAGGACCCGGAGTCCCGGCAGATCTGGGTGGCCGGGTACGTCGTCCGCGACCCCGCCCGCGTCCCCAGCAGCTGGCGGGCCACCCGCTCGCTCGACGACGAGCTGCGGGCCCAGGGCGTCGTCGGCATCTCCGGCGTCGACACCCGGGCCTTGACCCGCCACCTGCGCGAGCGCGGGGCGATGCGGGTCGGCATCTCCAGCACCACCACCGACGCCGACGCGCTGCTGGCGCGGGTCAAGGAGTCCGGCGAGATGGCCGGCTCCGAGCTGGCCGGCGAGGTCTCCACCGCCGAGGCCTACGTCGTGCCCGCGGCCTCGACGAGCTCGACCACCGACGGCCCGCGCTTCCGCGTGGCCGCCCTCGACCTCGGCATCAAGACCATGACCCCGTTCCGGATGGCCGAGCGCGGCATCGAGGTCCACGTGCTGCCGGCCACCTCCTCGCTCGAGGACGTGCTCGCCGTGGAGCCCGACGGGCTCTTCTTCTCCAACGGCCCCGGCGACCCGGCGGCCACGACCGCGCAGGTCGAGCTCCTGCGCGGCGCCCTGGAGCTCGGCCTGCCCTACTTCGGGATCTGCTTCGGCAACCAGCTCTTCGGTCGGGCCCTGGGCTTCGAGACCTACAAGCTCAAGTACGGCCACCGCGGCATCAACCAGCCCGTGATGGACCGCACCACCGGCAAGGTCGAGGTCACCGCCCACAACCACGGCTTCGCGGTCGACGCGCCCCTCGAGGGCAGCACGACCACGCCGTACGGCGAGGCCTCGGTCAGCCACGTCTGCCTCAACGACGACGTCGTCGAGGGCCTGGAGCTCAAGGACGCCGAGGGCAGGCTCAGGGCCTTCTCGGTCCAGTACCACCCGGAGGCCGCGGCCGGTCCGCACGATGCCGCCTACCTCTTCGACCGCTTCACCCAGCTGATGGCCGAGAACAAGGAGGGTGGTCTCTGATGCCGAAGCGCACCGACATCAAGTCCGTCATGGTCATCGGGTCCGGCCCGATCGTCATCGGCCAGGCCTGCGAGTTCGACTACTCCGGCACCCAGGCCTGCCGGGTCCTCAAGGCCGAGGGCCTGCGCGTCATCCTGGTCAACTCCAACCCGGCCACGATCATGACCGACCCGGAGTTCGCCGACGCCACCTACGTCGAGCCGATCACGCCCGAGTTCGTCGAGAAGGTCATCGCCAAGGAGCGCCCCGACGCGCTGCTGCCCACGCTGGGTGGCCAGACCGCGCTCAACGCCGCGATGAACCTCCACGCCGCCGGCATCCTGGACAAGTACGACGTCGAGCTGATCGGCGCCTCGGTCGAGGCGATCGAGAAGGGCGAGAACCGCGAGCAGTTCAAGCGGATCGTCGAGGGCCTGCCGCCGGAGTGGGGCGCGGAGGTCGCGCGCAGCGTGATCTGCAACGGGGAGGACCTCGCCCCGGGGGCCCGCAAGGAGGAGAAGGTCGCCGCGGCGCTGCAGAAGGCGCTCGACGGTGCCGAGGACCTCGGCTACCCCGTCGTCGTCCGCCCCTCGTTCACGATGGGCGGCGCCGGCTCCGGCCTGGCCTACGACGAGGCCGAGCTGCGCCGCATCGCCGGCCAGGGCCTGACCGCCAGCCCGACCACCGAGGTGCTCCTGGAGGAGTCCATCCTCGGCTGGAAGGAGTACGAGCTGGAGGTGATGCGCGACAAGGCCGACAACGTCGTCATCGTCTGCTCCATCGAGAACGTCGACCCCCTCGGCGTGCACACCGGTGACTCGATCACCGTCGCCCCGGCCATGACGCTGACCGACCGCGAGTACCAGCGGCTGCGCAACATCTCCATCGGCGTCATCCGCGAGGTCGGCGTCGACACCGGCGGCTGCAACATCCAGTTCGCGGTGAACCCCGTCGACGGACGCATCGTGGTCATCGAGATGAACCCGCGCGTCTCCCGCTCCAGCGCCCTGGCGTCGAAGGCCACCGGCTTCCCGATCGCCAAGATCGCCGCGAAGGTCGCCATCGGCTACACCCTCGACGAGATCCCCAACGACATCACCGCCGAGACCCCGGCCTCCTTCGAGCCCACGCTCGACTACGTCGTGGTCAAGGTCCCGCGTTTCGCCTTCGAGAAGTTCCCGGGCGCCGACCCGACGCTGACCACCCACATGAAGTCGGTGGGCGAGGCGATGGCCATCGGCCGCAACTTCACCGAGGCGCTGCAGAAGGCGCTGCGCTCGCTGGAGTCCAAGGACGCCGTCTTCGACTGGGCCCAGGAGTGGGTCGAGCTCGACAAGGACACCCTGCTGCGCGAGATCGCCACCCCGCACGACGGCCGGTTGAAGAAGGTCATGGACGCGATCCGTGCCGGCGCCGCCCCGGAGGAGATCTTCGACGCCACCGCCATCGACCCGTGGTTCGTCGACCAGCTCGCGCTGATCAACGAGATCGCCGTCGAGGTGACCGCCGCCGAGGAGCTCACGCCCGGCCTGCTGCGCAAGGCCAAGCGGCACGGCTTCTCCGACGCCCAGATCGGCAAGATCCGCGGCATGAGCGCCGACGTCGTCCGCGGCGTGCGGCACGCGCTCGGCATCCGGCCGGTCTACAAGACCGTCGACACCTGCGCGGCCGAGTTCGCCGCCCGCACGCCCTACCACTACTCCTCCTACGACGAGGAGACCGAGGTGGCGCCGCGGGAGAAGGAGGCGGTGATCATCCTCGGCTCCGGTCCCAACCGGATCGGCCAGGGCATCGAGTTCGACTACTCCTGCGTGCACGCCTCGCTGGCGCTCTCCGAGGCCGGCTACGAGACCGTGATGGTCAACTGCAACCCCGAGACGGTCTCGACCGACTACGACACCTCCGACCGCCTCTACTTCGAGCCGCTCACGCTCGAGGACGTGCTCGAGGTCGTCGCCGCCGAGCAGGCGGCCGGTCCGTTGGCGGGCGTCATCTGCCAGCTCGGTGGTCAGACGCCGCTGGGCCTGGCCCAGGGCCTGGCCGCGGCCGGGGTCCCGATCGTCGGCACCAGCCCCGACGCCATCGACCTCGCCGAGGAGCGCGGCGCCTTCGGGCGGGTGCTGGCCGCCGCGGGCCTGGTCGCCCCCAAGCACGGCACCGCGACGTCGTACGTCGAGGCGCAGCGCATCGCCGCCGAGATCGGCTACCCGGTCCTGGTCCGCCCGTCCTACGTCCTCGGCGGGCGCGGCATGGAGATCGTCTACGGCGACGACGCCCTGGAGACCTACCTGGAGAAGTACGTCGCCGCCGGGCTGATCAGCCACGCCGCGCCGGTCCTGGTCGACCGGTTCCTCGACGACGCCGTGGAGATCGACGTCGATGCGATCTTCGACGGCGAGGAGCTCTACCTCGGCGGTGTGATGGAGCACATCGAGGAGGCCGGCATCCACTCCGGGGACTCCTCGTGCGCGCTGCCGCCGATCACCCTGGGCCACCGTGAGATCGAGCGCATCCGCGAGGCCACCGAGGCCATCGCCCGGGGCGTGGGGGTGCGCGGGCTGCTGAACATCCAGTTCGCGCTCGGCTCGGACATCCTCTACGTCCTCGAGGCCAACCCGCGCGCCTCGCGCACGGTGCCGTTCGTGTCCAAGGCGACCGCGACCCCGCTGGCCAAGGCCGCAGCACGCGTGATGCTCGGTGAGAGCATCGGCGACCTGCGCCGCGCAGGTCTGCTGCCCGAGGCAGGCGACGGGGGCACGCTGCCCGGCGACCAGCCGATCGCCGTCAAGGAGGCGGTGATGCCGTTCAACCGGTTCCGCACCGCCGACGGCTCGCAGGTCGACACGGTGCTCGGCCCGGAGATGAAGTCCACCGGCGAGGTCATGGGCTTCGACCGCGACTTCGGCACGGCCTTCTCCAAGAGCCAGGCCGCGGCGTTCGGGCCGCTGCCCACCTCGGGCAAGGTCTTCGTGTCGATGGCCAACCGCGACAAGCGCTCGATGGTCTTCCCCGTGAAGGTGCTGGCCGACCTCGGCTTCGAGATCCTCGCGACCCAGGGGACCGCGGAGGTGCTGCGGCGCAACGGCGTGCCCTGCCAGGTGGTGCGCAAGCACTACGAGGGCATGGGTCCCGGTGGGGAGCCGACCACGGTCGACCTCATCCGCGACGGCCAGATCAAGCTGATCGTCAACACGCCCTACGGGGCCGGTGGTGGCGGTCACGCGCGCCTGGACGGCTACGAGATCCGCACCGCCGCGGTGATGGCCAACGTCCCGTGCATCACCACCGTCCAGGGGCTCGGTGCCGCCGTGCAGGGCATCGAGGCGATGCGCCGCGGCGACATCGGCGTGCGCAGCCTGCAGGAGTGGGCTGCTCGGTGACGCTCTACGACCACCTCTTCACCCACGTCGCGACCCGGGTCGACCCCGAGCGGGCGCACCACCTCGGCTTCCGGGCGGTGCGTCTCGGGGCGCCGGCGCTGCGCGCGGCCCACGCGATGGTGGGTGCGGTGGGGTCGCCGGTCGAGGCGATGGGGATCCGTTTCCCGCACGTGCTGGGCCTGGCGGCGGGCTTCGACAAGAACGCCGTCGGCATCGACGCGTTGGGCGCTTTGGGCTTCGGCCACGTCGAGATCGGCACCGTGACCGGGCTGGCGCAGCCCGGCAACCCGCAGCCCCGGCTCTTCCGGCTGCCGGCCGACGGCGCCGTGCTCAACCGGATGGGCTTCAACAACGACGGTGCGCACGCGGTGGCCGAGCGGCTGCGACGCCGCGCCGCGCGCACGCCGGGCGCGGACGCCCCGGTCCTCGGGGTCAACATCGGCAAGTCCAAGGTCGTCCCCGACGACGACCAGGCGGCCGTGGAGGCCGACTACGAGACCAGCGCGCGGCTGCTGTCGCCGTACGCCGACTACCTCGTGGTCAACGTGTCCTCGCCCAACACCCCGGGCCTGCGCAACCTGCAGGCCGTCGAGAAGCTCCAGCCGTTGCTGGAGCACGTGCGCCGGGTCGCCGACGCCGCCACGGGTGACCGCCGCGTGCCGCTGCTGGTCAAGATCGCCCCCGACCTGGCCGACGAGGACGTCGACGCCGTGGCCGACATGGCCCTGGCGGGGCGCCGCGACGGCGTGCTCGACGGCGTCATCGCCACCAACACGACCATCTCCCGCGCCGGTCTCTCCACGCCGGCCGAGGACGTCGAGGCGATGGGTGCCGGCGGCGTGTCGGGCCGACCGCTCACCGAGCGCTCGTGCGAGGTCGTCCGACGGCTGCGTGGGCGCATCGGCGACCGTGGGACCTCCGGCCTGACGCTGATCGGCGTCGGTGGCATCACCACGGTCGACGACGCCCGGGAACGCCTCGACGCCGGTGCGGACCTGCTGCAGGGCTACACCTCCTTCATCTACCAGGGGCCGGGCTGGCCCCGCCGCATCGTGCGCGGACTGGAGGACTGACCCGCCGGATGTGCCGCCGATGAGTCCCGTCCACGTCACCGCGGAGGTGCTGGCCTCCAAGCGCATCGGCGCCTACCAGCACGTGACGCTGGTGGCGCCGGGCGTGGGCGAGCGGTTCCGTCCCGGGGCGTTCGTGGCGGTCTCGGTGGGCACCGGCGGCTACCACCTCGCCCGCCGCGCCTTCTGGATCCACCAGGTGCGCCCGCTGGGCGGGTACGCCGCGACCGTGACCCTGGTCGTGGAGCCGCGGGGCGAGGGCACCCGCTGGCTGGCGACCCGGCAGCGCGGCGACCGCGTGGAGGTCACCGGTCCGCTCGGCGGCCGGCCGTTCGCGCTGCCCAAGGAGCCCGTGCCGGTGCTGCTCGTGGGGGAGGGGTACGCCGCGGCGCCGCTGTTCGCCCTGGCCGAGCGGCTGCGCGAGCGCGACTGCCCCGTCAACCTGGTCCTCGGGGCCCCCGACGAGGCGCACCTGCTCTCGGCGTTGGAGGCCCGCCGCACGGCCCGCGCGGTCACGATCGTCACCGGCGACGGCTCGGTCGGGGCACGTGGATCCGTCGCCGACGTGCTCCCCGAGGCGCTGCGCCGCTCCGGTGCCGCGGTCGTCTACGCCGCCGGCCCGGCCGCCACCCTGCACGCCGCTGCCCTGGCCGCCGAGGAGCACGGTGCCTGGAGCCAGGTGGCGCTCGAGCAGCGCACCACCTGCGGCACCGGGCTGTGCCTGGGCTGCCCGGTCCCCGTCGTGGGCGAGGACGGTGTCGCCCGCACCGCCCGCGCCTGCACCGACGGGCCGGTCGTCCGTGGCGACCGGGTCCGCTGGGACGACCTGGCCCGGGGAGCGAGCGCATGAGCGTCCGGGTCGCGGGCCTGACGCTGGCCTCGCCCGTCCTGGTGGCCTCCGGCTGCGGCGGGACCGGCCGGGAGCTGGCGGCGTACGCCGCGCTGTCGACGTACGGCGCCTTCACCACCCGCTCGATCAGCCGTGACGCCCGTCCCGGCGCGGCCGGCCCCACGCTCGCCGAGACCCCGGCCGGGCTGGTGCACGCCACCGGGCTGCCCAACCCCGGTCTCGACGCCTTCCTGGCCACCGAGCTGCCCTGGCTGCTCACCGAGGGTGCACGGGTCGTGGTCTCGGTCGTGGCGCGGGACCTGGGGGAGTACGCCGAGGTGGCGCGCCGGCTGGCCACCGCCCCCGGCGTCAGCGCCGTGGAGGTCAACCTCGCCGTCCCCGACGCTGCGGAGCTCGGCGTGCTGGACGCCCGGGAGCACTTCCACGTGGGCGCCGCGGTCTCCACCGTGCTGCGCGAGCTGCCGCGCGGGGTCCCCGTGCTGGCCAAGCTGCGCCCGGACCCGGTCCGCGTCGCGGAGACCGTCAGGGTCGCCGCCGACGCCGGTGCCGCCGCGGTCGTGCTCGGCGGTGCCCTGCCCGCGGCACTGCCGGACGGCCGACCCGCCGGGCTCAGCGGCCCGGCCATCGCACCGCTGGCCCTGCGCTGCGTCGCCGACGCCCGGGTCGCGCTCGACGCCGCCGGTGCCGACTGCGACGTGGTGGCCTGCGGGGGCATCGGCTCGCCCGAGGACGCCCGCCACGCCCTGGACCGCGGCGCGGTCGCCGTCCAGGTCGGCTCCGCCCTGTTCCACGACCCCACCACCGCCGCGCGCATCGCCGCCGCCCTGAGCCCCGATGAGGGAGCATGACCCCGATGAGCACACCCACCTCCCGACCCACCCCCTTCGGGGCCCGGCTGCACACCGCGGTCGAGCAGCGCGGTGCCTTCTGCGTGGGCATCGACCCGCACGCGGCGCTGCTGCACGACTGGGGGCTCGACGACGACGTGGCGGGCCTGGAGCGCTTCGCCCTCACCGTCGTGGAGGCGGTGGCCCCGCTGTGCTCGGTGGTCAAGCCGCAGTCGGCGTTCTACGAGCGCTTCGGCTCCCGCGGGGTGGCCGTCCTGGAACGGGTCATCGCCGAGTCCCGCGCCGCGGGCGCGCTGGTGCTGCTCGACGTCAAGCGCGGTGACATCGGCTCGACCTCCCAGGCCTACGCCGACGCCTACCTCGACCCCGCCTCGCCGCTGGCCTCCGACGCCATCACGGCCAGCCCCTACCTCGGCTTCGGCTCGCTCGACCCGATGGTCGAGACCGCCGAGAGGCACGGCGCGGGCGTGTTCGTGCTGGCCCTGACCTCCAACAAGGAGGGCCCGGAGGTCCAGCACGCCCTGACCGCCGACCACGGCGAGGATGAGGCGACGGGGGAGCGGGTCGCCGACCGCGTGCTGTCGCACCTGGCCCGGCTCAACGCCGGCGCGGAGCCGCTCGGCTCCTTCGGGGCCGTCGTCGGCGCCACGATCGGCTCGACGTCGGCCGACCTCGCCTTCAACGGCCCGGTCCTCGCCCCCGGCTTCGGCGCCCAGGGCGGCACCGTCGCCGACATCGCGCGGATCTTCGGGGCGCAGGCCCGCCACGTGCTGCCGAGCTCCTCGCGCGAGGTGCTGCGGCTCGGCCCGGACGCCGGGGCGATGGCCGACGCCGTGCGCCGCACCAACGACGCGCTGGCCGCGCTGTGAGAGCACCGCTGAGGGCACAGCCGTGAGCCGTCGTACGCCGCGGGGCGGCGTCGGCGCGGTCGCGGCGGTGCCGCTGCTGTTGGGCCTCCTGGCCGGCTGCTCCTCCGACCCCTACGAGACCTACTGCCAGCGCGTCGAGGAGCACCAGCCCGCCCTGGGCGAGGCGGTGGCGGCCGGCGGCCCCGACGCCCTGCTCGACGTGCTGCCGCAGCTGCGGGACCTGCGCGACGCCGCGCCTCGCGACGTGGCCGACGAGTGGCAGCAGGTGGTGGGCCGGCTCGAGGCGCTGGACGAGGCCCTCGACGAGGCCGGTGTCGATCCGGCCGACTACGACCGTGAGGACCCGCCCGAGGGTCTGGACCCGGCCCTGCGCACCGCCGTCGACGCCGCGGCCCGCGAGCTGGTCCGCCCGGAGACCGCGCAGGCGATGGCCTCGCTCGAGACCCAGGCCCGCGACGTCTGCCAGACGCCGCTCTACCGCTGAGGGAGGTGTCCGCGGCGGGCACGACGTTTGCCGGGCTCTGAGAGTTCTGACTAGATTGACGCCCACCTCAGGCCCACCCCTCCCTCCCACTCGCAGCCGAAGGACGACCACCAGTGGCTCTCCCACCTCTCACCCCTGAACAGCGCCAGGCGGCACTCAAGAAGGCCGCAGCGTCTCGCCGGGAACGGGCCGAGGTGAAGAACCGGCTGAAGAACTCCGGCGCCTCCATCGTCGAGGTGCTCCACGAGGGGCAGGCCAACGAGGTCATCGGCAAGATGAAGGTCGTCGACCTGCTGCAGTCGATGCCGGGCCTGGGCAAGGTCCGCGCCCGCCAGGTCATGGAGCGGCTCGGCATCGCCGAGAGCCGCCGGGTCCGTGGGTTGGGCACCAAGCAGGTCGCCGCCCTCGAGAAGGAGTTCGGCGGCACCTCGGCGTGAGCGACCAGCACCACCCCGATCACCTCCACCACCCCGAGACCTCGCGGCGTCGCAGCCGCCTGGTCGTCCTGGCCGGGCCCACGGCCGTCGGCAAGGGCACCGTCGCCGCCGTGGTGCGTGAGTCGCACCCCGACGTGTGGATCTCGGTCTCAGCGACCACCCGCGCTCCCCGGCCCGGCGAGGTCGACGGGGTGCACTACCACTTCGTCTCCGACGAGCAGTTCGACCAGATGGTGGCCGACGACGACCTGCTGGAGTGGGCGGTCGTGCACAAGGCCGCCCGCTACGGCACCCCGCGCGGCCCCGTGGAGGAGGCGCTGCGCGCCGGCCGCCCCTCGATGCTCGAGATCGACCTGCAGGGCGCCCGCCAGGTGCGCCGCACCATGCCGGACGCGCTGTTCGTCTTCCTCAAGCCGCCGTCGTGGGAGGAGCTGGTGCGCCGGCTGGTCGGCCGGGGCACCGAGAGCGAGGAGGAGCGGGAGCGCCGACTGGTCACCGCACGCGAGGAGCTGGCCTCCGAGCCGGAGTTCGACGTGACCATCGTCAACCACGAAGTTCGTGCCGCCGCCGACGACTTGGTAACCTTGATGATGCTCGACCCCGAGAGCGCCGATCCGGCGCCGCACGGGTCTGCATCTCTGCCCAACGACCTGTGAGGAACGCCAGACCTGTGTCTGCTCCCAACATCGCCGCCGAGGGTGTCACCAACCCCTCGATCGACGACCTGCTGACCAAGACGGACAGCAAGTACCAGCTGGTCCTCTACGGCGCCAAGCGCGCCCGACAGATCAACGCCTACTACTCCCAGCTCGGCGAGGGCCTGCTGGAGTACGTCGGCCCGCTCGTGGAGACCCACGTGCAGGAGAAGCCGCTCTCGATCGCCCTGCGCGAGATCAACGAGGACCTCCTGACCTGCGAGCACGTCGACCCGGCCGAGCTCGCCGCCGAGGAGGCCGCTGCCCAGGCCGCCGCCGCCGACGCCGCGACCGGTCTGGAGTGACGCTCCGCTCGTGACGGAGCCACGCACCACCGCTGAGGCCGCTTCCCCGACCGGGGAGCGGCTCTCTGCGATTTCTGAGCCCGTGCAGCGCGACGCGCCCCGGGTCGTCCTCGGTGTGGGGGGCGGCATCGCGGCCTACAAGTCCTGCGAGCTGCTGCGCCGCTTCACCGAGTCCGGCCACGACGTCACCGTCGTGCCGACCTCCTCGGCCCTGCAGTTCGTGGGGGCGGCCACCTGGTCGGCCCTGTCGGGCAAGCCGGTCAGCGACCAGGTCTGGGACCGGGTCCACGAGGTGCCGCACGTGCGGATCGGCCAGCAGGCCGACCTCGTGGTCGTCGCACCCACCACCGCCGACCTGCTCGCCAAGGCCGCACACGGGCTGGCCGACGACCTGCTGACCAACACCCTGCTGACCGCCCGGTGCCCGGTCGTGCTGGTCCCGGCCATGCACACCGAGATGTGGGAGCACCCCGCGACCCGCGCCAACGTCGCCACGTTGCGCGAGCGCGGCGTGCTGGTCCTCGAGCCCGCCGAGGGGCGGTTGACCGGTGCCGACACGGGCAAGGGCCGGCTGCCCGAGCCCGCCGAGGTCTTCGCGTTCTGCCGCGAGGTCCTCGAGCGCGACGGGGAGACCGGGCAGGACCTCGAGGGTCGCCACGTGGTGGTCAGCGCCGGGGGCACGCGGGAGTACCTCGACCCCGTCCGCTTCCTCGGCAACCGCTCCTCGGGCCTGCAGGGCTACGCCCTGGCCCGCGCGGCGGCCTCCCGGGGGGCCAAGGTGACCCTGGTAGCCGCCAACACCGCCCTGAGCGACCCTGCGGGCGTCGACGTGGTGCGGGTCGAGACCACCGCCGAGCTGCGCGAGGCCGTGCTGGGCGCCGCCGCCGCTGCCGACGCGGTCGTGATGGCGGCCGCCCCGGCCGACTTCCGGCCCCTGGCGCGCAGCGAGGCCAAGATCAAGAAGGCCGAGGACGGCTCGGCGCCGGCGATCGAGCTGGAGCAGAACCCCGACATCCTGCGCGAGCTGGCCGCCGAGCGGCCCGCCGGTGGCCAGGTGGTCGTCGGCTTCGCCGCGGAGACCGGCGATGCCACCGGCTCGGTGCTCGACCTGGCCCGCGCCAAGCTCGCCCGCAAGGGCTGCGACCTGCTCGTGGTCAACGACGTCAGCGGGGGAGCGGTGTTCGGCAGCCCCGACAACGAGGCCGTGATCCTGGAGTCCGACGGCTCCTACGTCGAGGTACCGCACGGGTCCAAGGGCGCCCTCGCCCATGCCATCTGGGACCGCGTCGCCGCCCGTTGGCGGGCCGTCTAGGCTGGCCCGCATGACGGGACGTCTCTTCACCTCCGAGTCCGTGACCGAGGGTCACCCGGACAAGATCGCCGACCAGATCAGCGACGCTGTCCTCGACGAGATGCTGCGCCAGGACGCGCACTCGCGGGTCGCGGTCGAGACGCTGCTGACCACGGGTCTGGTGGTGGTGGCCGGTGAGGTGACCACGACCGGGTACGTCGACATCAAGTCGATCGTGCGGCAGAAGATCCTCGACATCGGCTACGACCACTCCGACAAGGGCTTCGACGGCACCACGTGCGGGGTGATGGTCGCGATCGGCGGGCAGTCCGGTGACATCGCGCAGGGCGTGGACACCGGCTACGAGTCGCGGCTGGAGGAGTCCGTCGACGCGATGGACAAGCAGGGTGCCGGCGACCAGGGGCTGATGTTCGGCTACGCCTGCGACGACACCCCCGAGCTGATGCCGCTGCCGATCAAGATCGCCCAGACGCTCTCGGAGCGGCTGACCGCGGTCCGCAAGGACGGCACGCTGCCCTACCTGCGTCCCGACGGGAAGACCCAGGTCACCATCGAGTACGACGACCAGGCCCGCGCGGTGCGCGTGGACACCGTGGTCCTCTCGACCCAGCACGAGGCCGGGATCGACCTCGACACCCGGCTGCAGCCCGACATCGCCAAGCACGTCATCGCCCCGGTGCTCGAGCAGTTCGACATCGACTCCGACGGCTACCGGCTGCTGGTCAACCCCACCGGCACGTTCGTGGTCGGTGGCCCGATGGGCGACGCCGGTCTGACCGGCCGCAAGATCATCGTCGACACCTACGGCGGGATGGCCCGCCACGGTGGTGGCGCGTTCTCGGGCAAGGACCCCTCGAAGGTCGACCGCTCGGCCGCCTACGCGATGCGCTGGGTCGCCAAGAACGTCGTGGCCGCGGGGCTCGCCCGTCGCTGCGAGGTGCAGGTCGCCTACGCCATCGGCAAGGCCCAGCCGGTCGGTGTGTTCGTGGAGACCTTCGGCACCGGCACGGTGGCGGACGAGAAGATCCAGGCCGCGGTGCTGGAGGTCTTCGACCTGCGTCCGGCCGCGATCATCAACGACCTCGACCTGCTCCGCCCGATCTACGCCAAGACCGCCGCCTACGGCCACTTCGGTCGCGAGCTGCCCGACTTCACCTGGGAGCGCACCGACCGCGCCGAGGCCCTCAAGGCCGCCGTCTCCGCCGGCTGACGTCTGACGCTGGTCGAGCCGGCGCATCCTTCCGCCGGCTCGACCCGACTGTCCCGCCGAGCCGGCGTATCGAAACGCCGGTTCGACCCGTCCGTCCCGCCGAGCCGGCGTATCAGTACGCCGGTTCGGCAGCGGGTCGGGGGACGTCGGTGAGGGCTGGTAGAACTCGCCCATGCCCACCACGCCCCACGATCAGCCCGAGGACCAGGGCGAGCTGATCCCGGGCATGGTGCGCTCGAGCGTCAAGCAGGCCCAGGCCAAGGCCCGCGCCACCCGGGAGCGCAAGGCCGCGGGCGCGACGATCACCGACGTCGACCCGGTCGCCCGGGTGCTGCTCGACCTGCCGCTGGCCCACCTGGACCGCCCCTTCGACTTCTCGGTGCCCGAGACGATGGCGCAGGCCGCCCAGCCGGGTGTCCGGGTCAAGGTGCGGTTCGCCGGCCAGGAGGCCGACGGCTACCTCCTGGAGCGGATGGCCGAGAGCGACCACCCCGGGCCGCTGCAGCCGCTGCGTCGGGTCATCAGCCCCGAGCAGGTGCTGACCCCCGAGGTGCTGGGCCTGGTCGGAGACGTCGCCACGAGGTACGCCGGCACCCGCGACGACGTGCTGCGGTTGGCGGTCCCGCCCCGGCACGCCACGACCGAGCAGGAGCCCCCGGGCGAGCCGGCCGGTGTGCTCCCTCGCGACCCCGAGGCCGCCGGCGCGGCCTGGTCCGACCACCCCCTGGCCGGAGCCTGGCTGTCCCACCTGCGCGAGGGCGCCGCCCCTCGCGCGGTCTGGAACCCGCCGCCGGCCGCGGACTGGCCGCGCCTGGTCGCCGAGGCCGCGCTCAGCGCACCCGGTGGCGTGGTCGTCTGCGTCCCCGACGGCAAGGACGTCGAGCGCGTCGACGCCGCGCTCCGGGCGACGGGTGAGCCGGAGCAGCACGCCGTCCTCACCGCCGACTCCGGGCCGGCGGCCCGCTACCGCTCCTTCCTGCGCCTGCTGCGTGGCGAGCGCCGGATCGCGGTCGGCACCCGTGCCGCGGCGTTCGCGCCGGTGCGCGACCTCGCCCTCGTGGTGGTCTGGGACGACGGCGACGACCTGCACGCCGAGCCGCGTGCTCCCTACCCCCACACCCGCGAGACGCTGCTGCTGCGTGCGGACCGCGCCGGGGCGGCGGTGCTGGTCGGCGGGTTTGCCCGCAGCGTGGAGTGCCACCACCTGCTGCACAGCGGCTGGGCCCACGAGCTCACCGTCCCGCGGGAGGTGCTGCGCCGGGCCGTGACCACCACCGTCGCCGGGGCCACCGAGCACGACCTCGTCCGCGACAGTGCCGCGCGTGCGGCCCGGATCCCCAAGCAGGTGCACGACCTGCTGCGCGAGGCCGCGCAGGAGGGCCCGGTCCTGGTGCAGAACCCCCGCCACGGCTACGTCCCGGCGCTGGCCTGCGAGCGCTGCCGGACCCCTGCCCGCTGCTCGGCGTGCACGGGGCCGCTGCGCCTGGGCTCCCCGACCGAGCCGCCCGCCTGCCGCTGGTGCGGCGAGGAGGCACCGGCCTGGGCGTGTCCCGAGTGCGGGCACCGCGGGCTCCGGGCCCCGGTGATCGGTCAGTCCCGCACGGCCGAGGAGATCGGCCGGGCGCTGCCGCGCGTGCGGGTGCGCACCTCGGCCCGCGACGGGGTGCTGGCGCACGTGGACGGCCGGCCGCAGGTCGTGGTCGCCACGCCCGGGGCCGAGCCGGTCGCCGAGGGTGGGTACTCCGCCGTCGTCCTGCTCGACACCTGGCTGCTGCTCTCGCGGCCCGACCTGCGCACCGAGGAGGAGGCGCTGCGCCGGTGGGCCAACGCCGTCGCGCTGGTCCGTCCCGGCGGGCGGGCGCTCCTGGTCGGCGACCCCGCCCACCCGGCCGTCCAGGCGCTGGTGCGCTGGGACGTCGCCGGGTACGCCGCCCGCGAGGCGACGTCCCGCGCGGAGGCCCACCTGCCCCCGGCGACCCGGCTCGCGACGCTGACCGGCGGTCCCGGTGCACTCGACGACGCGCTCACGCTGCTCGACGTCCCGGAGCCGGTCGAGGTCCTGGGCCCGGTCGACGTCCCGGACGGCGCGCACGAGCCGGGGGAGAGGCAGCGGGTCGTCGTGCGGGTGCCCCGCGCCCACGGCTCCCGCCTCTCCGCCTCCCTCGGGGAGCTCCAACGCCTCCGCTCGGCCCGCAAGCTCGACCCCGTGCGGATCCAGGTGGACCCACCCACCCTCTGAGCCGCCGAGAGGTCACCCACGCACGGCCGAGGCGTCGTCGACGCACACCGGGAGTTCGGAGCGCCCGGTGTGCCGCACCTACACTCCCCGCCATGGCAGTCCAGCCGATCCGTCTCTTCGGTGACCCGATCCTGCGCAAGCCGGCGATCGAGGTCGTCGACTTCGACAAGGAGCTGCGCCGTCTGGTGCAGGACCTCACCGACACGATGCTCGCCGCCCCCGGGGCCGGGCTCGCCGCGCCGCAGATCGGTGTCGGGCTGCGGGTCTTCACCTGGAACGTCGACGGCGAGGTCGGCCACCTGGTCAACCCCACCCTCGAGCTGTCGCAGGAGCAGCAGGACGGCCTCGAGGGCTGCCTGTCGATCCCCGAGCTGACCTTCGAGTGCCTGCGTGCCCTCTCCGTCGTCGCCAACGGCTTCGACATGCACGGCGAGCCGGTCACGATCCACGGCACCGACTACCTCGCCCGCGCGATCCAGCACGAGACCGACCACCTCGACGGCGTGCTGTTCGTCGACCGGCTCGACGAGCAGACCCGCAAGGCCGCCATGAAGGAGATCCGGGAGGCGGAGTGGTTCGGTGCCGCGCCGCCCACCGTGAAGCTCTCCCCGCACCCGATGAGAGGACTGGGCATCTAGAGATGCGCGTCGTGTTCGCAGGCACCCCCGAGGTCGCCGTCCCCGCCCTGCACGCCATCGCCGAGTCCCGGCACGAGCTGGTCGGCGTCGTCACCCGTCCCGACGCGCCCGCCGGTCGCGGCCGCAAGCTGGTGGCGAGCCCGGTCGCCCAGCGCGCCGAGGAGCTCGGCGTCCCGCTGCTCAAGCCCGAGCACCCGCGCGACCCGGAGTTCCAGGAGGCGCTCACGCAGCTGCGCCCCGACTGCTGCCCCGTCGTCGCGTACGGCGCTCTCCTGCCCCAGTCCGCGCTGGACATCCCGCCCCACGGCTGGGTCAACCTGCACTTCTCCTGCCTGCCCGCCTGGCGCGGGGCCGCGCCCGTGCAGCACTCCATCTGGGCGGGGGACGAGGTCACCGGCGCCACGACCTTCCGCATCGTCAAGGCGATGGACGCCGGCCCGACCTTCGGGGTGATGACCGAGCGCATCCGCGACACCGACACCGCCGGGGACCTGCTCACCCGCCTCGCCGAGGGCGGCGCCGGCCTGCTGGTCACCACGCTCGACGGCATCGAGGACGGGGTGCTGGTCCCGCGCGAGCAGCCCGAGGAGGGCATCTCGATGGCCCCCAAGATCCTGGTCGAGGACGCGAGGATCGACTGGACGGAGCCGGCCCAGGCCGTCGACCGCCGGGTCCGCGCCTGCACGCCCTTCCCGGGTGCCTGGTCCACCTTCGAGGGCGAGCGCATCAAGATCGGTCCGGTGACCCCGGCCGCCTCGAACCTCGAGCCCGGTGAGATCGCCGTCGGCAAGAACCACGTCCTGGTCGGCACCGGGACCTCCGCGGTGCGCCTGGGCGAGGTCAAGGCCTTCGGCAAGAAGCTGATGTCGGCGGCCGACTGGGCCCGAGGAGCGCGCCTGGAGGACGGCGCGCGACTGGGTGAGTGACGCCGCGCGGTCGGCCGCGCTCGAGGTCCTCGTGGCGGTCCGCGAGCAGGACGCCTACACCAACCTGCTGCTCCCGGCGGTCCTGCGCCGGCACGGGCTGACCGGCCGTGACGCCGGCCTGGTCACCGAGCTCGTCTCCGGGACCGTACGCCGCCAAGGCACCTACGACGCGGTCCTGACCGCCTGCGTGGACCGGCCGCTGCGCCGGGTGTCGCCCGACGTCCTCGACGTGCTGCGGCTCGGCACCCACCAGCTGCTCGCGATGCGGGTCCCGTCGCACGCGGCGATCAGCACGTCGGTCGACCTCGCCCGTGACGCCGCGGGCCGGGGTGCCGGGGGGCTGGTCAACGCGGTGCTGCGCCGGGTCGCCGAGCGCGACCTCGAGGACTGGCTGGCCGAGGTCGCCCCGTCGCGCGACGAGGGGTCGGACCGGCATGACGCGGTCGTCCACAGCCACCCGGCCTGGGTCGTGGCCGAGCTGCGGCGGGCCGTGGGTGCCGAGGAGGTCGAGGCGCTGCTCGCCGCCGACAACGCCCCACCCCGGGTCACCCTGGTCGCGCGCCCCGGGCTGGCGACCCGTGACGAGCTGCCGGGGGAGCCGACCCGGCTGTCCCCGCACGGGGTCGTGCTCGACGGGGGAGACCCGGGTGCGGTCCCGGCGGTCGCCGAGGGTCGGGCCGGGGTGCAGGACGAGGGCTCCCAGCTGGTCGCGCTGGCCCTGGCAGGGGCCGACCTCGACGGCGAGGACCGCCACTGGGCCGACTGGTGCGCGGGCCCCGGGGGCAAGAGCGCGCTGCTGGCGGCGCTGGCCGCGGAGCGGGGGGCCGCCCTCCTGGCCGTCGAGCGCGCCCACCACCGCGCGGGGCTCGTGCGCCGCAACCTCGCGACCAGCCCGGCGTCGTACCTCGTGGTGACGGGGGACGGCACCCGGCCACCGGTCGCCCCGGGCAGCCTGGACCGGGTGCTCGTGGACGCTCCGTGCAGCGGCCTGGGAGCACTGCGCCGGCGTCCCGAGGCACGGTGGCGACGCAGCAAGAGCGACATCCGCGGGCTGGTCCCGCTGCAGCGCCGGTTGCTGGACGGCGCGATCGACTCGACCCGGCCCGGCGGGCTGGTCCTCTACGCCACCTGTTCGCCGGCGCTCCCCGAGACCTCCGGGGTGGTGTCGAAGGTGCTCGAGCAGCGTGACGACGTCGAGCTCGTCGACCTGCGCCCGGTCCTCGCGCAGGTCCCGGACTGCGAGGGTCCCCTCGAGGGTACCCTCCAGCTCTGGCCGCACCGGCACGGGACCGACGCGATGTTCATGGCGCTGCTGCGCCGCCGCCTAGGCTGACGCCATGCCCTCGAAGCCGCCCGCCGTCGAGATCGACGTCGACGACAAGGTGGTGCGGGTCTCCAACCCCGACCGGGTCTACTTCCCGGAGTCGGGGGCGACGAAGCTCGACCTGGTCGAGTACTACCTGGCCGTCGGGCCCGGCATCGTCAACGCGCTGTACGAGCGCCCCTGCATGCTGCACCGCTTCCCCAAGGGCCTGGCCGGCGACAAGGTGCACCAGAAGCGCGTGCCCGCTGGCGCGCCGGACTGGGTCGAGACCGTCGAGCTGCACTTCCCGCGCTGGAACCGCACGGCCGACGAGCTCTGCGTGACCGAGCTCGCCCAGGTGGTCTGGGCGGTGCAGATGTCGACCGTGGAGTTCCACCCCTGGAACAGCCGCCGCGCCGACACCGAGAAGCCCGACGAGTGGCGCATCGACCTCGACCCCGGTCCCGACTGCGACTACGCGACGGTCCAGCGGGTCGCCCACGTCGTGCACGAGGTGCTCGACGAGCTCGGCGTCGAGGGGCTCCCCAAGACCAGCGGCTCCAAGGGTCTCCACGTCTACGTCCGCATCGCGCCCGACCACGGCTTCAAGGACGTGCGCCGGGGCGCGCTCGCCTTCGCCCGCGAGGTCGAGCGCCGCTCCGACGACGTCACCACCACCTGGTGGAAGAAGGACCGCGACCCCTCCCAGGTCTTCGTGGACTACAACCAGAACGCCCGCGACCACACCATCGCCGCGGCGTACTCCGTCCGCGGGCTGCCCGACGCCCGCGTCTCCACCCCGATCCGCTGGGACGAGGTCGACGACGCAGACCCGCGCGACCTCACGATCTTCACCGTGCCGCAGCGCTTCGCCGAGCTGGGCGACCTCCACGAGCGCATCGACGAGACGGCCTGGGACATCACGCCCCTGCTGGAGTGGGCCGACCGCGACGGGGCGGTCCCCCCGGATCCCGACGAGACCGACTGAGTGCCGGGCGGCCGGGTCTGGGAGGATGACCCCTCGTGGGTATCCAGATCACGCCGAGCATCCTCAACGCCGACTTCGCCGCCCTCGGGGCCGAGGTGGCCCGCATCCCCAGCGCCGACTGGATCCACGTGGACGTCATGGACAACCACTTCGTCCCGAACCTCACCTTCGGCCCGACGATGGTCGAGGCGCTGGCCCGCTCCACCGACACCCCGCTCGACGCGCACCTGATGATCGCCGACGCCGACCGGCACGCCCCGACGTACGTCGAGGCCGGCTGTGCCTCCGTGACCTTCCACGTCGAGGCGGCGGCTGCGCCGGTGCGGCTGGCCCGCGAGATCCGCGCCGCCGGCGGTCGCGCCTCGATGGCGCTCAAGCCGGCGACGCCGGTGGAGCCCTACGAGGACCTGCTGCCCGAGCTCGACATGCTGCTGCTGATGACCGTCGAGCCCGGCTTCGGCGGCCAGAAGTTCCTCGACCTGGTGCTGCCCAAGATCCGCCGCGCCCGCGCGCTGATGGACAAGCATGGCGTCGAGACCTGGCTCCAGGTCGACGGGGGAGTGTCGCTGGAGACGATCGAGCGCTGCGCCGAGGCCGGCGCCGACACCTTCGTCGCCGGCTCGGCGGTCTACTCCGCCGACGACCCCGACGCGATGGTCAACGCCCTGCGCGACCGGGCCGCCGCCGCGCGCGGCTGAGCCCTCCGCAGGCGGGCCGTGCCGGTCCACGTGACGGGAGTCACCGGGAACAAGCCCCGGGTGCTGTGGTTGACTTGCGCAGACGAGTGAACATGCTCGCGTGCTCTGGGGGCGGTGAAATTCCGCACCGGCGGTGATCTGGTGAGAGCCAGCAGCCCGCGACCCGGTCACTGCCAGTGACCGGTGGACCAGGTGTGATTCCTGGGCCGACGGTCAAAGTCCGGATGAGAAGCGCACGCAGCGGCAGGTCACCCGCGCGCCGTCACCCACGGGGCGCGAGCGCCCGCCGTCCCCCAGGGTCCGCGACCGGACCGAGGACGAGCGATGAGCGACCAGGGCAGCCCCGTGTGGAGCACGGCCGAGGAGAGCGCCATGCGGCGCGCCCTCGAGCTCGCGGCGAGCCCCGGCGTGCCGACCGGTCCCAACCCCCGCGTGGGCTGCGTCCTGCTCGACGACCAGGGTCGCACCGTGGCCGAGGGTCACCACCGGGGCGCCGGCACCGCCCACGCCGAGGCCGACGCCCTCGCCGCCGCCGGCGACCGCGCCCGCGGCACGACCGCCGTGGTCACCCTGGAGCCCTGCAACCACACCGGCCGCACCGGTCCGTGCGCCCGGGCCCTCATCGCCGCCGGAGTACGCCGGGTGGTGCACGCCCAGTGCGACCCCAACCCGGTCGCAGCAGGCGGCGCCGACACCCTGCGCGCCGCCGGCGTCGAGGTGGTGGGCGGGCTGCTCGCCGACGACGCCCGCGAGCTCAACCGTGTCTGGACCTTCGCGGTCGAGACGGGGCGCCCCTTCGTCACCTGGAAGTTCGCCACCACCCTCGACGGCCGCAGCGCCGCCGCCGACGGCACCAGCCGCTGGGTCTCGGGCACCGCCGCCCGGCGCGACACCCACCGGCTCCGGGCGCTCGCCGACACCATGCTCGTCGGCACCCGCACCGTCGAGGTCGACGACCCTCGGCTGACCGTCCGCGACGCCCACGACCGGCCGCTGCCGCACCAGCCGCTGCGCGCCGTCATGGGCCTGCGCGACCTCGCGCCCGACCGCCGGGTGCTCGACGACCAGGCCGAGACCGTGCACCTGCGAACCCGTGACCCCCGCGAGGCGCTGCAGGCGCTGCGCGAGCGCGACCGCCAGCACGTCTTCCTCGAGGGCGGCCCGACCCTGGCCGCGGCGTTCCTGCGCGAGGGCCTGGTCGACGAGGTCGTGGCCTACGTCGCGCCCTTCCTCCTCGGCGCCGGACAGCAGGCCGTCGCCGACCTCGGCATCACCACCATCGCCGACGCCTGGCGCCCCCGGGTCGTCGACCTCACCGTGCTCGAGCCCGTCGTCGACGGCGAGGAGCCGAACGTCCGGCTCACCCTCGAGCCGCCCTCGCCGGTCGAGGTGCGAGCGCAGCGAGCCACGAGACCCCACTGAGAGGACCACTGACATGTTCACCGGCATCGTCGAGGAGCTCGGCACCGTCGAGTCCGTCGAGGACCAGGGCGACGCGATCCGCCTCACCGTCCGCGCCACCACCGTGCTCGAGGGCACCGGCCTCGGGGACAGCATCGCCGTCAACGGCTGCTGCCTGACCGTCGCCACCCGCACGGACGACACCTGGACCGCCGACGTCATGCAGGAGACGCTGGACAAGACCAGCCTGCACGGCGTCGCGCCCGGCGACACCGTCAACCTCGAGCGGGCCGTCACCGCCGACAAGCGTCTCGGCGGCCACATCGTCCAGGGCCACGTCGACGGCGTCGGCACCGTCCTGGCCCGCGCCTCCAGCGAGCACTGGGAGGTCGTCGAGGTCGCGATGCCCGAGGAGATGGGCCGCTACCTCGTCGACAAGGGCTCGATCACCGTCGACGGCGTCAGCCTCACGGTCGTCGAGGCCGGTCCCACCAGCTTCACCGTGAGCCTCATCCCCGAGACGCTCGCGCGCACCACCCTCGGTCACCGTCAGGTCGGCGACCGGGTCAACCTCGAGACCGACGTGATCGCCAAGCACGTCGCCAAGCTCGTCGCGGCGTACCTGCCCACGAGCGAGCAGAGCAAGGAGCAGCAGGCATGAGCACCATCGACGGCGCCAAGGACGGCCACGAGGCCGACGCGCCCCACGACAACCCCACCCTGCGGACCATCCGCCTCGACACCGTCGAGCGCGCGCTCGAGGACATCGCCGCCGGCAGGGCCGTCGTCGTCGTCGACGACGAGGACCGTGAGAACGAGGGCGACATCATCTTCGCCGCCTCCAAGGCCACCCCGGAGCTGATGGCCTGGACGATCCGGCACTCCAGCGGCGTCATCTGCGTGCCGATGCCCGGCGAGATGCTCGACCGGCTCGAGATCCCGTTGATGACCCCGCACAACAAGGACGCCTACCGCACGGCGTACACCCTCTCGGTCGACGCCCGCGACGGCGTCTCCACCGGCATCTCCGCCGCCGACCGCGCCCGGACCGCCCGCGTGCTGGCCGACTCCGCGACCGAGCCGTGGGAGATCACGCGCCCGGGCCACGTCTTCCCGCTGCGCTACCGCGAGGGCGGCGTCCTGGTACGTCGCGGGCACACCGAGGCCGCGGTCGACCTGGCCCGGATGGCCGGTCTGACGCCGGCCGGCGTGCTGGTGGAGGTCGTCAACGACGACGGCACCATGAAGCGCGGCCCGGAGCTGCGCGAGTTCGCCGACGAGCACGGCCTGGCGATGATCAGCATCGAGGACCTCGTGCGCTACCGCCGTCGCCACGAGAACCTCGTCGAGCGCAAGGCCGTGACCCGGCTGCCCACGCGGGCCGGCGAGTTCACCGCCTTCGGCTACCGCATCACCGTCGACGGCTCCGAGCACATCGCCCTGGTGCACGGCGACCCGGAGTCGCTGGGCAACGGCGAGCCCGTGCTGACCCGGGTGCACTCCGAGTGCCTCACGGGCGACGTCTTCGGCAGCGACCGCTGCGACTGCGGCCCCCAGCTCGACGAGGCCCTCGAGCGGGTCGTCGAGGAGGGCCGGGGCGTGGTCATCTACCTGCGCGGCCACGAGGGCCGGGGCATCGGTCTGCTCGCCAAGCTGCAGGCCTACCAGCTCCAGGACGGCGGTCGCGACACCGTCGACGCCAACCTCGACCTCGGTCTGCCCGCGGACGCCCGGCACTACGGCACCGCCACGCAGGTCCTGCGCGACCTCGGGGTGGAGCAGGTCCGGCTGATGACCAACAACCCCGACAAGATCAGCAACCTCGAGGATTTCGGCATCACCGTGGCCGAGCGGGTGCCGCTCACGCCGCACCCCAACGACCACAACCTGGCCTACCTGCTGACCAAGCGCGACCGGATGGGTCACGTCCTGCCCGGTCTGAGCGACGAGCCGCACCACCGCGACAACGACGAGCTGATCAAGGACGGAGCCTGAGATGGCTGGACACGGAGCACCCACCACCGAGCCGGTCGACTGCAGCGACCTGCGCGTCGCCGTCGTCGCCGCCTCCTGGCACACCGAGGTCATGGACGGCCTGCTCGCCGGCACGCAGCGTGCCCTGGAGGCCCACGGCGTCGCCGAGCACCGGCTCGAGCGGGTCCCCGGCACCTTCGAGCTGCCGGTCGTGGCGTCGGCGCTGGCCGGCAAGGGCTACGACGCGGTGGTCGCGCTGGGCGTGGTCATCCGCGGCGGCACCCCGCACTTCGAGTACGTCTGCTCCGCCGCCACCGACGGCCTGACCCGCGTGGGGCTGGACCACACCGTCGCGATCGGCTTCGGTGTCCTCACCTGCGACACCGACGAGCAGGCCTTCGACCGGGCGGGCCTGGAGGGCTCGAAGGAGGACAAGGGCTACGAGGCCACCTCGGCCGCCCTGCTCACCGCCCGCTCGATCAAGCAGATCCGCGGCTGAGCCGCCTCCGGCGCCGCCGGACGCGTCGACCACGACGTTGTGCAGGGAATTGCACGACATCTCCTGCAGAACGTCGTGCTCCGTCTCACGTCCGGTGTCCCACCGCGGCACGCGGATATCGGGGCGCGCCGCGTCAGCGCCTAGGCTGCGAGGCGTGAAGACGTTCGACGAGCTCTGGTCCGAGCTCAGCGAGAAGGCGCGTACCCGTCCCGACGGTTCCGGCACCGTCAAGCAGCTCGACGCCGGCGTCCATGCGATCGGCAAGAAGCTGGTCGAGGAGGCCGCCGAGTCCTGGATGGCCGCCGAGCACGAGGGCCGCGAGCGTGCCGCCGAGGAGATCAGCCAGCTGCTCTACCACGCCCAGTGCCTGATGCTGGCCAGCGGCATCGAGCTCGACGACGTCTACGCCCACCTCTGAGAGGTCCCCGATGAGCACTGCTCCCACCACCGACCAGCGGCTGCTCCGCGTCGCCGTCCCCAACAAGGGGGCGCTGTCGGAGTCGGCCACGGAGATGCTGCGCGAGTCCGGCTACCGACAGCGCACCGACTCCAAGCAGCTGACCCTCGTCGACGCCGAGAACGGCGTCGAGTTCTTCTACCTGCGCCCCCGCGACATCGCGCTGTACGTCGGTGAGGGCACCCTGGACGTGGGCGTCACCGGTCGCGACCTGCTCGCCGACTCCGGCGCCAAGGCCGAGGAGGCGCTCCAGCTGGGCTTCGGTCGCAGCCGCTTCCGCTTCGCCGGGCCCGCCGGCCGCTTCTCCGAGCTCGGGGAGCTGGCGGGTGCTCGAATCGCCACGTCGTACGTCGGCGTCGTGCGTGCCTTCCTCGAGGAGCGCGGGATCGACGCGACCGTGGTCCGCCTCGACGGTGCCGTCGAGACCAGCATCCAGCTCGGCGTGGCCGACGCCATCGCCGACGTCGTGGAGACCGGCTCGACCCTGCGCCGCGCCGGCCTGGAGGTCTTCGGTGAGACGATCCTGGACTCCGAGGCCGTGCTCATCACCCGCAGCGGCGAGGCACCGACCGGCCTGGAGGTCTTCCGGCGCCGCATCGAGGGCGTCCTGGTCGCCCGCAGCTACGTGATGATGGACTACGACATCCCGACCGACCAGGTCGAGACCGCGGTCGAGCTGACGCCGGGCATCGAGAGCCCGACCGTCGCCCCGCTGCACAAGGAGGGCTGGAGCGCGGTGCGCGCGATGGTCCCGCGCGACGGTGCGCAGCGGCTGATGGACGAGCTCTACGGGCTGGGTGCGCGCGGCATCCTGCTCACCGACATCCATGCCTGCCGCCTCTGAGCCGGCGGCCGGCGCCCCTGCGCTGCCGGTGACCTGGCGCCCGCTCGGGCCCCGGATCGTCGGCGTGGTGCTCGGCGCCGGTCTGCTCGTCGTGTTCGGCGCGGCCTGGCTCTCCTTCGATCAGGAGACCCAGGACAGCTTCACCGGGCTGCAGATCTTCACCGTCCTCGCGGTCGCCGGGCTCGGCTTCGCCTGCCTCAACGCGCTGATGCGCTCGCGGGTGGTCGCCACCCGCGAGGCGCTCGTGGTCGTCAACGGCTACAAGCGGCGGGAGCTGGCGTGGGAGCAGATCGTCGCGGTCCACCTGCCGCCGGGAGCACCGTGGGTGACCCTCGACCTCACCGACGGCACCACCTGCTCCGCGATGGGCATCCAGGGCTCCGACGGCGGCCGCTCGGTCGCCGCGGTCCGCCAGCTCCGCGCGCTGGTCAGCGACCCGCCGGGCTGACCTCGCCGCTCGCCCCGTCGACCACGAGGTCGGCGCGCTCGGGCGTCCGGTCGCGGGCGAGCACCTCGGCCTCGGAGCGGGCCCAGGCCTCCCAGTGCGGCTCGTAGTCCGCGCCGTCGCGGGCCAGGGCACGTGCACGGCGCAACGCCGGCGGGGCGTGCACCCACACCAGCACCGTGCCGAGGTGGTCGTACGCCGGGTGGCCGGACCCCACCCCCTCCAGCACCAGCAGCGGGACGGGTGCGACCTGGACGGTGCGGCGGTAGCGACCCAGCCGCCAGTCGTAGACCCGGTACCGCCCGGGCCGGCCCTCCGACAGCGGGGGGAGCAGGGTCTCGAGCTGCGTCCGCACCGACGGGAGGCCGTCCCACCCGTCGTACATCGCGTCCATGTGCAGCACCCGGCAGCCGACCTGGCGCTGCAGCGCCAGCCGCGACACCGCGCGCGCCAGGGTGGTCTTCCCGGAGCCCGAGGGCCCGTCGATGCGCAGCAGCCGCCCGGCGCCCGGGGTGGCCGGTCGCGCGAGCACGGCCTCGAGCACCCGCTCGGCGGCGGGGGAGGGTGCGGTCAGGAGATGCCCCGGCGTCGCAGCAGGGCCTCGATGTCGGCCAGGTCGTCGTCGATGGCGGGCTCGCCCTTCGCGCGACGCTCGGCGGGGCCGACCTCCTTCGTCGCGTCGGCCGGGCCCGTGCCCGAGCGTGGGGTGGTGCCGAGCTGGCGCGAGGTCAGGATCCCGCTGACCACGAGCAGCAGTGCGCCGACTCCGCCGAGCACGACCCCCACCCAGACCAGGGGGGAGAAGACCAGGCCGAGGGCCCAGTCGCCCACGGCGTCGACGATCCGCGTGAACATCCGCAGCGTGTCGGTCAGCCAGGCCGCCGGCACCAGCAGCGTCAGGCCCGCCCCGCGCATGCCGGCGGCCAGCCCACGACGGCGGTAGGCGCGCCAGGTGTAGAGGCCACCCACGATCGTGAGGGCCAGGGCGAGAGCGGTCCAGGCGGCGTCGTCCACCCCTCAACCCTGCCACAGCAGCGGCTGAGAGGATGGCCGCGTGAGCGCCCCCGACAACGACCGCCGCCTGCTGGGCAGCGAGTTCCCCGACGACCAGGGGGACGACGACCCACGGCTGCGCGCCGCGCTCACGGCGTACGCCGCCGCCCGCGAGCCGCACGAGCGTCGCGCGCTGTTCCCGGCCTGCCTCGAGGCGCTCGGGGCCAGCCGTCTGCTCGTCCCGGTGGTGGCGGTCCTCGGCGAGGTCGAGGTCGGTGACGACGGGCTGGCGCGTGACAAGTCCAGTGACATGGCCGCGGTCCTGCTCACCGGCCGTGACGGCCGCACCGCCCTGCTCTCCTTCACCCACACCGCCTCCATGCAGGCGTGGGACCCCGAGGCGCGTCCGGTCCCCGTGCGCGCGCAGCTCGCGGCTCAGGCCGCCCTGCAGGAGGGTGCGGCCGCGCTGCTGGTCGACGTGGCGGGGCCGACCCGGTTGGTGGTCGAGGGAGTGGACCTCGAGGGGCTGGCCCGCGGCTGGCGGCTGGCCCGCGTCGGCGAGCAGACCGCCTGGGTGCGCGACTGAGCACTCCGGGTCCTGCCCGACCCCGACGGCACCCCGGCCACACCCCGGCCACACCCCGGGCGAACCCCGGGGTCCCCCCGAAGGTGGTCGCGCTCGGCGGCCGGACCCGGCAGAGTGCCGCCCACGACGCGTGCGCCCCGCCGAGCGGCCGGTGCGAGGGCGTCGCGAGAGGAGAGCCCCCCACGTGAGCACCACCGCCGAGAGCACGACCCTGAGCCCCCGGAAGCCGCGCGAGAGCGCCCGGCCCCCCGGGGTGCGCTGGCGCACCGGCGCGAAGGAACTGCTCCTGGTGGCGCTGCTCTACGTCGGCTACTCCGCCGGGCGGCTGCTGGCCGACGACGACCTGGCCTCGGCCCGGGACCGGGCGCTGGACCTGCTGGCGCTGGAGGGCCTGTTCGGGCTCGACCTGGAGTGGGCGTGGTCCAGTTGGTTGGCCTCGCACCACGCCCTGGCGGTGGCTGCGTCGTACTGGTACTCCGTGGGTCACTACACCGTCACCCCGGCGGTGCTGCTGTGGCTGTGGTGGCGCCGCCCGTCGGCCTACGCGCGCGAGCGGTGGACCCTCGTGGCCGCCTCGGTGATCGCGCTCGTGGTCTACGTCGCCGTGCCCGTCGCGCCGCCGCGCCTGGTCGGGTACGTCGACGTGCTGGCCTCGACCGCCGCGGCCGGGTGGTGGTCCGAGCACGCCTCGGCGCCGGCGGGGCTGGGGCACCTCACCAACGAGCTGGCCGCCATGCCCTCGCTGCACGTGGGGTGGGCCTGCTGGGTGGCGCTGGTGGTCTGGCGGCTGACCCGACGCCCGTGGGCCCGGCTGCTCTCCCTGGCGCACCCCGTCGTGACCTCCCTGGTGGTCGTCGCGACCGCGAACCACTGGCTGGTCGACGTCCTCGCCGGTGCGGTGCTCGTCCTGGCCGTGGACCTGGCCGTCGGCCTGTGGCACGACCGGGCCCGCGCACGACGGGCCGTCCCCATGGATTGGCGGGACCGGGGAAGAAGCGAGTAGTCTCTGCTGTTGACCGATCAGTTCCGCCTGCCCCGGGCTCGCCCGTGGTGGACGGGAGTGATCTCCAAGCGGGGACCAGCACGATCCGTCTCCCACCCGCACCGACCGCCGCCCGGCAGGGCACAGGTCGTCGGGTCCGGTCCGCGAGAGCCACGTGCTCCCGCTGATGCACCCCCCGGGTGACGGGGAGGGGTGTCCTGACTGGGTTCCGCTTGTCATCGAGCCCCAGGAGGACACATCAGCACCGAGCTTCGAATCAACGACCGGATCCGGGTTTCCGAGGTCCGCCTCGTTGGCCCCAACGGAGAGACCGTCGGCATCGTGCCGACGGCTGACGCGCTGCGCCTCGCGCAGGAGGCCGACCTCGACCTGGTCGAGGTCGCCCCGACCGCGCGCCCCCCGGTCTGCAAGCTCATGGACTACGGGAAGTTCAAGTACGAGAACGCCCAGAAGGCCCGCGAGGCGCGCCGGAACCAGACCAACGTCATCATCAAGGAGATGAAGCTCCGGCCGAAGATCGACGCGCACGACTACGAGACCAAGAAGGGTCACGTCGTGCGTTTCCTCAAGGCCGGCGACAAGGTCAAGATCACGATCATGTTCCGCGGTCGTGAGCAGCACCGTCCCGAGCTGGGCTTCCGACTGCTCCAGCGGCTCGCCGAGGACGTCACCGACCTGGGCTTCGTGGAGTCCTCCCCCAAGCAGGACGGCCGCAACATGATCATGGTGCTCGGCCCGCACAAGAAGAAGGCCGAGGCCAAGGCCGAGATCAAGGCCGCCAAGAACCAGGCGGCCGCCGAGAAGGCTGCCGTCGACGCGGAGGAGAAGGCCGAGCGCACCGCGGCCAACGCCGGACGCAGCGGCGTGGCCAAGGAGCGTGGCCGCTCCGAGAACCTCGACCCCGAGATCGAGGCCTGACCAAGCCACCTCGTCCCACCGGGCGAGCAGCACAAGCAGCACAACCGAAAGGCACGACCATGCCCAAGAACAAGTCGCACTCCGGTGCCGGCAAGCGCTTCAAGGTGACCGGCTCCGGCAAGATCCTTCGTGAGAAGGCCGGCAAGCGTCACAACCTGGAGAAGAAGCCCTCCAAGGTGACCCGCCGGATGACCGGCACCGTCGAGCTGGCCAAGGCCGACGTCCCGCGCGCCAAGAAGCTGCTGGGTCGCTGACCCACCCCTGAACCTCACGAGCACCAAGGAGTACTGACATGGCACGCGTCAAGCGCGCAGTGAACGCCCAGAAGAAGCGTCGGACCACCCTCGAGCGCGCCAGCGGCTACCGCGGCCAGCGCTCGCGCCTGTACCGCAAGGCCAAGGAGCAGGTCACCCACTCGCTGGTCTACAACTACAACGACCGGCGCAAGAACAAGGGCAACTTCCGTCGCCTGTGGATCCAGCGCATCAACGC
>Ga0208328_1000171_pt1 | contig 34131 bp, 33 predicted proteins | sample DeeseametaMP2633_FD_184170 | JGI IMG/M metagenome (GOLD analysis project Ga0208328, IMG submission 184170) | Marine microbial communities from the Deep Atlantic Ocean - MP2633 (SPAdes) | ecosystem: Environmental > Aquatic > Marine > Unclassified | place: Northeast of Antigua and Barbuda, North...
GGCGGGTTTCGGCGCCGCGCGCTCGGCGAAGAAGATGTGTCGCAGCGCCGCCGCCTCGTCCGAGCCGCGCAGGTCGAGGAAGGTCTCGCGCTCATGCGCCATGGCCTCGGCGAAGCCGTGTTCGGTGGCGAAGCGCAGGCTGTCGAGCGCGCGCAGCGGCGCCTGATGCCCGGGCTTGGCGGCAAGCTTGCGGGCGCCCTGCCAGAAATCCTCGGACATCGGCGCGAGCGGGCGCTGCGACACCGGCAATGGCAGCTCGGCATCGAGCGCGGCACGGGCGAAGGCCACCGCGTCGCGCTCGAGATCGCTCACCACCGCGTCGATGAGCCCGGCCTTCAGCGCCTTGCCGGCGGGCATCGGGCGCCCGCTCGTCACCAGATTCACCGCCGTCTCCATGCCCGCGAGGCGTGGCGTGCGCACCGTGCCCGAGGCGCCGGGAATGACGCCCAGCGTGACTTCGGGCAGGCCCACCCGGGCGCTCTCGACCGCGACGCGGAAGCGGCAACCCATGGCGATCTCTAACCCGCCGCCAAGCGCCGCGCCGTGGATCGCCGCGACCCAGGGCTTTGCGGCGCCCTCGATCCGGTCCACCACGTCGGGCAGGTGCGGCTCGACCGGCGGCTTGCCGAACTCGCGCACATCCGCCCCCGCAAGGAAGGTCCGCCCGGCGCAGATCAGCACCGCGGCCCGCACCCCGGGGTCGGCGTCGAGCTGGCCCACCATCGCGAAGAGCTCCTTTCGGACGGCTTCCGAGATCGCGTTCACCGGCGGGTTGTCGAGGGTGACGACGGCGATCTCGCCGTCGCGGCGGACAGTCAGGAGTGTCATGGTTCAGAGTCCCAGATAGGCTTCACGGATGCGCGGATCGGCGATGAGGTCGGGCGCGGCACCGGTCATGGTGATCCGCCCGGTTTCCATCACGTAGCCGCGGTCGGCGATCTTGAGCGCACCATAGGCGTTCTGCTCGACCAGCAGCACCGTCACGTCGCGCTCCTTGAGAGATTTCACCACCTCGAAGATCTGCGCCACCAGAAGCGGCGCCAGACCCATCGAGGGCTCGTCGAGCAGCAGGCAATGCGGCCGGCCCATCAGCGCGCGGGCGATGGCCAGCATCTGCTGCTGCCCGCCCGAAAGCCCGCCCGCCGCGAGGTTGCGCTTTTCCTTGAGGATCGGGAACATGGCGAAGGCATCGGCCATGTCGCGGTCCACCCTCTCATCGGTGAAGAGGAAGGCGCCAAGGCGCAGGTTTTCCTCGACCGTGAGGTTGGTGAAGATCTGCCGCCCCTCGGGCGACTGTGCGAGCCCCCGCTTCAGCCGCTTGTGGGCGGGCACCGAGGCGAAGCTCTCGCCGCGGAAGACGATGGTGCCTTCGCTCACCGGCTGGGTGCCCGAGAGGCACCTCAGCAGCGTGGTCTTGCCGGCGCCGTTGGCGCCCACCACGGTCACGATCTCGCCCGAGCTGACCTCGAGATCGAGCCCGTGCAGCACCTCGATGCGCCCGTAGCGCGAGCGCAGCCCCTCAACCGTCAGCATGGGCAGGCTCCTCCTCTTCGGTGCCGAGATAGGCGGCGATCACCGCCGGGTCGCGCGACACGGTGGCCGGGTCGCCCTCGGCGATCTTCTCGCCGTGGTCCAAAACAACGATGTGGTTCGAGATCCGCATCACCAGCTTCATGTCGTGCTCGACCAGCAGGATTGCGATGCCCGAGGCCGCGAGCTCGGCGATCAGGTGGTCGATTTCCTCGGTCTCGACGGCGTTGCAGCCCGCTGCCGGTTCGTCGAGCAGCAGGATCTTCGGATTGAGCGCCAGCGCGCGGGCGATCTCGAGCCGTTTCAGCGCGCCGTAGCTGAGGTTGCCGGCGATCTGCTCCGCGGCCTTGTCGAGCCGCACCCGTTCCAGCAGCTTGCGCGCCCCGGCCCGCGCTTGGGCCGCACGGCGGCGCATTGCGGGCAGCGACAGCAGGTCGGCCCAGACCGAGCCGCGCTCACTGAGGTGATAGCCCGCCAGCACGTTGTCGAGCACCGTCATCTCCTGGAAGATCTGGAGGTTCTGGAAGGTGCGCGACAGGCCCATCTCGGCCAGCCGGTTGGGGGCGATGCCGGTCACCTCGGTGCCGTTCAGCGTGACCGAACCGCGACCGGGCTGGTAGACGCCCGAGATCATGTTGAAAAGCGTGGTCTTGCCGGCGCCGTTCGGCCCGATGACCGAGACGATCTCGCCGGGGGCGACCTTGAAGCTCACGTCGTCGACCGCCTTCAGCCCGCCGAAGCTGATGCCGAGGCCCTGTACATCCAGAAGGCTCATTCGTCCCTCCCCTTCAGGCGTCGCGCGATCGAGGGCAGAAGCCCCTGCGGCAGGAAGATCATCACCAGCACCATGACAAGGCCCAGCACCAGCTGCTCGTACTCGGCAAAGACCGTCAGCACCTGCGGCAGCAACGTCAGGATCGCCGCGCCGAAGGTGGCGCCCAGCACCGAGCCCACGCCGCCCAGCACCGCCATGGTGACCATCTCGACCGAGTGCATGAAGCCTGCCACGTCCGGCGTGATGTAGCCGTTCTGCAGCGCCAGCAGCGAGCCCGCGACCGAGGCGTAGACCGCCGAGATCACGAAGGCGCGCAGCTTCTGGCGTGGCACGTCGACACCGACGGTCGCGGCCGCGACTTCGGAGCCGTGCAGCGCCCGCATGGCGCGGCCCGAGGGGCTGTCGAAGAGGTTCAGCGCAAGCCAGGCCCCGACCAGCAGCACGACGCCGCAGATCATGTACCAGAACTCGCCGCCCGAGAGCCGCCAGCCCAGATCGCGCAGCAGGTCGCGCAGGCCCAGATCGGCAACGTTCATCCCGTCCGGGCCGCCGGTGAGGGCGCGCTCGTTGGTCAGCACCATCGACACGAGGATGCCGAAGCCCAGCGTCGCCACGGCGAGGTAGTAGCCCTTGAGACGCAGGATCGGCTTGCCGATCAGCGCGGCCATCACGCCCGAGATCACCGCCCCCAGCACCAGCGCCAGCGCCGGATGCAGCCCGAGATGCTCGGGCGCCAGCGCGCAGGCATAGGCGCCGATCCCGGCGAAGCCCGCGTGGCCGAGGCTGATCTGCCCGGCGTAGCCGATCAGGATCACCAGCCCGACCACCGACAGCGCGTTGACGAAGATCAGCGCACCGACGCGGTAGTAGTAGCCCGAGGGGAAGAACAGCGGCAGCAGCGCGATGAGCAGCGCCAGCACGCCGAGCGAAATCCATTTCTTGCGACCGGTCATCACACGCGCTCCGTCGATTTGCGGCCGAAGAGGCCTTGCGGCATCACGAAGAGCACACCGAGGATGACGATGAAGGCCACCGCCTCCTTGTACTGCGAGCTGAGATAGCCCGCGGTCAGCGCCTCGAAACAGCCGAGCAGCAGCCCGCCCACCAGCGCGCCCTTGGGGTTGCCCATGCCGCCCAGCATGGCGGCGGCAAAGCCCTTGAGCGCCAGCGCGACGCCGACGTCGTAGCCCACCAGCGTGATCGGCGTGACCAGCACGCCCGCGAAGGCGCCGATGGCCGCCGAAAGGCCGAACGAGAGCGTCATCACCCAGCCGGTGTTGATCCCGACGAGTTGCGCCGCGACGCGGTTGTTGGCGGTGGCGAGCACCGCCTTGCCGGTCAGCGTGCGGGTGAAGAAGATCCAGAGGCCCACGAACACCGCCAGCGCGCCGCCGATCACCCAGAGGCTCTGCGGCAGGATGGTGGCGCCCAAAACGTGGATCGGATCGTCGCCCGAGAAGGACGGGAAGCGGTGCAGCTGCTTGTCGAAGACGAGCTGCGTGGCGCCGCGGATCACGATGGACGCGCCGATGGTGATGATGATGAGCGAGACCACGGGCGCGCCGCGCGCCGGCTCGATGGCCAGCTTGTTGAGCGCCACGCCGATGGCCGAGGTCACGAGGATCGCGAGCAGTGCCGCCAGCGGCAGCGGCAGTCCGGCCTCGAAGGCGAAGACGGTGATCATCCCGCCCAGCATGACGAATTCGCCCTGGGCGAAGTTCACCACGTCGGAGGCGTTGTAGATGATGGTGAATCCCAGCGCCACGAGCGCGTAGACGGCGCCCACGGTCAGGCCGGAGAACAGGAATTGCAGCAGGGCGTCCATCGGGGCTCCCAAGGCGATGCGGAAATGGGGGGCGGCTCCGGGTGCTTGCTCCCGGAGCCGAAGCGGGTCAGTCGACGGCCAGCCAGTCGCCGTCCTTGATCTCCAGCATCCGGAAGGCGCTGAGATCGAGGCCGAGGTGATCCTCGGGCGAGAAGCTGTAGGTGCCGGTGGTGCCGACGAGGCCGTCGGTCGCCTCCAGCGCGTCGCGGATCGCCTGCGGATCCTCGCTGTCACCGGCGCGGGTGATGGCGTCGACGATCAGCGCGAAGGCGTCGTGGGCGTAGCCGCCGAAGGTCGAGACGTCCTGGTCGTACCTGGCCTTGTAGGCCTCGGTGTAGGAGGTCACGACCTCGTACTGCGCGTCGTCCTCGGCCAGCTTGTCGGCGATCAGCAGCGCAGTGCCCGGCAGGCGCAGCCCCTCGGCGGCATCGGCGCCGGCGAGCTCGATGAAGGCGTCCGAGGCGACCCCGTGGCTCTGGTAGAGCGGGATCTCGAAGCCCAGCTGCGCGACGTTGCGGGTGACGATTGCCGGGCCCTGGCCGAAGCCCGGGTTCAGCACCGCCTGCACGCCGTCGGTGTTGCGGATGCGCGTGAGCTGCGGCGTCATGTCGGCGTCCTGCGGGCCGTAGGTCTCGTCGGCGAGGATCTCGATGCCGTGCTCGCCCGCGACCTCCTTGCACTGCGCCTGCATCGACGCGCCGAAGCCGTCGGTGCCCGAGATCATGCCGATCCTGGTGATGCCCTGCGCCTGCATGTCGGTGAAGATCTTCTCGCAGGCCATGCGGTCGGTGTGCGGGGTCTTGAAGACGAATTCGCGCACCGGGTCGATGATCGAGATCGCGCCGGCCAGCGAGATGAAGGGGATGCCCTCGTCCTCGGCCACGGACAGGATCGACATGGTGGTGCCGGTGGTCGAGCCGCCGATGATCGCGACGACCTCGTCATCCTCGACGAGGCGGGTGGCGAAGGTGCGCGCCTTGTTGGGGTCGCCGCCGTCGTCGTAGAGCGTGAGGGCGATCTCCTCCCCGTTGATCCCCCCTTCCTCGTTCAGCTGTTCGACCAGCATCTCGATGGTCTTGGCCTCGGGATCGCCGAGGAAGGCCGCGGGGCCGGTGGCCGAGACGCTGACGCCGAGACGGATCTCGGCCTGCGCGGCGCCGGCGAGGACGCCGAGAGCGGCGAAGGTGGCAAGCGCGGTGGTGGTCTTGGACATCATGGTAACTCCTCCCAGATTGGTGTCCGTCGAAAGTCGGGTGCCGGGGCTGCGGTCAGGCGGTCAGGCCGCCTTGGGCCAGCGGATCATCACGCGCCGGAAGCGGGGCGCGACGAAGGCGGTGTCGGTCAGGCTGGCATTGCCCGCCGGGTTCGCCCCGGTGACGTGGAAGTCGGAGAAGGCCGCCGACTGGTTCACGTAGATGTTGCCGGTGAGGTTCACCGAAAGGTTCACGCCTGCCTGCGCAAAGGCCCGGGCGGCGCGCGCGACGAGCGCGTCGTTGGTGGCGTAAAGCGCGGCGGTGATCGCCCCCTTGCGGCGGGCGATGGCGGCGGCGCGGGCGATGGCCTCCTCGGCGCTGTCGCAGGGCACGAGGAACGAGACCGGGCCGAAGCATTCGTTGTTCTGCGGGCCGTCCTCGCCCTCGACCACGACCAGAAGCGGCGTCGCGCTCCGGCCCTGGCCGGTCTGGCCGCTGTCCCGCACCACCCTGCCCGCACCGCGCGCCGCGCTGATCCGCTCGAGCGTGGCGGGGTTCACGATGGTGCCGCAGACGCCGGCGGCGCGGTCCGGATCCGAGAGCAGCGCGTCGATGGCTGCCGTCAGTCCGCCTGCCACCTCGTCGAAGCTCTTGTGGCCCTCGTCGGTCTCGATCCCGTCGCGCGGGATGTAGAGGTTCTGCGGCGAGGTGCACATCTGCCCCGAGTAGAGCGACAGCGAGAAGGCGAGGTTCGCGCACATCCCGGCGAAGTCACTGGTGCCGGTGATGGTGACGGAATTCACCCCGGCCTCTTCCGTGAAGACCTGCGCGCGGCTGTTGGCGCGGATCCAGTCGGCAAAGGCGGTGGAGCCGGCGTAGTCGATCAGCGCGACGCGTTCGTGGGTAGCGAGCTCCTTTGTGATCTCGGCGCCCTGCGCGTCGGCGGCCAGCAGCACCGCGTCCTGCGGCAGCCCGGCCTCGGCGAAGACCTCGCGCAGGACCCGCACGGTCAGTGCCAGCGGCAGGATGGCGCGCGGGTGCGGCTTGACGATCACCGGGTTGCCGGTGGCAAGGCTCGCGAAGATCCCCGGGTAGCCGTTCCACGTCGGGAAGGTGTTGCAGCCCACGGTGAGCGCGATGCCGCGCGGCACCAGCGTCCAGTGCTTCTCGATCACTAAGGGCGCGTGGCGGCCCTGCGGCTTTTCCCAGACCGCGTCGCGGGCGCTGCGGGTGAGCTCGGAATAGGCCATCGCCAGCGCTTCGAGCCCGCGGTCCTGCGCGTGCGGCCCGCCCGCCTGGAACGCCATGGCAAAGGCCTGTCCGGTCGTGTGTATCGTCGCGTGACCAAGCAGGAAGCTCATCCGGTTGAGCCGCACCAGCGCCTCGAGCAGCGCGCCGGTGCGCGCCTCGACCGAGGCCTCGGCAAGGCCCGGCGCGGCGGCGCCGGAGGCGGCGATCAGCGTCTCGGGCGCGGCGGCGGGATAGGTGATGCCAAGCGCAGGCCCCCAGGGAGAGACCTCGGCCCCGACGCGCCCCTCCTCGGGGTGGCCGGGCAGATCGAAGGCCGTGCCGAGCAGCGCGGCGTAGGTCGATTCGCCCTCGTCCTTGGCGGTCTCGCCATAGATCTTCCCGCTCGGGACCTCGGGAAACGGGGTCCAGAATTCGCGCGTTTCCAGTGCCTTCAGGGCACTTTCCAGCAACGGCAGATGGCGGGTGAACAGGTCTGTCATGGCTCCTCCCAAAGCTTGAGCAGCATCATTGACCGTCCGGTCGGTTTATGCAACAGTAAATGTCACAGGCCCTGTGGAGGGGGCCGGGAGGACCACATGACGACATCGCAAACCGTACTGGCGGAGCTCGGCTCCGGCGTTCTGAAGCTGACACTCAACCGCCCGGAAAAGCTCAACTCCTTCAACGAGGAGATGCATCTCGCGCTGCGTGCGCAGATCCAGCGCGCCCATGACGCGCCCGAGATTCGCGCCGTCCTCCTGACCGGCGCCGGGCGCGGCTTCTGCGCCGGGCAGGATCTCGGCGACCGCGATCCGCGCAAGGGCGGGCCGAAGCCGGACCTCGGCCACACGATCGAAACCTTCTACAACCCCACGCTCCGCCTGATCCGCGCGCTCGAGAAGCCGGTGATCTGTGCGGTCAACGGCGTGGCGGCGGGCGCAGGCGCCAACATCGCCTTTGCCTGCGACATCGTGCTGGCGGCGAAATCCGCGAAGTTCATCCAGGCCTTCTCGAAGATCGGGCTGATCCCGGATGCGGGCGGCAGCTGGTCGCTGACCCGCATTCTCGGCGAGCCGCGCGCCAAGGCGCTGACGCTCACCGCCGAACCGCTGATGGCCGAGACCGCCGCCGACTGGGGGCTGATCTGGAAGGCGCTCGACGACGACGCGCTGATCCCCGAGGCCGAAGCGCTGGCGGCGAAGCTGGCCGCCGGGCCGACGCTGGGGCTGGGCCTCACCAAGCGGCTGATCCAGGAGGCCGCGACAAACGATCTCGACACGCATCTCGACCGCGAGCGAGACTGTCAGCGCGAGGCAGGCCGGTCCGACGACTACGCCGAGGGCGTCACGGCCTTTCTCGAGAAACGTCCTGCCAGCTTCCGGGGGAAGTGAGCCATGAAGGACGCCCGTGACATGACCGCCCAGGAACTCGCCGAGGCCTGCGCCCGCGAGATGTGGAACTCCGACAGCGCCTCGCAGCGGCTTGGCATGGTGCTCAAGCACATCGCGCCGGGCGAGGCGACGCTCGGGATGGTGCTGAGCGAGCAGATGACCAACGGCCACGGCAACGCCCACGGCGGCTATCTCTTCACGCTGGCCGACAGCGCCTTTGCCTTCGCCTGCAACACCTACAACGAGATGACCGTCGCGCAGCATTGCTCGGTCACCTACATCACCCCGGGCGCGCTCGGGGACCAGCTGACCGCCACCGCGCGCGAGATCTCGCGCAAGGGCCGGTCCGGCATCTACGACGTGACGATCACCCGGGAGGACGGGACCGTCATCGCAGAATTCCGCGGCCATTCGCGGACGCTCAGCAGGCCCCTGCTGCCCGGGACGCGGGCGGAGGGCTGACCCATGAAGGGAGGAGACACCATGACCGACATGACCCCGATGAAGGAGATCCTCGACCCGATCGAGATCGCCAGCCGCGACGAGATTTCCGCGCTCCAGCAGAAGCGCATGGCCTGGTCGCTGCGCCACGCCTACGAGAACTCGCCCTTCTACCGCAAGCGGTTCGACGAGCAAGGCGCGCATCCGGATGACTTCAAGACGCTGTCCGACCTCGCCAAGTTCCCCTTCACCATGAAGCAGGACCTGCGCGACACCTACCCCTTCGGCATGTTCGCCGTCCCACGGGAGCAGCTGGTGCGGATCCACGGCTCGTCGGGCACCACCGGCAAGCCCACGGTCGTGGGCTACACCCAGAAGGACATCGACACCTGGGCCGACTGCATGGCGCGCTCGATCCGTGCCTCGGGCGGTCGCAAGGGCGACATCTGCCACGTGGCCTATGGCTACGGTCTCTTCACCGGCGGGCTTGGCGCCCACTATGGCGCCGAGCGGCTGGGCTGCACCGTGGTGCCGATCTCGGGCGGAATGACCGAGCGGCAGGTCACGCTGATTCAGGACTTCCGTCCGCAGATCATCATGGTCACCCCTTCCTACATGCTCTCGATCCTCGACGAGTTCCGCCGCCAGGGCATCGACCCGCGCCAGAGCTCGCTCAAGGTCGGCATCTTCGGTGCCGAGCCCTGGACCAACGCCATGCGCGAAGAGATCGAGCAGGCCTTCGACATGCACGCGGTCGACATCTACGGCCTCTCGGAGATCATGGGCCCCGGCGTCGCCAACGAATGCGTCGAGACCAAGGACGGGCTGCACGTCTGGGAGGATCACTTCTACCCCGAGATCATCGATCCCACGACGGGCGATGTGCTGCCGGACGGCGAGATGGGCGAGCTGGTGTTCACCACGCTCACCAAGGAAGGCCTGCCGATGGTACGCTACCGCACCCGCGACCTCACCCGCATCCTGCCCGGCACCGCGCGCTCGATGCGCCGGATCGAGAAGATCACCGGCCGCAGCGACGACATGATCATCCTGCGCGGCGTCAACGTCTTCCCCACCCAGATCGAGGAGCAGATCCTGAAATGCGAGGGCCTCGCGCCGCATTTCCAGATCGAGCTCGGCCGCAAGGACCGCATGGACGTGATGACCGTGCACGTGGAATGCACCCCGGCCCGCTGCGATGCGGACGCCCGCGCGGCTTCGGCGAAGGAGCTGTCGCATCACATCAAGTCGGTGGTCGGCGTCTCGACCAAGATCGAGGTCCACGATCCCGAAGGCGTTGCCCGTTCCGAAGGCAAAGCCAAGCGCGTCGTCGACAACCGTCCCAAGTAGCCCGCAGGCAGGGTAGCAAAAACCCCGTCCGGCGGATAAGGACTGGCCCGCCGCCATTCCGTCCGCCGGACCAAGAGGAGCATTCGCGCATATGGCCAGAACGCGCGCCAGCGACTTCGAGGAGAAACAGCACCAGCTGCTCCTGACCGCCGCCAACGTCTTTGCGACGCAGGGCATGGAGAAGGCCTCCATGTCCCAGATCGCCTCCGAGGCCGGGGTCTCCAAGTCGCTGCTGTACCACTACTATCCGTCGAAGGACGCGCTGATCTTCGCGATCATCGAGACCCATCTCGACGAGCTCGATGCCGCCATCGAAGAGGCGGACGATCCCGCCCTGCCCCCGCGCGAGCGGCTCGAGACACTGGTGATGACGGTGCTCGACGCCTACCGGGGCGCCGACGACCAGCACAAGGTCCAGCTCAACGCGGGCCCGGCGCTGTCGGACGAGCAGAAGGCCGCGATCACCAAGATCGAGCGGCGCATCGTCAAGCACTTCTCGGGGGTGCTGAACGAAATCCACCCGCAGCTCGACACGCCGGAACGGCCGCTGCTGATGCCCGTCACCATGTCGCTCTTCGGCATGATGAACTGGGTCTACATGTGGTTCCGCGACGGCGGCAAGATCAGCCGCGAGGACTATGCCCGCGTGGCGACGACCCTGATCCTCGAAGGGGTCAAGGCCGTCCGCTGAGCGCCGCGCGCTCGACCACCAACGGGTCGTACTCGGGCGCCGTCACACGGCGGCGCCCCTCCTCCACCTCCGCCAGCGGCTGTGCCGGCGCAAGCTTGGTCCTGGCGTCCACCGCGAGCTGCCGGTAGACATCCGTGCCGCGCGACTTCCAGTCGATCTCCTGTTCGCTCAGCTCGCGCAGCACCTTGGCGGGAGAGCCCACCGCCATGACATTGGCCGGAATCTCCATCCCCGCCCGCACGAAGGCCATGGCGCCGACGATGCTGTTCTCGCCGATCCGCGCCTCGTCCATCACCACGGCGTTCATGCCGATCAGCGCATTGCGCCCGATGTGACAGCCGTGGAGCACCGCGCCGTGTCCGACGTGGCCGCGTTCCTCGACCACCACGTCCTTGCCGGGAAAGGCATGGGCGACGCAGGTCTCCTGCACGTTCGAGCCCGGCTCCAGCGTGATCCGCCCGAAATCGCCGCGCAGCACCGCGCCGGGGCCGACGTAGCAGCCGGCCCCCACGATCACGTCCCCGATCAGTACGGCCTCGGGATGGACGAAGGCCGAGGGCGCCACCACCGGCACCACGCCGTCCCAGGACCAGATCGCCATGCTCAGCCCTCCTGCGGCAGCGGCCAGCTCTTGGCCACCATGGTCAGCACGTCGTACTCGGCCACCACCTCGTCGTTCTGGTTGGTGACGCGGCAATCCCAGCGCACCTCGCCGTAGACCGTGCCCTCGCGCGGGTTGATCTGCTTGCAGGTCAGCTGCACCTGCAGGCTGTCGCCGAAGTAGACGGGCGTCAGGAAGCGCAGGTTGTCGACGCCGTAATTGGCCAGCACCGGGCCGGGATCGGGCTGCACGAAGAGCCCCGCCGCGAAGGAGGCAATGAGGTAGCCATGCGCCACACGGTCGTCGAAGAACGGGTTGGCCTTGGCCGCGTCGCTGTCCATGTGGGCATAGAAGGTGTCGCCGGTGAAATGGGCGAAGTGCTCGACGTCTTCCTCGGTGATGACCCGGCGCTCGGTGACCAGCTGGTCGCCGATGGCGAGCTCGGCCAGCGACTTGCGGAACGGGTGCCTGCCCTGCGCGACCGGTGCGCCCGCGACCCACTCGCCGGTGACCGCCGAAAGCAGCCGCGGCGTGCCCTGCACGGCGGTACGCATCATGAAGTGCTTCACCCCGCGCATGCCGCCCATTTCCTCGCCACCGCCCGCGCGGCCCGGCCCGCCATGCACCAGCGGTGCCAGCGGTGCGCCGTGGCCGGTCGAGGTCTTGGCGCTGTCGCGGTTGCCCAGCATCACCCGCCCGTGGAAGGGTGCGACGCCGATCACCAGTTCCGCCGCGACGGCAGGGTCGTTGGTGAAGACCGACGACACCAGCGAGCCCTTGCCCTTCATCGCGAGGGTGACCGCCTCGTCGAGGCCATCATATGCCATCACCGTCGCCACCGGACCGAAGGCCTCGATGTCATGCGGGGCGGTGGCGGTCATCGGATCGGCACAGTGCAGCAGCACCGGGTTGAGGAAGGCGCCCGTCTCGGCATCGCCCGAGACCAGCTCGACCCTTGCGGGATCGCCGAAGACGATCTCTGCCTCGCGGGCGATCTCGGCGATCTTCTCGCGCACGCCATCCCGGTCGCCGAGCGAGGCCAGCGCGCTCATGCGTGCGTTTGCGTCGTCCGGCAGCCCCAGCGGTGTCTTGCCAAGCCGCTCGGACAGCGCCTCAATCACCGCCTGTTCCTGCCCCTTGGGCACGATCACGCGGCGGATCGCGGTGCATTTCTGCCCCGCCTTGGCGGTCATCTCGCGGTGCACTTCCTTGACGAAGAGATCGAACTCCGGCGTTCCCGGCACCGCGTCGGGGCCGAGGATCGCGGCGTTGAGGCTGTCGGCCTCCATGGTGAAGCGCACCGAGTTCTCGACGATCGCCGGATGCGCCTTCAGCTTGCGCCCGGTCGAGGCCGAGCCGGTGAAGGTGACGATGTCCTGCCCGGTCACGTGGTCCAACAGATCCCCGACCCCGCCGCAAACGATCTGCAGCGCACCGTCGGGCAGGATGCCCATCTCGAGGATGCGCCGCACCACCAGCTCGCTCAGGTAGGCGGTGGCCGAGGCGGGCTTCACGAGGCAGGGCATGCCGGCGATCAGCGCGGGCGCGATTTTTTCCAGCATCCCCCAGACCGGGAAGTTGAAGGCGTTGATGTGGATCGCCACGCCCCGCATCGGCACGAGGATGTGCTGCCCGACGAAGCTGCCGTCGCGCGACAACCCCTCGACCGCGCCCTCGGGGACCACCTTGGCGTTGGGCAGCTCGCGCCGTGCCTTCGATGCGAAGGTGAGCATCGTCCCGATGCCACCGTCGATGTCCGGCCAGGCGTCGCGGGCGGTGGCGCCGGTGGCGAGGCTCTCGGCGTAGAATTCGTCCTTCATCTCCATCAGCTTCATGCCGATGGACTTCAGCATCAGCGCGCGCTCGTGGATGGTGTGGCCGCGCAGCGCCTTGCCGCCGACCTCGCGGCCCCAGTCCAGCGCCCCGGCGAAATCGAGCCCGTCCGATCCGATGTAGGCGTGCACCTCGCCCGTGGCGGCGTTGGCGAGCGGCTTGCCCTCGCCCTGCCCGGCGCGCCAGGCGCCCTGCACGTAGCTCTCGAGGCGGCGCGCGGTGCGTCCCGTATCCAGCATTTGCTCGTCCTTCCTGTTCAGCAGAGCCCGAGGGGGGAAAGCACGCTCTCCGCCTCGGCGCGCCACGCGCTGCGCAGCGTCTCGTTGTCGGTGTGGCGCAGGCCCATTCCCCGTTGCTTCTCGAAGCGCTCCGAGACCGCCGGGCCGAAGGTCTCGGCGACGCGCGGCATCCAGTAGGCGACCGAGGCTCGTGCCTCGTCCGTCGCGCCGATCCGCTCGAGCCCCTCGAGGCCCAGCTCCATGTGGCGCTTCTCGCGCGGGAGGATGTCGCGCAGCACCTCGGCCAGCGGCTGGTACGAACAGCGCGCCAGCTCGCCCACGGCGTGCTGCGTCGCGAGCCCCATGAGTACGTTCATCACCACCGCGTCGGTCCAACCGGTCAGCGGGTAGTGGAAGACCGAGAGCCGCATGTCGCCGCCGTGGCGCTTCGCCTCGAGCGTGCTGTCGCGGTCCTCGCGCGCGGCCCAGTCATGGGCCCGCTCGTAGAGCGCCTTGTCGGTGCCGAAGCCCTCCATCAAGTCGAGCACGCGCTCTGCATGGTCGGCCTTCTCCAGCGTGATCCGGCTGGCGGCGATGCGCGCCTTGATGCCCGGCGCCCAGTTGATGGCCCCGGCAAAGCCCGCCGAGCCCGCAAGCTCGCTGTCCACGAAGGAGGACATCAGCCGCAAGAGCTCGCCACGGTAGCGCGGCGGCACGTTCTCGGGAGAGGTCAGCTTGCCGCCCTGCGCGAGGTAATCGGCGATGGGCATGGTGTCGGTGTCATTCGTCATAGCTGAGCACCACCTTGTCGGAGAGCGGAATGCACTGGCACGACAGCACGTAGCCGGCGCGCACCTCGTAGTCCTCGAGCGCGTGGTTGATCTCCATCTCGACCTCGCCCTCGAGCACCTTGGCGCGGCAGGTCGAGCAGACGCCCGCCTTGCACGAGTAGGGCGCGTCCATGTTGTTCTCGATGGCGGCGTCCAGCACCGCGGTGCCGTCCTTCGGCATCTGGAAGGTCCGCGTCGCGCCGTCGAGCGTGACCGAGACCTCGCAGGTGTTGCCAGCGGCGGTGGCCTGCTGCGAGACCGCGCGCTTCTTGGCCCGGCCCGGCTGCGACGAGGCGAAGAGCTCGAACTTGATTTGGTCGTCCGCCAGCCCCGCCTGCCGCAGGCTGTCCGCGATGGTCAGCATCATCGGCTCGGGCCCGCAGATGAAGGCGGTGTCCACGCCCTCGGCGTCGATCCAGAGCCGGAACAGCATCTCCATCTTCTCGGCGTCGATGCGCCCGGTGAAGAGGTCGATCTCCTGCCCCTCGCTCTCGAGGATGTGGATCACCGAGAAGCGGCCGAGGTAGGTGTTCTTCAGGTCCTCGAGCTCCTCGCGGAACATGATCGAGCCGACCTGCCGGTTGGCGTAGACCAGCGTGAAGGTGGCGTTGGGCTCATGCGCCAGCACGGTCTTGATGATCGACAGCACCGGGGTGATGCCCGAGCCGCCCGCGAAACCGAGGTAGTTCTTGGCGCTGGACGCGTCGAGCACGGTGAAGAACCGCCCCTGCGGCACCATCGCGTCGAGCGTGTCGCCGGGCTTAAGCTCTTCGTTGGCCCAGGTCGAGAAGGCACCACCATCGACGCGCTTGATGCCGACCTTGAGGCAACCCTCGCCGACGCCCGCGCAGATCGAGTAGGAGCGGCGCAGCTCCTCGCCGTCGAACGCGCGGCGGAAGGTCAGGTACTGGCCCTGCGTGAAACCGAAATTCTCCGCGTCCTCGTCGCGCGGCTTGAGCGTGACCACCACCGCGTCGCGGGTCTCGCGGCGGACGTCGGTCACTTCGAGGGGATGGAAACGGGGCATGTCAGACCTCCTCCTGTCTGGACAGGGAAATGCGCAGGCGATGCCCCGCCCGGGGCACCGGAATGGCTCAGTGGCACTTGAAGTAGTCGAAGGGCTCGAGGCAGTCGCGGCAGCGGTAGCTGGCCTTGCAGGGGGTCGAGCCGAACTGGCTGACCCGCTCGGTGTGGGACGAGCCGCAGCGCGGGCAGGCGATCACCAGGTTCGACCGTCCCGACAGACGCGCCGCGCGGCCCGCCATCAGGCCGTCCGAGGCGGTGCCGTCGACCGGGGGGGCGATGCCGTAGGCGCGCAGCTTGTCGCGCGCCGCGTCGGTCACCCAGTCGGTGGTCCAGGGCGGCGACAGGCGGCGTTCCAGCCGCAGGTCGCTGATGCCCTTCTCACGCAGCCGGGTCTCGATCATCAGGTCGATGACCGAGGTGGCCGGGCAGCCGGAATAGGTCGGCGTCACCGCCACCAGCAGCGTCTCGCCCTCCCAGCGGACCTCGCGGACGATGCCGAGCTCGGTGACCGAGACCACCGGGATCTCGGGGTCGGGCACCTCGCCCAGCCAGTCCCAGACCTGCTCGGTGGATGGCAGAACCGCGGTCATCGGCCTTACCAGCTTGCGCCCGGGTAGGCGCGCTGCAGGAACTGCATCTCGGCGAGGATGTAGCCCAGGTGCTCGGTGTGCCGCCCCTGCTTGCCGCCGGATTGCGCGTCGAAGCGCTGTTCGGGCTGCACCAGCGTCGCCTCGTCCAGCACCTCGGCCACGGTGCGCTGCCAGAGCGGCAGCAGGTCCGCGAGCGCGGGCGCGATGCCGGCCTCGGCCACGGCGTCGTCCACCGCATCGGCGGCGAACATCTCGCCGGTGTAGGGCCAGAGCTTGTTCAGCGCCGCCTGCATCCGGGCGTGGCTTTCCTCGGTGCCGTCGCCCAGCCGGACCACGAGGTCCGACGACCGCTCGAGGTGGTAGGACACCTCCTTGAGCGCCTTGGCGGCGATCTCGGCGACGCGCGGGCTCGACGATCTGGTCAGCGCGGTCAGCAGCTCGTAGTGGAAGGCATCGAAGAGGAACTCACGCATCAGCGTGACCGCCATGTCGCCGTTCGGCAGCTCGAGCAGCTTGAGGTTGCGGAACTTCATCGCGTCGCGCAGGAAGGCCAGCTGGTCGGCGTCGCGCCCTGCCCCCTCGACCTCGGCGGCAAGGCCGAGCCACATCTGGGTGTGGCCGATGAGGTCGAGCGCGGTGTTGGCCAGCGCGATGTCCTCTTCCAGCACCGGGCCGTGGCCGCACCATTCCGAGATGCGGTGACCGAGGACCAGCGAATTGTCCCCCATCCGGCAGAGCCAGTCGAAGAAGGCGGGTTTCAGCGCCACGTCCGCAACATGCGGATCGTGCCCCTGTGCGGCGGCGGCGCGCTCGGCGAGCGCGACCACATCCGGCGTTGCGGCATCGGGAAGCGAGGGCATCACATGTGCCCCACTTCGTCGGGGATGTCGAAGAAGGTCGGGTGGCGGTAGACCTTGCTCTCGGCCGGATCGAAGAGCGGGCCCTTCTCGGACGGCGCCGAGGCGGTGATCGCCGCCGAGGGCACCACCCAGATCGACACGCCCTCCTTGCGGCGGGTGTAGACGTCGCGGGCGTTCCGGATCGCCATTTCGGCATCGGGTGCGTGCAGGCTGCCGACGTGGCGGTGGTTCAGCCCGTGCTGGCCCCGGATGAAGATCTCCCAGAGCGGCCATTCTTTCTTGGTCATGTCACATCCTCCTCAATCGGCGCGCTTACTCGGCGGCCACGTTCGATGCCGCGCGGCGGGCGGCGGCCTTCTCGGCATAGGCGGTCAGCCCGTCGCGGAACCACGCGCCCTTGTCCCAGGCCTCGCGCCGCGCGCCGAGGCGCTCCTCGTTGCAGGGGCCGTTGCCCTTGATCACCTCGAAGAACTCGGACCAGTCGGGCTCGGCGAAATCGTAATGGCCGCGCGCCTCGTTCCACTTGAGCGTCTCGTCGGGCACGGTAAGGCCGAGGTACTCGGCCTGCGGCACCGTCTCGTCGACGAATTTCTGGCGCAGCTCGTCGTTGGTGTTCATCTTGATCTTCCACGCCATCGACTGGGCGGAGTGCACCGAGTCCTTGTCGGACGGGCCGAACATCATCAGCGAGGGGTACCAGAAGCGGTTCAGCGCATCCTGCGCCATTTCCTTCTGCTCGGGCGTGCCCTGCGCCATCTTCATCATGATCGCGTAGCCCTGCCGCTGGTGGAAGCTCTCTTCCTTGCAGATCCGGATCATCGCGCGGCTGTAGGGGCCGTAGGAGGTCCGCTGCAGCGGCACCTGGTTCATGATCGCGGCGCCGTCGACCAGCCAGCCCACCGCGCCCATGTCGGCCCAGGTCAGCGTGGGGTAGTTGAAGATCGAGCTGTATTTCATCGCGCCCGAGTGCAGCTTCTCCATCAGCTCGTCGCGGCTGACGCCCAGCGTCTCGGCGGCGGAATAGAGGTAGAGCCCGTGGCCTGCCTCGTCCTGCACCTTGGCCAGCAGGATCGCCTTGCGCTCGAGCGTCGGCGCGCGGGTGATCCAGTTGCCCTCGGGCAGCTGGCCGACGATTTCCGAGTGCGCGTGCTGGCCGATCTGGCGGATCAGCGTCTTGCGGTAGCCCTCGGGCATCCATTCCTTGGGTTCGATCTTGTCGCCGCGGTCGACCCGCTCCTGAAAGGCGCGCTCCTCGGGGCTCATCTCCTCGAGCGACTTCATGCCTTCCGATTTCACCATCTGTGCATACATGGTCGTGCCTCCTCCTGAAGGGGTCAGATACGTTCGAGGATCATCGCGATCCCCTGCCCCACGCCCACGCACATGGTGCAGAGGGCGTAGCGGCCGCCGGTGCGGTGCAGCTGCCGGGTTGCGGTCAGGACGAGCCGCGCCCCGGACATGCCAAGCGGGTGGCCCATGGCGATGGCGCCGCCATTGGCGTTCACATGCGGGGCGTCATCGGGCAGGCCCAGCTCGCGCAGCACCGCGAGGCCCTGCGCCGCGAAGGCCTCGTTGAGCTCGATCACGTCCATCTGGTCAAGCGTCAGGCCGGCGCGGGCGAGCACCTTGCGGGTCGCCGGGACCGGGCCGATGCCCATCACGCGGGGCGCGACGCCCGCCGCCGCCATGGCGACGATGCGTGCCTGCGGGGCGAGCCCGTTCTTCGCGGCGGCGGCCTCGGAGGCGACGATCACCCCCGCAGCGCCGTCGTTCACGCCCGAGGCATTGCCGGCGGTGACGCTCAGGTCGGGTCCGTTGACGCCGCGCAGCCGCGCGAGGTTCTCGAGCGTCGTGCCGGGGCGCGGGTGCTCGTCGGTGTCCACCACCAGCGGGTCGCCCTTGCGCTGCGGGATCGTCACCGGAACGATCTCCTCGGCGAAGACGCCAGCCTTGTGGGCGGCCTCCCAGCGGTCCTGCGAGCGCACCGCGAAGGCGTCCTGATCGGCGCGGCTGACGCCGTAGTCCTCGGCCACGTTGTCGGCGGTCTCGGGCATCGAATGGGTCCCGAAAGCCTTGTCGAGCTTGGGGTTCTTGAAGCGCCAGCCGATGGTGGTGTCGTACATCTCGGCATTGCGCGAGAAGGCCGAGGTCGCCTTGGCCACCACGAAGGGCGCGCGGCTCATGCTCTCGACGCCGCCCGCCAGCAGCAGGTCGCCGTCGCCGGCGCGGATGGTGCGCGCGGCGAGGCCGATGGCGTCCATGCCCGAGCCGCAGAGCCGGTTGACCGTGGTGCCGGGCACCTCGACCGGCAGGCCCGCCAGCAGCCCGGCCATGCGCGCGACGTTGCGGTTGTCCTCACCGGCCTGGTTGGCGCATCCGAGGATGATGTCGTCCACGCCCGCCCAGTCGACCGACGGGTTCCGCGCCATCAGCGCCGCAAGCGGCACCGCGGCGAGGTCGTCGGCGCGGACGCCGGACAGCGCCCCGCCGTAACGGCCCACGGGGGTGCGTACCGCGTCGCAGATAAATGCCTCGGACATCCGTATCCTCCTCCCTCGAGAATCAATGCCGGCCGGTACTGACCGATCGTTCGGTCAATGAACTAACACGGGAAACAGCACGTGTTAACATGGAAAATGAACACTCATGTGATGTATCGTGATGCCTCCCCTTCTTCTCCTATGTCGCGGCCTCGCGCTTGAGCTGGAACAGCCGCCGTTCGGTTTCCTCGTTACGGGCCGCCAAGGCCCCGTCGGGACTGAGAAATTGCGTGCCGACGAAGGCCTCGGCCGGGGCGGAGAGGCCGACATAGGCGCTGACGAAAAGCTGCCGGGCACGCTCCGCCGGCCAGTCCTGCGGACAGGCGGCGCGCGGCAGCCGCGGATCGCTGAGCGCCGCGTGGCGGTAGTCGTGCACCAGCCGTAGCCGCAGCGCGAGCGCGACCGAGGGGCTGAGCGGCGCATCGCCGGCGAGCCGGTCCAGCAGCCCGGAATGCCGTTCGAGAAAGCGCTCATAGGCAAGCGCGACCTCGTCGAGGCCCCATGTCTCATGCGCGAGGGCGTGCAGGTCGCCGTGCCCCTCGAGGTGCTTCGCCCGCATCAGAACGCCGTCGAGCGGCGCCACGTCGTCGTTGTTCGGCGCCATCGCCACGTTCGGCGAGAGGCGCGCCCAAGGGGCGGGAAGCTCCGTCTCGCGCAGGGTCTCGGAGAGGCAGAGCAGCCAGTCCTCGGGCGCGGCGGGCGGTGAAAACAACAGGCGCGCGGCCTCGCGGAACTCGCCCCGCGCCGCATCCGACAGGCGGTAGTAGCTCTTGCGCCCGATCCGCACCCCTTCGAGGCGCCCTGCCCCGACCAGCCGCGACACCGCCGTGCGCACGAGGCTCTCGTTGAGGCCGTGCACCGCGCAGCACTCGATCAGGCTACCCATCCAGAGCATCCCGCCGCGCGGCTCGACCACGTCGCCGTAGAGCGTCACGATGAAGGCGGGCGCGCGCGGGGCTTCGGCCAATGCCGCTTCCACACCCGTCGAAAACTGTCCCGCCGCCTCGTTCATCGCACGCCCTCAAAGCCAGCCCTGCCCGTTCTCGGGCTGGGTCAGTCTACGCGACGGCGCGCGATATGTCACACGAAATACATATACTCAGCCATGGGTGTGCCTTGTCGGCATCCTGCCGCCGCAGATCGACGTGTTGCCGGCCTTCACGGTGATCTTGAGCCCGCGCTCCTACGCCAGCCCGACCACCGCGGCGACCTCTTCGGTCGTGCCTTCGACCGAGCCCGCCACGTAGTGCTAGAAGGCGGACAGGTCGGAGGCGCCCGTGATCACGTTCCCTGCCCGACGAGTGCTTCAAACGCTTCCATGGCCTGCCACCGTGCTGCGTCCTCGCCCAAGGTGCTGTGCAGCCAGCTTTCCAGGCCCTATCCTGTTGCAGGGGATGGTTCTGCAATAATGATGACACGTCATCATAGTGACGGAAGAGTGGCGTGCAGACGAAGAATCAAGAGCTCGAGGCAAAGCTTCGGAAGATCCATGAGTTGGAGCAGCGTCGACGTTCCGGCTGCACATCCTGAGCAAGCAGATCGACCAGCAGGCGGCGGAGATGTTGCGCGATGCGCCGATCAACCTGTCCGCCTACCGGTTCATGACCACGCTCGAGAGTCTCGGCGAGAGCTCGATTGCCGACATCGCGCGGTTCATCACCATGGATCGCGCCCTTGCCAGCCGCACCGCCGTCGAGCTCGAGCGCAAAGGGTATGTCGAGTTCCGCAAGGACCCGTCGAACCGGCGCAAGAAGCTCGTTGCGCTCACCGGGGAAGGCGAGGCGTTCCTCGCCCGGATCATGCCGCGCTTCGAAGCCCGGCTCGCCCGGTTGCGGGACCATCTCGGCGAGGACATGTTCGCGACGCTGCACGCCTGTCTCGACCGGCTGGAAGACGCCATCAGGGAGTGACCGGCCGGTCCCGACGAAGGCGCCCACCTTGCGAGGGGAGCCCTGCCCGCCGGTGCGGGCAAAGGAACCCGCACTCGGTCTAGAAGGCCGAGGCCCGCAGCGCGGCCTCGGTCTCGGCGCGCACCTTCGCGGCGGCCTGTTCCTTCACCGGACCGTAGCCCCGCACCTCCATCACCAGCCCGGCGATCCGGGCCGCCTCGTCGCGGTTCCCGGCGGTCAGGCCCGCGGCGAGCCGGTCGAGCAGCGCCCGGTAGTCGGTGATCATCCCGCGCTCCATCCGGCGCTCGGCGGTGTAACCGAACGGGTCGAGCGGGGTGCCGCGCAGCGATTTCAGCTTCGCCAGCGCCTTCAGCCCGCCCTGCATCCAGCTGCCGAATTCGCGTTTGTAGGGGCGGCCGCGGGCATCGAGCCTGGCGGGGAAGAACGGCGGCGCCATGTGGTGCTTGACCGTGAATTCCCCGTCGAAACGGGCGCCGAGGCTTTCGTAGAAGCCGGTCTGGGTGTGCAGCCGCGCGACCTCGTATTCGTCCTTGTAGGACATGACCTTGAAGAGCCCCTTCATGGCCGCCTCGGTCAGCGCGCCCGGCGCACCGGTGGCCGCCGTCTCGGCGGCGCGGATCTTGCCTACCGCGTCGGTGTAGCGCTTGGCCCAGCCCGTGTTCTGGTAATCGGTCAGGAAGGCGGCGCGGCGGGCGATCTGCTCGTCGAGGGTCAGCACCTGCGTCACCGGTATCGCGGCGATCCGCTCGACCGTGGCGCAGTCGCCGACGACGACCCGGCCCCAGGTGAAGGCCGCCTTGTTGAGCTCGGGCTTCACGCCGTTGAGCTCGATAGCCCGCATCAGGCTTTCCAGACCCAGCGGCACCAGCCCCGCCTGCCAGGCGGCGCCAAGGATCATCACGTTGGCAAAGACACTGTCCCCCAGCAGCGCCTCGGAGAGCGCGTTGGCGTCCAGCGTCTGCAGGCTCGCCGCATCGACGGTGCCGCGGATCGCCTCGAGCCGCGCGCCCGAGTTGAGATCCGCGTCCCGATTCTGCACCAGATCGCCCGTCGGCATCACCGCGGTGTTGATGACCGCGCGGGTCTCGCCTTTGCGGTAGGTCATCGAAGCCTTGGGCGAGGAGCTCACCACCAGATCGCAGCCGATCAGCGCATGCGCCGAGCTCGGCTCGATCTTCACCTGGTTCACCTCGGCCTCGGTGCGGGCCATGCGGATGTAGCTGAGCACCGGGCCGAACTTCTGCGCGAAGCCCATGAAGTCCAGCACCGAGGCGCCCTTCTGTTCGAGGTTCGCGGCCATGACGATAAGCTGGCCGACGGTGACCACGCCGGTGCCCCCGACCCCGGTCACGAGGATGTCCCACGGCGTCGAGAGGTCCGGCACCAGCGGCTCGGGCAGCTTCGCGGCGAGCGCCCCGAGCTGCGCCGCGTCGGCCCCGGCCGCGCCCTTCTTCAGCGTCGCGCCCTCGACGGTCACGAAGCTCGGGCAGAAGCCGTTCACGCAGGTGAAGTCCTTGTTGCAGGTGTTGAGGTTGATCTTCCGCTTGCGGCCGAACTCGGTCTCCAGCGGCTCGACGCTGAGGCAGTTGGATTCGACCGAGCAATCGCCGCAGCCCTCGCAGACCAGCGGGTTGATGACCGCGAATTTCTTCGGGTCCTCCATCTTGCCGCGCTTGCGCAGGCGGCGCTTCTCGGTGGCGCAGGTCTGCTGGTAGATCAGCACCGTGGTGCCGGCGATCTCGCGCAGCTCGCGCTGCACCCGGTCGAGCTCGCGGCGATGCTCGATCTCGACGCCGGCCGGGAAGTCCGATTTCCGGAAGGCCTCGGGCTTGTCCGAGACGATCACCACCTTCTTCGCGCCCTCGGCCGCCACCGACTGCGCAATCGCGGGCACCGAGATCGGGCCGTCCACCTCCTGCCCGCCGGTCATCGCCACCGCGTCGTTGAACAGGATCTTGTAGGTGATGTTGGTGCCCGCGGCGATGGCCTGACGCAGCGCAAGCGAGCCCGAGTGGTAATAGGTCCCGTCGCCCAGGTTCTGGAACACGTGCCTGTTGCCGTTGTACTTGGATCGCGACACCCAGTTCACGCCCTCGCCGCCCATCTGGATCAGCGAGGTGGTGTTGCGGTTCATCCAGCTTGCCATGAAGTGGCAGCCGATCCCGGCAAGCGCCTGGCTGCCCTCCGGCACCTTGGTCGAGGTGTTGTGCGGGCAGCCCGAGCAGAAATAGGGCGTCCGCGTCGCGCCGGGCACGTTGATCGGTGCCGCGTCGGGCACCACGGTTGCGGCCCGTGCAACGAGGTCCAGTTCGGGGAAGTTGCGTTCGAGCCGGTCGGCGATGTGCCGGGCCAGCATCACCGCGCCAAGCTCCTGCGTCCAGGGGATCAACCGGTCGCCGTTCTCGTCGCGCTTGCCGACCATGCGCTCGGGCTTGCGGCCCGGGTAGTCGTAGAAATATTCCTTGAGCTGGCTCTCGATGATGCCGCGCTTCTCCTCGACGACCAGCAGCTCCTGCTTGCCCTGCGCGAAGGCCAGCGCGCCGTCATGTTCGAGCGGCCAGACCATGCCGACCTTGTAGAGGTCGATCCCGATCTCGGCGGCGCGGGCCTTGTCGATGCCCAAAAGGCGCAGCGCCTCGAGCACGTCGAGATGCGACTTGCCGGTGGTCACGATGCCGAAGCGGGCGTTCCGGTGGCCCCATTCGGACCGGTCGATGGGGTTGGCGCGGGCAAAGGCCAGCACCGCGGCCTTCTTGTGCTCGAGCCGCGCCTCGATCTGCGGCCCGGGCAGATCGGGCCAGCGGTAGTGCAGCCCGCCCTCCGGGGCCTCGAACTCGGGCAGGACGAACGCGCGGTCCTCGGGAAGTTCGAAGGACATGCCCGACTCGACGGTCTCGGAGATCGCCTTGAAGCCGACCCACATGCCCGAGAACCGCGACAGCGCGTAGCCCCACTCGGCGAAGGTCAGGAATTCCGCGACATTGGCCGGGTTGATGGTCGGCATGAAGAAGCTCATGAACGCCACGTCCGACTGGTGCGACATCGACGAGGACACGCAGCCGTGGTCGTCGCCGGCCACCACCAGCACGCCGCCGTGCGGGGACGAGCCGTAGGCGTTGCCGTGCTTGAGCGCATCCCCCGCCCGGTCGACGCCCGGCCCCTTGCCGTACCAGAGCCCGAAGACCCCATCGACGGTGCGGTCCGGGTCGGTCTCGACCTGCTGGGTGCCGATGATCTGCGTGGCGCCCAGTTCCTCGTTCACGGCGGGCACGAAATCGACGCCGGCCTCGCTCACCAGCTTGCGGTTCTTCGTCACTTCGAGATCGATGCCGCCCACCGGCGAGCCGCGGTAGCCGGAAATGAAGCCGCGCGTGTTGAGCCCTGCCTTGCGGTCGCGGCGCGCCTGATCCAGCGCGATGCGCACGATCGCCTGCGTGCCGGTCAGAAAGACGCGGCCTTTGGTGCGCGTATAGCGGTCGAGCAGTTCATAATCCCGGAGAATGGGTGTCTGGTCCGTCATGATCTCCCCCCAGAGCTACCTACAGGAATGTAGACAATTCATCATTCTGATATGATACCTCCGGGCGGTGAAATTTGATTCCCATTCCGTGCAGATTTTCTGGATAGTTGGTTTCCGGAGATCAGCTGGAGGAAACAGGTGAAACAGGATTTCAAGATTGGGCCGTTGGGAGCGAAGATCGCATCTGCGCTGCAGCGGGATGCCTCGATCAGCGTGGGCGAGCTGGCCGAGCGCGCCAACAGCTCGACCGCCACCTGCTGGCGCCGCATCCGGGCCATGGAAGAGGCCGGAGTCCTGAGCCCGCCCGTGCGCCTCGTCGACCCCGCCAAGGTCGGGCGCGGCATGGATGCCTTCTGCCAGGTGCGGATGAAATCGCAGGACGCGCGGGCCCGGGCGCTGTTCCAGAAGGCCATGGAGGCGGAGCCCGCCATCGTCGAGGTCTACTCGATCTCGGGCGACTGGGATTACCTGCTGCACCTGGTGGTCCGCGACATCGCCGATCTCGAACAGGTGCTGATGGGGCGGGTGCACGAGCTCGACTGCGTCGCCAGCGCCTCCACCCTCTTCGTGCTGCGCCGGGTCAAGCACACCACCGTCATCCCGGTCGACAGTGACTAAGCGGGCGGCGGCTGGGCCGCCTGCTGGATTGCCGCCAAGGCGGTTCGCCGCGCGGGGCGGTGGAGAGGGCCGCGTCGGCCCCGGATCATGGCGCGGCCGTAATGCGCCGCGCTGACCGGCGGCTCACGGCACAAGCGCCCGAGCGCACCACCGCCTGCCGCGCGAAACCGCCCGCAGGATCTGCTTCCGACATCGTCGATTCACATGACCCGGCCTTGTCCGGGCGTTTGTCGTGGTCCTTCCTGCGGATGGTCTGGCGGGCGCTCGGAGGGGATTTCGCGCTAATGCGATGCGTGATGAGGTCCATTCAACAGTATGATTATAAATACATAACTTCAATAGAATCCGACACTCCTCCTTCTCCAAAACACCCCTCCAGGCTTTTTCCTTGACGCCCAAGCGCTGCCTCAATACTTCCTATGTTCGAAGAACACTTCACACATGTGAAGAAGATTCGCGGCTCCAGGGAGAGGGCCCGCGATGGAGGGAGGAAGACCATGGCCGTACGTCAGGCGGATAACGTCCTGCGGTTTTTCGAGTATTTTGCCGCGTCGCAGAGGCCGGCCACGCTCACGCAACTGTCGGAGACGCTGGAGCTGCCGCTCTCGAGCACGAGCAACCTAGTCTCGACCCTGCGCGAGCGCGGGTTCCTGTTCGAGGTCCGGAAACGGGGCGGGTTCTACCCAACGCGCCGCATGCACGATCTGACCCTGTCGATCCTCGACGGCGACCCGGTGCTCGGCCTCGTGCGCGAGCACATGGAAGCGCTGCGCGAGGAGACCGGAGAGACCATCCTGCTCGCCGCCCGCGAGGGTGATCACGCGATCTATCTCGAGGCGCTCGAGTCCCGCAAAGGCGTGCGTTACTCGGCGAAGGCGGGCGAGACCCGGCCGATCTACGCGATCTCCTCGGGCAAGGCGATCCTCTCGGCGTTCGACGACACGGCGCTGCGGCGCGAGCTCGCGGGGCTCGACTATTCCGAGGCGGCGGAGACCTCGATCACCGATCCCGACGCGCTCTTCGACAACATCGTCGCCGGGCGCGAGCGCGGCTGGTTCCTGAACGCCACCGAATTCACCCCCGAGGTTTCGGGCGCGGGCGTGCTGCTCGACATCGCCGACCAGAAATACGGGCTGTCCGTGGCGGGGCCGAACTACCGCATGCAGGGCCGCTACGACGAGATCGGCGCGGCGCTCGCACGGGTCGTCGCAGCCATCAAGAGCCAGATCCACGAAAGCGGAGACGGCCGATGATCCGGAAATGCATGGCGGTCGTCGACCACGCCTTCACCGCGGTCGCGGTCTTCGCGCTGGCCTTCATGACGCTGCTGATCGTCGCCGACGTGGCGCTGCGCTACGGCGCCGGGACGCCGATCTTCTTTGCCCATGACCTCGTCGTGCTCTATCTCACGCCCGCGGTCTTCTTCTTCGGCTTCGGCCCGACCTACTGGCGCGCCGAGCATCTCTCGGTCGACCTGCTGACGCTCAACCTGCCGCACCGCCTGCGCGAGCTCACCGACGTGGTGTCGAGCGCCATCGGGCTCTGGGTCTTCGGCCTGCTGACCTGGGTCGCCTGGGAGCGCGCCGCCAAGAGCTTTGCCAACAACGAGGTGATCGCGAGCATCGTGCCGTGGCCGGCATGGGCGAGCTACGCGCTCGTGCCCATCGGGTCCGCCGCGATGGTGCTGGTCTGTGCCGCGCGCATCGTGATCTCCCTCAACAACGCCTTTGGCCGTGCGACCGGGGAGGCCGCGCAATGACGTCGCTTCTTGTCGTGATCGGACTGCTTGTCCTGCTGCTGCTCGGCGTTCCCGTGGGCTTCGCGCTGGCCTTCACCGGCCTTGTCGGGCTGATGACCATCGTCGGGTTCGAGAGCGCGCTCTCGGTGCTCTCGACCACGCCGCTGTCGACCACCAACGGCTTCGAGCTGATCGCCGTACCGCTCTTCATCCTGATGGCCGAGTTCGTCATCGTCAGCGGCATCGCCGACCGGATGTTCAGGGCGATCACCATCTGGGTGGGCCGCCTTCCGGGCGGGCTCGCCGTCGCGACGGCGCTTGCGGGCGCCGGCTTCGGGGCCATCTCGGGCTCGTCCACCGCGGCCGCGGCTGCGCTGTCCTCGACCTCCATTCCTGCAATGCGCAGAGCGGGTTACGAGGTGAAGTTCGCGTCCGGCGTCGTGGCCGTCTCGGGCACGCTCGCCATGCTCATCCCGCCGTCGATCGCGCTGGTGCTCTACGGCATCATCGTCGAGGTCAACATCGCGTCCCTGCTGATCGGAGGGGTCATCCCCGGGATCATCGTGACGCTGGCGATCATCGTGACGATCTATGTGCTGATGGCCCGCGACCCGTCCATCGCGCCGGCGGCACGCCCCTGGCCGATGCGCGACAAGATCCGCGCCCTGCGGGACATCGGGCCTATGCTGCTGCTGCTGCTCTGCGTCACGGGCTCGATCTACCTCGGCATCGCGACGCCCACCGAGGCGGCCGGGCTCGGCGCCTTCGGAGCCTTCGTCATTGCCGCGGCGTTCCGCACGCTCAGCTGGAAGACGACCTGGGGCGCGCTGGCGCGGGCGGTCCGCGCCACCTGCATGATCTTCATGATCATCATCGGCGCGCACATCTTCGGCTACGTGCTGACGCTGGGCCAGATCACCCCGGGCTTCGTCAACTGGATCACCGGGCTCGACGTGTCGCCCTACGTGGTGATGGCGGGGATCATCGTCTTCTACCTGATCATGGGCTGCTTCATGGACCAGATGGCGATCCTCATCCTCACCGTTCCGGTGATGGTGCCCGCGATCACCAGCCTCGGCTTCGACCCGGTGTGGTTCGGCGTGCTGGTCGTGGTCGCGGCCGAGGTCGGCATGATCACCCCGCCGCTGGGCATGAACATCTTCGTGGTCTCTCGCTACGCCGAGCGACCGCTCTCCGAGATCTTCCGCGGTGTCGCACCGCATGTCGTCTCGCACATCATCGTTCTCGCGTTGCTCGTCGCGTTCCCGCAGCTGGTGCTGTGGCTGCCCGGCACGACGCAATAATCCAGACGCAATAATCCAAGGGAGGAGCCACCATGTCGACCGCAAAGACCGACATCGACCCCAAGATGTACTTCATGACCGAGGCCAGGGCCGCGGCCTACGAGCCGCGCGGCCACAGCGGGACGGTGAACCGCCGGCTGGTGTCGCCCGAGACCGGCGCCACCCAGATGGAAGTGCTGATCGGCCGCATCGAGCCCGGCGAGGGCGCCAGCGCCCACTTCCACCCCGGCATCGACCAATTCTGCTGGATGCTCGAGGGCCGCGCCCGGGTCGAGGTCGGCGGCCTCACCCAGGAGATCGGGCCGGAGGAGAGCGTCTTCTTCCCCGCCGACATGCCCCACACCTTCACCGCCATCGGCGACACGCCGGTCCGCGTCCTGATCTGCTACGGCCCGCCCTACGGTGAAGGCGCCCGCGTCGAGTGCTGAGCACCCGCACCCCCTGACACGTCTTTGGTCCATCGGAGGAGAACGACCATGAAACCCACCATCAGCATCCTGGCGGTCTGCGCCGCAGTCGCCGCGGCCCCCGTCGCCGCACAGGAAGTGACGATCAAGATCGCCGACAGCCTGCCGGCCGATCACATCATCACCAAGAACACCACCGACGTGTTCACCGCGCGCCTCAAGGAAGAGCTCGGCGACCGCATCGCCATCGAGCACTACCCGGCCCAGCAGCTCGCCAAGGCCAAGGACATCCTGTCGATCACCCAGGCCGGCATCGCCGACATCGGCTATATCGTGCCGTCCTATGTCTCCGAGAAGATGCCGCTCGGCGGCGTGGTCGAGCTGCCGGGCGAGATCTCGTCGTCCTGCGAGGGCTCCCTGGCCTTCGAGAAGCTGATCCAGCCGGGCGGCAAGCTCGACCAGCTCGAGTTCCAGCCCAACGGCGTGCGGGTGCTCTACAACGTGGCGCTCTCGCCCTACCAGGCGATCTTCTCGAAGCGCGCGGACGTGACCTCGCTCGAGGGTTTCAAGGGCATGAAAATGCGCTCGAACCCCGGCGCGATGGAGCTGTCGCTGCAATCCGCCGGCGCGACCCCGGTGCGCATGACCCCGCCCGAGATCTTCGACGCGATGACCAAGGGCACCGTGGACGGCGCGCTGCTGCCCTTCACCTCGACCTTCTCCTACGGGCTCGACCAGATCGTGGGATCGGCGACCGCCAACGCCAACTTCGGCTCGGTGGGGATCACCTACGCGATCTCGCAGCGCAAGTGGGACAGCCTGCCCGCCGACATCCAGGAAGCCATGACCCGCATCGGCCACGAAGTGACCGCGAGCGCCTGCAAGGCCTTCGACGCGGCCGAGGTCGAACTGACCGCCAAGCTGGCCGAGGAGGGCGCCACCGTCATCATGCTGAATGACGAAGAGACCGCGACGCTTGCCGCGGATTTCGCCAGCGTCGCCGATGACTGGGCCGCCGCCCTCGACAAGCGCGGCAAGAAGGGGACCGAGATCCTCTCGGACTTCCGCGCCGAGGTCCAGGCCCTCCGCGAGAGCGGCATCTGAACCGAGACCTGGGGCGGCCGCCTGTCCGGCCGCCCCGCAACGAAAAGGAGAGGCGCGTGCTTGATCTTTTGAAGGGTGTCCGGGTCGTCGAGCTGACGACGATCGTGCTCGGGCCCATGGCCGGCCAGATGCTGGGCGATTTCGGTGCGGAGGTCGTCAAGGTCGAGGCGCCGAACGGGGATCTGGCGCGCTACGTCGATCCGCGCTCGAAGGCGGGCGCGAGCTCGATGTTCGCCAACAACAACCGGAACAAGAAGAGCATCGCGCTGGACCTGAAGACCGAGGAAGGCCGCGCCATCCTGCTGAAGCTGGTCGACGGTGCCGACGTCTTCCTGCACAACATGCGGCTTCAGGCGGTCGAGCGCCTGGGCTTCGGCCCCGCAGCGCTTCGGGAGCGCAATCCGAAGCTGGTCTACTGCTCGGCCATCGGCTTTGGCAGCGATGGCCCCTACGCGGCACGGCCCGCCTATGACGACGTGATCCAGGCCGCCTCGGGCATCGCCAGGCTGCCGACCTACACCGGCAACGATCCGTCCTACGTGCCCGGCGTGATCGCCGACAAGATCGCGGCGCTCTACGCCGCCAATGCCATTTCGGCCGCCCTCGTCGGGCGCGCGCGGACCGGCACGGGCTGCGAGATCGAGGTGCCGATGTTCGAGGTCATGACCTCCTTCGTGATGACCGAGCACATGGCCGCCGCCAGCTTCGACGAGGCCGCGCCCGCTGGCTACCAGCGGCTGCTGAACCGTCACCGCCGGCCCTTCCCGACCAGCGACGGCTGGATCGCCGTGCTGCCCTACACCGAGCGCCACTGGCGCAAGACGTTCGAGGAACTCGGTCGCGCCGACGTGGTTGCGCAGCCGTGGTTCGACGACGCCACCGACCGCTCGCGCCACGTGGGCGAGATGTACGAGGTGCTCGGGCAGGAGATGCCGAAGCGCTCGACCGGGGAGTGGATCGCCACCTTCGAGCGGCTCGACGTGCCGCATTCGCGGGTCAGCGGGCTCGACGACCTGCTGAACGACCCGCACCTGCAGGCGGTGGGTTTCTTCGAGCCGACCGACGATCTCGAGAGCCGGGTGCGCTCGGTGCCGCAGCCGGTGCGCTTCCGTGCCTCGCCCTCCGAGCCCGACCGCCGCGCGCCCGAGCTGGGCGAGGACGGCCCGGCGCTGCTGGCCGAGCTGGGCTACGGCGCCGACGCGATCCGCGAGCTCGAGGACCGTGGCGTCCTCGGGCGCGGGACGCGCCAGCAGACGGAGGACGTCTGACATGCCCGGACGCCGGCCCGGCGAGTTCCGCGAGGGCGAGGTCATCCGACACGCCACAACCCGCACCGTGACCGTCCGCTTCCCGGTGCAGACCATGGCCCGCAACCCCACGCTCTTCGGCGCGGTGACGGCGGAGGTGCAGCCGGTCGATGCGGACTGGACCGACATCCGCGATCTCGACGGGCGCGCGGCGGTGTCACCGGCAAGCGCGCGATCCATCCGGCGCAGGTGCCGGTGATCAACCGCTGCTTCCAGCCCTCCGAGGAACATGTCAGCACCGCGCGCCGCATCGTCGAGGCGTTCGCGGGGGACCCGGCGGCGGGCGCCATCGCCATCGACGGCACGATGATCGACAGGCCGCACCTCAAGCGGTCACGACTTATACTTCAAAGAGCGGGGATCCCGGCATGAACAACGAACCTGTGCTTCTCGGACGAGGCTTCTACTGGCAGGACCTCACGGTCGGCGACCGCTACCGGACCTATGGCCGCACCGTGACGGCCTCGGACATCTCGTCCTTCGTCAACCTCGCGGGGATGATCGAGGTGCTCTTCACCAACGCCGAGTACCGCCGCACCGAGGCCGCCATCAAGGGCAACCCCTCGCCCGGCGCGCTGGTCTTCGCGCTGGCCGAGGGGCTCTCGCTCAACGCCACCGCGCAGGAGACCGGGCTGGCCTTCCTCGGAACCACCATGAGCATCAAGGGCCCGGTGGTCGAAGGCGACACGATCACGGTCGAGATCGAGGTGCTCGAGGTCCGGCAGGAGAGCAAGGGCGACCGCGGTCTGGTGAAGACCCGCAATACCGTACGCAACCAGCGCGGCGAGACGGTCATGGTCTACGACCCCCTGCGCCTGATGCAGGGCCGCCCCGCCGCCTGACGCGCCGGCGCGTTGCGGGCACGACGCACTTGGGCATGCCTTGCAATTTCATTGACCGGGCCGGCGCGCGAATGCGGTGACCGGCCCGTGTCGTGGCATTCTCTTGCCGCGACGTTGGCGGACGGACCCTCAGCGGCGGGATGGTCCCTCGCTCAGAGACCCCTCCGCTAAGGTGACTTGTCATCATCTCGTGGCAGACCTCGGCGAGACGACTGGCACCAAAGATCCGACCACTGTGCCAGATGCCCTGGCCGACGGATCGCTTCATACGCCGGAAGGCTGTCACCGGCAGCCCTCACCCCTCCAGCCGCACAACCCGCGTCGGGCCGAGCGACGACAGGAACGCCCGGTCGTGGCTGACCACGAGCACCGCCCCGTCGTAGCCCGCCAGCGCCGCCTCAAGCGCCTCGATGCCGTCGAGGTCGAGGTGGTTGGTCGGCTCGTCGAGGATCAGCAGCTGCGGCGGAGGCGTGCCGCCCAGCACGCAGGCGAGTCCCGCGCGCAGGCGCTCGCCGCCGCTCAGCTCTCCGGCACGGCGCAGCGCATCCGCCGCGCGGAAGCCGAAGCGCGCCAGCGCGGCGTGGGCCAGCTGCGGGGTAGCATCGGGATTCAGCTTGCGGAAGCTCTCGAGAAGCATCTCGTCCGGGCCCAGCAGCCCGACATGCTGGTCGAGAAAGGCCCATGGCACGGCGACCTGGACCTCTCCGCTTTCGGGCCTGAGCGCGCCGGTGATCAGCCGCAGCAGCGTGGTCTTGCCGCTGCCGTTGGGGCCCGCGATCACCACGCGCTCGGGTCCGGTGAGCGTGAGGCTCAGGTTCCGGATCACCGGCGCCTCCGGATCGTGGCCGCCGGTCACCCGCTGCAGGCTGACCACTGTGCGGCCGGCGGGCAGCCCGGTCGGAGCGATCTCCATGTGCACCGGCGTCAGCTGCTCGATCTTGTCGCGGGCGCTGTTCAGGGCCTCCTCGGCGGCCTCGCGTCGGGCCTCGCGCAGCCGGAGACCCGCCCCGCCCGAGGCCTCTGCCCGGGCCTTGGCGGCGTCGAGCAGCATCTTCGGCTGGCCGCCCTTCGCCCGCGACCGGTGCCCGGCGCCGTCCTTGCGGGCCTTGCGCTCGGCGGCCTGCCGGGCGCGCTGCGCGGCCTCGCTACGGGCCTTCTCGGCATGGGCGAGATCATGCGCCGCGGCGTCGAGTTCGAGCGCCTTGCGCGCGCGAAAGGCGCTGTAATTGCCGCCATAGCGCGCCGCACCAAGCGTGGTGAGTTCGACAATGGCGTCCATCTCCTCGAGCAGTTCGCGGTCGTGGCTCGCGACGATCGCGCCGCCGGTCCAGCCGCGCAGCAGCTCGAGCACGGCCCGGCGCCCGGCCCGGTCGAGGTTGTTGGTGGGCTCGTCCAGCAGCAGCATGTCGGGCCCGTCGAGCAGCAGCGCCGCCAGCGCCGCCCGGCTGCGCTGCCCGCCCGACAGCGTCGCGAGCGGGGTCTGCGGCGGCACCGGCAGGTCGCAACGCGCGAGCGCGGCCTCGATCCGGGTGGGCAGGGTCCAGTCGGCCTCGGCCAGTTCCTCGGCAGAGGCACGGCCAAGCTCGGCCCGGTCGAGGAGCGCCAGCGCATGGCGTGCGCCCATGAGGTCGGCGATGGTGTCGTCGGGGCGGGTCATCGCCTCCTGCCGCATCATCGCGACGGATCCGGTGATCCGGATCTGGCCGGAGGTCGGGCGCAAATCGCCCGCGATCAGGCGCAGCAGCGTGCTCTTGCCGGTGCCGTTGCGGCCGACGAGGCCGGTGCGCTCGGGCCCTAAGGTCAGGTCGAGATCGGAAAGGAGGGGGCTGCCGTCAGCCGGGGACCATGACAGGGAGGACAGGGAAATGGATGCAGGCATGGGAAAACTCTCGCAGCGAAACCGTCTGGGTGAAGGCGGCGAGGGTCTGGTCCATGTCGAAAGTGTCTCCTGTCAGTGCTGGCTCAAAGCTAGGAAGAAGACCGCTGTCCCGCAAGGGGTGCGGGCAGCGCTGCGCTGAAATGCGCTGAGGCCGCGGGGGCGGATGTGAACAGCGGCAGGTTGGAGGGCGCGGGTCTGGCCCGGGGACATTTGCGCTGGTCCGTGGCAGGGAGCGGGCTTTGGGGTCCCTGTCCCTGTCCCCGGAGCGGTACAGAGTGAGCAACCCGTCACGGCGACAGCCCTTGCCCGGGCCCGACAGAGAAACGTCCGCGAGCCCGAGCGCGAACCTCCGCGCCGCAAGCAGGGCCCCAGACCCACACCCGGAGGCCCGACCAACCGCTCACGCCTCCCCAGAAACCGTCACATCCCGCCTTCCGACGCCAGCAGCACGCCAAGCAGCACCTCGGCGCCGGCGATGACATGCTCGCGGGAGGCGCTTTCCGAGGGGCCGTGGCTGATGCCGCCCTTGCACGGTATGAAGATCATCGCAGACGGGCAGAGCCGCGCGACATGGCGGG
>Ga0208328_1000173_pt1 | contig 33990 bp, 31 predicted proteins | sample DeeseametaMP2633_FD_184170 | JGI IMG/M metagenome (GOLD analysis project Ga0208328, IMG submission 184170) | Marine microbial communities from the Deep Atlantic Ocean - MP2633 (SPAdes) | ecosystem: Environmental > Aquatic > Marine > Unclassified | place: Northeast of Antigua and Barbuda, North...
AAGCCGATCCTCGAGTGGGGCCTCACCCCGTTCCTCGTCGGCGACGCGATCAAGCTGGCACTGGCGGCCATGGTCCTGCCGGCCGTGTGGAAGCTCGTGGGCCGCGCCCGCGGCTGAGCCGACGCCGAAAATTCGACCTTCTGACGCGGCGCGGGATCTTCCCGCGCCGTGTTCGTTTCGGGCACTCTTGCGGGGCGCACGGGGCGGGGCTACTCCGGTGCCATGATCCTGCAGACACGCCTTCCCTACGACCCCGACACGGCCCGGCCGCTTCCCAACATCGGCCCCATCCCGATGTCCGAATGGCTGCTCGCCGACGAGGCCTACGGCGCCCAGATGGCCGAGCGCGCGCGCCTGCTGGCGGAGCGGCGCGAGGACGTGGTGCAGCTCGATCCCGGCGCCCGACCGGCCGCCGACGAGCTGCTCGAGGTGGTGCTGGAAAATCTGCCCGCGGGGGTCTCGCGCAGCGGCGAGACGGTGCACCGCCCCGATGGCGAGACGGTGCCGCTCGACCGCGACGACCCGCTCGGCACGCTGTCGCGGCTGGTTCAGGAAGACCTCTGCATTCTCGAGAAACGCCCGGGCAGCGACGAGCACGTGCTCACGGGCGCGCTGCTGTGCTTCCCGGCAAGCTGGCGGCTGTCGGCGAAGTTCATGCAGCCTCTGGTGCACATCCACATCCCCGTGGCGGACTATGACGACGCGCTGGCGCGGCGCGTGCAGCGGCTTTTCGACGGGATCCGGGCGGGGCGGCCGCTGATGCGGTTCAACCGGCTCTGGTATCAGGACGCGACGCTGCATCAGCCGGTGTCGCGGCAGCACCGCCCCGGCGCGCAGACCGAGAGCGCGCCCTTCTTCCGGTCCGAGCGGCAATGCCTCGTGCGGCTGCCGCACACCGGTGCGGTGGCCTTCACCATCCACACCTACGTGCTCGAGCGCGAGACCGTGCTCGGGCTCAGTGCATGAGCCCCGTCACCACCTGACGCAGCACGCCGGTGTTCTGGAGCACCGCGAAGATCACCACGACCGAAAGCACCCGGGCCACGAAGCGCAGGTCCATGGCGCGCAGGCGGCCCGCGACATGCAGCGCCGCGGCCACCGGCATCGAGGCCAGCGCCAGCCCGCCGGTGGCGGCGTATCCGGTGGCGGCCGAGCGCGGCTCGACCGGTTTCTGGCTGCGGATGCGCTGGCGCAGCACGGGCAGCAGGCGGCTCCCGATGCGGCGGTTCCGGGCGGCCTCGGCTTCGGCCTCGAACATGGCGGCGCGGATGCTGGCGGTGAGCGCCATCTCCTCCTCGACGGCCGAGAGCCGCGCGGGCTCCCGCGGCGGCGGGGGCTCGGGCGTCGGGTCCGCCACCGGCGCGCCACGACGGCGGGGCGAGACGTAGCGGTTCAGCTCGACGAAATTCTCGGGGCCAATCAGCGTATCGGGCGAGAACCACTCGATCTGCCGCGCCGGGACGTGGACCAGCAGCGCCAGCACGACCTGCGTGAGGACCGAGGCCACGAGTTCGCCGCACGGCACGCCGCCACCCCTGGCGATGACCCGGATCTCGGCACGGCAGGGGGTGGCCCCGGGCTCGGGCGGGCGGATCGCGATGCCCAGCCGGTCGGCCATCACCGCCGCGCGCTTGTTCGATCGGCGCAGCGGTTCGCCGGAGGCGCCATCGAGGCGCCGCAACACCTCTGCCGCATCGGCAAGGGCGCGCTTGAGATCGAAGGAGGCGGGATCCGGCAGGACGAGGCCTGCGTAGGGAATGCCAGAGGCGCGCATGACACGTTCCGGTACGGTCAGATGAAAAGAGTGTATCGAAAATTAGGGGAAAAATGCGGCAATTCTGTGCCGTCGCCCGGGCCTTAATGTGGCGTTAACCGCGACGTGGCCCGCCAAAGACAAGGCCGGCCCGAGCGTCTGCCCGGACCGGCCCGAAGCGGTGCAGAGAGGATCAGCCGTCGATGCGGGCCGCGACCAGCGCGATGGCCTGCTGGTAGACGGTGGCGGCGTTCCATTCGTTCAGGACGCGGAAGTTGCGGGTACCCTCGTTGTAGGGCTGACCCGGCTGCCAGCCCTTCTGGCGCAGGAAGTTCGCGGTCGAGGCCAGCGCATCCCACTCGTTGTAGAAATCGACGCGGCCGTCGCCGTTGCCGTCGACGCCGTAGCGCAGGGCGTTGCCGGGCAGGAACTGGGTGTGGCCGAGTTCGCCATGGGCGGCGCCGTTCTGGTTCGGCGCCAGCATCCCGCGGTCCACCATCTGCAGCGCCGCCAGCGCGTGCGGCGTGAAGAAGGACGAGCGGCGGCAGTCATAGGCCACGGTCGAGATCGACGAGACCACCGGCACGTTGCCCATGGTGCGGCCGAACCCCGTCTCCATGCCGTGGATCGACACGAGAATGCCTGCGGGCACGCCGTAGCGCTGCTCGATCGCGGCATAGAACTGCGGGTTGCGCTGGACGCGGCCACGGCCGGTCTTGGCGAAACCGTCGACCGAGCCGAGGCGGATGCGGATGAACTCGTTGAGGCTGTACTTCACGCCCTTCTGGTTGCGGTCCGCAGCGATGGTCGAGGTCGAGTAGCTGGCGTTCATCAGCGCCTGGATGCCGCGCTGGCCAACCCCGGCGCGCTGCGCCTCGGCTGCGAATTCGCGTTTCCACGCCTCGAAACCGCCGGCGTTGTTGCCGCATGTGGCGGCCTGGGCGCCCCCGGCGAAGGTGATGGCTGTGGCCAGGACGGCGACGGCTTTCAGCAGAAGGCGGGACATGGAATGCTCTCCGAAATTGACAGTCGCTCCGAACGGTAGCGCGCATATTGCGCCGGTCAAAGAGGAATTACCGGAGGTGCAAGGCCGGGCGTGCGGCGGGTTCAGGCCGGGCCTCGGGCAGGGGCCGGCAAAAGCAAAAGGGCGCCCCGCGGGGCGCCCTTCGAAAACCGTCCGATCCGGAAGGGATCAGCAGCTGTAGTACATCTTGAATTCCACCGGGTGCGGCGTGTGCTCGTACGCGATGAGTTCTTCCATCTTGAGCTCGATGTAGCCTTCGATCTGGCTCTTGGTGAACACGTCGCCTGCCAGCAGGAACTCGTGGTCGTTGGCCAGGGCGTCGAGTGCTTCACGCAGCGAGCCGCAGACGGTGGGGATGCCGGCCAGCTCCTCGGGGGGCAGGTCGTACAGGTTCTTGTCCATGGCTTCGCCCGGATCGATCTTGTTCTTGATGCCGTCGAGGCCGGCCATCAGAAGCGCTGCGAAGCACAGGTAGGGGTTCGCTGCGGGATCGGGGAAGCGGGCCTCGACGCGCTTGGCCTTCGGCGACTCGGTCCACGGGATCCGCACGCAGCCCGAACGGTTGCGGGCGGAGTAGGCGCGCAGAACCGGGGCTTCGAAGCCGGGAATCAGGCGCTTGTAGGAGTTGGTGGACGGGTTGGTGAAGGCGTTGAGCGTCTTCGCGTGCTTCAGGATGCCGCCGATGTAGTAGATGGCTTCCTGGCTCAGGTCGGCGTACTTGTCGCCTGCGAAGACCGGCTTGCCGTCCTTCCAGATCGACATGTTCACGTGCATGCCCGAGCCGTTGTCGCCGGCGATCGGCTTCGGCATGAAGGTTGCCGAGCGGCCGTAGGCCTGCGCCACGTTGTGGATGATGTACTTGTACTTCTGAAGCTCGTCGGCCTGCTTGGTGAGGCTGTCGAAGATCAGGCCCAGCTCGTGCTGCGAGGTCGCAACTTCGTGGTGGTGCTTGTCGACCTTCATGCCGATGCGCTTCATGGTCGAGAGCATCTCGGAGCGGATGTCCTGGCCGTCGTCGGACGGGTTCACCGGGAAGTAGCCGCCCTTGTAGGTCGGACGGTGGCCTAGGTTGCCCATCTCGAAGTCGGCGTCGGTGTTCCAGGCTGCGTGGTCTGCGTCGACCTCGTAGGACACCTTGTTCGGCGACACGGCGTACTTGACGTCGTCGAAGAGGAAGAACTCGGCCTCGGGGCCCATGTAGGCGACGTCGCCGATGCCGGAGGACTTGAGGTAGGCCTCTGCCTTCAGCGCGGTGCCGCGCGGATCGCGGTCATAGGATTCGCCGGTGTCGGGCTCGACCACGGTGCAGTGCACGCAGAGGGTCTTCTCGGCGTAGAACGGGTCGATATAGGCGCTCTCGGTGTCGGGCATGAGCTTCATGTCCGAGGCTTCGATAGACTTCCAGCCGGCGATGGAGGATCCGTCGAACATGAAGCCTTCCTCGAGGAAGTCTTCGTCGACCTGGTCGGCCATGACGGTCACGTGCTGCAGCTTGCCCCGCGGATCGGTGAAGCGGATGTCGACGTATGCGACCTCCTCGTCCTTCATCGTCTTGAGAACGTCCTTGGTGCTCATTCCGTTCATCCCTTTCTGTATTTCTTGGGTCCGGTAATGTTTGTTTGTTCTTTGTGCGGCCGCTCAGAGCGCGTCCGAGCCGGATTCGCCGGTGCGGATCCGAATAGCCTGTTCCACGGGGCTCACGAAGATCTTGCCGTCACCGATCTTGTCGGTCTTGGCAGCCGAGATGATCGCCTCGATGGCGGCGTCGACCATATCGTCGTCCAGCACCACCTCGATCTTCACCTTGGGCAGGAAATCGACCACATATTCCGCGCCGCGATACAGCTCGGTATGGCCTTTCTGGCGTCCGAAACCTTTCACCTCGAGCACAGAAAGCCCTTGGATGCCGGCATCCTGAAGTGCTTCCTTCACCTCGTCGAGCTTGAACGGCTTGATGATCGCCTCGACCTTTTTCATGGTCTGTCTCTCCTCGTAATCCCGCGTCGGACCCTGCCAGATCATTTCTGCTAGGCCGCCACAATCGGATAGCCTAACCCGGCGGGGGCTGCATAGAGCGATTCCTAGCGTGTGCATGAATTATGCGCAACACGCCTCAATATTGGGCGGAATGAAAACAACGACGGAGCAGGGGGCATGGCCGAGCTTCTCACGGCAGAACAGATGCGGGCGGTCGAAGGCACCGCCATCACCTCGGGAGAGGTCACGGGACTGGAGCTGATGGAGCGCGCCGGAATGGGCGTCGTGGCGGCGGTTTTCCAACAGTGGCCGGAACTTGGCGCTGCAGCGCAGCGTGCGCTGGTGCTTTGCGGACCGGGCAACAACGGCGGCGACGGCTTCGTCATCGCGCGGTTGCTGCGCGGCAAGGGCTGGGAGGTCGAGGTCTTCCTGCTGGGCGATCCGGCGCATCTGCCGGCGGACGCGCGGGTGAATTTCGACCGCTGGTGCGCGATGGGCGAGGTCTACGAGCTTGAGCCGGGGCTCGAGCCGTCCACGCGCCGGGCAACGCTGGTGGTGGATGCGCTCTTCGGAACCGGGCTCAGCCGGCCGATCCAGGGCCTTGGCGCGACGCTCGCCGACCTGCGCGACGTGCGCGGCACAGGCGCGGCGATGGCGCCGGGCGAGCGGCAGGACTGGACGCCGCTGATCGTGGCGGTGGACCTGCCGAGCGGGCTTTGCAGCGACAGTGGCCGGGTGCTGCGCGACGACGCCCCGGGCGGGCCCGCCGAGAGCCCCGAGGCGGCGAGTGCCGCGGCCGATCTCACGGTCACCTTCCACGCCCGCAAGCTGGGCCACGTGCTGGCCGAGGGGCCCGAACTCTGCGGCAAGGTCGTGGTCTGTCCGATCGGGCTCGAGCCGCGCCGGGCGCGGGGCGGGCGCGACGACCGGGTGACCGAGGTGCTGGCGCCGCAGGTGCCCGCCAAGGGCGCTGCGGGGCACAAGTACGACCACGGCCACGCGCTGGTGCTGACCGGCGGCTTCGGGCGCACCGGGGCGGCGAGGCTCGCGGCGCGGGCGGCGCTGCGGGTGGGCGCGGGGCTCGTGACGCTCGGCGCGCCGGGGGCGGCGCAGATGGAATGCGCCGGCCAGATCACCGCGCTGATGCTGCGCCGGGTCGAGGATGGCGACGACCTCTCGCTGCTGCTCGACGACGGGCGGCTCAACGCGCTTTGCATCGGGCCGGGGCTGGGGCTCGAGCGGGCGCGGGATCTGGTGCCGGTGGCGCTGGATGCCGACCGCGCCACGGTGCTCGATGCCGACGCGCTCACCGCCTTCGGCGAGGATGCGGATGCGCTCTTCGACCTCCTGCACGAGGGCTGCGTGCTGACGCCCCATGGCGGCGAGTTCGCGCGGCTGTTCCCGGATCTCGACGACCGGCTGGCCGCGCCGCCGGACACCGGGCCGGCCTTTTCGCGCGTGGATGCCGCCCGCGAGGCGGCGCGACGGGCGGGCGCGGTGGTGTTGCTCAAGGGGCCGGACACGGTGATCGCCGAACCCGACGGCCATTGCGCGGTGCACGCGGGCGTGGGCGAGCGCGCGGCGCCGTGGCTTGCCACTGCGGGGGCGGGCGATGTGCTCTCGGGTCTGATCGCGGGGCTGATGGCGCGGGGGCTCGCGCCCTTCGATGCCGCCTGCAGCGCCGCGTGGCTGCACGTGGAGGCCGCGCGGGCCTTTGGCCCGGGGCTCATCGCCGAGGATCTGCCCGAGGCGCTGCCGGGGGTGCTGCGGGCGCTTTACGCCTGAGCGGGTGGGCCACGCGGGCAGCGCCCTGCACTTGGGACGGGCCACTACAGTATAAAGACGAAGACCCGGGACATCGCCCGGGTCTTTGCATTTCAGAAGAGCCGTCGCGCAGGGCTCAGTCGCCGTAGGCCACCGAGGGCAGCCACGTGGTCAGTGCCGGGAACTCGAACACGATGAAGAGGCCCAGCAGCTGCAGCATCACGAAGGGAATGATGCCCCTGTAGATGTGCGAGAGCGACACGCCCGGCGGGCAGACGCCCTTGAGGTAGAAGAGCGCGAAGCCCACCGGTGGCGTCAGGAACGAGGTCTGCAGCGTGACCGCCACGAGGATCGCGAACCACACCACCTGCGGGTCGCGCACCTGGTTGAAGCCCGGCACCGCCAGTTCGAGCCCGTGGATGATCGGCAGCATCAGCGGCATGATGATGATGGTGATCTCGATCCAGTCGAGCAGGAAGCCGAGGCAGAACACGATGAACAGGATGAAGCCCACGGTCAGGTAGGGGTTGTCGAAGGCCGAGAGCACCAGCTCCTGCACGATCTCGTCGCCGCCGTAGCGCCGAAGCACATAGGCGAAGAAGTTGGCCGCAAGGAAGATGCCCACGATGTAGCCGCTGGTGTTCAGCGTCGAGCGGGCGACCTCGCGGAAGACCTTCCAGTTGAGCTTGCGGGCGAAGAGCGCCAGCAGCGTGGCGCCCAGCGCGCCGAGCCCCGAGGCCTCGGTCGGCGTGGCGATGCCCACGAAGATCGAGCCCAGCACCAGCAGGATCAGGAACATCGGCGGGATGACCGCGATCATCACCTCCTTCACCTCGTGCCAGCCGACGCGCCCGGCGCGTTCCGGCGCGGGCATGGAGTCGGGCGAGATGAAGCCGTAGATCACGATGAAGACGATGTAGAGCGCGCCCAGGATCAGGCCCGGGAACAGCGCCCCCATGAACAGGTCGCCCAGCGAGATGGCGAGCTGGTCCGACATGATGACCAGCATGATCGACGGCGGGATCAGGATCCCCAGCGTGCCGGCCGAGGCGATGGTGCCGGTGGCGATGGGCTTGGAGTAGTTCTGCGCCATCATCGCGGGCAGTGCCATCACCCCCAGCAGCGTGACCGAGGCGCCGATGACGCCGGTCGAGGCCGCGAGGATGATGCCGATAAGCAGCACGGTGAGCGACAGCCCCCCGCGCAGCGAGCCGAAGAGCTTCTGCATCGCGTGCATCATCCGCTGCGCCACCCCGGACTGGTCCAGCATCAGGCCCATGTAGATGAACATGGGCAGCGCCACGAGCACCGGGTTCTTGATGGTGTTGCCGAAGATCCTCCCCGACAGCGCCTGCAGCTTGCGGTAGTCGATGCCGGTGCGGTCAAAGGCGATGACGCCCTCGAAGGCCTTGCGGTAAGGGTCGAGCCCGATCTCGGCGATCAGCACGAAGAGCAGGCTCACGCCCACCAGCGCGAAGGCCACGGGGATGCCGCGGAACAGCATCCAGATGAAGGTCGCGAACATCGCCGCGACGGCGATCTCGTTGACGGTCAGCCACCCCATGTCAGGCCTCCCCGCGGTCGAAGAGCCGCGCCACGACGATGGCGGCGACGGCAAGGACAAGACCCGCAAGCACGGTGTAGCGCATCTCGTGCACGCTGAACTCGAAGGCGCCGAAGATGGCGGAGCGGCCGACGTCGCGCGCCGAGGCGCCCTCTTCGCGCAGGAGCCAGGCGACGCCGAAGGCCGCGTAGTAGAAGGCAAGGTTCATGATGTAGGCCACCGAGGGAAAGGCGAAGAGCAGCTGCTTCCACAGCGCCGGTCGGGTGAGCATCGACAAGAGTCGCGCGTAGGCGGCCCATATCGCGATGGCGATGAAGATGAAGGCCACGTTCATGAAGCTCTTCAGGAGCCACAGGTTGTGCAGCCCGTTGGGGCTGTCCGAGCCCTCGTCGGCGTGGATCGAGGTCAGCGCGTAGTCGAAGGTGACGTCCCAGCACAGGATGATGAACGGCAGGAACAGCCAGACCAGCCCGAGGATGTCGGTGCGGATGCGTTTCCTCGTCTCGAAATTGTCGTAGAAGATGTCGACGCGCACGTGGCTGTTGGTGGTCACCGCGTAGGCGATGCCCATCAGCACCGCGGCGCCGTAGAGCCACCATTGCAGGTCATCCATCCAGGCCTGGTTGTGGCCCAGCTGGCGCAGCACCACCTGGGCGCAGATCACCAGCATCAGGATCGGAAAGAGCCATGCGGCGACGTTGGACACCCGCACGACGAAGCGGTCACCGCGGTTGTGTTCGGCGCGTCCGATCTCTCCGGGATCGGAGATCGCGGCCACGAACTCTTCTGGCTCGGCCATTGCGCCTGCCTCCTTTGCGCAAAGTCAGAAGCGCCGGGGCGGAAGGGACCGCCCCGGCACCTGTCATGACGGATGGGGACTTACTGGTTCGCGACCGAGTTGTAGGGACGCGGCAGGTAGATGTTGTTGGACCAGAGCTTGTAGTCGCTGCGGAACGCCTGCAGGTCGTCCCAGACCTCCTTGAAGAACGCGTCCTCGGCGGCAAGCTCGGCGGCCACTTCCAGCCACGCGCTCTCGAAGGCCTGGAGCTGTTCCTCGTTCCAGTTCTTGATCTCGACGCCGTGCTCCTCGACGTTCTCCTTCATCGCGGGGAAGTTCTTGGCCTCGCCCTCGGCGAAGTTGTCGGCGAGGTTCGCCATGCAGGCGATCTCGATCTGGTTCTGCGCGATCTCGTCGAGGCTCTCCCAGCGGTCCTTGTTGATCAGCAGCTCGAACATGGTCGAGGGCTGGTGCCAGCCGGGGAAGTAGTTGTACTTGGCGATGTTGTAGAAGCCGAGACTCGCGTCCACCAGCGGCATCGAGAACTCGGTGGCGTCGATGGCGCCGCGCTCGAGCGCCGGGAAGATGTCGCCGCCCGCGAGCAGCGAGGTCGACACGCCCAGCTTCTGCATGACCTCGGCGCCGAGGCCGAAGAAGCGCATGTTCAGGCCCTTGAGATCGTCCGGAGAGTTGATCTCCTTCTTGAACCAGCCGCTGGTCTCGGGGGCGTACATGCCGCAGAGGATGACCTTCACGTTGTAGCCGTTGTCGTCGTACATCTGCTGGAAGTACTTCATGCCGTCGTCGTAGAGCATCCACGCCAGCATCTCGCCCGGCTCGGGGCCGAAGGGCACGGCGGCGAAGAGGCCGGCGGCATTCATCTTGCCCTGCCAGTAGCCGCTGGTCGAATAGGCGGCGTCCACCGAACCGTTCGAGGTGGCGTCGAGCATCTCGAGCGCGGGCACCAGCTCGCCGGGGTTGAAGTGCTCGAATTCCACCTCGGTGGAGATCGAGTTGATCTTGTCGACGAAGTTCACCGATGCGGTGCCGAGGATGGGCAGGTTGTTCGCATAGCCCGAGGTCATTTCGAAAAGCTCCTGCGCCGAAGCGGCGCCGGACACGGCAAAAGAGGCGGCAAGCGCGGCCGCGAGGGTCGTTCTGGTCATGAGTTCCTCCCTGTAGCAGACGCCCCCTCCCAAGGGCGCCGTGGCGGGTTTTCCCGCCGGTGCTGGACGCTAACGAAACCGTGAAAGCGTGTGAATACCCAATACTGCGGAGAAAACCGCGCTTTTCCGCAAGGGAACCCTGTTCGTTGCGCGGTGTCAGGGTACCGACGACGGAACACATGCCAAAATTTGCGTATTTCGAGCCCGTCCTTGAGCCGGATCAAGGCGTCGGTGCGTCGGGCTGCGTCTCATCGGGGGATCGCCGCGTGGAGGACGCGGGCGATGCCACCCGCGAGGTGGCGTTTCCTTGGGAGGGGAAAATGATCAGCATCAGCAGAACCACGGCCGCGATCGCGGTCCTCGTCCTGGCAGCCGCCGCCGCCCGGGCAGACGACATGGGCAAGACCGACTTCATGCAGGGCTGCGCCGGGTGCCACGGCGAGACCGCCATGGGGCAGGGGCCGCTGGCCGAGTTCCTGACGGTCGAGGTGCCCGATCTCACGCAGCTCTCGGCACGGAACGACGGCACGTTCCCGATGCTCGACGTCATCCACATCATCGACGGGCGTACGGGGATGCGGCCGCACGGGGATCCGATGCCGATCTGGGGCGCGATCTTCAAGTCCGGCGCGCTTGGCGAGAGCGGCATCTATGGCGGGGCCGAAGCGGTGGCACGCGGCCGGATCCTGTCCGTCGCCTACTACCTGGAGTCGATCCAGAAATAGGCCGCTGCGGGCCGGAGATCCCGGCCCGGCATGTTGCCGAACACACAGCCCAAAACACCGGCGGTCCGTTTGACGGGAGATCGGGCCGCCCCCTGCCGGTTCTCGGGCCGGTCTAGCGCCCGCTCCGGGCCCCGCTTGCCATGACGGCGCTGCCCAGCTCGCGGGTGTAGCTTTCGAGATCGCAGAGCGCGCGGTCGCAGGCGGCGGCGTCGCGGGCCTCGGCGGCATCGGTCAACGCGACGTGCAGCGCCACGATCCGCGCCCGGTCGCGGGCGGTGAAGGTGATCATGTTCATCAGCGGCTGCATGGCCTCGACGGCGCCCGCCAGCTGGTAGGACAGCACCGGGTTGGCGGCGGCATCCACCAGAGCCCGGTGCAGCGCCACATCCGATGCGCAGAAATCCTCGTCGCCGAGGGCCGGGTCCGACTGCCGGGCGATCTCGGCCCGCATCCGGGCGAGATGGGCGTCGCTGCGGCGCGCGCAGGCCAGCGGCGCGCAGGCGCGCTCCATGGCGAACCGCGCCTCGCAGGCGACGTCGAAGCTGATGGCGTTCATCGACAGGAGCAGCGTCGAGGTGGTGATCTGCTGCTCGTGCGCCGCCTCGTAGGAGATGTGGTTCACGAAGGCGCCGCCGGTGGCACCGCGCTGGGTACGGATCAGCGATTGCGCCGCAAGCCGCTTCAGCGCCTCGCGCACGGTGGGGCGGGAAACGCCGTAGCGCCCGGCGAGCTCTGCCTCGGACGGAAGGCGGTCGCCCACCGTCAGTCTGCCCGAGACGATGGCATCGCGGAGGGCTGCGGCAATCTCGGTGGAGCGATCTGGTTTGCGAGAGGTTGCGGGCGACATGCCCACCTGTTTAATTGTCAGACAATTGGCTGTAAAGCGCCGAGTCGTCCTGCGGCGGCGCGCGGCCGCACTGGGACCGGGACAACGAAGGAGCAGCCCCCGATGCTGAGCCCCGAGTTCGTGCTGACGATGGCGCGGTACAATGCATGGCAGAACCGGAAGATGAAGGACGTGCTCGAGGCGATGCCCGATGCCGCCCTGCGCGCCGAGCGCGGCGCCTTCTTCGGGTCGATCTTCGCCACGGTGAACCACCTGCTCTGGGCCGACATGATCTGGATGAGCCGGTTCGCCGGCTGGCCGCGGCCCGAGGTCGGGATATCCGGCAGCGTCGACATGATGCCGACGCTGGGCGCGTGGAGCGCCGAGCGTTTCCGGCTGGATTCGCGGCTGATCCTCTGGGGCGAGGGGCTGCGTGCGGTCGAGCTCAGCGGCGACCTGCGCTGGTATTCCGGCGCCACGGGCCGCGAGCAGGTCAAGCCGCTCGGGCATTGCCTGGCGCACATGTTCAACCATCAGGCCCATCACCGCGGCCAGATCCACGCCATGGTGACCGCCGCGGGCGCCGAGGGCTGGGTCAGCGACCTTGCCTTCATGCCGGGCGAGGGGCCGTGGCTGTGACCCGGGCAGGGGTCGCGATCGTGGCCCCGCAACACTGAGAAGCGGGGCGCGCATACGCCCGGCAAAAGGAGGAAAAGATGTTCAACGCATTGGTGGTCGAGAAGGACGAGGCGAGCGGCGAGACCGCGGCCTCGGTCAGGCAGCTCGCGCTCGAGGACCTGCCCGAGGGCGAGGTGACGGTCGCGGTCGAATACTCGACGCTCAACTACAAGGACGGGCTCTGCCTCGGCAGCGGCGGCGGGCTGGTGCGGCGCTACCCGCATGTGCCGGGCATCGACTTCGCCGGCACCGTCGAGGCTTCGGACGACGACCGCTACGCGCCGGGCGACAAGGTGGTGCTGACCGGCTGGCGCGTCGGCGAGGCCTATTGGGGCGGCTACGCGCAGAAGGCGCGGGTCAAGGCCGACTGGCTGGTGCCGCTGCCCGACGGGCTCGACACCCGCAGTGCCATGGCGGTGGGAACGGCGGGCTTCACCGCCATGCTCGCGGTGATGGCGCTCGAGGACCACGGGCTCGTCCCCGGCAAGGGGCCGGTGCTGGTGACCGGTGCCGCCGGCGGCGTGGGCTCGGTGGCGACCGCGATCCTCGGGCATCTGGGCTACGAGGTCGCCGCGGTGACCGGCCGTCCCGAGCAGGAGGGCTACCTGCGCGAGCTCGGCGCCGCGCGCACCGTAGCACGCGAGGAACTGGCCGAGACCGTGAAGCGCCCGCTCGAGAGCGAGACTTGGGCCGGCTGCGTCGATGCCGTGGGCGGCGCGATGCTGGCGCGGGTGCTTGGCCAGATGATCTACGGCGGCTCGGTCGCCGCGGTGGGGCTCGCGGGCGGCACACAGCTTCCGGCGACGGTGATCCCGTTCCTGCTGCGGGGCGTGAACCTGCTCGGCATCGACAGCGTCATGCAGCCCTTCGACAACCGCCTGCGGGCGTGGCGCCGGGTGGCGCGCGACCTGCCCATGGACCGGCTCGAGGCGATGATCCGGCCCGCCGTCCTCGGCGACCTGCCGGCGCTCGGCGCCGACATCCTCAAGGGGCAGGTCAAGGGCCGCGTCGTCGTCGACGTCAACGGCTGACCCTTCCGTTACGTCCCGGGATCGGGTTGCGGTTCCGGGGCGGGCGATGTTACCCGGGCCCCTCTGGCGTGTTTGCGACCAGATAATGTCGTAAACAGACATCTATCTGCCGCCCGGGTTTTTGCTTTCGGGCCCATTCGCGCTAGGCTTGCAGTCGTGGCGCGTCAAAGACGCCGTCACCAACATCAAGACCCGAGGCCGGGCGGGGTGCCGCACTGCGGCGCAGCCACCTATCGGGAGCCGGAAGAACTCCGGCGGGACGGGACAAAGGAGGGACCGATGTTCAAACGCATCATGGTGCCGGTGGATCTCACGCATGCGGAGAAGCTTGAAAAAGCCCTGCTCTGCGCGGCGGATCTGGCGGCACATTACGGGGCCACGGCAGTCTATGTGGGGGTGACGTCGTCGCTTCCCTCGAAGATCGCGCACACCCCTGCGGAATATGCCGAGAAGCTTGCCGCCTTCGCCGCCAGCCAGGCGACCGAGCGCGGCATCGCGACCGAGGCACGCGCCTACACCAGCCACGACCCCGCGATCGACCTCGATCCGACGCTGCTCAAGGCGGTGACGGAGACCGGGGCCGACCTCGTGGTCATGGCAAGCCACATTCCCAACGTGGCAGACCATTTCTGGCCGTCCAACGGAGGCAGCGTCGCCTCGCGGGCGGACGTTTCGGTGATGCTGGTGCGCTGAGCCCCGTTCCGCGGGTCCGCCCGCACGGGATCTCGGCTGCGAAACCACAACAACAAGAGGGATATGTCGTGACATGAGTGACACGAACGCCGACCAGGGTATCCCCGCGCCGGAAGGCAGCGCGGATATCATCGACACCGATTACGAGATCGGTCAGGACAACATAGACGGATCGCTGGGGCCGTTCGGCTTCGACATCCACAACCCGGTCTTCGCCATCTCGGGGATCGCCATCGTCGCCTTCGTGTTCTACGCGCTGGCGCTTCCGGAACAGGCGGGCTCGGTCTTCACCTGGCTGTTCAACACCGTCACCAAGACCTTCGACTGGTTCTTCCTCGGGGCGGCGAACATCTTTGTGCTGTTCTGCCTGCTGCTGATCGTGACGCCGGCGGGTTCGGTGCGCCTCGGCGGCGCCGAGGCCTCGCCCGACTACACCTACATCGGCTGGTTCGCGATGCTCTTCGCCGCCGGCATGGGCATTGGCCTGATGTTCTTCGGCGTGCTCGAGCCGGTCTACCACATGGCGATCTCCGAGCCGCTGGGCGTGCCGTCGCCCTTCAACGAGGCGGGCGAGCTCATCCCCGAGAACGTCGACGCCGCCAAGACCATGGGCCTTGCGGCGACGATCTTCCACTGGGGCCTGCACCCCTGGGCGATCTATGCGGTGGTGGCTCTGGCGCTGGCGCTCTTCAGCTACAACAAGGGCCTGCCGCTGACGATCCGCTCGGCCTTCTACCCGATCCTCGGCGAGCGTGTCTGGGGCTGGCCCGGCCACATCATCGACATCCTCGCGGTCTTCGCCACGCTCTTCGGTCTGGCGACCTCGCTGGGCTTCGGGGCGCAGCAGGCCAACGCGGGCCTCAACCACGTCTTCGGCCTGCCCATCGGCCCGAGCATGCAGGTCATCATCATCACCTGCATCACCGGCATCGCGCTGGTCTCGGTGCTGCGCGGTCTCGACGGCGGCGTGAAGGTGCTGTCCGAGATCAACATGGCGATTGCCGCCGTGCTGCTGCTCTTCGTGCTCCTTGCCGGCCCGACCATGGTGATCCTTTCGGATTTCGTCACCGGTCTCGGGGCGTATCTGGTGGATGTCGTGCCGCTGTCGAACCCGATCGGACGTGAGGACACCGGCTTCGTGCAGGGCTGGACCTCGTTCTACTGGGCGTGGTGGATCTCCTGGTCGCCGTTCGTGGGCATGTTCATCGCGCGCGTGTCGCGCGGGCGGACCGTGCGCGAGTTCGTGATCTGCGTGCTGATCATCCCGAGCCTCGTCTGCGTGCTGTGGATGGCGGTCTTCGGCGGCGTAGCCATCGACCAGGTCGTCTCGGACCCGGCCAACAGCGCCGTGAAGGCGCAGGTCATCGACAGCTACAACCCGCCGCTGTCGCTCTTCGCCATGCTCGAGGGGCTGCCGCTGGCGTCCATCACCTCGGTCATCGCGATCGTGCTGGTCATCGTGTTCTTCGTGACCTCGTCGGACTCGGGCTCGCTGGTCATCGACACCATCACCGCCGGTGGCAAGGTCGATGCGCCGGTGCCGCAGCGGGTGTTCTGGTGCGTCTTCGAGGGCGCGGTGGCCATCGTGCTGCTGCTCTCCGCGGGCGGGCTGCAATCGCTGCAGTCGATGGTGATCTCGACGGGTCTTCCGTTCACCGTCGTGCTGCTGGTGATGTGCTTCGCCATCTGGCGTGGCCTGCAGGCCGAGCGTCGCGCCTGACGCGCGCTCAACCCCTGGTAATCTTGATGGCGCGCGGACCCCTGTGGTCCGCGCGCTTTCGTGATGAGGGGGCCGCAACGACCCCTTAGGCGGCGTCTTGACCCTTGCCGCGTTCGCCGCTTTGGTGCGGGCAAATGCAGGGGAGACGACAACATGCTGGATCTTGATTTCGTGCGCGGGCAATTCCCCGCCTTTGCCGAGCCGTCGCTCGAGGGCTGGGCCTTCTTCGAGAACGCGGGCGGCTCCTACACCTGCAAGCCGGTGATCGACCGGCTGTTCCGCTTCTACCACGAGCGCAAGGTGCAACCCTACGGGCCCTATCCCGCGGCACAGGCCGGTGGCGCCGAGATGGACGAGGCACGGTCCCGGCTGGCCGGGCTGCTGGGCGTCGCCACCGACGAGGTGAGCTTCGGCCCCTCGACCTCGCAGAACACCTACGTGCTCGCGCAGGCCTTCCGCCAGTTCCTGTCGCCCGGCGACGCCATCGTCGTCACCAACCAGGACCACGAGGCCAACAGCGGCGCGTGGCGTCGCCTCGCCGAGGACGGCATCGAGGTGCGCGAATGGCGCATCGACCCGGTGACCGGCCATCTCGACCCGGACGCGCTGGCGCAGCTTCTGAAGGACGAGAAGGTGCGGCTGGTGTGCTTCCCGCATTGCTCGAACGTGGTGGGCGAGATCAACCCGGTGGCCGAGATCACCGCCGCCGCCCATGCCGCCGGGGCCTTCACCTGCGTCGATGGCGTGAGCTACGCGCCGCACGGCTTCCCCGATGTCGACGGGCTTGGCTGCGACATCTACCTGTTCTCCGCCTACAAGACCTACGGGCCGCATCAGGGCATCATGGTGATCCGTCACGAGCTTGGCGACGCGCTGCCCAACCAGGCGCATTTCTTCAACGGCGACGTGCTCTACAAGCGCTTCACCCCCGCCGGACCCGACCATGCGCAGGTCGCCGCCTGCGCCGGCATGGTGGATTACGTCGAGGCGCTGGCCGCGCATCAGGGTGTGACCCCGGGCGAGGTCGCAGGGCTCATGCATGCGCATGAGGTGCAGCTCATGCAGCCGCTGCTCGACTTCCTCGGGACGCGCAACTCGGTGCGGCTCATCGGTCCGCGCGAGGCTGTCCGGCGTGCGCCCACGGTTGCGGTGGCGCTGCAGGGGCCCGCGGCCTCGGTGGCCGAGGCGCTGGCCGCGCACAAGGTGATGGCAGGCGGTGGCGATTTCTACGCGGTGCGTCCGCTCGAGGCGCTCGGCATCTCGCCCGCGCAGGGGGTGCTGCGGCTCTCCTTCCTGCACTACACCTCCGACGCCGAGGTGGCGCAGCTGATCGAGGCGCTCGACCGGGTTCTGTGACGGCGGCTGTTGACCGGGGCGCGGGCGGGCTATCTCCCCCGTGACGAAGGGGAATGCGCATGTCCGAGAGCTCACCGATCATCGTCTGGATCCGCCGCGATCTGCGGCTGACCGACCACGCGGCCCTCTACGAGGCCGGGCGCTCGGGGCGTCCGGTCATCCCGGTGTTCATCCGCGACCACGGCGTCGACAGCCTTGGCGCCGCGCCGAAGTGGCGGCTGGGGCTGGGGCTTGGTCACTTCGCGAAGCTGCTGGCCGACAAGGGCAGCCGGCTGGTGCTGCGGGCCGGCCCCGCGCGCGAGGTGCTCGAGGCGCTGATCGACGAGACCGGTGCCGGGGCGGTCTGGTGGCAGCGCGCCTATGACCCGGCGGCGGTCGAGCGTAACACCGCGGTGAAGGCGGCGCTGAAGGACCGCGGCACCGACGCGCGCAGCTTTGCCGGTCACCTGCTGTTCGAACCCTGGACGGTCGAGACCAAGCAGGGCGGCTACTACAAGGTCTACTCGCCGTTCTGGCGCGCGGTCTGCGAGCGCGACGTGCCCGAACCGCTTGCCGCGCCGTCAAGGCTCACGCCGCCCGAGAGCTGGCCCGAGGGCGAGGCGCTCGAGGATTGGCAGCTCGGGGCCGCGATGCGGCGGGGCGGGCCGGTGGTCGAGGCGCATGTGCGGCTCGGCGAGGAGACGGCGCAGGCGCGGCTCGGCGCCTTCATGGCGAACGGCATCGACGGCTACAAGGACGGCCGCAACCTCGTGGCCGAGGACGGCTGTTCGGGCCTCTCGGAAAACCTCAGCCTCGGCGAGATCAGCCCGGCGCAATGCTGGCACGCCGCGATGCGGGCACGCGACGCGGGCAAGGCGGGCGCCGAGACATGGGCCAAGGAACTGGTCTGGCGCGAGTTCGCCTACCACCTGATGTGGCACACGCCGCACCTGCTCGAGGACAACTGGCGCGAGGAATGGAAGGCCTTTCCTTGGAACGAGGACGAGCGCCGCAAGGAGGTGATCGCGTGGAAGCGGGCGCGCACCGGCATTCCCTTCGTCGATGCGGCGCTGCGCGAAATGTACGTCACGGGGCGGATGCACAACCGCGCCCGGATGATCGTCGCGAGCTACCTCACCAAGCACCTGATGTGCCACTGGCGGATCGGGCTCGACTGGTTCGAGGATTGCCTGACCGACTGGGACCCGGCCTCGAATGCGCTCGGCTGGCAGTGGACCGCCGGCAGCGGCCCGGACGCGGCGCCCTATTTCCGGGTGTTCAACCCGATCACCCAGCGCGAGAAGTTCGACCCCGACCGCGAGTACATCCGCCGCTGGATCGCCGAGGGCGAACGCACGCCCACCGACACCGCGCTCAGCTATTTCGACGCCATCCCCGAGAGCTGGGCGATGAGCCCCGACGATCCCTATCCCGAGCCGGTGGTCAGCGCGGAGGACGGCCGCAAGGCTGCGCTCGCCGCCTACGAGGATCGCGATTTCTGAGACCCGCCGCACGGCCGGGTTGTCTCGCAAACGTCACAGGCCCGGGCGTGCAACCGGGGCAGGGGCGCGGAAACCTTGCCCGGCCCGGGCATCCGGCGTTTACTCGACGGCCAGAAGCAAGACGCCGCGTCCGAGGTTCCCGCGCAGATGTTCACCGCCGCCCGCCTGATCGCTGCGCTCTGCATGGCGGCGCTGGGATACATCGGATCGCAATACGTCCACCGCCTGCTTCCCGATATCCTCAATTTCGGCATTCTTGACTACGTCAACGCGGGTCTCGGCTTTCTCTGCGGCTGGCTGATCGTGGGCCCCCGCGCCGGGCGCGGCATGTCCGCTGCCATTTCTCACGGCATCACCGGCACCGCCGCGCTGATCTTCTGGGGGCTCTTCGTGCAGTCCTTGAACGAGATGGTTCACTTGTCGCTGCGGCACCGCTATCACGGCGCCATGGAAGCCGCCGCGGCGGTGTTCGAGATCATGGTGGACTACGGTGCCCTGCTGCTGGATCCCGGGTTCATCCTGCTGGCGGTCGTGGGGGCCGTCGTGACGGGGTTCCTGACGGAAGTCGCGGCCCGGAACTGGCGCTAGGAGCGCAATGTGACCAATATTTTCGTTTTCGGGACGCTCTGCCACCGTCCCCTGCTGGAGCGCGTGCTGGACCGGCCCGTCGAGGCCGAAACCGCGCGCCTGCCGGATCTGGCCGTCTATCTCGTGCAGGGCAAGGGCCTGCCCAACGCGGCGCTCTGCCAGAGCGCGGGGGCGGCCGCCGAGGGCTGGCTGATCCGCGACGCAGGCCCCGCCGATGTCGAGCGGCTGGCCTTCTACCTCTCCGGGCTCGGCTCCGAGATGCAGCAGGCCGAGGTGCTGACCGCCAGCCATGAGCGCGTGACCGTCACCGTGCCGCTGCGCGCCTGTCCGCCCGATGCCTGCGGGCCGCTGTTCTCGTTCGAGGACTGGCGCGCCGAGTGGGGCGATGCCGCCTGCGACGCCGCGCGCGAGATCATGGCGCAGCATGGGCAGGCCGAGCTCGACGAGATCGGCCGGCTGCGGCCCTATCTCGAGGCCCGTGCCTGGGCGCTGCAGCTGGGCCGCCACGGCGCGCCCGCCGAGCTGCGCTCGAATCGCGGTCGCGAGGCGGTCGAGTTCCTCGGCGACCGGCCGGGCTGGGAAGGCTTCTTCCGGATGCGCGCCTTCACCATGCGCCACCGCCGTTTCGACGGCAGCTGGACCGAGCCGCTGCGGCGCGAGGCCTTCATGGCCTATGACGGCGCGCTGGTGCTGCCCTACGACCCCGAGACCGACCGGGTGCTGCTGGTCGAACAACTGCGCTTCGGCCCGACCCTGCGCGGCGATCCGCATCCGTGGGTGCTCGAGCCGGTGGCGGGACTGGTCGACGCGGGCGAGAGCCCCGAGGTCTGCGCGCTACGCGAGGCCGAGGAAGAGGCCGGCGTCACGCTTCGCGACCTGCGGCCGATGATGCGGATCTACGCCTCGCCGGGCTATTCGACCGAGTACTTCCACTGTTTCCTCGGCTTCTGTTCGCTCAGCGAGCGCGACAATGGCGTCGGCGGGCTGGAAGAGGAAAACGAGGACATCCGAAGCCACGTCATCGGCTTCGACCGGGCGATGGAGCTGGTCGACAGCGGCGAGATCAACGTCGGTCCGCTGGCGATGATGCTCTACTGGCTGGCACGTCATCGTGAGGAGCTGCGCCGGGGTGCTTGAGTTCCCCCGGGGCGCGCCCTAAACCTGTCCTCCAGACGCTTACGACCTTACAAGAGGGGAGGCCGCCCATGCGGGTCGCACAGGATCTCGCGCAACTGATCGGAAACACGCCGCTTATCAGGCTGCGCAAAGCCAGCGAGATGACCGGCTGCACCATCCTCGGCAAGGCGGAGTTCATGAACCCCGGCCAGTCGGTGAAAGACCGTGCCGCGCTGTTCATCATCCGTGACGCGATCGAGAAGGGCCTGCTCGAGCCCGGCGGCACCATCGTCGAGGGCACCGCGGGCAACACCGGCATCGGGCTTGCGCTCGTCGGCGCATCGATGGGCTTCCGCACCGTGATCGTGATCCCCGAGACCCAGAGCCAGGAGAAGAAGGACATGATCCGCCTGGCTGGGGCCGAGCTCGTTCAGGTGCCCGCCGCTCCCTACAAGAACCCCAACAACTACGTGCGCTATTCTGGCCGCCTCGCAGAAGAGATGTCGCGCACCGCCGAGCATGGCGTGATCTGGGCGCAGCAGTTCGACAACGTCGCCAACCGCCGTGCCCACGTCGAGACCACTGGCCCCGAGATCTGGGAACAGACCGGCGGCAAGGTCGACGGCTTCGTCGCGGCCGTGGGCTCGGGCGGGACGCTTGCGGGCGTGGCCGAGGCGCTGCAGCCCAAGGGCGTGAAGATCGGCCTCGCCGATCCGATGGGGGCGGCGCTCTACAGCTACTACAAGACCGGCGAGTTCAAGGCCGAGGGCACCTCGATCACCGAGGGCATCGGCCAGGGGCGGATCACCGCCAACCTCGAGGGCTTCACCCCCGATTTCGCCTACCAGATTCCCGACGAGGAAGCGCTGCCGCTGGTCTTCGACCTGCTGCAGGAAGAGGGGCTCTGCCTCGGTGGCTCGTCGGGCATCAACATCGCCGGTGCCATCCGCATGGCGCAGGAGATGGGCCCGGGTCACACCATCGTCACGGTGCTCTGCGACTACGGCAACCGCTACCAGTCCAAGCTGTTCAACCCCGAGTTCCTCAAGGAGAAGGGGCTGCCGGTTCCGAGCTGGCTCGACCGCGCGCCCGCCTCGATCCCCGGAGTCTTCGAGGACACATGACCCTTATCTACCGCTGGCTTCTTGCCGCCTGCCTCGCGCTCACTCTCACACTGGGCGCGGGAGGGGCTTATGCGCAGGACGGCTCTCTCGACTACACCGCCTGGAACACGCTCGCCGACAGCGCCGAGCAGGTGATCGACGAGGGCGACGAGACCAATGAACAGTTCGAGACCCTGCGCAGCGAGATCGCCGGCTGGCGGGACAGCTTCCTGCAGGCGCAGAGCACCAACGCCACGCGGCTGCGCACGCTGCAATCGCAGATCGACGCGCTGGGGCCGGCGCCCGAGGAGGGCGAAACCGAGGCCGAGGGCATCGCCTCCCGCCGCGAGGAGCTCACCGCCGAGATCCAGCGGCTCGAGGCGCCGGTGCGCAGCGCCGAAGAGGCCTATACCCGCGCCGACGGTCTGATCCGCGAGATCGACGAGATCATCCGCGACCGGCAGACCACCGCGCTGCTCGAGCAGCGGCCGTCGCCGCTCAATCCCGCCAACTGGCGGGATGCGGCGGTCGAGCTTGTGGCGTCGGGACAGAGCATCTGGGCCGAGTTCGAGAAGAACATCGGCTCCGAGACAAAGTTTTCGGTCCTCAAGAGCAACCTGCCCGTGATCCTGCTGTTGCTGGGCATAGCAGGGCTTCTTGTGGTGCGCGGTCCGGTCTGGATCCGCAAGCTTGTGGACTGGCTGCGCGTCCGCACCCGGCGCGGCACCGGGGTCTGGAGCTTCGTGGTCTCGCTGGGCGGCTTCGTGCTGCCGCTGATCGGGCTGATCCTGCTCACCCTGGCGCTGACACTGAGCAACCTGCTGGGCGAGAACGGCAGCGTCCTGCTCGAGCAGCTGCCGAACTGGGGCGGTGCGCTGCTCTGGATCCGCTGGCTCGCCGACCAGACCTTCAACCGCAGCGACGACGTCGCCACCCTGCCGCTGCCGCTGGCCCGGCGGCGCGAGGCGCGGTTCTACGCCAACATGCTGGCAATCCTGCTGGTGCTGCGGTCCATCGGCGAGACCTTCTCGTCGACCTTCAACTACTCAGAGACCACCCGCATCGTGCTCGACTTCCCGGTGCTGGTGCTCTGCGCCCTGATGCTCTGGCGGCTCGGGCACATCCTCGGCCAGCTCAGCCCCGAGACCGCGACCGACGGCACGCTGCTCGAGGGCTCGCAGTTCCGCCTGCGCATGGCCCGGATCATCGGCCGAGGCGCCATGGTCGCGGCCATCGTCGGCCCGATCATGTCGGCCATCGGCTATGACGGCGTCGGGCAGGCGCTGGTCTACCCGGCGGTGCGCACGCTGTCGCTGCTGGCGCTCATCCTCGTTCTGCAGCGCTTCATCAACGACCTATACGAGCTGTTCACCGGCAAGAGCGCGCAGGACGCCGACAGCCTCGTGCCGGTGCTCGCGGGGCTGATGCTGCTGCTGGCGACCATCCCGCTTCTGGCGCTGGTCTGGGGCGCGCGCGTCGCCGACCTGACCGAGATCTGGGCCCGCTTCCGCGAGGGCTTCTCCTTTGGTGAGACCCGGATTTCGCCCACCGATTTCCTGACCTTCCTCGTGATCTTCGCCGTGGGCTACGCGGTCACGCGGCTGGTGCAGGCGGGTCTGCGCAGCTCGATCCTGCCCAAGACCCGCATCGACCAAGGCGGGCAGACCGCCATCGTCTCGGGGCTGGGCTACGTCGGCATCTTCGCCGCCGCGCTGGTGGCGATCACCGCCGCCGGCCTCGACCTGTCGTCGCTGGCGCTGGTCGCCAGTGCGCTTTCGGTCGGCATCGGTTTCGGCCTTCAGAACATCGTGTCGAACTTCGTCGCGGGCATCATCCTGCTGATCGAACGGCCGATCTCCGAGGGCGACTGGATCGAGACCGGCGGCACGCAGGGCATCGTCAAGAGCATCTCGGTGCGCTCGACCCGGATCGAGACCTTCGACCGAACCGACCTGATCGTGCCGAACTCGGATTTCGTCTCGGGCCGGGTGACGAACTTCACCCGTTCGAACGTGCTGGGCCGGGTGGTCGTGCCGGTGGGCGTGGCCTACGGCAGCGACACCCGCAAGGTCGAGGACATCCTGCGCCGCATCGTGCGCGAGCACGACATGGTGCTGCTGAACCCCGAGCCGATGATCACCTTCGAGGAGTTCGGCGCGGATTCGCTGAACTTCTTCATCCGCGCGGTGATCCGCGACGTGGGCTCGAAGCTGGTGGTGACCTCGGACTTCCACCACGAGATCGCCCGCCGCTTCGCCGAGGAAGGCATCGAGATCCCCTTCGCACAGCGCGACGTCTGGCTGCGCAACCCCGAGGTGCTGTTCCCCGACCGCGGCAAGCCCGAGGCCGAGACCCCGCCGCCGGCGGATCCCGACAGCGCCGAGACGCCCGCGAACGAGGTCGCGGCCAAGCGCGAGGAGCGGCAGCAGGCACGGGATTCCGGCGTCATGCCGGCGGGTCGTGACGGCGACGACGGCGGCGGCTCCGGAGATGGCGGAGACGGCGACGGACGATGACACGACTGCTGTTCCGCGAGGACCCCTACCTTCGTGACGCCGAGGGCCGGGTGGTCGCGCATACCCCCGAAGGCGGCATCGTTCTCGACGCCTCGATCTTCTACCCCAAGGGCGGCGGCCAGCCCGGCGACAGCGGCCGGATCGGCTGGCACGGCGGCGGCGTCTCCATCGCCACGGCGGTGCCCGGCGAGGCCGGCGACGTGGTGCTGGTGCCCGCCGAGCCCGTGGCGCTGCCCGCGGTCGGCACCTACGTGACCCAGCGGCTCGACTGGGAGCGGCGGCACCGGCACATGCGGGTGCACAGCGCGCTGCACCTGCTGACCGTGGTGATCCCGCTGCCGGTCACCGGTGGCGCCATCGCGGCGGGCTCGGGGCGACTCGACTTCGCCATGCCCGACGCGCCCGAGGACCGTGACCAGATCGAGACCGCCCTGAACGCTCTGGTCGACCGCGATCTCGTGATCAGCGAGGACTGGATCGACGAGTCGGTGCTCGACGCCAACCCGGGGCTGGTCAAGACGATGACGGTCCAGCCCCCTCGCGGTCGCGGCCCGGTGCGGCTGGTGCGCATCGGCGCAGGCCGCGATCAGGTCGACCTGCAGCCCTGCGGCGGCACCCACGTCGCCCGCACCGGCGAGATCGGCAGCCTGCGGCTCGGCAAGATCGAGAACAAGGGCCGCCAGAACCGCCGCGTCAGCATCCTGCTGGACTGAGCGCGCCCGGACCGGGCGCGCAAGGTAAGTTGGCTTTGGGGTGGACTGTGAGGGTCCGTCTCGAAGCCCGCGGTCGCCGCGACTTCCTGCTCCGATCCGCCCGTCATGCGCGAAGGCTCTTGCATTTCCATCGCTTAGCGCTTTCCTGGGCGCATGGTGAAGCTGGTTCTGTTGCACAAGGCCAACTCGATCTACGAGGACGAGCCCGATGTCGTTTACGATTTTCCTCGGTCCTACCTAAGGGCGATCGAGGAAGCCGTGGGCGACTGGATCGTCTACTACGAGCCGGTCAAGGCCGGTCCGAAAGGCTATTTCGCTGTCGCCAAGATCTCTGATGTCATCCCGAAACCCAATGCGGAGGGGCGCTTCCTCGCCCGCATCGAGCCGGGCAGCTTCCTTCCGTTCGATCGCGACGTCCCGCGCCTCGTGGACGGGAGTCCGCTCGAGACTGCGCTGATGGAGCCTGATGGCTCGCCCAAGAAGGGTGGGCTGGTCCAGCTCGCTGTGCGACGCCTGCCTGAAGAAGACTTCGCACGGATCGTCAATCTCGGCCTGCCGGAAGAGCTCGAGCAGATCGAGGCGACACGGTACGATCCCAATGGCGGGACATTCGATGACAGTGCAGCTCCGTTCGAGCGGCCTGTGCTGGAGCGCCTTACCCGTCGTCCATATCGCGACGTGGCATTCCGACGGAAGGTGCGCGAGGCATACGGCTATCGCTGCGCCTTGTCCGGCCTCATGCTTCGCAACGGCGGCGGCCGGCCCGAAGTTCAGGCCGCGCATATCAGGCCCGTAGACAAACAAGGCAGCGACTCGGTTCGGAACGGTCTGGCCCTGTCCGGGACGCTGCACTGGATGTTCGACCGTGGTCTTATCTCGATCGCGGATGATTGCGAGACGATCCTGGTCTCGCACAACAAGGTGCCCGGTGAGGTGGTCAGCCGTCTGCTGTCGCCGGACGGTCGTCTGTTGAAGCCGGAGGATCCGCGCGATGCACCGCACCCGGAGAACCTCAAGTGGCACCGCGAAAACGTGTTCGGTCGGGTGCTGACGGATGAGCCTGCCCCCTGGGGCTGAAGTTTGCCCGCATCCCGACCGGCTTGATGCAGCTTCGCCGGTGTCGATGAGAGCCTAGCTTGCCTTCGGCCTCCGCATCCGGGCGGGGCCGGGGGCGAGGATGTAGAGGGCGAGACTGACGACGACGATGGCGCCGCCGGTCAGCATCCGCGACGTCGGGGCCTCGCCGAGGGCCATCCAGACCCAGAGCGGGCCGAGCACGGTTTCGAGCAGCATCAGGAGGCTCACGTTCGCCGCCTGCGTGTGGCGCGAGGCCGAGGACAGGGCAAAGAACGAGGCTGGCAGGATCAGCAGCCCAGTGGCGAGGATCGCCGACACGTTGCCCCCGGTCATCTGCGACGGCCCCGTCAGGACGAGCCCCATGATCCCGGCGAGAAACGCGCCGGTGCCGAGCGCCGGCAGGAGCGGCAGCTCGGGCGCGCGGCGCAGGGTGACGAAGGTGGTGGCAAGCGCGAGGGCCACGCCCAGACCGCAGAGCGCACCGGTCAGGGCGGCCCGGTTGACCGCGAGGTCTCCCTTGCCCGAGACGGCAACGGCGATGCCCACGGCCACCGCCGCGATGGCGGCCCATGTGGCGCGGCTCGCGGGTTCGGCCAGCAGAACGCGCGACAGCAATGCTGCCCAGACCGGCGTGGTCGCGACCGCGAGCAGCACCACCGCCACCGGCGCGGCGCCGATGCCGAGCGGGAAGAGCGTCGCGTTGAGGAACTGCGACAGGATCAGCACGGCCCCCGCCGGGCACAGCAGGCGCCGGATGCCGCCGGGATCGCGCACGAGCAGAAGCCACGCGCCCCAGAAGACCGCGCCCACGCAGAGCCCGCGCCAGCCCAGCATCTGCCAGCCGTCCATGTCTGACAGCCGCATCAGCAGCGCGTCGGGTGTCAGGACGAGCGCACCGAACGCGGCGAGCGTGATGCCGTAGCGGGGGGAACGGGACATGGCGGACCTTCGACAGACGTGACGGCGCCCCGCCGAACGTGCCGGACGGGGCGCTTTGCGGGGACAGTCTTGGGTCAGCGGTAGAGCGGTTGCAATCCCATCTGCATGTGAAGCTGGTTCACCGCCACCTCCGACAGCCCCATCGACTTGGCGAGACGGTCGAGGTACTCGGCCTCGTCATCGGTATCCACGGCGATGGTCATCAGCGAGGCGGCGTAGACCTGCGTCTTCTGCACCTCGGGCGTGTCGCGGGCCAGCGCCTCGGGGTCGACCGGCGCGGCAAGCTGGGCCTCGACGAAGGCGATATCCTCCTCCGAGGCGGCCTCGCCGATGGTGTCGAGCAGACGCGCCTTCTCGGCCGCGTCGATCTCGCCGTCAGCCTTGGCGGCCTGGATCATGGCGCGGAGCATGAGGCCCGCGGCCTCTTCGGCCTGTGCCGAGCCGCCGGCGGCATTGAATTGGTCGATCATGCTGCCGATGCCTTTGCCGCCCATGGCCGAGGCCCCACCGGCAGCGGCGAGGATGCTCGCCATCCCGGCACCGGAGCCTTGCGCGCCGGTGCCGCCGCCAAGACCGGCGCCCGCCAGCATGGCGCCGAGCCCGCCGCGCTGCATCTGCTCCATCATGTCCTGCAGCGGGTTCGACGCGCCACCTGACATCATCCGGCCCATCTGCGCCTGCTGCGCGGTGCCGGGCTCGCTGCCCTTGAGCTGCGCCTTGCCGACCATCAGGGCGCCGAGCCCCTGACCGCCCGACAGCCGGTCGACGCCGCGCGCCGCCGCATAGCCCATGGCGAGCTTCGCAAGGGTTCCCATCATACTCATCTGCGCATCCTCCCAGTCATCTCTCCCGGTGCCGCGCGGCACCCTCGGGCCTCAGCTTGTCAGATAGGGCGGCGTGGCGCGAAGGGAAAATCCCGCGATCACTGCGCTTGACCTTGGCGGCGCGCCGGTGGAGAGCAGGGGCATGGAAGCACGCAGGACGATGGACGCCGCAGGGGCGCTGGGACTGGTGGGGTTCAGCACGCTGCTGGCCTTCAACCAGGTCGTGGTCAAGATCACCAACGCCGGGATCTCGCCGGTGCTGGGCGCGGGGCTGCGCTCGGTGCTGGGCGTGATCGTGGTGCTGGGCTGGGTGGCGCTGCGCAAGCGCGGGGCGCTCGCGGGCATGGGGCAGACGGTGCGCGGCGGGCTGTTGCTGGGGCTGCTCTTCGGCGCCGAGTTCGTGGTGCTGTTCCTGTCGCTGGACCTGACCACGGTGTCGCGGGCCTCGATCGTCTTCTACTCGATGCCGGTGTGGCTGGCGCTGGCGGCGCATTTCGTGCTGCCGGGCGAACGGCTGAGCCGCACCCGGGCGCTGGGGCTGGTGCTGGCGATGGCGGGCGTCGGCTGGGCGCTCTGGGCCCCCGAGAGCCGCGGCGCGGGCGACTGGCGCGGCGAGGCGCTGGCGCTGGTGGCGGCGTTTCTCTGGGCCGGGATCGTGCTGTCGCTGCGGCTGACGGACGCCTCGAAGCTCAGCCCCGAGGCGCAGCTCCTGTGGCAGCTCGGGCTCTCGGCGGTGGTGGTGCCGCTCATCGCGCCGCTCTTCGGGCCGGTGCTGCGCGCCCCCGAACCGGTGCACGTGGCGGGGCTGCTGTTCCAGGGCGCGGTCGTGGTCGGCATCGGCTTCACCGCCTGGCTGGCGCTGGTGAAACGCTACCGCGCGTCCGACGTGGCCTCGTTCAGCTTCCTGTCGCCGGTGCTGGCGGTGGGCTTCGGCTGGCTGTTCCTCGGCGAGCCGGTGGGGCCGCATTTCATCGGCGCCATGGCGCTGGTGGGGGCGGGGATCGTGCTGATCAACCGCCGCTGAGCGCCGGTCTTTCCCCCGGCGTGGTCGTCAGGTGCCGCAGAACGTGGCGGGAACCACCTCGTCCGGGGTCGGCGGGGCCTGAAGCTCTGCCGCGTCGGGCTGGTCCTCGTAGGGCCGCGACAGCACCAGGTTCAGGTGGCGGAAGTAGCTTTCGTCGCCGTCGACCGCCGCGGCGATCATCTGCTCGATGCGGTGGTTGCGCGGGATGAAGGCGGGGTTGGAGCGGCGCATCAGCCCCTCGGGGTCGGGCTCGGACTCGATCCGCGCCTTCCACTGCGCGTCCCATGCGTCATAGGCCTCGCGGTCGGTGAACTGGTCGCGGGCATCGTCCGAGAGCAGGGCGCGGAAGGCGTTGGTGAAATCGGCCTGACCCTTGTGCATGAGCTCGAGCAGCCCCGCGACGAGCTTCGCGTCCTCGGGTCGCGGATCGGCAATGCCGAGCTTGGCGGCGAAGCGTTGCAGCCAGGCGGCGCGCAGCTGGTCCGCCATGCCGTGCACGATGCGGGTGAAGACCTGCACGCCGTCGTCGGCATCGGGCATCAGCGGCACCAGCGCAGTTGCAAGCTGCGCCATGTTCCAGACGACGATGTCGGGTTGCGCGGAATAGGCGTATCGGCCGTAGCGGTCGATCGAGGAATAGACCTGGTTCGGGTCGTAGCGGTCCATGAAGGCGCAGGGGCCATAGTCGATGGTCTCGCCCGAAAGCGTGCAGTTGTCGGTGTTCATCACGCCGTGGATGAAGCCGAGGCTCAGCCATTGCGCCACCAGCGCGACCTGCCGTTCGCAGACCGCGGCAAGCAGCCCGTCGGGGCTGGTGACACCGGGATAGTGGCGCTCGACCGTGTAGTCGAAGAGCGTGCGCAGGGCCTCGGTGTCGCCGCGCGCGGCAAAGACCTGAAAGGTGCCGACGCGGATGTGGCTGCCGGCGACGCGGGTGAGGATGGCGCCGGGCAGGGGACCTTCGCGCAGGATGTCCTCGCCGGTGCGCACCGCGGCCAGCGCGCGGGTCGTGGGCACGCCGAGCGCGTGCATCGCCTCGCTCACCACGTATTCGCGCAGCACGGGGCCAAGCCACGCCCGGCCGTCGCCACGGCGGGAATAGGGGGTGGGACCCGAGCCCTTGAGTTGGATGTCGCGCCGGGTGCCGCTGCGGTCGACGACCTCGCCCAGCAGATGCGCGCGGCCGTCGCCGAGCTGCGGCGAGAAGCCTCCGAACTGGTGCCCGGCGTAGAGCTGGGCCAGCGGATCGGCGCCCTCGGGCAGCACGTTGCCGGCCAGCACCGGCGCCAGCCGCGGGTCGTCGGTGCCGGTGATGCCGAGCTCTTCGGCCAGCGGTGCGTTGAAGGCGACGAGCGACGGGCGCGCCACCGGGGTGGGCTTCAGCCGGGTGTAGAAGGTGGCGGGAAGCCGGGCGTAGCTGTTGTCGAAGGGAATGTGCAGGGTCATGCCACAGAGATAATGGAACCGGCGGGGAAAGGAAGGGGTCTGACGGAACCAGCCGGGCAAGGAGATGCCGAAGTTGCCGGGCGGCGCCGCGCAGGATGGACAGGCGCGCGGGGCCGGGACATGCTGCCGCCATGTCCGCAAGGGGCCGCGAGGAGCGGGGGGAGCCTGTGACCGACAGCACTGCGAAAATCGAGGCCTTCTACGCCAGGGAGGACCAGTGGCAGACCGAGCTTGCGCTTCTGCGCGAGATCCTCACCGCCTCGCCGCTCAGCGAAGAGTTCAAGTGGCGCGCGCCCTGCTACACGTGGAAGGGCGCCAATGTCGCCATGCCCCACGGTTTCCGCAACGATTGCCGGCTGACCTTCTTCAAGGGCGTGCTGCTGCGCGACCCTGAGGGCATCCTCGTGCCGCCGGGCGACAACTCGCGCTCGGCCCGGCTGGCGCGGTTCACCTCGGTCGACGAGATTGCCGCGGCGCGGCCGGTGCTGCTCGCGTACATCGACGAGGCCATCAAGCTCGAGGAGGCCGGCGCCACGGTGACCTTCGAGAAGGACGACCTCGGCTATCCCGAGGAGCTGGTCGCGGCGCCGGACGACGCCCCCGAGCTGGCCGCCGCGTTCGAGGCGCTGACCCCGGGGCGGCGGCGCAGCTGGGTGCTGCACCTGACGCAGGCCAGGCAATCCGCGACGCGGGTCTCGCGGCTCGAGAAGGCGCGGCCGAAGATCCTCGCGGGCAAGGGGCTCAACGACCGCTGAGCGTGCCCGGACCGCGTCAGAGCACCCGGCTCATCAGCGCGTAGCCCTCGCGCATCTTGAAGCGGTTGCGGCGGTAGAACTGCTGCAGCCGTTCATCGGAGCGGTCGGCCTCGAGGTGCAGCGCCATGACGCCGCTGTCGCGCAGCCCGATGGAGAGCTGTTGCAGCGCCTCGCCGCCCATGCCGCGGCGGCGCACGGCGGGGCGGACGTAGAGTTCGTCGACCATGGCATCGAGCCCGCCGAATTCGAGGCTCCAGCCGAAGCTGATCATGACGTAGCCGACCGGCGCCTTGCGCGGACCGATCAGCCAGATCGCCCCGTGCGGCGCGCCGTCGAGGATCGGCTCGAGCGCGCCGCGCACGTGATCCTCGTTGCTGTCGTAGCGCATCTCGACGTGGAAGGCGCGGACCATGGCGACGAGCCGCTCGAGATCGTCGGGACCGGCGAGGTGGAGCGCCTTCATAGCTGGGCCAGCCGCTCGGTCAGCAGGGAGAAGAAGCCGTCGGCGTCGAGATCTCCGATGAAGGTGGCGTTGGGCGCGCGGTCGGTGACACCCCACCAGTCGGCCACGGTCATGCCCCGGGTGAGCGGCGAGACGGTCTCGATCTCGACGTTGATGTGCCGCCCCGAGAACAGCTCGGGCCGCAGCAGGTAGGCGGTGACGCAGGGGTCGTGCAGCGGCGCGCCATCGGAGCCGTATTTCGCGAGATCGAAGCGCTCGAAGAAGTCGGTCATCTGGGCGACGGCGGTGCCGGCGCGGTTGCCGAGCGCGCGGAAGGCGTCGTTGCGCGGCTTGGTGACCAGCGCCTTGTGGGTCACGTCGAGAGGCAGCACCACCAGCGGCACGCCCGCGCCGAAGACCAGCGCCGCGGCCTCGGGGTCGACGTAGATGTTGAACTCGGCCGCGGGTGTGATGTTGCCGACCTCGAAATAGGCGCCGCCCATGAGCACGATGCGCTTCACCCGCGAGACGATGTCGGGGGCGCGCTCGAAGGCGGTGGCAATGTTTGTGAGCGGCCCGAGCGGGCAGAGCGTCACGGTCCCTGCGGGTTCGGCGCGAAGGGTCTCGATGATGAAATCGACGCCATGCGCGTCCTGCAGCGGCATGGTGGGCTCGGGCAGGTCGGGGCCGTCGAGCCCGGTCTTGCCGTGCACGTGCTCGGCGGTCACCAGCTCGTGGCGCAGGGGGCGGTCGCAGCCCGCGAAGACCTTCATGTCGGGCCGTCCGGCCAGTTCGCAGACAATGCGGGCATTGCGCGCGGTCAGCGCCAGCGGCACGTTGCCCGCGACGGCGGTGATGCCCAGCACCTCGATCTCGTCCGGAGAGGCGAGGGCGAGCAGGATTGCAACGGCGTCGTCCTGGCCGGGATCGGTGTCGATGATGATGCGCTCTGCCATGGGAAGCCTCCTCGAATGCGACGCCCGACAGGTGACACGCGGGCCCGGCGCGTTCAACCCGATGTGTCCCCGACCGGGCGTGACGGACAAAACACCGCCGGTCCGGCAGAATTTCGGATCGGGTCATTGCCGCGCCGCCGCACGATGTTAGACTCGCCGCACGCGATGGGTTAGGGAAAGGATGCGTTGTTAACGCTAACGTCACCAGATGCAGAGAATCGGAGAACACCCGGCCATGGTATCCCGCGTCATTCCCGTCGACCCGTTCGACCTGGTCATCTTTGGCGGCACCGGCGATCTGGCCCGCCGCAAGATCATCCCGGCGCTGTTCCGCCGGTTCTGCGCCGGCCAGATGCCCGACGACAGCCGCATCATCGCCGCCGCGCGCTCGGAACTGGACGATGACGGCTACCGCGAATTCGCGCGCGAGGCGATTGCCGAGTTCGGCAAGAAGAGCGCCGACAACAAGAAGGCGCTGAAGGGCTTCCTCAAGCAGCTGCATTACGTGCCGGTCGACGCCAAGGGAGAGGGCGGCTGGGAAAGCCTCAAGAGCCTGCTGCGCGACGACGAGAACGTGGTGCGCGCCTTCTACTTCTCGGTGGGGCCGAGCCTTTTCGCCGATCTCGCCCAGCAGGTGCGCAGCCACGAGCTGTCGACCCGCGAGAGCCGCATCGTCGTCGAGAAGCCCTTTGGCCACGATCTCGAAAGCGCGCGGGCGCTGAACGAGGAGCTGGCGCAGCACTTCCACGAGGACCAGATCTACCGGATCGACCACTACCTCGGGAAGGAGACGGTCCAGAACCTCATGGCCGTGCGCTTCGGCAACATGCTGTTCGAGCCGCTGTGGAACGCGCAATACGTCGATCACATCCAGATCACCGTGGCCGAGACCGTGGGCGTCGAGGGGCGGGGCTCGTACTACGACAAGTCCGGCGCCATGCGGGACATGGTGCAGAACCACCTCATGCAGCTCCTGTGCCTGATCGCCATGGAGCCGCCCGCCCGGTTCGAGGCCGACGCGGTGCGCGACGAGAAGCTCAAGGTGATCCGCGCGCTGGATCCGGTGGACCCGGACCAGATCGTGCGCGGGCAGTATACCTCGGACGGCGAGATGGCCTCATACCGCGAGGATGCCGAGAACGCGACCTCGAAGACCGAGAGCTTCATCGCGCTCAAGTGCTACATCTCGAACTGGCGGTGGGCGAACACGCCCTTCTACCTGCGCACCGGCAAGCGGCTGGCGGCGCGGGCCTCCGAGATCGCCGTGGTCTTCAAGGAGACGCCGCATTCGATCTTCGGCATCGACTCGGGCCGGCACCGCAACGTGCTCTCGATCCGGCTGCAGCCGAACGAGGGCATGACGCTGGGCGTGACCATCAAGGAACCGGGCCCGGGCGGGATGCGTCTGGTGGACGTGCCGCTCGACATGTCCTTCGCCGAGGCGCTGGGGCCCGAGGCCGAAGAGGTGACGGATGCCTACGAGAGGCTCATCATGGACGTGATCCGCGGCAACCAGACGCTGTTCATGCGCGGTGACGAGGTCGAGGCCGCCTGGGCCTGGACCGATCCGCTGATCGAAGGCTGGGAGCGGCGCGGCGACTCGCCCAAGCCCTATGACGCGGGCAGCATCGGGCCGGACGACGCGGCCTTCCTGATCAACCGCGACGGTCGCCGATGGAGGGGGATCAAGGCGTGAGCTACGAATTCAAGACCTACCCGGACCGCGAGATGCTGGCGATGGACCTCGCCAACCAGATCGCGGGAGAACTGCGCGCGGCGCTGTCGCATCAGGACCGCGCGGCGCTGGCGGTGCCGGGCGGCACCTCGCCCGGGCCGGTCTTCGACGCGCTCTGCGCCGCCGATCTCGACTGGGACCGGGTCGACGTGCTGCTGACCGACGAACGCTGGGTGCCCGAGAGCTCGGAGCGCTCGAACACCCGGCTGCTGCGCGAGCG
>Ga0208328_1000174_pt1 | contig 33936 bp, 29 predicted proteins | sample DeeseametaMP2633_FD_184170 | JGI IMG/M metagenome (GOLD analysis project Ga0208328, IMG submission 184170) | Marine microbial communities from the Deep Atlantic Ocean - MP2633 (SPAdes) | ecosystem: Environmental > Aquatic > Marine > Unclassified | place: Northeast of Antigua and Barbuda, North...
CCGGCCTGCCGAAGGCCGAGCTGCACGTCCACCACGTCGGCTCGGCCTCCCCGCGGATCGTCTCCGAGCTCGCCCGACGCCACCCCGGCACCGTGCCCGACGACCCCGAGGAGCTGCGGCGCTTCTTCGAGTTCCGCGACTTCGCCCACTTCATCGAGGTCTACCTCGCGGTCGTCGACCTGGTCCGCACCCCCGAGGACGTGCGGGTGCTGACCTACGAGGTCGCGCGCGAGATGGCGACCGAGCAGTCGCTGCGCTACGCCGAGCTGACCTGCACCCCCTACACGTCGGTGCGTCCGCACGAGGACGGCGTCGGGATGCCCATCGAGGCCTACACCGAGGCGCTGGAGGACGCCCGGGTCGCGGCCGAGCGCGACTTCGGGCTGGTGCTGCGCTGGATCTACGACATCCCCGGCGAGGCCGGGCTCCCGGCGGCCGACGCCACCCTCGACTACGCCCTGCGCCACGCCGGCGACGGGCTCGTCGGCTTCGGCCTGGGCGGGCCCGAGATCGGCGTGCCGCGACCGCAGTTCCAGCCGCACTTCGACGCGGCGCGCGCCGCCGGGCTGCGCTCGGTGCCGCACGCCGGGGAGACCACCGGGCCGCAGACCGTGTGGGACGCGCTGCACCTGCTGGGCGCCGAGCGGATCGGCCACGGCACGAGTGCCGCGCAGGATCCCGCGCTGCTCGAGCACCTCGCGGCCACCGGCGTACCCCTCGAGGTGTGCCCGTCCTCCAACCTCGCGACCCGGGCGGTCGCCAGCCTGGAGGAGCACCCGCTCCCGCGCTTCGTGGAGGCCGGGGTCACCGTCGCGATCGCCTCCGACGACCCGCCGATGTTCGGCACGACCCTCAACCGGGAGTACGAGCTGGCCGCCGACCTGCTCGACCTCGACGAGGAGGGCGTCCGCGAGCTGGCACGGGCCTCGGTGCGGGCGTCCTTCGCGCCCGACGGGGTACGCCGCAGCCTGCTCTCCGCCATCGACGACCACGCCTGAGGGTCCTCGGGCGGTCCGTGGGCGTGGCTCAGCGGCGCCCGGCCAGCCGGTAGCCGACGCCGCGCACGTCCTCGACGAACCGTGCCTGCGGGCCGGTGTCGCCGAGTTTGCGCCGCAGCGAGGCGACGTGGGCCTCGACGGTGCGCTTGTCGGCGTCGTTGACGAAGTAGGCGGTCACGTGACCCTGGCCGCGCATCGCGAGGACCAGGTCGGCCTTGCTGCGCACCCTGCTGCCCGAGCGCAGGAGCGCGGCGAGCAGGTCGAACTCGGTGAGGGTGAGGTCGATCGGTCGCTCGTCGAGCACCACGCTGCGGGTCGGTGGGTGCAGGGCGAGCCCGTCGTGGGTGAGCCAGGCGCTGGTCGGGGCGGCGGGTGCTGCGGCGACGGGTGCTTCGGCGACGGGTGCTTCGGCGACGGGTGCTGCGGCAACGGGTATGGGGGCGACCGGGGCCGGGGTGACCGGGGCCGGCGTGGGGGAGGCCGGGTTGCCCGACGGCGCGCCCTGACCGGGCAGAGGGGTGCCCCGCAGCCACGGCCGCTCGGACGTCGAGGGGGCGGGCGGGCCGGACGGCGCCGGGGGCGCGGCCTGCGTCTCGGCGGCCGAGCCCCGCGGCGGGCCGATGTCGAGCCGACGCAGCATCGCGTCCACGCGCGCCCGCAGCTCGCGCGGGCTGAACGGCTTGACGAGGTAGTCGTCGGCGCCGGCCTCCAGGCCCTGCACCACGTCGATCTCCTCGGCCATCGCGCTGATCATGATGAGGTAGGTGTCGTGCGAGCGTCGGATGCGGCGCGCGACGGCGAAGCCGTCCATGCCGGGCATCTGCACGTCACACGTCGTGAGCAGTGGACGGTGGGCCTCGACGGCCGCCAGCCCGCTCTGCCCGTCGGCGCAGAGCACGACGGAGAAGCCGTTCTGCTGCAGGACCATGTCGAGGATCTCGCGGATGGCTGGGTCGTCCTCGATCACGACGGCGACCCACGGCTGCATCCGGTGCCTCCTCCTCGACTGTGACGTTTTTTACCATGCCGAGCGCGGTTCGGGCAGGATGGTCTCGCCGCTCGGGCCGGCGCCCCCCCCTGATCGCCCCCCTGATCCCCCCCGTCCCTCCCTCCCCGCGCCGCCCGCGCACGTGCTCCAGGAGGTCCCGTGCCTGACGCACCGAGCACTCCCGACCCCTCGGGTCCCTGGTTCTCCCGGCTGCGTCCGGTCGTGGACGACGACACCGTGCTCGACTCCCTCCTCGGCGACATCACCGGACGCCTGGGCTTCGGCACCGCGGCGGTGCTGCTGCTGCGCGAGGACATCGAGGAGATGGAGTACGTCGCGGTCCGGGGCTCGGCCCACGCGCGCAGCCGGCTGGGCCGACACGTGTCGCTGGAGCGGGTGCTGGCCCAGCTGGCGGAGTCCGAGATGCTCGGGGTCGTGCGCTACCTGCCGGCGGAGCGTCGGGTGGCGGGGGGCTTCCTGGAGGGCCTGGTGCCGAGGTCCGCGCCGGGGGCCTGGCACCCCGACGACCTGCTCGTCGCCGTGGTCAAGGACGAGGACCGGTTGCGCGGGTTGATCCTGCTCGACGAACCCAGGAACCGTGCGGTGCCCTCCGACGCGCTCCAGGCGACCTTCCACGACTGGACCCGTGACCACGCGCCGCTCGTCCTCGCGGCCGACAGCCGCCGTCGCCTCGACCACGAGGTGCGGCTCTCACGGATGTCGGCCGAGGTGCTGCGCCTGTCCAACGCCGCGTTCGGCTCCTCCGCGGACCTGCTGCAGGCCTGCCTCGAGGTCCTGCGGCTGGCGCTCGGGGGAGCGGTGGCGTGGTCCCACCTGCTCGCCGACGACACCTGGCGCCGGGTCACCGACGAGGACGTCGTGGTGCCCGACGGGGTGAACCGCGACGTCGGCCGGCTGCTCCTGCCGGCGGTGCAGCGGCTCCTCGAGATCGAGGCCACGGCGGTCTTCGCCGGGGACCGGTTGGCCGGTCCCCGCGAGGTGGTGGAACCCCTGGCGGCCCTGGTGGGGCCTTGGCTGGAGCAGGAGGGCCACCCGCAGCTGATGGTGCTGCCGCTCGGGGCGGGCTCGGAGCTGCTCGGCTTCGCCGTCCTCGCCAAGCGCGCCGAGGCGCCGCAGTGGACGGACCTGGAGATCGCCGCCGCCCGACAGGTGGCGGGCGACCTCGGCGTCGCCGTGCGCAACCGGCAGTTCGAGGAGCAGCGCACCGCGATGAGCGAGCTGAAGCGGACCTTCGTGGCGACGCTGGTGCACGAGCTGAAGAACCCGGTCACCTCGATCAAGGCCCACTCCGAGCTCCTGGAGTCCCTCGTCGCCGGCTCCGAGGCGGGCCTGCGGTCGGTGCGGGCGCTCCAGCGGGCGGGCGACCAGTTCGAGCGCACGGTCCGTGACCTCCTCCTCTTCGCCCGGTACGACGACGCGTCGGTCGCCCTGGACCTGGCGCCGGTCCGGCTGGGAGAGGTCCTGACCGAGAGCGTCGAGCTCTTCGTCGCCGAGGCGGAGTCCCGGCAGGTCTCCTTGGTCGCGGACGTGTCCCTGGGCGAGGACGTGGTGGAGGCCGACCGCACCGCCATGGAACGGCTGGTCAACAACCTCGTCGGCAACGCCGTGAAGTACACCGATGCCGGCGGGGTGGTCTCCGTCGTGCTGCGCGAGAGCGACCAGGACGACTGGGGTGCGCGTGGCCTCGCGCTGGAGGTGGCCGACACGGGGATCGGCATCGGTGAGGACGACCTCGCCCACCTGTTCCGGGAGTTCTACCGCTCCTCGGATCCCTCGGCCCGCTCCCGTCCCGGCACCGGTCTGGGGCTCGCGGTGGTCCAGCGCATCGTCCAGCGCCACGGTGGGCAGATCGAGGTCGTCTCCGAGGTCGGTCAGGGGACCACCGTCACCGTGCTGCTGCCCGGCTCCGGCACCGGCAGCGGCTCGACGGGCCGCCTCGCGGGAGTGGCGGGAGACCCGGCGGTCGGGTGACCGCACGGCTCAGGAGCAGGGCGTGACGTCTCGTGCGGCCAGCGCGTAGCGGGGCGCGCGGGGGTGGCCGACGGCCGCGACGGCCAGCCCGGCGCTGATCATCTGCTCACCGAGGTCCGCGCCGTCGACGTCGAGGTACCCACCGAGCTCGTTGGTGGAGGGGTCGGCCAGCAGGCTGAGGGTGACGTCGCGACCGCTGGTCGCGCGGTCCAGCCACTTCTTGCCGTCGCGGTTCGTGTCGCAGGGCGTCGGCCCGAGCCCGAGCAGCCTCAGTCGACGTCCGTCGTCGAGCAGCACGCTGCGCGAGGACAGCACCCGCGCGACCCGCCCCGTCGGCTGCTCGGGGCCGGCCGGCGTCGTCGTCCCGGCAGGGGACGCGGGCGCCGCGACCGAGGTGGCCGAGGCGGTCGGGGTGGCCGGGGTGGCCGGGGTGGCCGACGGCGTCCCGGTGGGGTCGGAGCCGTCGGCGGTGACCGCGAGGGCGGACCCGATGCCCACGGCGAGCCCGACCAGCGCGGCGGCGACCGGCAGGCCGATCCGGTGGGCGGGAGCGGTCGCCGGTGCCGTCGCCGGCTCCACGCCGGCCGACCCGGCCAGCTCGCCGCCCCACGTGCTGCCGGTCCAGTAGCGCAGCCGAGCCCGGTGCTCGGGAGCCGGGTACCAGCCCGGGGTCGCCGTCCCCTCCGTCCAGTCCGCACCGTTCCAGTAGCGCAGCGCGCCGGGCCGGTGCGGGTCCGGGTACCACGCGGGGGCGGCCGCGTCCTCGCGCGGAGCGTCGGGGGCGGTCTCGGGCACCCGGCCATGATGGCGGTTCCCGAGCGGCGGCGTACGCCGTTCCGGTCCTCGGCCCGGGTGGGTCGCCGAACCACTAGGGTCGTGCCATGTCCGAGGCGCCCGTCACGCGCGACCCCGACCCGCCGGCGGGGAAGTCCGCCCGCACCCGCGCGGCCCTGCGGGACGTGGCGCTCCAGCACTTCGTGGAGCACGGGTTCGACCGCGCCAGCGTGCCCGCGATCGCGGCCCAGTGCGGTGTCACCGAGCGGACCTTCTACCGCCACTTCGCCACCAAGGACGAGGTGCTCTTCGGGGACCTCACCACCCGTCTGGAGTGGTTCCGCAGGGCGCTGCGCGAGCGACCGGCCGACGAGGAGCTGCTGGAGTCGGTGCGTCACTCGCTGGGGTCGGCGCCCATCGACCTGCGCCTGATGGTCGAGATCGCCCGGCTCCGCTCGGAGCTGCTGAGCCCCGAGCGGATCGAGCGGGTCTTCCGCGACCGCCAGGGCGCGATGGCCCGCGAGGTCCGGGAGGTGCTGGTCGAGCGGGGTGTCGACGAGCTCGTCGCCGCCGTGCGGGCCGAGGTGCTGGCCGGGGCGGTGTTCGCCGCGCTGGGGGTGTGGACCGAGGGGCCAGGACCCCACGACGTGGCGGCCCTGGGCAGGCTCACGGCTGAGGCGCTCGAGCAGGTGCGCGGGGCGCTGTAGCCGGCCTCAGCGCGTGGTGCCCCGGCACTGGTACTTCTGGCCCTCCAGCGCCTTCCAGGTGCGTCCCGTCCACTCGACGAAGCGCCAGCAGTCCCCGATCCGCTTGGCGCCGACCTGCTGCGGTGAGTGCAGCCCGTTGCTGGTCCACCCGTCGACCGCGCCCATCGCCTCGATCAGCGACTCCCGGGACAGATCGCCCCCGAGCGCGGCCGCCTGCTGCACGAACAACCGGGTCGCGGACCAGGCGAAGAGACCGAAGAAGCCGGGCTGGCTGCCCGGGCTGACCCGCTCGAGCCACTGCAGGTAGAGCTGCATCTCCTGGTTGCCGCCGGCCTCCTCGAAGGGCAGGAAGTTCAAGAAGGCGACCGTGCCGACGGCAGCGTCACCCGCGCCGTCGGTGTACTGCGGGGTGTAGGCGGTCGGGTCGAGCAGGAAGAGCTCAGGCTCGAACCCCTGCTGCTGCATCGCCTGCGCCATCCGTGCGAAGAAGGGGTTGCCCCCGACGAACTGGACGGTCTCGACGCCGCGCTCCTTCATCGCCTGCACGTAGGGGGCGTAGTTGAACTCGGCGGTGTCGATGCCCTGGACGTAGACGAACTCCATCCCGCGCTGCTCGGAGAAGCGCACCTGGCTCTCACCGCTCTGGGCGGCCGCGCCGGCGTTGAGGTAGAGCATCGCCGCCTTCTGGCCGCCGTCGTGGTTGCGGATGATGTAGTCGGGCACGGCGTTCTGGAACTCCGTGGGGCCCGCCGGCTGGGCGGCGTAGCAGATCGAGCACGCTGTGCGCTGGGCCGTCGTCGTGATCGCCCGTACGTCGGGCAGGCCGCACTGCTCGGTGGCCGCCGCACCGCCGGAGTCGAAGGCCGACATCGAGCCGACCATCGCGAAGACCTCTGCGCACCCGCGGGTGGCTGCCTGCTGGTCGGCCGAGCCGTCGGTGCGGGAGTCGTAGTTGACCAGCTCGAGCCGGCGCCCGCACAGGGTCGCCCCGGAGGCGTTGAAGTAGGCGACGAACGCCTGGGTCGCCTTCTGGGCCTCCTCGAAGAGACCGGGCACGGGGCCGCTGAGGTCGCTGGCGTTGCCGATCGTGACGGTCTCGTCGTCCAGGCCCGGGGCGTCCTCGATGGTCGAGCAGTCCTCGCCCTTCTCGGTGCCGAGGGGATCGTCGGCACCGCCCCCGCCGCCACCCGACCCCGTGGCACCGCCCCTGGTGCCGGGTCCCGAGGAGGCCGCAGAGCCGCCGGTCGTGTCGGCGGCCGCCGGTGCGGAGGTGCCGCCCGTGCTCCCGTCCGACGTGCCCGTGCCGGGGCCGGTCACGACGCCACCGTCGGGGACGCCGCCGCCGACGGACTGACCAGCACCGCCTGCGGCGAGCGCGACGGTCTGCGGGTCGACCGCGCTGCCGCAGGCGGCCAGCAGCACGGTGGCGGCCCCGAGGGCGAGCGTCGCCCGCAGCCGGTCGGGCCGGTTCATGCCCCGGCCGCCGGGACGGGCCCGACGTCGAGGGTGACCGCCTCCCACTCGTCGATCGAGGCACTGAGCTCGGCGAGCTTCGTGCGGGTGGCCTGCAGGACGTCGCCGCCGAGCAGCAGTCGCAGGGGCGGGTCGTCCAGGCCGACCAGCATCAGGACCGCCTCGCCCACGCGTCGCGGGTCGCCGGGCAGGTGGTCGGCGAACTGCTTGATGAGGTCCTTGCGGACCCCCACGTCGGCGGCGTACGCGTCGATCGGTGCGACCGCCTCCTTCATCGAGCGCTTGGCCCAGTCGGTGCGGAAGCCGCCCGGCTCGACGGCCACGACCTTGATGCCGAGGGGGCCGACCTCCTTGGCGAGGGCCTCGGTGAGGGCCTCGAGGGCGAACTTGGTGGAGGAGTAGTAGGCGTTGGGCGGGTTGGCCACCAGCCCGGTCATCGAGGAGATGTTGACGACGTGCCCGGCACCCCGCTCGCGCATCTGCGGCAGCACCGCCTTGATCATGTCGACGGCGCCGAAGTAGTTGGTGTCGAAGAGGCGTCGCACCTCGGCGTCGTCGCCCTCCTCGACCGCCGAGAGGTAGCCGTAGCCCGCGTTGTTGACCAGGACGTCCACGCCGCCGAAGGCCGCGTCGGCCGCGGCCACGGCCGCATCGATCGCCGAGCGGTCCGTGACGTCGAGGGGCTGCGCGACCGCGAGGCCCGGGAACTCCGCGACGAGGTCCTCGACGTCGGTGGTGCGGCGGGAGGTGACCAGCACCCGGTGCCCCGCCCCGAGCGCGCAGCGCGCGATCTCGCGGCCGATGCCGGTGGAGCAGCCGGTGACGAGCCAGCGCGTCATCGGTTCCCTCCCTCGGCCGAGCCCTCCGGCAGCCGCCGCAGGTACGCCGCCCGGCGGGTGGCCAGCTGCTCGGCGCGTTCCCCGGGGGACAGGCGGCGCAGGTGCGGCACCTCCCGGTCGAGGTCGGCGAGGTCGACGACCCGTCCGGTGGCGGCGAGGTCGGGGCGCGGCCCGCCCTCGGGGAACTCCGCCATCCGCAGCGTGAGGATGCCCTCGCGCAGCCCGTCGGTGTCGAGCCAGTTGTGCACGCCGGGGTCCTCGGGCGAGAGCACGTAGGTCCAGGTCCCGTCGGGGTTGGGCTCGGACTGTGCCCGGTTGAGGCTCCCGGTGCGGTCGACGATCTCCAGCGTGATGCCCCAGATGTTCGACAGCGGCACGGTGAAGTACTCCGCGCCCCCGTCGCTGACGTCGATCACGAAGGCCTGGCCGGGCTCGAGGTCGAAGCGCCCCGCGACGTACACCTGGCTGCGCATGGCGCCGGTGTGGTCGGCCGACCAGGCCAGCGAGAAGTGGTTGGGGGGCAGCTTGTAGGTGCCGTAGGAGAGCTTCCCGGTGAAGTCGGCGAAGTGCGCCATCATCGCGGCGGTGCGCTCGGCCTGCTCGTCGAGGCTCCACCGGGGACGCGAGGGGGCGGGGCCGAGGCGGACGACCTCGAAGGAGTTGGGGTCGTCGCGCTCCCAGTCCAGCAGCACGTCGCGGACGTAGAGCTCGTGCGCGGTGGCGTCGGAGCGGATGTGGTTGGGCCGGTCGCCGGCGGGGTCGCTGTCGATCGTGACCACGAAGCTCCCGTCGGGCTCGACGTGCATCCGGCGCCCGTCGAGGACGTCGACGGTGCCCATGTGCTGGTTCCACAAGGTGAAGTAGTTCTCGGTCATCCGGCCCTCGCCGACGCGGCCGCGCAGCTCGTAGCGCTCGTCCCCGGAGATCGGCACGACGCGGTAGACGGTGTCGGGGTTGTCGATGCCCCAGCGCGAGCCGGGCACGCGGTGGCCGTCGACGGGGTGGGCGAGCCGGGTGATGCAGGTGACCTGGGGGTGCAGCGGGTCGGAGTTGGAGGACCACATCGCCGCGGAGAACATCACCTCCTCGAAGGCGGCCTCGAAGCGGTCGAGCATCGCGGGCGAGGCCTTGGCCCGGCCCAGCCAGGTGTCGGCGACGGCCGCGTGGGCGGCCCTGACGACCGGGTGCCGGACCAGCTCCAGCGCGGCCAGCTCCTGGGCGTGCTGGGCGGGAGTGGCGACGGGGTGGGTGCCGAGGCTCGTACCGGCGGCCGTGGGGGGAGGCGTCATGCGGGGACGCTAACAGTGATCGGGGTCACATGTCAGTACTGACAAAAAGATTGTCGCGACCGAACCGCTCCGCGATGCCCGCGGGGGTCAGGCCGAAGTCCTCGGCCGTGTACGCCGGGCGGCGCGGGTCCGGTGGGCGTCGGTCCAGCCAGGTGCGCATCGAGGTCTGTGCCTCGTCGGTGAGGCGGGTCCCGAGGTCGTCGTACACCCGCGCGACCTGGGGCCACGGATCGGCCACCGCCGAGCGGAAGGCGATGTCGGTGACCCTGGGTGCCGTGGCGTCCCGCGCCCAGCGCTCGCGGGTGTCGAGGGCGCGGTCGTGGGTCCAGCCCATCCGCTCCAGCCACTCGCGACCGATGCGCTGGGGATCCACCGTGTCGCTGTGCAGGCGGTGCAGCACGGTGTTCAGGCTCGCCCCCGAGGGGATCGTCTCCAGCGGGTCGCGGTGCAGGTGCACCAGGTGCAGCCCGGGGAAGCGGGCGCGCAGCGTGTCGAGGTAGCCCAGGTGGGCCGGCGTCTTGAGGACCCACCTGCCCACCGGCTCGCCGCGCAGGCGCTTCTGCCACTGCAGCAGCTGCAGCACCAGGTGCAGGTGGTCGTAGGCGGGGGAGAGGTCCTGGGCGTCGAGCCAGGAGCGGTAGCCGGGCACGTGCGCACCGGACTCCGGCACGTGGGAGAGGAACGCGTCGGCGAGGAAGACGATCTCCTCCTCGGCCTCCAGGGCGTGCATGGGGTGGATCGAGAAGAGCTCCGGGGCGTGCTCACGCGTCTGCGCCTCCCGGGCCAGGCCGCGCTCGATGCGCGGTGCGGGGTCGGAGGGGTCGGCGTCGAGCGGGGGAGCGGCCTCCAGCACCTCCCAGCCCGCCGCCGCGCAGCGGGCGGGGTCGGCGGCCAGCAGTCGCTGGACGAGGGTCGTGCCGCTGCGCATCATGCCCACGACCACGATCGGGTCCTCGACGCGCTCGGCGAGGACCTCCGGGTAGCGGCGCACCCACTCCTGCGTGCGCAGGCGGGTGCGCAGCGAGTGGACGAGCCCGGCGCGCAGGATCCAGCGACCCACCTCCGAGAGCGGCGCTGCGTCGTACGCCTCGCAGAGGACCCCCAGTGGCTCGCGGAACCTGGCGTCGCCCAGGTCCTCCACGCCCTCCTTGCGGCGAGCCTCGGCGACCAGCGTGTCGACATCGAACGTCAGTACTGACATGGCGGCACCCTATGCTGCCGACGTGCCCTCCAGCAGCGCCGACAGCGCCCGCCAGATCGAGAACCTCCTGCACACCTACGCCGAGCTCATCGACGCCGGTGACCTCGACGGCGTGGCCGACCTCTTCGCGCACGGCCGCATCCACGGCGAGGAGGGCGGCGGTCCGGAGACGGTCTTCGAGGGCAGGGAGGGCGTGCGGAAGCTCTACGGCTTCAGCACCCGGATCTACGAGGACACCGGTACGCCGCGCACCAAGCACGTGACCACCAACGCGATCATCGACGTCGACGAGGAGGCCGGCACCGCCACCTGCCGCTCCTACTTCTCCGTCCTGCAGGCCACCGACGCCCTCGCGCTGCAGCCGATCATCGCCGGCCGCTACCGCGACACCTTCCACCGCCTCGACGGCACCTGGTGGTTCGAGAGCCGCACGATGCACGTCGACCTGGTCGGAGACCTCTCGCACCACCTGAAGTGGTAGCCGAGACGTCGCTGGCGCACGGCCGCGAGCTCGCTGGCGCACGGTCAGCGCAGCGCGTCGACCCCGGTGAGCTCGGCCGACCACGCCCAGAGGCGAGCCGCCTCGGCCGGGTCGACGGCCCAGCGTCGTACGCCGTGGTCGCCGAGGCCCTCGCCCTCGACCAGGGGCGCGACGTCGCAGTCCTCCAGGTAGGCGCCGGCCCGGTCCGCCAGCAGTGAGGAGGTGGCCGCGAACGCTGCCGTCGCCGCACCCTGCTCAGGCGTCTTGAACGTCGGCATCGCAAGGTTGCCGTCGGCGTCGGTGAGCAGCACGGCGTCCAGGTCGGCCTCGGTGAGGTGCTTGCCGAGGTCGGTGAGGATGGCGCCGGGGTGCAGTGAGTACGCCGCTGTCCCGCTGTCGGCGAGGTGGACCGCGAGCAGCGCGTTGGCCGACTTCGACTGGCCGTAGGCGCGCCACTTCGCGTAGTCCTGCTCGAACATCGGGTCCTGCCAGTGCATCCCGCCGTGGTGGTGACCGAGCGAGGACACGCTCACCACCCGGCCGCCCGGGGCGAGCCGGGGCAGCAGCCGGTTGACCAGGGCGTAGTGCCCCAGGTGGTTGGTCGCCAGCTGCAGCTCCCAGCCCTCGGTCGTCCGGGTCTCGGGGCAGGCCATCACCCCGGCGTTGAGGACCATCAGGTCCAGCGGCCCGTCGTACGCCTCGGCCAGGGCGGTCACCGACTCCTGCTCCGACAGGTCGAGGGCGGCCACCGTGGCGCCGGGGACGTCGGCGAGGGCCTCGCGGGCGGCCTGCGGTCGACGCGCGGGCGCGAGGACCTCGGCGCCCGCCCGGGCCAGCGCGCGCACCAGGGCGAGCCCGATGCCGGCGTACCCGCCGGTGACGAGGGCGCGCGCGCCGCTGAGGTCGATGTCGGAGAGCACCTCGTCGGCGGTGGAGGTCGCACCGAACGGCGAGTCCACCGGCCGCTGCCGCAGGGACGGGATGTCAGCACTGACGTCATGGGTCACGAGGGCCCACCCTGGTGGGTCCGCATGCGCGAGGGCAACCCCTGGGAGGGTGTCCGGTGGTGGCACCCCCGGCAGGACTCGAACCTGCGACCAAGTCATTAGAAGTGACTCGCTCTATCCAGCTGAGCTACGGAGGCTGGGCGCGCCAAGGCTATCTCCCACATGCCGGGACCACCGTGACGGGGAGCGCGGCCAGGAGTCGGCGACGGTACGCTTCGCCTGTGGACGAGACGACGACGCCGGGCCGCCGACTGCGGTTCCTCGTGGTCGACGACACCGACGACATCCGCGAGGTCATGACCCGGATGGTCGAGCGGCAGGGCCACCTCGCCGACCAGGCCGTCGACGGCGTCGAGGCCGTCGAGGCGCTGCAGCAGACCCGCTACGACCTGATGCTCCTGGACCTGTCGATGCCGCGGATGACCGGCGAGGAGGTCGTGCGCTGGGTCCAGCAGCACCCCGAGCACGCCACCGGCCTGCGGGTCGTCGTCGTCAGCGCCTGGGCCGGCGACAAGCGCCCGGTGCTCCAGGAGCTGGGCATCACCGACGTGCTGCCCAAGCCGTTCCGCCGCCAGCAGCTCGAGCAGCTCATCGCCGAGTCGCTCTGAGCGCACCCCCGACACGCCCGGTCCGACGGCCTGAGCCGCTTCTTCACCTGCGCGGGCGTAGTCACGGCGATGCCAGCAGGGGTATCCTGCGCTGGCCGGTCGGGGAGGGAGGCCGCCCGGCCCGGGTCGCCCGGTCTCGGGGGCTCGGACGACCAGTGCGCAAGGGAGGTATGTCCATGCTCGCGAAGCTCCGTGCACGACGGGCCGCTCGACAGCTGTCCGCGGTCTACGCGTGGCGCCCGACCCCCTGAGGTCGGCCACCACCACGGACGACACCGCGGCGATCGGGCGCCTCGGTGCCGTCCTCGCGGCTCGCGGCCGCCCCGGCCCGGTCGCCCTCGGGCCGCACGGTCCCCACCTCGTGACCTCGGTCGCCGACACCCGTCGCGTGCTGACCGACGCCGAGGTCTTCCGGTTCCCCGTCGACGTCACCCGCCGCGCCACGACCGGCGAGCACGCGATGGTCGCGCGGCTGCGCCCCGATCAGGTCGCCCGTGGCACGCGGACCTTCGAGGCCGAGCTGGCTCGCGCCACGACCGCCTGGGACGACGGTGGGTCCGACGATGCGATGACCGTCCTGCGCCTCCCCGTGGCTCGCTCCACCACCGATGCGGTCCTGGGTCCCCTCGAGACCACCCAGCGCGACCACGTCGCCGACCTGGTCCTGGCCTGGGTCGACGCCCTGGCACCGATCATCGCCGCCACCCGACCACCACGTCGCTGGTCCCGCGCGCGCCGCGAGGAGCGGCGCACCCGCGCGGCCCTGGAGCGCAGCCTCGAGGACCTGCGGGTCGAGCAGCCGACGGTCAGCGCCGTCGAGCTGGCCGCCGGGGTGCAGGTGCCGATCGCCGCCGGGGCCTGGCTGCTCGTGCTCCTGGCCCAGCACCCGCAGCAGGCGGCCGCCGCCCGCAGGCACGGCCGGGCCGCCGAGGTCGCGTGGGAGACGCTCCGGCTGCGGCCACCCACCTGGGTCACCGCCCGGATGACCGCGCGCTCGGTGAGCCTCGAGCACGGCACGCTGCCCGCCCACGCGGTGGTCCTGGTCAGCCCGTTGCTGCTGGGCCACCTGCCCGACCTGCTCCCCACGGGCTCCGCCGAGCCCGAGGTCTTCGACCCGGAGCGGTGGGTCGCCGGGGACGTCCGTCCGGGGTCGTGGCTGCCGTTCGGGGCGGGGCCGCACGCCTGCCCGGGACGCAGCCTGGGGCTGGCGCAGCTCACCGCCCTGGCCCGATGGGCCGCGGATCGGCATGTCCTGCTGACGCAGCCGGCGCGGATCGACCAGACTAGGGGCATCTTCCCCTCCCCGGCGCTGCTGCGCTGCGGGGCGGTTCCTTCATCCCCCGAGGAGTGACGTGCCCCCCGCACCGCCAGAGGGTCTGCAGGAGCTGACCGACGACGTCGGCGTCTCCGCCGGCGCCGCCGCCCTGTCGCGGCGGTTGCTGCTGGCCGAGGAGTCGGTCTCGGGCGCGTGCGAGCTCATCGCCGCCCACCTCCTGGGCTCCGAGGAGGTGGAGATGGTGGTGGTCGCCCTCACCCTGACCCCTCCGGACGACCGCGAGGCCTGGCTGCACCTCGGGGACCGGGTGTGGCTGCGCGAGTGGGTGCGTGCGGGGTCGCCCTGCTCCTCCGTCCCGCGCGGTGAGGGCCCCGAGGGTGCGTTGACCATGCCCTACGTCTCCCAGTGGGCCCGCGACGAGGTGGTGGCGGTCCCCGACCGGGACCTGCTGCCGCCCGAGGGCGCCAAGGACCGCGACGAGCTCGAGCAGTGCGGCACGGCGGCGATCGTGACCTGCGCGCTCCAGCGCGACGCGATCATGTACGGCAGCCTGTCGATCGGGCGCAGCACCCCCGGGCCGTGGTCGCCGCAGCTGCTGGCCGACTACCGCCTGGTCGTCGCGACCCTCGCGGCACGTCTCGCCGCCCAGCACAGCCGGTCGCTGCTCACCGACGCCCTGGCGGTGGGTGAGCAGGCACGGCAGGTGCAGCAGCAGTTCTTCGCGACGGTCGGCCACGAGCTGCGGACGCCCCTGTCCACGATCATCGGGTACGCCGAGCTGCTGACCGACCAGGCGGAGCGCCAGCCTGCCGGGCAGTTCGCCGACGAGGTCGGCCGCGACGCCGGCCACGTGCTCACCGCCTCCGAGCACCTGCTGGCCGTCGTGGAGGACCTGCTCGGCACCGGCCGGCTGCTCGGCTCCGAGGACTCCCGTCGGGCCGTCGACGTGGCCGGCGCCGTGGCCGACGTCCTGCACTGGCACCGGGTCCCGGCCGAACGGAACCGGGTCGCCGTCGCCAGCGTCGTACCCGCCGGGCTGCAGGTGCTGGCGCGCCCGGCCGGTCTGCGCCAGGTGCTGACCAACCTGGTGGGCAACGCGATCGTGCACAACCGGGCCGGGGGCACCGTCGAGGTCGGTGCCCAGCCCCTGGCGGGGGAGGGCGGTCAGCCGCGGGTGCGGGTGACGGTCCGTGACACCGGCCGCGGGCTGAGCGCCGTGCAGCTGCGCTCGGCGTTCGAGCCGTTCGTGCGCTTCGCGGGCCCCGCGGTCAAGGGCACCGGCCTGGGCCTGCCGCTGGCCCGCACCGTCGCCGAGCGCGACGGGGGCGAGATCGGTGCGGTCTCCACGCCGGGGGAGGGCTCGGTCTTCTGGGTCGACCTGCCCGCCGGCTGAGGGGGTGACGAGGTCAGCGGATCCGCTGACCCATCCACTCCTCGACCCCGTCGGCGGTGCGCGGCAGGGAGGCGGAGAGGTTCTCGTAGCCGCCGGCGGTGACCAGGATGTCGTCCTCGATGCGGATGCCGATGCCGCGCAGCTCCTCCGGGACCAGCAGGTCGTCCTCCTGGAAGTACAGCCCCGGCTCGACGGTGAGCACCATGCCCTCGGCGAGCGTTCCCTTGGCGTACGCCTCGGGGGCGGCCCGGCCGCAGTCGTGGACGTCCATGCCGAGCATGTGGCTGGTGCCGTGGAGGGTCCAGCGGGCGTAGGTCTTGTTGTCGTCGGCCAGCGACTCCTCAGCGCTGACCGGGAGCAGGCCGAGGTCCTCCAGGCCGTGGGCCAGCACGCGCATCGCCGCACGGTGCGGGTCCTGGAAGGCGGCACCGGGGCGGACCGCCTCGATGCCGGCCTCCTGCGCCTGCAGCACCAGCTCGTAGAGGTCGCGCTGCAGCGGGGTGAAGGTGCCGTCGACCGGCAGGGTGCGGGTGACGTCGGCGGTGTAGAGGTTGTGGCCCTCCACGCCCATGTCGAGCAGGACGAGCTCGCCGGGGGTGATCGCCCCGGAGTTCTCGATCCAGTGCAGCGTCGTGGCGTGCTTGCCGCCGCCGACGATGGAGTCGTAGCCGATGTCGTTGCCCATCGTGCGGGCACGGCGGAAGAAGGTGCCCTCCAGCCAGCGCTCGCCGTGGCGCAGGACGTTGTCCCAGTCGGCGACGGCGTCCTCGAAGCCCAGTGTCGTCGCGTCGCAGGCCGCCTGCAGCTCCCCGACCTCCCACGCGTCCTTGACCAGCCGGAGCTCGGAGGCCACCCGCGCGAGGTCGCCGTCGGTGGTCAGGTCGCGGGTCTTGGTCGAGGACGAGCCCAGGCGTGCCTCGAGCTCGTCGACGTGCCGGACCTCCAGGCCCAGGGAGTCGGAGATCTCCTTCAGCGACGGGCGGCGCCCCGCCCACAGCTCGCCGTACTGGCGGTCGCGGAAGAACTCGTCGGTCTCGCGCGAGGAGCGCGGCCGGGCGTAGAGCACGCCCTCGCCGTCCTCGACGACGAGCACGGCGTCAGAGGTGAGGTTGCCGGAGAAGTAGGCGTGCGCGGTGTCGGCACGGAAGCGGTAGTCGGTGTCGTTGGCGCGCACCTTGTAGGTGCCGGCCGGGAGCACCAGGCGCTCGCCGGGGAAGGCCTCGCCGAGCCGGGCCCGACGCTGCGCGGCGAGGTCGGCGACCGGGTGACGCGGGAGGTCGAGCTCGCGGTCGCCCCACCCCGTGCGCATGAAGGCGGCGTAGGCCTCCGGCACCGCCGGGTCGTGCGACTCGGTCCGGGGCTCGGTCTGCGGGTCCTCGCTCATGGCGCCACTGTACGTCGGCGGCTGCGACGGGGGTGAGGGGCGCGGGTCGCCGGCCGATAGGCTCGTGGCCATGGTCAGGACACGTCGCCAGGGAGTCGCGTTCACGGTCGTGGTGACCGTGCTCGTGGCCCTCGGGGCGCTGCCCATGCTGCTGATCCTGGCCCTGGCCGGGGCCCCGGGCACGGTGCTGCTGGCGACCGCCCTCGCGGCCCTCCCGGTGGGACCGCTCGTCGGCTGCTACCTGTGGTTGGACCGGTACGAGCCCGAGCCGAAGTCGCTGCTGGCCCTGGGCCTGCTGTGGGGCGGCTTCGTGGCGACGGCCGGGGCGCTGCTGGTGCAGGGCATCGGGGGGCTGGTGATCGGTGTCAGCGAGGTGGCCAGCCTGGCGATCGTCGCGCCCCTCACCGAGGAGGCCGGCAAGGGCGCGTTCCTGGTGCTGCTGCTGTGGCTGCGACGCGCGGAGCTCGACGGCATCCTCGACGGCATCGTCTACGCCGGCATGGTCGGCGTAGGGTTCGCCTTCGTCGAGAACATCCTCTACCTCGCCGCGGCCTACGACGGCACCGACGGCATGGGGCCGGGAGGCACCGAGGCGGTCACGGCGACGTTCGTCGTCCGCTGCCTGTTCAGCCCGTTCGCGCACCCGCTGTTCACGACCTTCATCGGCATCGGGGTCGGCGTCGCCGTGACCAGCCGCTCGGGCGCGGTCCGGTTCCTCGCCCCGCTCGGGGGCTACGTGCTGGCGGTGCTCGCCCACGGGCTGTGGAACGGCTCGACCGTCTTCGGGCTCGGGAGCTTCGTGGTCGTCTACCTCGTGCTGATGGTCCCGGCGCTGGTCGGCCTGCTCGCGCTGGCCTTCTGGGCCCGGCGGGCGGAGCGGCGGATGCTCGGCGCAGCGCTGGGCGACGCCGCCCAGCGCGGTCTGCTCCCGGCCACGGACATCGGCTGGGTCGTCGACCTGCGGGCCCGGCGTACGGCGCGTTCCTTCGCGCGCCGGCACGGCGGCCGGGAGGGCGAGCAGGCGATGCGGGTCTACCAACAGGCAGCGATCGAGCTCGGATTCCTGCATCATCGCTACCTGCGCGGCACTCCTCCGCCAGACTTCGCGGTGCGCGGCCAGGAGCACGTCCTCCGGATCAGTGCCGTGCGCCCATCCATCGCTTTCCCCGGACAGGTGGTCCCGACCCGCATGAGTGCCCGATGAGCGCCCGCCACGAGGCCTCGACCCACGTCGGGGCCGGCGACGCCCAGATGATCACCGCGCTGGTCCGCCTGCGGGGTGCGCTGCAGGCCGCCACGCTGCCGCTCGACCTGCCCGGCGTGGAGGAGGTGCGCACCTCCCACGGCGAGATGCTCGACCAGCTCGAGGACTACGTCATCCCTCGGGTGATGACCGTCGACGCCCCGCTCCTCGCGGTGGTGGGCGGGTCCACCGGCGCCGGGAAGTCGACGCTGGTCAACACGCTGGTCGGGCACCGCGTCACCGCCTCCGGCGTGCTGCGACCCACGACCCGCTCGCCCGTGCTGGTCCACCACCCCGACGACGGCCACTGGTTCGGCCAGGACCGGCTGCTGCCGGACCTGCGCCGGGTCGAGCACGCGACCAACGACCCCGACTGCCTGCAGCTGGTCGCCTCCGAGACCGTCCCCCAGGGGCTCGCGGTCCTCGACGCACCCGACGTCGACTCCGTCGACGAGCAGAACCGTGCCCTGGCCGCGCAGCTGCTGGCGGCCGGCGACCTCTGGCTCTTCGTGACCTCCGCCGCCAGGTACGCCGACCAGGTGCCGTGGACCTTCCTCAAGCAGGCCGCCGACCGCTCCACCGCGGTGGCGATCGTGCTGGACCGCACCGCGCCCGAGGCCGTCCACACCGTGTCCACCCACCTCGCCCGGATGCTGGCCGCGCGGGGGCTCAAGGACTCCCCGCTCTTCGTGGTCCACGAGGGCGCCGTCGACGACGAGGGCCTGCTGCCCGCGGCGAACGTCGCGGAGGTCCGGGGCTGGCTGGAGTCGCTGGCCGAGGACTCCGGCGCCCGCTCGGCCGTGGTCAAGCAGACCCTCGACGGGGCCATCCGCTCGCTCACCCACCACGTGCACCCGGTCGCCGACGGCGCGGCCGCCCAGGTCGAGGCGGCCGAGCACCTGCGCCGGCTCAGCGACCAGGCCTACTCCGACTCCCTGGCCCGCGCGCTCCAGGCCACCTCGGACGGCACCCTGCTGCGGGGCGAGATCCTCGCCCGCTGGCAGGAGTTCGTCGGCACCGGCGAGCTGCTGCGCTCCCTGGAGACCAAGGTCGGCTGGCTGCGGGACCGGGTCGTGGGTGCGGTCAAGGGCAAGCCCGCCCAGGCCGAGCGCGTGACGGTCGCGGTCGAGTCCGGCCTGGAGCTCCTGGTGCTCGAGCACGCCGAGGAGGCCGCCGAGGCTGCCGAGCGGGCCTGGCGCCAGCTCGAGGCCGGCGTCAGCCTGCTCGCGACCGGCGGCCCGGACCTCGGGCGGGCCTCCCGCGACCTGCGCCGACGTGCCGAGCGCGCGGTCCGCGAGTGGCAGGGCGACGTGCTGGAGATGGTCCGTGCCGAGGGGGAGGGCAAGCGCACCACCGCCCGGTTCCTCGCGCTCGGGGTCAACGGCCTGTCCGTGGCGCTCATGGTGGTGGTCTTCTCCCACACCGCGGGCCTCACCGGCGCCGAGGCCGGCATCGCCGGAGGGTCCGCGGCACTGGGGCAGAAGCTCCTCGAGGCGGTCTTCGGCGACCAGGCCGTGCGCGGCATGGCCGAGCGGGCCCGGCAGATGCTGGAGGAGCGGGTCACCGGCCTGTTCGCCACCGAGCAGGCGCGCTTCACGGCCCTGGTCGAGGGCCTGGGCCTGAGCAGCGACGCCCCCGAGGCGCTGCGCGCGGCGGCCCGTCGGGTCGACGACGTGCGCTTCTCCAGCGCCCAGCGCGAGCACTGAGCCCGGCGACCCCCTAGGGTGTGGGCGAGCACCACGAACGGGTCGAGCGGGTTGGGGGATCATGACGTCCTTGCTGGAGGGGGCCAAGAAGCTGGTCACCCGGGGCACTGACACCGGGGCCCGGCTCGAGGGCCTGGGTGTCGCCGCCGAGGCGGCCCGGGGTCGCCTCGACGACGAGCTGGTCGAGCGCGCCGCCACGGTGGTCGAGCGCGGGACCAGCCGGTTGCGGCTCAGCGCCCACCACACGGTCGTCGGGATCGCCGGGGCCACGGGCTCGGGCAAGTCCTCCACGTTCAACGCCCTCACGGGCCTGGAGCTCTCCGCCGTCGGCGTACGCCGCCCGACCACGTCGTGGGCGACCGCCTGCGTGTGGGGCACCGAGGGGGCCGGGGAGCTCCTGGAGTGGCTCGGCATCCCGCCGCGCCACCAGACCACCCGTGACTCCATGCTCGACACCCGCCGCGAGAGCAACGCGCTCGAGGGCGTGGTGCTGCTCGACCTCCCCGACCACGACTCCACCGAGGTCGCCCACCACCTCGAGGTCGACCGGCTGGTCGCCCTCGCCGACATGTTCGTGTGGGTGCTCGACCCCCAGAAGTACGCCGACGCGGCCATCCACGACCGCTACCTCGCGCCGCTGCGCACCCACGCCGACGTCATGGTCGTGGTGCTCAACCACATCGACACCGTCCCCGAGGACCGTCGCGACGCCATGGTCGACGACATCCGCCGGCTGCTCGCCGCCGACGGCATCCCGGACGTGCCGGTGATCCCCGTCTCGGCCCGCCACGGCATCGGCATCGACCGGCTGCGGGGCGAGATCGAGCAGCGGGTGGCCGACAAGCGGATGACCGCCGGGCGGATCGAGGCCGACGTGCGCGCCGCGGCCGCCGAGCTGCGCACCGCCGCCGGTGACGCGCCGACCCGCACCCTGTCCGACGAGCGGGTCGCGGCCCTGGAGTCCGCGCTCGCCCGGGGCGCCGGCGTCCCGGCGATCGTCGAGGCGGTCGAGCGCTCCACCCGGTGGCGCGCCGGTCGCGCCACGGGATGGCCGCTGGTCTCCTGGGTCGGCCGGTTCCGACCCGACCCGCTGAAGAAGCTCGAGCTCGACCTCGGCACGGACTCCAAGGCGCTGCGCGGGCAGGGCGGCTCCGCCCCGCAGGCCACCGCCGTGCAGCGGGCCACGATCGACGCCGAGGTCCGCTCGCTCGCCGACGACGTCTCCGAGGGTCTCGCGCCGCCGTTCGCCGAGTCGGTCCGACGGGCCTCCACCGCCCGCCTCCCCGAGGTGGGGGACCGGCTCGACGACGCGCTGCGCTCCGTCGACCTCGACGCCGAGCGCCTGCCCGTGTGGGCCGGCGCCGTGCGGGTGCTGCAGTGGCTCCTGGTGCTGACGGCCCTGGTCGGCGGCGCCTGGAGCATCGCCGCGCTGGCCTCGGGCGGTCTCGGTGACCTGCCCCGGGTGGCCGGCGTCGCGCTGCCGCTGGTGCTGCTGGGCGGTGGTGTGCTGCTGGGTGTGCTGCTGGGGCTGGTCTGTCGTGGGCTGGTCTCCGCGACCGCACGCTCGCGGGCCTCCGCCGCCGACACCAGGCTGCGCGCGGCCGTCTCGGAGGTCGCCGCCGAGCTCGTGGTCGCCCCCGTGCAGGCCGAGCTGACGGCGTACACCGCGCTGCGCACGGGCCTGGACCGCGCCCTGGCCTGACGCCCGGTACGCCGCACGGCCGGCCGCCCACGAGCCCACGGACCGTCCACAGCGCCTCGCGGTGACACGGCCGTCCCCAGGCCGCTGCCGCTCCGGCCCACGCCGCCCCGCTCCGCGGCAGGCTCTGGCCCGAGGGGACGCCGGTCCCCGAGGAGGAGGCACCCGTGCTCAACGACACCCTGGTGACCATGGAGGGCTGGCTCGGCAGCAACGTCACCGTCCGCCAGGCGGGCGAGGCCAGCGTCGCCAGCTTCCGGCTGGCAGCCACCCCGCGTCGCTTCCACGCCGCGAGCGGGCAGTGGAGCGACGACACCACGCAGTGGTTCACCGTCAACGCCTGGCGGGCCCTGGGGGAGGGCTGTGCCGCCTCCCTGCGACGCGGTGACCCGGTGGTCGTCGTGGGCCGGCTGCGGGCCTCGACGTGGACCAACGCGCAGGGCGTGCAGATGACCTCCTTCGAGGTCGATGCCCAGGTGGTGGGGCACGACCTCAACCGTGGCACCAGCGAGTTCACACGCACCTCGCGCGCGGCGGGCGAGGAGGGGCAGGCCGCCTGAGTCCCGGTCGGTGCTCGTGGGTAGGCTCGCGGACCATGGCGGAATATGTCTTCACCCTGCGCAACGTCCGCAAGGCCCACGGTGACAAGGTCGTCCTCGACAACGTCACCCTGTCGTTCCTGCACGGCGCCAAGATCGGCGTCGTCGGCCCCAACGGCACCGGCAAGTCCACGCTGCTGAAGATCATGGCCGGCCTGGAGCACGCCAACAACGGCGACGCGATCCTCGACCCCGAGGCCACCGTCGGGATGCTCCAGCAGGAGCCGCCGCTGACCGAGGGCACCACCGTCCTGGAGAACGTCCAGGAGGCGGTCGGCGAGATCAAGGCGAAGATGGACCGGTTCAACGAGATCGGCGAGCTGATGGCCGAGCCGGACGCCGACTTCGACGCCCTGATGGCCGAGATGGGCGACCTGCAGACCGACCTCGACAACGCCAACGCCTGGGACCTCGACTCCCGCCTGGACCAGGCGATGGACGCGCTGCGCTGCCCCCCGCCGGACGCGATCGTCGACACCCTCTCCGGTGGCGAGCGCCGTCGCGTGGCACTGTGCAAGCTGCTGCTCCAGCAGCCGGACCTGCTGCTGCTCGACGAGCCCACCAACCACCTCGACGCCGAGTCGGTGCAGTGGCTGGAGGGGCACCTGGCCAGCTACCCCGGTGCCGTCCTCGCGATCACCCACGACCGGTACTTCCTCGACAACGTCGCCGAGTGGATCCTCGAGCTCGACCGGGGCAAGACCCACCCCTACGAGGGCAACTACTCCACCTACCTGGAGACCAAGAAGGAGCGCCTCAAGATCGAGGGGCAGAAGGACGCCAAGCGCGCCAAGATGCTGGAGAAGGAGCTGGAGTGGGTCCGCTCCAACCCCAAGGCCCGGCAGGCCAAGAGCAAGTCCCGCCTCGCGCGCTACGAGGAGATGGCCGCCGAGGCCGACCGGATGCGCAAGATCGACACCTCCGAGATCAACATCCCGGCCGGCCCGCGCCTGGGTGACGTCGTGCTCGAGGCCAAGGAGCTGACCAAGGGCTTCGACGGCCGCACGCTCATGCACGACCTGTCGTTCTCGCTGCCGCGCGCCGGCATCGTCGGCGTCATCGGCCCCAACGGCGTCGGCAAGACCACGCTGTTCCGGATGATCACCGGCAACGACCAGCCCGACCAGGGCGCCCTGGACGTCGGGCAGACCGTGAAGATCTCCTACGTCGACCAGAGCCGTGGCGGCATCGACCCGGACAAGAACGTCTGGGAGGTCGTCTCCGACGGCCTGGACTTCATCAAGGTCGCCAACTTCGAGATGAACTCCCGGGCCTACGTCGCCTCCTTCGGCTTCAAGGGCCCGGACCAGCAGAAGAAGGCGGGGGTGCTCTCCGGCGGTGAGCGCAACCGTCTCAACCTGGCGCTCACGCTGAAGATGGGCGGCAACCTGCTGCTGCTCGACGAGCCGACCAACGACCTCGACGTCGAGACCCTGTCCTCGCTCGAGGACGCGCTGCTGGACTTCCCGGGCTGCGCCGTGGTCACCTCCCACGACCGGTGGTTCCTCGACCGCGTGGCCACCCACATCCTCGCCTGGGAGGGCGACGACGAGGACCCGGCCAAGTGGTTCTGGTTCGAGGGCAACTTCGCCGCCTACGAGGAGAACAAGATCGAGCGCCTCGGTGCCGAGGCGGCCCGGCCGCACCGGGTCACGCACCGCCGGCTCACGCGGGACTGATGCCGGGTGAGGTGGTCGCCGTCGGCGGCCACCTCACCGGTGTCTCGACACGCGGGTCGCGACCTCGTCCCTCGGCCGCGCCGCTCGCTCGACCTCGATGACGTCACGGCCTCGCGAGCTGGGCCGTGGTCATCGCATCTCGGCCTCGGGGTGACCGGCGACCAGCCGGTCGGAGACGGCGTCGAAGACCCGCGCCACGGCGCGGAGGTCGTCGGGGTCCACCAGGTCGACGAGGTGGGCGCGGACGCCGCGCACGTGCACCTCGGCGGCCCGGCGCAGCAGGTCGAGGCCGTCGTCGGTCATTTCGCACACGATGCCGCGACCGTCCTCGGGGGAGGTCGCGCGACGCACCAGCTGCGACCGCTCCATCCGGGCCACGGTGTGGGTCACCCGGCTGCGCGAGTGCGCCAGGGCGTCGGCCAGCTGGGCCATCCGCATGCGACCCTCGCGCTCGGAGAGCCGCACGAGGATCTCGTACTCGGTCAGCGACAGGTCGAAGGCCCGGCGCAGGTCCGCGTCGAGGCGGTCGAAGAGCAGCGTGGTGCCGAGCACGAGCGAACGCCAGGAGCGTTGCTCGTCCTCGCTGAGCCAGCGGGTCTCGGCGGGGAGGTCGGGCGTGGGCACCCGCGTACTTTACTCGGCTGCCCACCCCGATCAGCCCAGCCGGTGCCGGTCGGGCGTGAGCCCGACCGGCCCGGTGCGGCGCTGCAGGGGATGCAGGGTGTGGATCAGGACAGGCGCTCGAGGATGAGCGCCATGCCCTGGCCACCGCCCACGCACATGGTGATCAGGCCGGTGGTCTTGTCGTGCCAGTCCAGGCTGTTGAGCATCGTGTTCTGCAGGCGGGCACCGGTCATGCCGAACGGGTGCCCGACCGCGATCGCGCCACCGTTGACGTTGAGGCGGTCGATGTCGATGCCGAGGTCCTGGTAGGAGGGCACGACCTGGGCGGCGAAGGCCTCGTTGATCTCGACGAGGTCGATGTCACCGATGCTCATGCCGGCGTTGGCCAGCGCCTTCTTGGTGGCCTCGACGGGGCCCAGACCCATGATCTCGGGGGAGAGGCCCGAGACGCCGGTCGACACGACGCGCGCGAGCGGCGTGAGCCCGAGCTCGGCGGCCTTGTTGTCGCTCATCATGACCACCGCGGCGGCACCGTCGTTGAGCGGGCAGCAGTTGCCGGCGGTGACGACGCCGTCGGGACGGAAGACGGGCTTCAGGCCGGCGATGGCGTCGTAGGTGACACCGGCGCGCGGGCCGTCGTCGGCGCCGACGACCGTGCCGTCGGCCAGCGTGACCGGGGTGATCTCGCGAGCCCAGAAGCCGTCGGCGATCGCCTTCTCGGTGAGGTTCTGGGAGCGGACCGCGAACTCGTCGAGCTCCTTGCGGTCCAGGCCGCGCAGCGTGGCGACGTTCTCGGCGGTCTGGCCCATGGCGATGTAGACGTCGGGGACGAGGCCGTCCTCGCGGGGGTCGTGCCACGCACCGGCGGCGTTGCCCAGCTCGGCGGTCTTGTTGGTGCGCTCCTGGGCCTCGGCGAAGACCGGGTTCTTGGTGTCGGGCCAGTGGTCGGAGGTGCCCTTGGCGAAGCGGGACACGGTCTCGACACCGGCGGAGACGAAGATGTCGCCCTCGCCGGCCTTGATGGCGTGGAAGGCCATCCGGGTGGTCTGCACCGAGGAGGCGCAGTAGCGGGTGGTCGTCGCGCCGGGGACCTCGAGACCCATCAGCGTGGTGACGATGCGGGCCATGTTGTTGCCGGACTCGCCGCCGGGCAGGCCGCAGCCGAGGTAGAGGTCCTCGATCGTGGTGGGATCCAGCGCCGGCACCTTGTCGAGGGCGGACTGGATGGCGAAGGCGGCCAGGTCGTCGGGGCGGAAGTCCTTCAGCGAGCCCTTGTTGGCACGCCCGATCGGCGTGCGGGCGGCGGAGACGATGACTGCTTCGGGCATGCGGGGCTGCTCTTCTCTGTGGGGTGGCACCGGACCGCTTCACACTAGCCTGGGAGCATCGCCGGTGTGAGACACGTCTACGAGTGCCCGGTGCGGTGGGCCGACCTCGACGCCCTGGGACACGTCAACAACGTGGTCTACGTCGACTACCTCCAGGAGGCGCGGGTCGACATGTTCCGCAGCCACCGGGTCGAGCTGCTGGGCCAGGAGCTGGTCGAGGGCCTCGTCGTCGCCCGCACGCAGGTGCGCTACCGCGAACCGCTGCTGTTCCGCTTCGAGCCGGTCCGGATCGAGTGCTGGGTCACCGAGATCCGGGCCGCCTCCTTCACCCTCGCCTACGAGGTCCACGACGAGCACCCGGACGGGTCGCGCACGGTCTACCTCACCGCGACGACCGAGCTGACGCCGTACGTCTTCGCCGAGGAACGGCCGCGACGGCTGACCGCGCAGGAGAAGGCGGTCCTCGAGGGCCACCGCGATCCCGAGGGGGAGGCACCGCAGCGGGCGCCGCGGTCCACGCAGCCCCGACGCCTGGAGGTGGGGCACTACCCCGTGCAGGTGCGGTTCAGCGACGTCGACGTCTACGGCCACGTCAACAACGTCAAGTACTTCGAGTACCTCCAAGAGGCGCGGATCGCGATGATGGCCCGGCTCTGGGACGACGTGGCGGGCTCCCCCGAGCGCAGCGCGATGGTCGTCGCGCAGATCGACGTGGACTACAAGGTCCCGATCCTGCACCGGGCCACGACGTACGACGCGTGGACCTGGCTGACCCACGTCGGCTCGTCCTCGCTGGTCATGGAGACCGAGATCGTCGACCCCCAGGGGCCGGGCGGCGAGGTCCTCATGGCGCGGGCCCGGGTGGTGCTGGTGTTCTTCGACCCGGCCACGGGCCGGCCACGCCGCCCCGAGGACGACGTCCGCGCGCCGCTGCTCGAGGTCATGACTCCATCGTGTTGACCATGAACTGGGCGGCGTGCGTGACGTAGTCCCAGAACTGCTGGTCCTGCTCCGGTGGCAGCGCGACCTCGTCGAGGGCGTCGCGGAAGTGCCGGAGCCAGTGGTCGCGCGCGGTCGGGTCGACCGGGTACGGCGCGTGGCGCATCCGCAGCCGCGGGTGCCCGCGTCGCTCGCTGTAGGTCGTCGGGCCGCCCCAGTACTGCATGAGGAAGAGCCGGAAGCGCTCCTCGGCCGGGCCGAGGTCCTCCTCGGGGTACATCGGGCGCAGCACCTCGTCACCGGCCACGCCGGCGTAGAAGCGCGCCACGATGCGGGTGATGGTCTCCTCGCCGCCGATCTCGTCGTAGAAGCTCACCGGTCCATCATGCCGACGGGGCGGTGGCGGCTCACACCCGGCGTGGAAGAGTGGTGATGACCGCAGGGCCGCGCCCTGACCCACGCACCCCCAGGAGATCACCTTCATGGCCACCACCCGCACCGCGAAGACCACGTGGCAGGGCTCCCTCGCCGAGGGCGCCGGCAGCGTGGAGCTGCAGTCCTCCGGCGTCGGCACCTTCGACGTCTCCTGGCCCTCGCGCTCGGAGGAGGCGAACGGCAAGACCTCCCCCGAGGAGCTGATCGCGGCCGCGCACTCCTCCTGCTTCTCCATGGCCCTCTCGGCCGGGCTCTCCAAGGCCGGCACGCCGCCGACCACGCTGGAGACCAGCGCCGAGGTCGAGCTGACCGTCGGTACCGGCATCACCGGCATCAAGATCACCGTCCGCGGCAGCGTGGAGGGCATCACCGAGGAGCAGTTCGTCGAGGCCGCCGAGGGCGCCAAGGCCAACTGCCCCGTGAGCAAGGCGCTCGCCGGCACCACGATCACGCTGGACGCCGCGCTCGTCTGAGTCGACCGACCACGCACGAAGGGCCGGCCCCCGCACGGGGGGCCGGCCCTTCGGCGTACGGCGCGGGGCTGCCGGGTCGGCGGCTCAGGCGTCGTCGCCGTCGCGGGCCTCCTTGGCCGCGACCTCGGCCGCGGCGGCGGTCTCGTCGCGGTGCCACACGACCCGCTGGGCGAACGGGATCTCGATGCCCTCGGCGTCGAAGCGGGCCTTGATCCGCTGGCGCAGCTCGCGGGCGACGGCCCAGTTCTGCAGGGGCGCGGTCTTGACCATGATCCGCAGGTCGACGGAGTCGGCGCCGAGGCCCTCGACACCGGTGACCTCGGGCTGCTCGATGAGCAGGTCGCGGAAGTCGTCGTCGTCCCACATCGACTCGCCGACCTCGGCGAGCACCTTCTTGGCATGGACGACGTCGGAGTCGTAGGCGATGCCGACGTCGATGACCGCGCGCGACCAGTTCTGCGACAGGTTGCCCACGCGCAGGATCTCGCCGTTGGGGACGTACCAGACGGTGCCGTCCAGCGAGCGGAGCCGCGTGACGCGCAGCGAGACCGCCTCGACGGTGCCGATCGCCTCGCCCACGTTGACCACGTCACCGACGCCGAACTGGTCCTCGAAGATCATGAAGATGCCGGACAGGAAGTCCTTGACCAGCGACTGGGCGCCGAAGCCGAGCGCGAGACCGACGATCCCGGCCGAGGCGATGATCGGGGCGATGTTGACCCCGACCTCGCTGAGCATCATCGTGCCGACGATCGCGATCAGCAGGCCGGTCACGATCGACTTCAGCAGGCTGCCCATGGTCTGTGCACGCTGGACCCGGCGCGCCTGGGTGATGGAGTCGCGAGCGGCGACCTCCTGCTCGGCCTTGCTGGAGCGGCCGCGGGAGAAACGGGGCACCCGGGTGGGCAGCACGCCGTCCTCGGCGCGGTTGACCAGCCGGTCCACCAGTCGGTGGAGCAGCCAGCGCACGACCAGTCCGACCAGGAGCAGGCCCAGCAGGGCGAGGGGCACCCCGATGAGGACGTCGGCAGCGCGGGCGAGGGTCTCGTTCCCGGTCCGGTCGAGGACCTGGGAGCACCACCACTCGTCGTCTGTGCAGGTGACGGCTTGGGAGAACATGCCGGCCAGTAAACCGGGGGAGCGGCGAGGAATCGAACCACCCCGAGCGTGGGTGCGGTGTCGCGCCCGTCACGTTCGGTGGCCACGGGCGGCGGACCCGACGAGGAGGTGGGCCACGACGCACTATCCTGGCGCGCGTGACCTCGCAGCTCGCCCTCTCCGCCCGCCGTGTCCTCGCCGCGCTCCTCGCGCTCGGCGCCACCGCCCTGGCCGCGGTCTCGCTCGCGGTGCTCACCGCGGCGCCCGCCGCGGCCGAGGTGCCGTCCGGCTGGTCCGACCCCGACCCCGTGGACCCCGTCTACGTGCTGCTGGTGGCCGTCGGGCTCCCGCTGCTCGGGGCCCTGCTGCTCACCGCCATGGTCTACGGCCCGCCGCTGGCCCGTGGCGAGCGGGTGGCGCCGGGCGCGCCCGAGGTCGAGAACCAGTGGCTCGGTGGCCCGCGCAAGGCCACCGGCGAGCTCGCCGGTCCCGACGGCCAGGACTCCCAGGCCGGGGGTGCCAGTGGCCGCTGGTGACCCCTTCACCGCCTCCGAGCGGGCCCAGCTCGACGCGACCATCCGGCGCGCCGAGCAGACCTGTCGTGCGGAGATCTCGGTCTTCGTCGGCAACGCGGAGGGCGAGGACTCCCGCGCCTTCGCCACCCAGCTGCACAACACCCTGGTCGCGCCGTCGCGCAGCATCCTGGTGATGGTCGACCCGACCCGCCGGATGCTCGAGGTCGTCACCGGTGCCCACGTCCGCCGCCACCTCAGCGACGCCGAGGTCGAGATCGCGGTCCTGCACATGCGCACCGACTTCGCCGCCGGCGACCTCGCCGGTGGCCTGCGCCGCGGCATCGAGATGCTCGCCGAGCACGCTCGTCCCCCGCGCACGCTCCACGCCGGCTGAGCCCGCCCACGAGCGAGAGAGCCCCCGCACCGATCGGTGCGGGGGCTCTTCGCTGTGGTCGTCGTCGGTGACCGCGTCACCGGGTCTCGACACGCGGGTCGTGACCTCGTTCCTCGGTCACGCCGCTCGCTCGACCACCAACGACCGGTCCGCTACGCGTCCCGGTCCGCGTCACACTCCTGCGCGGCGAGCGCGCGCTGGGCGTCGGCCAGGCCCTCGCGCACGTAGCGCTGCGCCGGGACCGGGGCGTCGGTCGTGGCCAGCCACGACTCGACCTGCTCCACGAGCGCCGGGGAGGCCAGCGGCGTCGGGAAGAGGTAGCCCAGGGCGACCGAGGCACGGTGGGTGCCGAGGTGCTCCCAGGCCTGCTCGCCGGCGGTGAGGTACTTCTCGACGTACGGCGCCAGCAGCTCCTCCTGGCCGGTGCGCACGAAGGAGAACACGATCGAGCGGGCGGTCTCGTTGGGCGTGGACTCGTCGAGCACCGCGAGCCTCCAGGCCTCGGCCTTGGCGTCGGCGTCGGGCTGGGCGGCGCGTGCCGCGGCGGCGTGCTCCTGGCCGGAGATGGTGGAGTCCTCGGCCAGCTCGGCCTCGATGCGGTCGCCGGCGCGGCCGGCAGCGGCCAGGGAGGTGATCAGCGACCAGCGCAGGTCCTGGTCGACGGCCAGGCCGTCGAGCTGCTCGGTGCCGTCCAGCAACGCCTCGACGAAGGCCAGCGCCTCCTCGGAGCGGGCCGCGCCGGCGTAGGAGCGCACGAAGGTCAGCTGGTGGTCCGAGCCGCCCTCGGCGGCCAGGGCCAGCTCGCGCAGGCCCTGCTCCCAGCGGGACTGCAGGGCGTCGCGGCCGGCCGGGTCGGAGTAGAGGTTCACCGCGGTGGCGGCGGTGGCGGGGATCCGCGAGACGCCCCACGCGTCGGTCTCCTGGCCGATGTTGGCCAGGACCAGCTCGGCGTAGTCGGTGGCCGACATCTCGGCGTCGCGGGTCATGTCCCACGCCGCACCCCACACCAGGGCGCGGGCCAGGGAGTCGTCGAGCTTGGAGAGGCCCTCGATCGCGGTGGTGCGCGAGCGCTCGTCGAGGCGGATCTTGGCGTAGGCCAGGTCGTTGTCGTTGAGCAGCAGCAGGTCGGGCTGGGTCTCGCCGACCAGCTCGCCGATCTCGGTCAGCTCGCCCTCGACGTCGGTCTCGACGTAGCGGGTGCGCACCAGCGACCCCGACGCGTCGTAGGAGTAGCAGCCGATGCCGATGCGGTGCCGGCGCACCGTGGGCCAGTCCGGGTGGGCGCTCTGGCGCACCGCGACCCGCGAGTAGGCGCCGTCGGCGTCGAGCTCGATCTCGGGGGTGAGGGTGTTGACCCCGGCGGTCTGCAGCCACTCCTGGGCCCAGCCGGAGAGCTCGCGGCCCGAGGCCTTCTCCAGTGCGGCCAGCAGGTCCGTGAACTCGCTGTTGCCGAACGCGAAGTCCTTGAAGTACTGCCGCAGGCCCGCGATGAAGTCCTCGATGCCGACCCAGGCCACCAGCTGCTTGAGCACCGAGGCGCCCTTGGCGTAGGTGATCATGTCGAAGTTGACCTCGACCGCGTGCAGGTCGTGGTTGTCGGCCGCGATGGGGTGCGTCGACGGCATCTGGTCCTGGCGGTAGCCGGTCTGCTTGCGCGCGTTGGCGAAGCCGGTCCACGCGTCGTCGTACTCCGTGGCCTCGACCTCGGCGTGGTAGCAGGCCCACTCGGCGAAGGACTCGTTGAGCCACAGGTCGTCCCACCACTTCATGGTCACCAGGTCGCCGAACCACATGTGGGCCATCTCGTGCAGGATCACCGAGGCGCGGAACTCGTAGAACGAGCGCGGCTGGCGGGAGCGGGGGAGGTACTCGTCGCGCAGCGTCACGGCGCCGGCGTTCTCCATCGCGCCCATGTTGTACTCCGGCACGTAGAGCTGGTCGTACTTGCCGAAGGGGTAGGGGAAGTCGAAGAGCTCCTCGAAGAACTCGAAGCCCTGCTTGGTCAGCCGGACGATCTCCTCGCGGTCGCGCTCGAGGTACTCCACCAGCGACTGACGGCAGAAGTGGCCCAGCGGGATCGTGCCGTGCTTGCCCTCGTAGACGTCCTGGACCTCGTGGTACTCGCCGGCCACGAGGGCGGTGATGTAGGTCGACATCCGCTCGGTGGGCTCGAAGGCCCACAGCGCCGTGCCGTCCCCGAGCGGGGTCGGCTCGGGGGTGGGGGCGTTGGAGACGACCTTCCAGTCCTCGGGTGCGGTCACGCGGAAGCGGAAGACGGACTTGAGGTCGGGCTGCTCGAAGGTGGTGAAGACCCGGCGGGCGTCGGGCACCTCGAACTGGCTGTAGAGGTAGACGCGGCCGTCGACCGGGTCGACGAAGCGGTGCAGCCCCTCCCCGGTGTGGGAGTAGGCGCAGTCCGCGCGCACGACCAGCGTGTTCTCGGCGGCCAGGCCGGTCAGGGCGATCCGGCTGTCGGCGTACGCAGTGGCGGGGTCGATCGACTCGCCGTTGAGCGTGATCTCGTGGACCACTGCGCCGACGAGGTCGGCGAAGGTCTCGGCACCGGGCTGGGTGCAGGAGAACTCCAGGGTCGTGGTGGAGGCGAAGGTCTTGTCGCCGGTCGTGAGGTCCAGGTCGATGGAGTACGACGTGACGTCCAGGAGGGCGGCGCGGGTGGCGGCCTCGTCCCGGGTGAGGTTGGTTCCAGGCATGGCGCCGATCATGTCACCGCCTGTCGAGCGGTTTCCCAGCGGCGGGTGGGGCGGTGCCCAGGGGGCGCACGGGACTGCTGTGACCAATGTGAAATTTTGGTCACGGTCGGCGTGTCGGTGCTTGACATGCGGTTTACTCACGGCTCGTGACCAGGATCCGTGGCCTGATCGGCGTGTCGCTCACGACTCTTCTCCTCCTCGTGGGCTTACCCTTCGCGCCCTCGGCCACCGCGGGGCAGGTCGCCCTGTGCGACGGGTACACCGGGTGCGCCGACAAGGGCTACGGCAACCGTGGCTACCGCGCCAACAACGACCGCATGTGGTGGCGGATGTACACCGGTCACAACTGCACCAACTACGTCGCCTACCGGATGGTGCAGAGCGGGATGTCCCCCGAGCGCCCGTGGGACGGCGGCGGCAACGCCTCGAACTGGGGCTACGCGATGTCCCGGATCACCGACGGCACCCCGATGGTCGGGTCGGTCGCCTGGTGGGACAGCCACCAGGGGTACGCCGGCTCCAACGGCCACGTCGCCTACGTCGAGGAGGTGGTCTCCAACCGGGAGATCATCGTCTCGGAGGACTTCTGGGGTGGCGACTTCCACTGGCGCCGCATCACCAAGGGCGACCGCTACTGGCCCACCGGGTTCATCCACTTCAACGACCGCGAGGTCGAGGCGGTCGAGCAGCCGACGATCACCGGCGACGCCGCGGTCGGGGAGACGCTGCGCGCGAGCGCGGGCAGCTGGACGCCCTCGGCCGACGAGAAGCTGCAGTGGTACGCCGCCGGCAAGCCGATCCCCGGCGCCACCGAGCCCACGTTCACCCCGACGCCGGCGCAGCGCAAGACCCGCCTGAGCGTCGTCGTCACCGCCCGCAGCAAGGGCTACGTCGACGGCACCGCCTCCACCCCGCGCAGCCGCAAGGTGCAGCCGGGGACCCTCGTCGCGGCGGCCGCGCCGGCCCTCGAGGGCACGGTGCGCGTCGCCGAGACGCTCACGACGAGCCGCGGGGCCTTCGAGCCGGCCGCGGACTCGACCACCGTGCAGTGGCTCGCCGACGGCGAGCCGATCGAGGGGGCGACCGGCAACCGCCTCAAGCTCACGCCCGGGCTGATGGACGCCAGGATCACCTCGCAGGTCACGGCCGTGCGCGAGGGGTACCGCGACCTCGTGGTGACCTCCCCGGCCACCGAGCGTGTCGCCCCGGGGCGGATCGTGCTCGACGAGCCGTGGAGGCTCGGTGGCAGCCCGGCCCGCGGCGAGCGGCTGGAGGTCGACCCGGGGACCGTGGTCACGCCCGAGGACGCCGAGGTCACCTACACCTGGCTGCGCGACGGCAAGCCGGTCGACGGTCGCGACGGGCTGCGCTACCGCCTGGGCACCTCCGACGTGGGCCGTCTCGTGGCGGTCCGGGTCGAGGTCAGCCGACGCGGCTACGCCACGCAGACCCAGGTGCTCGAGGCGGCGCACCGCACGACGACGACGTCGCGCACCACCGCCGAGGCCCGGGTCAAGGTCGTGGACAAGGGGACCCGCCGCAAGCCCGACGTACGACGCCACGTCGTGCTCGACCTGCTGGTCGAGGCCCGTGGCGTCGACGGCCCGGCCGGCCCGGTGGTGGTCAAGGTCGACGGTCGCGAGGTCGAGGCCCGTGTGGAGCAGGGGACCGGGAAGGTGAAGCTGCGCAACGTGGAGGCGGGCAAGCACCGCATCCGGGTGGTCTACCTCGGCACCGAGGTGATCGGGCGTTCCCGCGACGTGCTGAAGGTCCGGGTGCCGAAGGACGCGCCGGCCGAAGAGGGCGGCAAGGAATAGGACCGTGGTCCGGTTCTGTTCGTGCCTGCATGGACAAGGCTGACTTCTGGTTCGACCCGCTCTGCCCGTTCGCCTGGATCACCTCGCGGTGGATCCTGGAGGTGGCGGAGGTCCGCGACATCGAGGTGGCCTGGCACCAGATGTCCCTGGCCTACCTCAACGAGGACAAGGACATCCCCGACGACTACCGCGCGATGCTGGCCGACGCGTGGGGCCCGGTCCGGGTCGTGCGCGCCGCCATCGAGGAGCGCGGCGACGAGGTGACC
>Ga0208328_1000175_pt1 | contig 33930 bp, 31 predicted proteins | sample DeeseametaMP2633_FD_184170 | JGI IMG/M metagenome (GOLD analysis project Ga0208328, IMG submission 184170) | Marine microbial communities from the Deep Atlantic Ocean - MP2633 (SPAdes) | ecosystem: Environmental > Aquatic > Marine > Unclassified | place: Northeast of Antigua and Barbuda, North...
GGAACATTTCATCCTGCTACTACATTGCGTTCATTAGGGGCAAAATCTTGGAAAGCGGCATATGTTCAACCTTCGAGACGACCTACAGATGGCAGGTATGGGAAAAATCCAAATCGCTTACAACACCACTATCAATTTCAGGTTATAATTAAACCTTCTCCCGATGAAATAAAAAAATTTTTTTTAAGAAGTTTGTCAACAATAGGAATAAATCACAAAGAGCACGATATAAGATTTGTTGAAGACGATTGGGAAAGTCCAACTCTTGGAGCCGCAGGACGCGGTTGGGAGGTATGGTGTGACGGTATGGAAATTACTCAATTTACTTATTTTCAACAAATGGCAGGAATTGAATGCAAGCCAGTTTCAGTTGAGCTCACATATGGATTAGAAAGAATATGTATGTTTACCCAAGGAAAAAGTAATGTATTTGAACTTATTTGGAATAATGATGGAATAAAATATAGAGATATTTTTCACCAGGCGGAAAAGGAATATTCAGCTTATAATTTTGAATTTGCCAATATAGAATATTTGCTAAAAAATTTTGAAATTGCTGAGCTCGAATGCAAAGCGTTGCTAGAAAAAAAACTTCCATTACCAGCTTACGACCAATGTTTAAAAGCTAGTCATATTTTTAATCTTTTAGATGCGCGAGGAGTCATAGGAGTTGCCCAAAGAACTGAATATATTTCTAGAATAAGAGAGTTAGCTAAAGGTTCGGGACAAAGTTGGCTAGAAAGTCAAAAATAAATAATGGCTGAGTTGTTTATAGAACTATTTAGCGAAGAAATTCCTTCAAAACTTCAAATTGATGCTAGGCAAAAAATTAAGGAGATGATTGATGAAAAATTGAGAAAAAAGGAAATTAATTTTAAATCAAGCAAATCTTTTTCAACACCTAAAAGACTTGTCTTTTTTATAGAGGGAATTCCTGAAAAAATAGAACAAAAAAAAAAAATTATAAAAGGACCAAACGTAGATGCTCCACAAGCAGCACTAGATGGTTTTATTAAATCAAATAACTTAAGTAAGCTAGATATCTATAAGAAAAATCTTGAAAAGGGAGAGTTTTATTTTGCAGAAACTAAATCAAAAGTAATCGATGTTTTAAAAGAACTTCAATCGATTATTCCTGAAGCGCTTCAAAGTTACTCATGGAAAAAATCAATGAAATGGTCGGCCTATGATTTAAGTTGGGGCAGACCATTAAAATCAATTATTGCACTATTTAACAATAAAGTAATTAATTTTAATTTTTTTCATCTTCAAAGCAGTGATCTAACTTTAATAGATGGAACAAATGAGGATAAAATAAAAAAAATAAATAATTTTAAATCCTACTTAAGTGCCCTTAAATCTCAAAATATTATTTTAGATCAAGAAAAAAGAAAAAACATAATAGTAGGAAAAATGAATAATATTTGTAACGCCAGAAATTTAAAAAACAATTTTAATGAAAAATTGATTGAAGAAGTAGTTAATTTGGTTGAAAAACCCAATGTTATCGTAGGCAGATTTGATGAAATTTATTTAAAGATACCCCAAGAAATTTTAATTGTTACAATGCAGCAACATCAAAAATATTTTCCTCTTTTTGATAATAATAATCAACTAACAAATTTATTTTTATTAGTTTCTAATTTGGCAGACAAGAAAGGTTATATCAAGATCGGAAATCAAAGAGTTATTGAAGCAAGATTGTCTGACGCTAAATTTTTTTGGGATAAGAACAAAACTCAGAGCTTAGTTAAACAGGTAGGAAAGTTGAAAAATTTATCTTTTTTTAACCAGCTAGGGACATTTTATGATAGGACACAAAGATTAAGAAAACTTGCAAGTCCAGTTTCTGATCAATTAAATTTAAGTAAAGAAAAAATAGAAATAGCCTCTTCAATTTGTAAAGTTGATTTAGTGTCGGATTTGGTTGGAGAATATCCTGAGTTACAAGGTGTTATGGGAAGATATTTTGCAATTGAACAAGGATTCGAAGAGGATGTTTCTATGGCAATTAGTGAGCACTATTTGCCAACTGGAATTAATAGCAAGGTTCCCAAAAAACCAATTAGTGTAGCTGTATCTCTGATTGATAAAATTGATATTTTAGTTGGTTTTTTTGGAATTAATGAAAAACCAACAAGTTCTAAAGACCCTTTTGCGCTGAGAAGAACCGCTATCGGATTATTAAGAATAATAATTGAAAATAAATTAAGTGTTCAATTAAAGGACTTAATTAACTACTCTATAGTTATTTATGAAGAGCAGAATATAAAATTCACAAATAATTCAGTTGCTAAAGAAGTATTAATTTTTTTAAGAGAAAGATTTAAAAATTTTTTAAAAGATAAAAAAATAAGAAATGATATCATCGAAGCCGCGGATGTTTCACATAATGGTAATGATTTTTTAGCACTTTATAAAAAGTGCTCAATAATTAATAAAAATATTTCTAAAGATATATGTAAAAATATTATTGGAACATACAAAAGGGCTTCAAATATCATTGAACAAGAATTAAAAAGTAAAAAAGAAGAGATTTCTGGTCAACCGGAATCGTTTTTATTTAAAAAAAGTGAAGAAAAGCATTTATACAACAAAATAAATGAGATTCGCCAGTATTTTTCAAGTATAAAAAAAAGTGAAAGTTATGAGGAAACATTAAAAATATTAGCTGAAGCAAAATCTACTACAGATAATTTTTTTGATAATGTAATTGTAAATGACGAAAATTCAGATATAAAAAAAAATCGTTTAGAATTATTACAAATGTTCTGTAAGACTTACAATAATTTTATAGATTTTTCGAAAGTAGAAGGTGCTTAGTTGAAAAAATTGATTTTTAGATTCAATAATCTAAGTTCACAAACCAGTTTTAATTCTAGAGATATTCTTGGTGGAAAGGGTGCAAATTTAGCACAAATGGCTAAACTAAAATTACCTGTTCCTCCTGGTTTTACAATATCAACCAAAGTATGTGAATATTTTTATAAAAATAATAAAAAAATTCCAAAAAAAGTTATTCAACAAACTAAAAAAGAAATTAACATAATTGAAAGAATAACAAAAAAAAAATTTGGCGGTTTATCTAATCCCCTATTAGTTTCTGTTAGATCTGGTGCAAGGGTTTCAATGCCAGGTATGATGGATACAGTTCTAAATTTAGGTTTAAATGACAAAACTGTAAATACACTCAAAAATAATACTTCTAATGGAAGATTTGCAAAAGATAGTTATAGAAGATTTATTCAAATGTATAGCAATGTCGTTCTCGGGATAAAGTCACATTTATTTGAAGAGTTAATTGACAATTACAAGCTTACAAAGGGGGTTATACAAGATACGGAGTTAGATGAAAGTGATTGGGATGGATTAATACAAAATTTTAAAGACATTGTTAAAGAAAAAACAAAAAAAAATTTTCCTCAAGATGTTAATGAACAATTGTGGAGAGCGATAAGTGCAATTTTTTTATCTTGGAATAGTAAAAGAGCAAAAACTTACAGAAAAATAAACTACATTCCCAATCATTGGGGCACAGCAGTTAATGTTCAAGCTATGGTATTTGGCAATATGGATCAGGATTGTGCCACAGGAGTAGCTTTTACAAGGAATCCTTCAACAGGAAAGAAAGAATTATTTGGAGAATATTTAATCAATGCACAAGGAGAAGATGTAGTTGCTGGAACAAGGACTCCTCAAGATTTGCTTACCATGAACAATTCCATGCCTAAAATTTTTCAACAACTAAAAAAAATTTTCAAACAGTTAGAAAACAAATATAAAGATATGCAAGATATCGAATTCACAGTTGAAAATAATAAATTATGGATATTACAAACAAGATCAGGCAAGAGAACTGCTAGAGCAGCAATTAAAATTGCAGTTGATATGGTTCGGGAAAAATTAATTTCAAACAAAGAAGCAGTTTTAAGAGTTGATCCAAATACACTCGATACTTTATTACACCCTACATTAAATGAAAAAGCTGAGAAAAAAGTAATTGCGCTAGGTCTTCCCGCGTCTCCTGGAGCCGCAAGTGGAAAAGTTACTTTTTCTGCGGATGAAGCGGAGAGACTAAAAGAACAAATGCATGACACAATTTTGGTAAGAATAGAAACTTCTCCAGAAGATATTAATGGAATGCATGCTGCAAAAGGTATTCTTACCGCAAGAGGTGGGATGACTAGCCATGCGGCCGTTATTGCTAGAGGAATGGGAAAACCCTGCGTTTCAGGATCAAGTGAAATTGAAATTGATTATGAAAATAAATTATTTAAAGCAGGCAATTTTAAAATTAAAGAAGGAGATGTTATTACCATAGATGGAGGCAGTGGAAAAGTTATGCTTGGTGAAGTTTCAACGGTAAAACCTGATATATCAGGAGATTTTTCAAAATTAATGGATTGGGCAGATCAATATAGAAAATTAAAAGTAAGAACTAATTCAGAAACGCCCGCAGATACTAAAACCGCAAGAGATTTCGGAGCTGAGGGTATTGGTTTATGTAGAACGGAGCATATGTTTTTCGACGAAAAAAGAATTATTTCTGTCCGACAAATGATACTTTCCAAAACACCGGAAGATCGCAAAAAAGCTTTAGCAAAACTTCTTCCTTATCAAAAAAGTGATTTTTTTGAAATTTTTAAAATCATGAACGGTTTGCCTGTGACGGTTAGACTTTTAGATCCGCCTTTACATGAATTTTTGCCCAAAACAGATAAAGATATTGATGATGTGGCCAAAGAATTAAATATTTCTAATCAGAATATTAAATCAAGAATTATTGAACTCCATGAACAAAATCCTATGTTGGGGCATAGAGGATGTAGATTGGGTATTTCTTATCCAGAAATTTACCAAATGCAATGCCAAGCTATCTTTGAAGCATTAGCCGAATGCAGAAAGAAAAAAATAAAACCAGTTATACCGGAAATAATGATTCCTCTTGTATCTACGGCTGCGGAGATACAAATACTTAGAAAACTCGTTGTAAAAACAGCAGAAAAAATTCAAAAAATCCATTCTATAAAAATAAAATATTATGTTGGTACCATGATTGAACTACCAAGAGCAGCATTAAGAGCTAATGCTATTGCGAAGTTTGCAGATTTTTTTAGTTTTGGAACTAATGATTTAACACAAACTACTTTTGGAATAAGCAGAGATGATTCTGGAAAATTTTTAAATGATTATGTAGAAAATAAAATATTTAATAAAGATCCATTCGTTAGTATCGATGAAAAGGGAGTAGGGGAATTGATTAAAATTGCTGTTGAACGTGGAAGAATGCAGAAAAAATCTCTTAAACTAGGTATATGTGGTGAGCATGGAGGTGATCCAGCAAGTATTGAATTTTGCGAAAAAAACAAACTAAATTATGTATCTTGTTCTCCTTACAGAGTACCAATAGCGCGACTAGCAGCAGCTCAAGCTTATTTAAAAAGAAAAAACTAATTTTTCCATGAGTATTTAAACAATATTTCAAAAATTTAATTTGAAATCTACTGCTGGGGCACTGTGAGTTATTTGTCCTACAGATATTCTTTTAACTCCAGTAGAGGCAATTTTTCTAACATTTTTTAGCGTAACACCTCCAGAAGCTTCTGTTTCATAAAATTTATTTGATAGTTTGATCCCTTTTTTAAGATTTTTTGGGCTCATATTATCAAATAACACTCTATCGAACCTTAAGCCTATAATTTTTTTGAACTGATTAAGGTTATCTACTTCTACAGTAATTTTTTTTCCTTTTTTATTTTTTATAGCTCTTTTGACTAATTCACGAATATTTCCATCTATAGCGATATGATTGTCTTTTATTAAAATTTCATCACTAAGATTAAATCTGTGATTAAGTCCTCCACCTAATTTAACTCCATATTTTTGTATTAATCTTAAATTTGGTGAAGTTTTTCTGGTGCAACAGATTTTGCAAGATTTTCCCTTTACTTTATCAACAAATTTTTTTGTTGTAGTCGTCACCCCCGATATTAAACTTAGAAAATTAAGAGCTACTCTTTCACTTTTTAAAATTCCTTTGGCTTTTCCATATACAGTAGCAACAACTTTGCCTTTACTTATTTTTCTACCGTCCTTCGTTTTTGCTTTAAAATTAACTTTTTTGTCTGAATATTTAAAAACCTCCTTTGCAAAACTTAATCCTCCAATCACACAGTTTTGATTAGAAACAATTTTAGCTTTAATTTTTTTATTGTTTTTGATAAGTTTTGTAGTGACGTCTCCAGAAGGCTTTAAATCTTCTGACATAGCCTGTTTTACTAGATTTTTTCTTATCACTTTTTAATGACTACGACCTATGGCAACCATACGTTCTACAGCTTTTCGAGCTTTTCTAGATATTATTTCAGGTATAAGAATTTCATTGGTTTCCTTTTCAAGGCAATCTAATACTTTAGGTAAGGTAATTGTTTTCATATGTGGACATAAATTACATGGTTTAATGAATTGAACATTTGGATTATCAACTTGAACGTTATCACTCATCGAACATTCTGTAACTAGCATAACTTTGCTTGGTTGGTTATTTTTAACATATTTACTCATGCCTGAAGTTGAGCCAGTGTAATCAGAAGCTGCAATAACTTCAGCTGGGCATTCGGGATGAGAAAGAATTACAATTTCAGGGTTTTGTTTTCTTATATCTTTAATTTCTTGTGCACTAAATCTTTCATGTACAATACAAGAACCAACCCAAGATATAATTTGAACTTTTGTTTTTGTTGAAACGTATTTTGCTAAATATTGATCAGGTAAAAATATAACTTTATCTACACCTAACGACTCAACTACTTTAACTGCATTGGCTGATGTACAACAGATATCTGATTCAGCTTTTACATCAGCTGATGTATTTACATAAGTTACAACAGGCACACTTGGATATTTTTCTTTAAGCATTTTTACATCTTTTCCCGTGATTGATGAAGCTACAGAACAGCCGGCACCCATATCTGGTAACAAAACTTTTTTATTTGGATTCATTAATTTTGCTGTTTCTGCCATAAAATGAACCCCACATAATACAATAATGTCAGCATTCGTTTTTTCTGCTTCGACAGCTAAAGCCAATGAATCAGCAGCTATATCAGCAATGCCGTGAAAAATTTCTGGAGTTTGATAGTTATGTGCTAGCACAACTGCATTTTTTTCCTTTTTTAACATATTGATTTTATGAATTAATGGAGCGTGAAATGCCCATTCAATTTCAGGAATAACTTTCGAAACCTTCTGATAAATCGGATCTGTTGTTTTTCTTATTTCAATACTTAATTCCATAATTAAAATCTATCAACTTGCACATAAATTGTCATTCATTTATTCTGACGCATACGCGGCTATGCTGGAATTGGTAGACAGGCTTGGTTGAGGGCCAAGTGGGGTTTCCCAGTGAGAGTTCGAGTCTCTCTAGCCGCACCAAAATTAAATCCATTCAGGTTTTAATATTTTAACTTTTGAATTACCACACATAAGTTCAGTATTAGTGAATTCTTTTAAGTCAGGCTCAACAACTTTAATCAGTGCAAATGAGTAGGGTTTATCAATCATAATTTTTCCAATGTCAGTATCTTTATATTTGATAATATCGTTTTCATAAACTTCTCCTGCAACTTTTTGAACAGGTAAAATTCTTCTTCTTAGTTTATTTCTTAGTTTAATTCTTGAGGTATTTTCTTGTCCAACGTAACATCCTTTTTTAAAATCAATACCATTTAGCTCATCTAAATTATTTTCAATACCAAAAATTTTGTTCTTTAATTTATTTAGGTTAATTTGAGGAATGCCTAGTTCAAAACTTTTATTGTAGTATTTTTTTTTATCGGTAATTTTTAAATTTAATTTTTTAATTGTAAGATGAATATTTTCAAGTTTTGATATAATTTTTGCTCCTAATTTATGATTTCTTGGATCAACATAAATTGGATCATTTCGATAACTTGCTGTACTACCCTTTGACAAGTTTGAAGCACTTATTTCCTTAAATTTTTCCAAGGAGATGACTGCAGCTACATATTTTTCACTTAAGTCAATAAAATTAACTTTCGATCTCAATTTATAAAAATTTAGAAGTTTTATAATTTCTGTTGTTGATTTTTTTTCACATTCTAGAAGATAACCATCTTTTAATTTTAAGACAAAAAATTCAAATAAATATTTACCTTGTGGAGTTAGAATCGAAGAAAATACAGTTGAACTACTAGTTACTTTTTCTATATCGCTGGTGACTATATTCTGCAAAAAATCTTTTGCTTCCGATCCATTTGCTTGTATAAATCCTCGTTCTTCGAGAGTTATAACTTCATTTTTTTCCATATTTGCAAATTTTAAATCTATAATATATTAAATACTTAGAGAATGTCTTCTTCTTTTGATCTTATCTTAAAAAATGGCAAATGTTTTATTGACGGTCAATTAAAAGCGACTGATATCGGTATTTCCAACGGAATTATAAAAAGCATCAGTAAAATTGAAAAAACTTCTAATGAAAAAATTTTAGACGCCAATAATCTTACCATTTTACCAGGAATTATAGACACTCAAGTTCATTTTAGAGAGCCAGGCTCAACCGATGTCGAAGATTTAGAGTCGGGAAGTAAGGCTGCAGTTATAGGCGGAATAACCTCCGTTTTTGAAATGCCTAATACCAATCCACCCACATCCAATCATACTGAATTTAATAAAAAACTTAGCTTAGCTAAAAATAGAATGTTTTGTAATTACGCTTTTTATTTTGGTGCTACTCCACAAAATATAGATGATTTAAAAAAATTAAATGATCTTGAAGGGTGTTGTGGAGTGAAACTATTTGCAGGTTCTTCCACAGGAAACCTTTTAGTAAAAGATGAAAAAGATATAGAAAAGGTTATCTCAAATAGTTCCAAAATCGTTTCTATCCATTCGGAAGATGAAGACATTCTTAATCTTAGAAAGAAATTCATAAAAAAAGGAGATGTCAGTTCACATCCTTTTTGGAGAAATGAGGAATGTGCAATGTCATCAACCAGAAGAGTGGTTAAAATTGCAGAACGCTATAACAAAAAAATACATGTTTTACATGTTACCACAAAAGAAGAAGTAGAATTTTTATCAAGGTATAAAGGTAATGTGAGTTTCGAAATTACCCCACAACACTTAACTTTAAGTGCTCCACATTGTTATAAGTTGCTAGGATCTCTTGCACAAATGAATCCACCAATCAGAGAAAAGAAACATCAAGATATGTTATGGAAAGCAATAAGAGATGACGTGGCAGATATGATTGGCTCGGATCACGCTCCACACAGCCTACAAGATAAAAAGAAAGAATATCCTCAGACTCCTTCAGGAATGCCAGGAGTTCAAACACTTGTTCCTCTTATGCTTAATCATGTAAACAGCAATAAGTTAACTTTAGTACAATTCGTAAAATTAGTTAGCGAAAATCCATCAAAAATTTTTGGAATAAAAAATAAAGGTCACATCAAAGAAGGCTTTGATGCCGATTTGACCATCGTGGATATGAATATGAAAAAAGTTATTAAAAATGAATGGATTGCAAGTAAATGTGGCTGGACTCCTTTTGATGGTTATGAAGTTAAAGGTTTTCCTTTAGGAACAATTGTGAATGGAAAAGCAATTGTTTGGGACGGCAAGCTTATTGAAAAAGCAAATGGTAAACCGTTAAGATTTAATTGAAACTAAGCTACCTTATATATTAGTTTTACCCATGAGGTTAACTATTAAAACTCCTGCAATAATTAATCCCAGGCCTATTAAAGTATAAAGATTAGGCATTTGATTAAATTTAAAAACTCCAACAGTTGCTGTAGCAATAATAGTTAATCCAGCAAAAGAAGCATAGGTAACACCAACAGGTACAACTTTCATAACATGAGATAAGGAATACATACATAAGACAATAGTAAATGCAGTAATGATACTGGGTACCCACAACGTAAATCCTTCAGCACTTTTTGCAAAACTATTTGATGCAGTTCCTAAAGCTACAGCTAAAACTAAAAATAAATAAGAAGTGATTGTACTCATTTTGAAATATTATGTTTTTTTAGATCTGCTTTAATTTCATCCAAAATTGCAGGATCGTCAATAGTTGCTGGCATTTTATAAGGTTCATTATCTGCTATTTTTCTTACGGTTCCTCTTAATATTTTTCCTGATCTTGTTTTAGGTAATCTTTTTATAACTATAGCGGTTTTAAAAGCTGCAACGGGACCCACTTTTTCTCTGATCATTTGAATACATTCTTTTGATATGTCTTCATGCTTTTTAGTTACACCAGCTTTAAGAGTTAATAAACCAATGGGTAATTGTCCTTTTAATTTATCTGCAATTCCTAACACCGCACATTCAGCAACATCTTTGTGTTCTGCTAAAACTTCTTCCATGGCACCCGTTGATAGTCTGTGACCGGCAACATTAATGATGTCATCCGTTCGTGACATAATCCAAATATAACCATCTTCATCAATGTGTCCCGCGTCATAAGTTTGGTAGTAGCCAGGATAGTTTGACATATAAGTTTCTTTATATCTTTTATCAGCATTCCAAAGTGTTGGAAAAGTACCGGGAGGAAGTGGTAGTTTAACGACCACATCTCCCATTTCATTGGGTTTAGCTTCTTTGCCATCACTTTTTAATATTCTTACATCATAACCAGGAACGGGTTTACATGCGGATCCATATTTTGTTTTTGAAAGTCCTAAGCCTGCGCAGTTCGCACTAATAGCCCAACTCGTTTCGGTTTGCCACCAGTGATCAATGACTGGAACTTTTAATAAAGATTCTGCCCATTTAAGTGTATCGGGGTCTGCTCTTTCTCCCGCAAGGAATAAAGTTTCAAATGATGACAAATCGTATTTTTTAAAAAAATTTCCATTAGGATCTTCTTTTTTAATAGCACGAAATGCAGTAGGGGCAGTAAAAAGAGATTTTACTTTGTGCTCAGAAATAATTCTCCAAAACACTCCTGCATCGGGAGTGCCAACCGGTTTTCCTTCAAATAATACGGTTGTGCATCCATGAAAAAGGGGGCCATAAACTATATAAGAATGTCCTACTATCCACCCAATATCACTCGCGGACCACCAGACATCATCTGGATTAATGTTATAGATATTTTTCATAGTCCATTTTAGAGCCACTATGTGCCCGCCAATATCTCTTACAATTCCTTTGGGAACACCCGTTGTTCCAGAGGTATAAAGAATATAAGCATAATCATTGGCGTTCATTTCAACGCATTCAACAGGATTTGCATTTTTTATAAATTCATTCCAATCAATCTCGTTTTTTTCTAAATCAACTTTAAAATCTTTTCTTTGATAAATAATGCATTTTTCTGGTTTGTGTTTTGCTAGTTCAATTGCTTTTTTAAGGAGTGGTTTATATTCAATTGTTTTTCCCGGTTCATACCCACAAGATGCTGATAAAATAATTTTTGCTTTAGAGTCGTCAATTCTGCTAGCAAGTTCATTTGCAGCAAAACCACCAAAGACCACCGAATGAATTGCTCCAATTCTCGCACAGGCAAGCATGGCTATGACAGCTTCAGGTATCATAGGCATATAAATTATCACTCGGTCTCCTTTGTTAGTGCCTTGTTTTTTTAAAGCACCTGCAAAAATTGAAACTTGATCTTTTAATTGACTATAAGTGATTTTTTTTTTGGAATTTGTAATTGGACTATCGTAAATAATAGCTATCTTGTTGCCATTGCCATTTTTAACATGTAGATCCACTGCGTTGTAACACGTGTTTGTTATTCCATCCTCAAACCATTTATAAAAAGGAGGATTATCTGAATTAAGAATTTTGGTGGGCTTTTTATACCAAAACACATCATTTGCAATTTCTGACCAAAAACCCTGAGGATCTTGGAGAGATCTATTGTAAATTTCTTGATATTTAGTTTCCATTTTTACTCTAGAAAAATTTTAAACTATTAAACCATATCATTTTATCTATTGCATTATTTTATTTAGCATATATCTAGATAACTCAAACCATGCCAAAAATTACCTACATCGAACACAATGGAAAAACACATGTCGTTGAAGTTCCTAACGGATTAAGTGTGATGGAAGGAGCTGTACAAAATAATATTCCAGGTATTGACGCTGATTGTGGAGGATCTTGTGCTTGTGCGACGTGTCATGTTTATGTTGATGAAAAGTGGTTTAGCAAACTGCCAAATAAAGAAGATGCCGAAGAAGATATGCTTGATATGGCCTTTGAGCCAAATAAATTTAGTAGATTAACCTGCCAAATTACAGTGATCGACGATTTAGATGGTTTGGTCGTAAAAATGCCATCAAAGCAGGGATAATTGAATTATGATTAAAACAGATGTTTTGGTAATTGGTGCGGGCCCTGTGGGTATATTTGTTGTACATCAATTAGGTTTAATTGGACTTAAGGCAGAAGTGGTAGACAACTTAGATAAAATAGGTGGTCAATGCATAGAACTGTATCCCGATAAACCCATTTATGATATTCCTGCCGTCCCCGAATGTACCGGCGAAAGTTTGACAAAGAATTTATTAGAACAAATTAAACCTTTTAAGATAAATTTTCATTTAAATGAGAGAGTTCAAGAAGTTTCTGAAGAAAAAAATAATTGGAAAATCATAACAAGTAAAAACAAAATTTTTCTTGCGCCAAATATAATCATTGCTGGTGGAGTTGGATCTTTCGAACCTAGAAAATTTCCAATCAAAGAAGCTGAAAAATTTGAAAATAATGGGGTTTTTTACTCGATCAAAGATAAGTCATATTTTAAAAATAAAAAAATTTGTATTTTTGGTGGAGGAGACTCCGCTTTAGACTGGGCAATTGAATTATCAAAAATTGCTAAGGTTATTCTGGTGCACAGAAGAGTTGAGTTTAGAGGAGTTGAACAAAATGTTGAGACTGTCAAAAAACTTGAAAAAGAAGATAAATTAAAAATAAAAACTCCGTTTCAAATCAATTCAATTGACGGACAAGATAAAATAAATGCAATTAGCATCAAGAATGAAGATGGCAATATAGAAAAAATCGACACTGATTGTATGTTGGGTTTTTTTGGTTTGATAATGAAATTGGGTCCAATTGCTGAATGGGGTTTAAATTTAGAAAAAAAACATATACCTGTGAATGTCGAAAATTTCCAGACAAATAAGAAAGGGATATTTGCAATTGGAGATATTTGTACATATCCAGGAAAACTTAAACTAATCTTATCTGGTTTCCACGAAGGAGCTCTTGCAGCAAGAGCATGCTTTAAATTAGCAAGACCAAATGAAAAATACAGATTTGAATTTACCACTACTTCAAAAAGTACGCATGAAAGATTAGGCGTAAAAGTTAAATAAAGTTTTATGATAGAATTATTTTATTGGCCAACTCCGAATGGTAGAAAAGTGTCTATCATGCTTGAAGAAACTAAAATTAAATATAAAGTAACGTCAATAAATTTAGGCAAAGAAGAACAGTTTAAACCAGAATTCCTTAAGATTAATCCTTACGGAAAAATTCCAGCAATCATTGATCATGAAAAAGACTTGGTTTTAATTGAATCGGGGGCGATACTTATTTATTTAGCTAGAAAAAGTAATCAATTTCTTCATAAAGAAAATGAAATAAGAATTTTTGAGTGGTTGATGTTTCAAACGGGTAATGTTGGTCCAATGCTCGGTCAACATCATCATTTTCATCATTTTAATCCCGGAAAAAGCAAATATGCTGAGGATCGATTTTTTAAAAATTCTATTCGCGTTTATGAAGTTTTAGACAAAATTTTAAGTAAAAATAATTATTTAGCTGGTGAAGATTATTCAATAGCTGATATATCAACTTTTCCTTGGATAGCTAGGCACAATTGGCATGATATAGGATTAAAAAAATATAAACATTTGAGCAAATGGTATGAATTTATATCTGATAGATCGGCTGTAAAAAAAGGATATGATTGTTTAAATACTGGAGAACAAATACCAAAAATTTAATTTAGATATTTGCAAATATTTTTTCATTTCTTTCATGCTTTTCTTGAGCTTCAATTGATAATGTAGCAATGGGCCTTGCTATCAACCTTTTTATACCGATAGGTTCACCTGTTTCATCGCAATAACCATATGTATCGTTCTTAATTTTTTTAATAGCTTGATCAATTTTTGCTAAAAGTTTTCTTTGTCTATTCAATGTACGCATTTCAACTGTTTTTTCAGTTTGTGAAGAAGCTTGATCAATTATATCGGGTGAAGAAATTTCTTGGTCAACTTCGTTCAAATACAGACTTTTATTATTAGATTCTATAATTTCATTTTTCCATTCTATTAATCTTGTTTTAAAATACATCTTCTGTTTTGCGCTCATATACTTTTCTTTTTCATTAGGAATATATTTTTTTGACATTTTCTTTGTAACAAAATTATTTAAAGCCGGTGAGTATATTCACGTTTTTCTGGGTGTCAAGTGGTATAAACTTGTATAAATTCAAGATATGCAAATTAAAAAAAATGATGTTAATAAAACTTTAACAATTTTTTTATTAGCGCATGTTATTATTTGGACTTTAATTCCAACTTTTTCGAATATTAATCTTCCGCTTGATACTATAGAAGCTTTAGCTTGGGGGAGTGATTTAGATTGGGGTTATAACAAACATCCACCCTTAAGCGCATTTGTAGTTGAAGTTTTTTATCAATTATTTAAAAATCAAGATTGGGCATATTATTTTTTAAGTCAGCTATTTGTTATTTCCTCATTTTTCATAGTATGGAAATTTTCTGAGGATTTTTTTCAAAATAAAATTTATGGTTTGATATCAGTACTTCTTTTAGAAGGGATTTATTTTTATAATTTTACAACACCAGAGTTTAATGTTTATGTTTGTCAATTACCTTTTAGAGCATTAACAGTTTATTTTTGTTGGAAAAGTTTAAAAAACAATGACACAACAAGCTGGTTGTTATTTGGTTTATTTGCCGCATTAGGGTTTTTGTCTCATTATTTATTTCTGTATTTAATAGTTGCCATAATAATATTTTTTACGATTTTACTTACCAAGCAGAAAAAATTTAATTTAAAATATTTAGTTCCAGCATTTGTTTTTTTAATTGTACTCTTACCTCATTTAATTTGGTTAAAAGAAAATAATTATATTACGCTTACCTATGCCTTACATAGAACTGGACCAGAAGAACAGAATTTCTTAAACCACTTGTTTTATCCGCTGATATTTTTAGGAAAGCAGATCGGAATATTAATACCTTTTTTTATAATGCTTTTATTAATTATTTCTAAATTTAAAAGAAAATTTAACTTAAAAGATAAAAAATTATTATTTTTATTAATTATAAATATTGTTCCAATAATTTTAATATTTTTAACTTCATTACTTATGGGTATAAAAATTAGAACAATGTGGATGTCTCCCTTTTATTTATTCATGGGAGTTTTATTTGTTTATATTTTTCAAAACAAAATAGTGTTGAATAAACTTAAATACTTTTTTTTAACATTTTTAATATTATTTATTTTTTCTCCAATGGCTTATTTTTATATTTCAATAACTCAGACTGACAAAAGAACAGATTATCCTGGAAATAGAATTTCAAAAATAGTTCAAGAAAAATGGGAAAATAATTTTATAAATAAAATTGAGTTAGTAGGAGGAGATGAATGGCATGGAGGAAATTTATCTTATCATCTTAAATCTAGACCTACGTGGGATAATATTTTAGAAGCTAAAAAAACTATTACGTCCAAAGATATTGACGGTGGATTTGTTTTAATTGGTAATGCAGATATTTTATTAAAAGTTTGTAGTGGAATTTTTTTTGAAGCAGAAACTCAAGGTATTTGCATGATAGGAACGAAGAAATGAAAAAATTTATAATTTTAATACCCATATATAACGATTGGAAATCTGTTTTTCAGCTTTTAGAAAATATTGATTTACAAATTGCCAAATGGGATGCTGAAGTATTGGTGTTGATTATCAATGATGGTTCAACTGAAGAGAGAACTGTAACTGAATTAAGCTTTAAGAATATAAAAACAGTTCGGGTTATGAATATGAAGCAAAATCGGGGACATGCAAGATGTAATGCTGCTGGATTAAAATATTTAACTGAAAAAGAAGATTTTGATTATGTTATTCTAATGGATGGGGACGGTGAGGACCGACCAGAAGAGCTTACTTCGCTATTCAATAAGTCTAAGGAAAATCCCTTAAAAACGGTGACAGCAAATCGAATCAAACGTTCTGAAGGCTCTTTTTTTAAATTGTTGTATGAATGCCATAAAATATTAACGTATGTTTTTACAGGCAAGCTTATTAAATTTGGTAATTATAGTTGTTTGCCAAAAGAAGACGCTGCAAGATTAGTTAAAGAAGCTTGTATTTGGAGTAGTTTTTCTGGCTCTGTAACTAAGATTATTTCTGATCGGGTATCAGTGCCTTCAATTAGAGGCAAAAGGTATTTTGGCCCATCTCAAATGAACTTTTTTAAACTTTTAGTACACTCTTTTTCTATTATTGCTGTTTTTAAAGGATCTGTAATAGTTCGTTCTGTCTTATTTTTGATTTTTTATTTATTTTTTGTTTCTAGCAATCTGTCTATTGTTACTTTATTTCCTGTTTTTATTATCTTTATTTTTTTATTTTTAATTTTTAAGGTTTCTTCTCGAGAAAATATTGAAGCACTAAATAATTCTTTAGAAAATATCGATAATATTGATGTTTTAAGCGACCTTAACAATGGGTAGAAAATCAAAACACGTTGTATCAATTTTAGAAGAATGTTGTCTTTTGATATTCCATCTTTTTTTCAATCCAGCTTGTGCAATACTTAAAGTGTGACGACCATATTTAATATTCGTATAGTCAATCGCTTTCATTAATTTTGTTCTTTTTTCTTCACTATTTATTGATGAAAATAAATTTTTTTTATAAACATCAACATCATTTAATCTTAAAAGAATTATTCCAACTTTTTGGTATTTGTATCCTTTTCTGTATATATATTTTAGTGCAATTAAAGCTTGTTTAACCAACTCAATACTATCGTTTGTTCTAATTGGCAAATCTACATCTTTCGAATTTGCATAATAATTTTTATCTTTTTGAAAAGGACTTGTTCTTATAAAAACAGTTATTCTTTTTGTTGTTTGATTATCCGATCTGATTTTTTCTGCTGCATTAAGACAATGCGTTGTTACAGACTCACTCAGTTCTTCCAATTTTGTAACTTTTTTTCCAAACGATCTTGATACACAACAATTTTTTCTTTTTTCATGATTTGTTTCTAAAGAAATACAAGATAATCCTTTTAACTCCATTACGGTGCGTGCTCCAAAAACATTCGTGTTTTTTTTAATCCAACTATTAGATATATTTTTAAGTTGATGTGCTGTATTTATTCCATTGTTAATATAAAATTTAGTTAGTTGACGTCCTACTCCCCAAACATCATTTATTTTAATTTCTGAAAGAATTTTATCTATTTGTTTTTCGTTAATTAAATTAATAACTCCCGACTTATCTTTTTTTGCAATATGATTTGCTACTTTGCTTAAAGTTTTTGTTGTTGCAATACCAATACTTGTTGGTATTCCCGTCCATTTCAAAACAGTTTTTCTAATTTTATTACCATGCTTAAGTAAATCTTCGTCTTTAATTGAAGATAAATCTAAAAACGCTTCGTCAATTGAATAAATTTCTATTTGTGGTGAAAATTGTTTTAAAGTTTTCATAACTCTCCTTGATATATCACCATATAGTGAATAATTTGATGAAAAAACTTTTACGTCATTTTTTTTTACTATTTTTTCTACTTTAAAATATGGCTCTCCCATTTTAATATCCAAAACTTTAGCTTCTGTTGATCGAGAGATAATGCATCCATCATTACTTGATAATACGATAACCGGTTTTTTAATTATTGACGGATTAAATAATCTTTCACAAGAAACATAGAATGAGTTACAGTCTACTAAAGCTATCTTATTTTTACTATAAAGCATGGATCACGTAAGTTACTACACCCCAAATACAAATTTCAGGATTTTCAATTAAATTAATTTTGTCTTTTAATTTTTTTGATCCAGAAGTTAAAAAAGATTGATTTTTTTCCTTTACGAAATTTTTTACAACTAATTCTTCATTTACATTAGCAATTACAGTGGAAAAATTTTTTGGATTTAAACTTCTGTCTACCACCAAAAGATCATCATCATGAATTCCAATAATGTTCATAGATTTTCCCTGCACTCTAATAAGAAATGTGGATGGTATATTTTTTATTAAATGGGCATTAAGATCGATGTCATCTTCCACGTAATCTGTTGCTGGAGATGGGAAGCCAGCTCCAACCTTGTGTAGATGAAATGGTAATAGTAATTTCATAATGTTCTTCTTTTGTTCTAATCTATAATATGAAAGAACATATAGCAAGATGTGGAAAAGTGTCCAATAAGTTGTATTTTGAGTCCAAATAAGAATCTAAACTGAATCAAAGCATGAACATTAAAACTAGATCTTGTAATGATGTGGATAACTATCACTACGTTATGAAAATCATGCTAAAGAATTTGAGCTAAAAAAAAATGGAAATTGATTATTATTACAGCGTTGCATCACCCTTTGCGTATCTTGGCTCATCTAGATTTCAAGATCTGGTTACAAAATATAAAATTAAAGTAAATGAAAAGCTTGTAGATCTTGTTGGTAGAATTTTTCCTGAAACCGGAGGATTACCAGTGCCTAAACGTTCTCCACAAAGACAAAAATATAGGCTTGATGAATTAATAAGATGGAGTGATTTTTTGAAAATAAAAATTAACCAAAAACCAAAATTTTTTCCACCAAAAGATCCACACTTGCCAGCAAGATTTACAATGGCAGCTATTCAGTCAGGAAAGAATTTGATATTTGGTCATGATTGTTTAAAAGCACTTTGGGCTAGCGAAGCAGATATTTCAGATCTAAAATTTTTAAAAGATTTAGCTTCTGATCATAAACTGGACCCAGACAAAATATTAAAAATGGCAAATTCTGAATCTATAAAGAAAATGTATGATGAGAATACAAAAGAAGCTATTACTAAGGGAGTTTTTGGCGCCCCCACTTATATTTTGCAAAAAGAAATATTTTGGGGTCAAGATAGAATTGATTTTTTGGAAAGAAAATTGAAGAAAATATCTCAATAAGCATTCATGTCTCTGCAAGAAAATTGTTTCTTAAAGGTCAAAAATGATTATTTAAATTTTTTAAATAATGAAGCAATTTACAACAAATCTAAATCCTCTAAAATTAAAAATCTTAAAAAAATATATATACCAATTTCATTTTGGATTAATAACAAATGTAAAAAAAAAGGAAGAACTTTGATCTTGGGTTTATCTGGTAGTCAAGGCTCTGGAAAAACAATGGTTACTGGCATTTTACAAATTATTTTAAAAAAATTTTTTAAAAAAAATATTTACATTATTTCTATTGATGATTTTTACAAAACATTAAGAGATCGAAATAGAATGTCACAGCAAAAACATTCATTATTTAAAACCAGAGGTGTTCCAGGCACACATGATATAAATCTAATTAAAAATTTTTTTATATCTGTAAAAAGAAAAAAATTTAAAAAAATTAAACTACCAAAGTTTAACAAATCTATAGATGATCGTTCAAAAAAAAATTACTGGCATAATATTAACAAAAGACCTGAAATAATAATATTGGAAGGTTGGTGTGTTGGTGCAAAACCCCAAATTATTTCTTCTTTAAGAAAACCAGTAAATATTCTTGAAAGACACGAAGATAAAGATTTAATATGGAGAAAATATGCAAATGAAAAACTTAAAAAAGAATATAAGGAAGTTTTTGCAATGATTGATTATTTTATTTTTATGAAAGTTCCTAATTTTAAAATAGTTTTTAAGTGGAGACTTCTTCAAGAAAGCAAGTTGAGAAAAAAGTTGCATTACAAAAAAAAAATAATGACCTATAGTGCAATCAAAAGATTTATTATGTTTTATCAAAGAATTACTTTGCAAATGATGAAAGATTTAAGTAAATCTGCATCAATAGTTCTATTATTGAAAAAAAATCATGAAATAAAAAGGGTGCTGTTTAGGTCATAAATATGAGAAATACATTTAAAATTATATTGATTTTAATATTAACTTTAAGTTTTACTGACTTAAAAGCGGGTACTTTATTAGACTCTTTAAAGTCTGCTTATTTAAATAATCCAAAACTAAATGCAGAAAGAGCCAATGTTCGCGCCATTAATGAAGAAAAAGAAGAAGCATTGAGCGAATTTAGGCCAAGCTTTACAATTTCTGGTTATGTTAGTGAACAAGATAATACTAAAGGAAGTGAGTCAAATTATAAACCCTCTGAACAATCATTACTTATTGAACAAAAAATTTTTCAAGGTTTTGGTGGTATTGCAAATCTTAAAAAGCAAAAATATGAGTACAGTATAGCAAAATTTAGACTTCAAAAAATTGAACAAGAAATTTTGTTAGCAGCCGCACAAGTCCATGCTGATTTATTACTTAGTCAAAAAAAAGCTGATATTAATAGAATAAATGTTGACTTATTAGAGAGACAGGTGGAAACTGACAGTGATAGGCTTGAAAAAGGCGAAATAAATTTATCTGATTTAGCACAATCAGAAGCGTCACTAGCGGGCGCAGAAGCAAAATTAATCGCTGCTCAAAACAATATAGTGTCTAGCAAAGCAAATTTTGAAAAAATTATTAACAAAAAACCGACTGAAAATATTCAAGAGATACAATTTACAAATTTTAAGTTGCCGCAATCTCTTGCCGAATCTTATAAAATATCTGAGAATGAGAATCCAGATTTAAAAATTGCGATATTAGAACATGAGAAATCGCAGCAAGATGTTGTAATAGCTAGGTCAGATTTGGCACCATCAGCAACTTTATCTTACAAAATAGCCAAACAAAATGATTTTAGTTCAACCGTACAAGAAAGAACTCAACAAACATTAAAAGCTACGGCTACGTGGCCTCTATATTCTGGAGGTAGTAATTTATCTAGTTTAAGAAAGGCGAAAGAATTAGAAAATAAATATGATCTTTTACTTCTATATAGTAAAAAGACTACAAGTACAGCAGTTGCTAATACTTGGACCAGTTATCAATCTTCTAAAAGTGTATTGAATTCAATTAGATCGCAGGTCAAAGCTGCTGAAATAGCAAATGAAGGAATAACATTGGAATATGAATCGGGAGAAAGTAACAGGACTACCCTTGATGTTATTCAATCTCACTCTATTTTGTTGGACGCAAAAATAAATTTAGCTACCTCAGAAAGAAATTTTCTTGTATCTCAATTCAGTCTTTTATCAGTAGTAGGCCGACTTACCTCAAAACAACTGAATTTGAATCAATAATAATTCTAATAGGAAATAATAACCAAAAAATTAATCATTTATTGAAAAAGTATTGATTTTAAAGGTTTTTATTGGCTGTTGATAAAAAGAACAAAATGTGTACATTTATATCTATGATTCGTTAATTAATTTTATAAAGGAAGTTAGCAAACTATGACTAAGAACAATTTAAAAATAATAAAATCAAACAAAAATCAAGAAACAGAAACAAAAGAAAAAAACAAGGCTTTAGAAGCAGCAATTAGTCAGATAGATGAAAATTTTGGCAAAGGCTCAGTAATGAAACTTGGCCAAAAAGCTGCTTTGGATGTTGAGTCTATTTCAACAGGATCTCTGAGCTTAGATCTAGCTCTCGGAATTGGAGGACTTCCAAAAGGAAGAGTTACAGAAATTTATGGTCCAGAGGCATCTGGAAAAACAACTTTAGCTTTACAAGTGGTGGCTGAATCTCAAAAAACTGGTGGAATCTGCGGATTTATTGACGCTGAACATGCGCTGGACCCAGTTTATGCAAAAAAATTGGGTGTTAAAACTGAAGAACTCTTAATATCTCAACCAGATACTGGTGAGCAGGCATTAGAAATAGCTGACACACTAATTAAATCTGGATCTATTTCAGTTTTAGTTATTGATTCCGTTGCAGCTTTAACACCAAGAGCAGAGTTAGAAGGAGAGATGGGTGATCATCATGTAGGTTTACAATCACGGTTAATGAGTCAAGCTCTTAGAAAATTAACAAGTTCAATAGCAAAAACTAATACTATGGTTATATTTATTAACCAAATAAGAATGAAAATTGGAATAATGTTTGGAAATCCAGAAACAACATCGGGCGGAAATGCTTTAAAGTTCTATGCCTCTGTTAGAATAGACATAAGAAGAATAGGTGCTATTAAGGACAAGGAAGAAATTATTGGTAATTCAACACGAGTTAAAGTGGTTAAAAACAAAGTTTCACCACCATTTAAAGTTGTTGAATTTGATTTAATGTATGGCAAAGGAATTAGTAAGTCAGGTGAATTAATCGATTTGGGTAGTAAAGCTGATGTAGTTGAAAAATCGGGTGCTTGGTATGCATATAAAGGAGAAAAAATTGGCCAAGGTAGAGAAAACGCTAAAATCTACTTAGAACAAAATCCTACAGTTGCTGCAGAAATTGAAATGTCCATTAGAGCTAAGGCCGATCTCATTTCTAAGAAAATCGAAGAAAACACAGCGGTTGCAAAACCAGAAACTGATAAAAAAAATTAAAACATTTAACATCTCGCTCTCTTAGGAAAGGCGCTTATAACGGCGCCTTTCTTCCCGTCTAGACATCATTCTAAAAAACTGTATTTATAGATAGATGGACAAAAAGACATTAAAAGATGTAAGAAATTCATTCTTGAGTTATTTCTCAAAGAAGGATCATAAAATCGTAGATTCAAGCAATTTAGTACCAAACAACGATCCAACCTTGATGTTTACTAATTCTGGCATGGTTCAATTTAAAAATGTTTTTACTGGTCTTGAAAAACGAGATTACAAAAGAGCTACTACCTCACAAAAATGTGTAAGAGCTGGAGGCAAACATAACGATCTCGAAAACGTGGGTTATACACCAATACATCATACATTTTTCGAAATGTTAGGAAATTTTTCCTTTGGAGATTATTTTAAAGATGTAGCTATTGAACTGGCTTGGAATTTGATAACCAAAGAATTTAAAATATCCAAAGATAAACTAAGTGTAAGCATTTATGCAGAAGATAAAGAGTCCTTTGATTTATGGAAAAAAATTGCTGGTCTTTCAGAGAACAAAATTTATAAAATTTCTACTAAAGATAATTTTTGGTCTATGGGAGATCTAGGTCCCTGCGGACCCTGCTCCGAAATATTTTATGATCATGGGGATCATTTAAAAGGGGGGCCTCCTGATAGTAAAGATCAAGGCGGAGATCGATTTGTCGAGATATGGAACCTTGTATTTATGCAATTTGAACAAATTTCAAAAGAAAAAAGAATCAATCTCCCCAAACCTTCTGTAGATACGGGAATGGGTTTGGAGAGGATTTCAGCCTTGCTTCAAGGTACTCATGATAATTATGAAACTGATCATTTTAAGACTTTAATCAAAGTTTCTTCTGAATTAACCAAAACAAAAATTACCAAAGACAATATAGCTAGCCATAGAGTTATTGCAGACCATTTTCGTGCTAGCGCTTTTCTTATAGCAGAGGGAGTTTTACCCTCTAATGAAGGAAGAGGATATGTTTTGAGAAGAATTATGAGGCGAGGAATGAGACATACTCATATTTTAGGAAGCAAAGAACCAATTTTTTGTAAAATTGTTCCTACATTAATTAATGAAATGTCCGATTCATATCCTGAATTAAAAAGAGCCGAACCTTTAATTACAGAAATATTAAAGACAGAGGAAGAAAAGTTTTCAATTTTACTTGCAAGAGGAATTAAAATTTTAACCGATAATCTAAGTAAAGTAAAAAATAATCGATTGCCTGGAGATTTAGCTTTCAAGCTTTACGACACTTATGGATTTCCTTTGGATTTAACTCAAGACATTCTCAAAAACAAAAAAATAAGCGTTGATGTATCTGGCTTTGATAAAGCTATGAATGAGAGGAGACAGAGTGCAAAATTAGCTTGGAAAGGATCTGGCGATGAAGCAGTTGACAAAATTTGGTTCTCTTTAAGAGAAAAAATAGGGGCGACAGAATTTCTAGGTTATGAACATGATAAATCAGAAGGTATTGTGTTGTCTTTAATAAAAAAAGGCAAAGAAGTTAAAGAAATAAATGAAGGTGATGAAGCAGAATTAGTTACTAATCAAACACCATTTTATGGTGAGTCAGGGGGGCAAATTGGAGATACGGGATATATTTCAAATAGTAAATCTAATTTTCAAGTCATCGATACCCAAAAAAAACTTAGAGATTTATACGTTCATCGTGGCAAAGCAGTCTCTGGAAAAATAAAAATTAAAGACACGGTAATTCTATCCATTGAAAGTGAAAGAAGGACCAACATAAGAGCATGTCATTCAGCAACTCATTTAATGCATGAGGCATTAAGACGAACTTTGGGTAAACATGTAATCCAAAAAGGATCGTTCGTTGGACCAGATAGATTAAGATTTGATTTTAGCCACACAAAACCAATTCAAAAAGAAGAAGTTAAAAAAATAGAAGACTATGTAAACAGAATGGTAAAAAGTAATAGCGAAGTAAGAACTAGGCTGATGACACCAAAAGAGGCTGTAGACAATGGAGCTTTAGCTCTTTTTGGAGAAAAGTATGGAGAGGAGGTTAGAGTCCTTTCAATGGGAAATGATAAAGACAAATATTTTTCAACAGAACTTTGTGGTGGAACTCACGTGAAAAATACTTCTGAAATTGGTAATTTTAAAATTGTTAACCAATCAGCCATTGCTGCAGGAGTTAGACGCGTTGAAGCCTTAAGATCAACACAGCTTGCAAATTATTTAAAACAGAAACAGCAAGCTTCTTATGATTTAGATAAAATTACATCAGGTAAAATAAAAAGTTTACATGAAGAAATAAAAACTTTAGGTCAAAAACCTATCGTTGTGGATACGCTTTCAAGCAACGAGAAAATTAAAAAATTAAACAAACAACTAGAACAAATAAAAATAAAATTTATTTTAAAAGATAAAACAAAAAATAAAATAAAGGACAAAAATATTAAAGGTATCAATGTAAGATTTCAGGTTGTAAAGGACTTTCCATCAAAAGAATTAAGATCTTTAATAGATCAGGGAAAAAAAGATTTAAAAGAAGGTATAATTATTGCTTACACAATAATGGATAATAAGATCGGAATTGCCGTGGGTGTTACCAGCAGTTTAACAAAAAAATATAATGCGGTTGAATTAGTTAAGCTAGGATCTTCTGTTATTGGTGGAATAGGAGGAGGAGGAAGAAATGATTTTGCTCAAGCTGGAGGTAAAGAAACCACAAAAATTATAGAATCTTTTAACAATATAATAAAATTAATTAAATAAAATTGTTTACAAAATTTATTATATCTTTAGGAGTAAGATCTTTTGTTTCTTTGTTTTTAGAAGAACTATAAATTTTGGATTTATTACCATCTAATGGTCTAAATTTATCACTGTTTTCATCGAAAAAAATGGCAGTTTTTGTTCCAGCTAATCCTAGCATATGCATTATTCCATTATTTATTGAAATAGCAGAGTGTAGTTTTCTACCCATTGCTACTACTAATAAAGGGTTTTTAAGTGATGATTGTGCTAAAAGTTCTGGAAAATATGGATTTTTTACCATTGCCTTTATCGTATTTATTTTTTCTTTATATTTTTCTTCAATGAAAAATGTCGGAACAAAATTTTTGTCACTAAAATAATTCGCAACCTCAACAATTGTTTTAAGAGATATTTCTTTTTCTCTGGTTGGATGACCCGCTGTTATGGAAAAACCGATGTATTTTTTATCGCTTTTGAATAGTTTTGAAGCCTCAGCTAAATATTTTTCTTGTATATAATTTAATTCAGTAGGTATGGATACATTTATGTTTAAGGTTTTTTCGAAGTAATCAAAAATCCTTCCACACACATGTTTTGAATTATAAATAAATTTTTTTGGTTTCGACAAAAGAAATCGGCACGAAGGTGAGATAAAATATTTATGTGGAATAGATTTTAATACTAAAGAATTATTTACTCGCGTTTGTCCATCAATTATAAGGTCAAATTTTTTTATCCCAATTGTTTCTAACATTTGTTTTCCAAATTTAAAATGAGAGTAATTTTTAATTCTAGTTAATTTAAAAAAGGCATAATTCTCAGGTAAAAAATTTATTGTATGAACAAATCCGTTATCAAAATCTTTTAAGCTAGTTTCAAAATGCTTTTGAATTCCATTTTGGATATAATGAATTTTGGAAAGCTGATAATAATCTTTTAACCATTGAATTAGTGGTATCATTAACAAAGAATCTCCTAATCCCCCGCCCGAATTATATAACAGAACATTTTTTATATTTTTAAGCAATTTTAGAAGATTTAAATTAAAGATTTTCTTAGATTGTTACTTAATGCATCTAAAAAATCATTCGTGTTAAGAAACTTAGAATTCTTATTAATTAAAATGGCTAAATCTTTTGTCATTTGACCACTTTCTACCGTACTAATACAAACTTTTTCTAGAGTATTAGAAAATTTTATCAGTTCTGTGTTGTCATCGAGTTTACCTCTGTGTGCTAAACCACGTGTCCATGCAAATATGGAAGCAATAGGATTTGTTGATGTTTCTTTACCCTGTTGGTACATTCGATAATGTCTAGTGACTGTTCCATGCGCCGCTTCAGACTCTACAATTTTTCCGTCTGGTGTCATTAAAATGCTCGTCATTAGCCCTAGAGATCCAAATCCTTGGGCAATAGTATCTGATTGAACATCACCATCATAATTTTTACATGCCCACACATAATTTCCATTCCATTTTATTGCACAGGCGACCATGTCATCAATAAGTCTGTGTTCGTAAGTAATATTTATTTTATCATATTTTTTTTTAAATTCTTTTTCATATATCTCTTGAAATAAGTCTTTAAACCTACCATCATAATTTTTTAAAATTGTGTTTTTGGTAGAAAGATAGACCGGCCATTTTCTGTTTAGTCCATAATTCATACAAGCCCTAGCGAAGTCTTTAATAGATTGATCTAAATTGTACATAGATAACGCAACACCTGGACCATTGAAATTAAATACTTCAAATTCTTTTTTTTCTTTTCCATCTTCAGATGTCCATTTAATTTCCAGTTTACCTTTTCCAGGGACTTTAAAATCTGTTGCTCTATATTGATCACCGAATGCATGTCTTCCAATTACAATAGGATTTGTCCAACTAGGAACTAATTTTGGTATATTTTTACAAATGATTGGTTCACGAAAAACAGTACCGCCCAAAATATTTCTAATAGTTCCATTTGGCGATCTCCACATTTTTTTTAATTTAAATTCTTTAACACGATTTTCGTCAGGTGTAATAGTTGCACATTTAACACCTACTCCATTTTTTTTTATAGCATTCGCACAATCGATTGTTATTTGATCAGATGTTTTATCTCTATTTTCTATACCTAGATCATAATATTTAATGTTGATGTCGAGATAGGGAAGGATCAATTTTTTTTTGATAAAACTCCATATTATTCTGGTCATTTCGTCTCCATCCAGCTCAATAATTGGGTTTTTTACTTTGATTTTGGGCATTGGTATCAATTTTTATCAATTGAATTAAATTATTAAATATACATATTAGCTTAAAATTACAAAGAATATAATTATGTTCAATTTTTTAGTTCAGAAACTTCATAGGGAAGGTTATAGATTTTTAGCTATAGCTGCTGTAGTTACATTTATACTTCTGTTGATTTCTAAAATTTTGGGGTTAATAGGTCTTGTAATAACTATATGGGTTTATTATTTTTTTAGGGATCCCGAAAGATTTCCAATTAATGATGAAAATTACCTAGTTAGTCCTGCAGATGGAAAAATAACACAAATTATTGAAATAAATGGACCACAGGAATTAGGTTTAGAAGGAAAAAAATATACAAGAATAAGTATTTTTATGGATGTACTTTGTTGTCATGTCAATAGAGTTCCATACACAGGTACAGTTGCTGAAATATTTTATAAACCAGGAAAATATATAAATGCCACACTTGATAAAGCTAGTGAAGATAACGAAAGAAATTATCTTAAACTTAAGAATTCGAACGGAGACGAATTGATTGTTGTTCAAATTGCAGGAATGATCGCTAGAAGAATAGTTTGCGATGTCAAAGTGGGAGACACAATTAAACAAGGGGATAGGTTTGGAATTATTAGATTTGGTAGTAAAGTTGACTTATATTTTGAAAATTATCAGTTACTAGTTTGTAAAAATCAAAACACAGTTGCCGGAGAAACTTTATTAGCAAAAAGAATATAGAACCATGCTCGAAAATAAAAAGGAATTTAAACTTATTTCAAAAAAAAATCCTAGATCTCTTCTTCCAAACACGTTAACTATTTTTGGTGTTTGTTTAGGATTAAGTTCAATAAAATTTGCATTAGATACAAACTATACGATGTCAGTAATTGCAATAGTATTTGCTGCAATTCTTGATACTCTTGATGGAAGAGTTGCTCGTTTGATCAAAGCCACTTCAAAGGTTGGAAAAGAGCTAGATTCTCTCACGGACGTTATTAGTTTTGGCGTAGCACCAAGTTTTGTAATGTATTTTTGGACGTTAAATGAAGTAGGAAAAATAGGATGGATGCTTGTTTTAATTTATACTGTATGCTGCGCTCTTCGTTTAGCGAGATTTAATTTAACTGTTGTAGAAGAAACAGAAACATGGAAAATAAATTTTTTTGAAGGAATTCCATCACCTGCTGCTGCTGGTTTGATACTATTACCTCTTATTCTAAATTTAAGTGATTTAGTTCAATTTGAAAATACTGCAATTATAAGTTCTATAGTTATTTTAATGGTATCAATTTTGATGGTAAGCAAAATACCCACTTACTCATTGAAAAGAATTTTGATTCCAAGACATTTAACGATTTTTTTATTACTAGGAATTGGAATATATTTAAGTCTTTTAATTTTTTATATTTTTAAAACCTTATTTTTTAGTGGTTTAATTTATATTTTGTTGCTTCCGATAAGTTATCTTCATTATCGATATATAAACAAAAAATCTATGACTATAGTTAAAGAAGAAGAAACGGAAGATGTTTTATAAAATCTTTACATTAATGATTTAGAAAAATTATTAGAAATAATTGAAAAAAAATAAAATTTCAAAAAATTGGTTAATTAAGCAACACAAAGATCCATTCTTTAGGCAATCAAAAATTATGGGTTACAGATCCAGGTCTGCTTTTAAATTAATAGAAATGAATAAAAAGTTTAAATTCTTAAAAAAAAATACATTTTTATTGGATCTGGGCTCTAGTCCTGGAAGTTGGTCGCAAGTAGTAACAAAAATAATAACTAAAGGGAAAATTTTAGCAGTAGATATTAAGCCTATGGAAAATATTGATAACGTTAATTTTTTAAAAGGAGATTTGTGTGATTCTGTAATTTATGAGAAAATTTGTGCTTATTTTGATAAAAAAGTTGATGTCGTTATATCTGATATGGCCGCAAGCACTTCTGGCAATAAAGATCTTGATTCTTATAGAACTGGAGAGCTTTGTTTAAGGGCAATGGATTTAGTGCAAAAAATTTTACATAAAGATGGTGTTTTTTTATCTAAATTATTTATGGGATCTATATTTATCGAAATTCATAAAAAAGCTAATAAATACTTTAAAAAAGTTGTTAAATACAAACCCTTATCTAGCAGAAAAGAATCCAAAGAAATTTATATTTATTGTAAAGGGATTTCAAAATCCTTTAACTTTTCCAAGGTATGATACATAATGTAAATATGATCAAAAATTTAAAGTTTAAATTATGAAGAAAACTTATTTTCTAGTAAAAATTTTAATTATATATTTATTTTTTATCTCAAGTGGATTTGCCGTCAAATCTAACTACTTTGATAAAGGAAAAATACTTTTTGATAAAAAAAAATTTCAGAAATCCAAAATTTTCTTTGAAAAAGATATAGTATTTAATCCTCAAAGTGAAAAATCATATTTATATCTAGCTAAAATTTTTAATGAAAATAATAACGATCAAGAACAAGAAATGAATTTAAGCAATGTTCTTTTATTGAATCCACAAAATGATGAAGCTATTTATATGCTTACTCTTCTTAAAATTAAACAATCAGATTATAATGAAGCTAAAGAACTGATTAAAAAATTTAATCTAGTTTGCGAATCCTTTTGTTCAAAAAGGGCAGAAATCCAAGAAAAATTTGATAAATTGATACCCTAAAATGCAAGGGATAACAATTAAAAATATTTTAGAAAAAAAAGGAAAAGAACCCATTACTTGCTTAACTGCATATTCAAAACCTATGGCTGAAATTATTGACAAATATTGCGATATAATTTTGGTTGGTGATTCAGTTGGTATGGTTTTGTATGGAATGAAAACAACAAGGGAAGTTAAAATTGAAACTATGATTCTTCATGGGAAAGCAGTCAAAAACTCTGCTAAGAGAAGTTTTGTAGTTTTTGATATGCCCCACAAAACATATTCAAATAAATTTATTGCATATAAAAATGTAAAAAAGGTAATGAAATCAACCAAATGTGACGCAGTTAAGTTGGAAGGGGGGAGAAAAATAGTTAATATAATTAAATATCTCACAAAGAAAGGAATTCCAGTTATGGGTCATATAGGATTATTGCCCCAGTCTTCAAAAGTTTTTAAATTAAAAGGTAAAAACTTAATTCAAAAAAAACAAATTTTACAAGATGCTATGGCTCTTTCAAATTCTGGGGTGTTTGCAATAGTAATTGAATGTGTTGTAGAGAGTTTGGCAAAAAAAATTACTGATAGTGTTTCTGTTCCAACTATAGGTATAGGTGCATCTAAATATTGTGACGGTCAAATACTCGTTACTGACGATATGATAGGATTAAGTAATTTTCGTCCAAGATTTGTTAAAAAGTATTCTAATGTAAAAAAAATAATAGAAAAAAGTGTTAAGAATTATTGTAGTGATATAAAACGCAGAAAATTTCCATCTTCTCAAAATGTGTATAGATTTTAAAATAATTATTTAAATGAATGAAAATTTATTCGAAACTCAATATGATGTAACAAAAAAATCGAAACTAAAAAAGTTTTATGAAGTAAATAAAATTTTAATTTTTTCAGTTATATTAATTCTAATAATTGCTATTGCTTCTGTTAGTTTTTATTCAGAAACTAAAGAAAAGAAAAAAATACTTTTGTCAGACAATTATCTAGCAGCAAAAGTTTACTTAGAGAATGGTGACAGGAATAAAGTGAAAAATATTTTAAAAACAATAATTTTCGCTAATGACAGCACTTATTCGACTTTATCTCTTTTTTTAATATTGAATGAAAATTTGATAGTTGATCAAGGAGAACTGTCTAATTTGTTTGATCACGTCTTAGAAAATAACAAATTTGAAAAAGAAGTTAAAAATTTAATAATTTTTAAAAAGGCGCTATTTCAATCAAATTTTGTAAGCGAGTTAGAGTTGTTAGATGCTGTAAAACCATTAATAAACACAGAGACAGTATGGAAGCCACATGCCTTGTTGTTGCTTGGAGATTATTTTGCTTCTAAAAAAGAATATTTAAAGGCAAAAGAATTTTATGTGCAAATTTTATCTTTGAAGAATTTACATAATGAATTATATAATCACGCCAGATCTCAGTTAATATTTATTACAAATGATTAAAAGGGTAAAATATTTAATTTTTTTTTTGATATTTATTTTATTTGCGAGTTGTTCGTTTGATAATAAATCTGGAATTTGGAGTGGAAGCGAAAAAGCAAAAAAAAAAGTTTCTAAATTAGAAAAAGAACAAAGGCGTGTAATAGACGTAGTTAAAGTTTATACTTCTGAAACCTTTTTTTCAAAAGAAATACCAGCAGTTAAAAGTGTTAATTTAACTAAGCCAAAAACGAATTCATTTTGGAAGATGTCTGGTTTAAATCTCCAAAATTTTGTTGGAAATATTTATTTATCTGGTATAGACAATAATTTTCTTAAAAAAAAAATTGGCAAAAATAAATTTTCAATATCGCAAGTTATGGCATCACCACTGGTTTTCAATGATAATATTATTTTTGCAGATGATACTGGTACAATTTTCAGTATTAATCAAAGAGGAAAAATAAATTGGAAAAAAAATATTTATAAAAAGATATACAAGAAAATATATAAACATTTATCTTTTTCTATTTATAAAGATAAAATTTATATTGCCGATAACATTGGGTTTATCTATGTAATAAGTTCAGAAAGTGGCAAACTTATTTGGTTAAAAAACTACGAAATTCCAATAAAATCCAATATAAAAATTTTTGATAACAAGATTTTCGTCATCAACCAAGATAATAGACTTCTTTGTTTAGATATAGAAAAAGGATCTAAAATTTGGGATGTTCGGTCTATATCATCTTTTATAAAGTCACAAAATTTTTTAGCTTTGGCTATTTCAAAAGAAGGAGATTTAATTACACTTAACTCTTCTGGAGATTTATTAAAAGTGAAAGCAAATAATGGACAAGTTTATTGGTCTTTAAATACAACAGGTCCTACGACTGCTCTTGATAATGTTTTTTTTAAATCATCAGAGATTGTAATAAGCGATAATGATATTATTTTTTCTGTTTCATCATTATTTTTTTCTATCAATTTATCTAATGGTTATCTTAATTGGCAAATAGATATAGGTACAAAAAATACTCCAATTATAGATGGTAATAATATTTTTTTAATTTCTGATAATGGTTATTACGTAAATTTAGATAGAAATTCAGGAAAAATTATTTGGTCAACTAATATCTTAAAAATTTTAAAAAAGAAAAAACAAATGACTCAAATAACAGGTTTTATTATGGGTTCTGGAAAAATTTATGCGACAACCTTAAATGGATATTTAATTGTATGTTCTGCTGTTTCAGGAAATATTGAATATTTTAAAAAAATTGGGAATCAAATCACAGCTGCTCCAATCATAAACGACGGTTCATTATATATTTTAACTGAAAATTCTCGGATACTGGGATTTAATTAAATTAAATATCTTCTATTTTTTCTTTTGTTTTGTAGTAATCTTCTCGATTTGGAAATTTTTCAACTAAAATTTCACTTATTTCATATATGCGTTGGAATGAAATGGTATCTTTAGTTGCTATAGTCCATTTTTGATGTGGGTAAAACCAATTTACTAAAGTGAAAACACATACACAAATTAAACCTCCTTTAAAAATTCCAAAAATTGAGCCAAAAGTTCTGTCTACACCACCCAGACCAGACCATTTTAATCTGCTACTAATAAGTTTGCCTAAATTAATTATAAGAAAAAGTGATACTATAAATATAAAAATCCCTAAACCAATATCAGAATAATAACTAATTTCTATATAATCTTGTATCCAAGAATTTAATTTTGGCACTAAATATATTGTAATGACCAAAGCAATTAACCATTTTGAAAAAGAAAATAAGCTTAACGTAAATCCTTTTGCAGCACATTGTGCCATATAATAAATAATTGTTAGAAAAACTATAAGATCAAATACAAAGATATTATTTTGTATGAATTCTATTGCGCTATTCATTACCAAAAGGTTTTACAATTAAAATTAATTTTGGCAATAAGATCAAAACAGAAATCATTGCCAATAGCATTGCAATTCCTGTAAAGACGCCAAAATAAATGGTTGGTATGAAATTGGAAAAAACAAGTATGGAAAAACCAAAAACGATTGTTATAGAAGTATTCAAAATTGCCACTCCTACCGTCTCATGACATTTTTGCACAGTTTGGTTGTAGTCATTAATTTTTTTAAACTCTTCTTT